>Ga0134124_10001339_pt1 | contig 19781 bp, 18 predicted proteins | sample KB304_FD_96880 | JGI IMG/M metagenome (GOLD analysis project Ga0134124, IMG submission 96880) | Terrestrial soil microbial communities without Nitrogen fertilizer from Kellogg Biological Station, Michigan, USA - KB3-0-4 | ecosystem: Environmental > Terrestrial > Soil > Unclassified ... | reverse complement strand
GGGAGCTCCTGAAGTCCGTAGCGCTTCTGCAGAAGGTCAGGATAGCGCTGAATCAAGTATTCTCCGGCAAAGAAACTGACCTCGGTGCTATCCATGGCGTTGGCGCCGATGGCGCCGCTTGCGGCCAGTCGGTACGCACCATCCTGGTCGCTCATGTCCGGCCAGAGTACCCCCGGAGTATCATTCAGCACTACCCCGTTATGCAGGTCAATCAGCTGGGTAGTCGTGGTTATCGCAGGCTTGTCTCCCACCTTGGCCATCTTTTTACCCGCCAGCGTATTGATCAGTGTGGATTTTCCCACATTTGGGATACCCACCACCATGGCGCGTACCGGCAACCCCGGCTTTCCCCGTTTCGGTGCCATCTCCTGGCAGAGCCTGATCAGTGGCTTGGTGTCAGCATGCTTCTTTGCAGTCAAGGGGAGCGCACGAACCCCCGACTGCAGCTCGAATTCCCGAACCCAGGCCTTGGTCACGGCCGGGTCGGCCAGATCGTGCTTGTTCAGAACCTTGATCCAGGGCTTGGTCCTCCGCAGTTCAGCCAGTTTGTGGTTGGAGCTGGAATAGGGCAGCCGTGCGTCCAGAACCTCGATCACCACGTCAATCTTCTTGATCAGGTCCTGGATCTGTTCCAGAGCCTTTCCCATATGCCCGGGAAACCATCGTATCGTCATGGTCGTTATCCTTTATGGAGGGGAGGTGGTTATGCAGTCAAGATGGCAGATCAAGTTTACTATATAGGAAGTCGCGGCAATGGGCAATGCAGCTGTTGGTCGGCAAAAGCCCGTCTTTTCGAGGAGCTGTTTATTATACGCACAGCTATCCATATTTGGATTGAATAAAAAAAATGGTCATGACTAAAATCTGAGTTTTAGTCATGACCCATTAAATAACAAATTACAGCCTGAAATATATTCTACAGGCTTATCTTGTCAGCCAACATTATCCGCATCCCCTGCACGAAACCGGGCCTCCGTTCCTGTGGGCCGCTTCTGGGAATAGTCGGAGTTAATTCCGCCAAGTAGACGACTTACTTTAAACGCAAGCTGCAGGAGCGGTTCCCCTTTGACAAAATAGTCATCAATCTGCCCTGCCTCTGCAAGGGTCTTCATCTCGTCTTCCAGCGTATCTTCGGAAATCAGCACAACCTTAAAATTCCTGTTGTCGCCGATGATGTTCAGCACTCCTTTACCGCTCAATCCGGAGATGTTCATATCAACAATTATAACATCCGGAAGAAAGATTTTTATGCCGGTTGTGACACCAAAAGGGGTGTTGCTTGTGGCAACCACATAACCTTTGCCCACAAAAAAATCGGCGTAGCTCGATGTGATCGATTTATCATCGTCAATAATAAAGAGCTTTGACATAATCACTCCTTTCTATGATCTCGGACCAAAGCTTCTTTTCTGGAATTATCCGGATCCCTCTGTTCAAACAGGCTGGATTGGCTTTGATCCAAGGCTAACCGGATTCCTAAATGCTTATTCGATGCAACATATTTTTCAATCGCACTCCGCTTCGGCGAAGGTATGTCAATAAATTTAACCCCATAAAGTTTTTTCCCTTTAGGCGAAATGAAGCGACGAGTTACTTCACCCTCTGTTTGGATATGGCAGGAATCAATCCTGAATCGACAGCTAACCAGGTCCCCTAGAGAAAGATGTTGTCCGGCTTCAAGGAGAATACCTGTGGCACTTATATCGCGGGAAAAGCACTGGACCTCTATGGCCTGCTTTTTTATTAATACTTCAGCGCCGAACTCGACTCGCTTGCTTCTGGCTAACTGCATATCGATAATGCTGCCGATTGTCACCAGCAGTTGGGTCGGTTTGATTGGCCTTACGAGCATGGCTGTTGCGTCGCTCTGCTCGACTCTTTTCAGGCATTCGGCTGTGTCAGAGCAGATAAGGACGACGGAGACAGGCCGTGAAGGCTCTGCCTTGCGAACTTCAGAACAAAGGGTGCAACCATCCATGTCTTCCAGTTCCAGTTCGGAAAGGATCAGATCAAAAAGATACTCCTGATGCAGTCTTATTGTTTCTGAACCGGTTGCGGCAGTGAAGAATTGAAACCCCTTGTTCATAAGCAGGTTCATGTTTCTTTCCAGGAAAGCTTTCGACGGGCTTGTCAAAAGAACCTTTTTCACAGCCGCCTCCTTTTCACTGGCGACATCAAAGGTACTGGTAATCGAAGAGAAACTGGCATCACTTCAGGCAAGTTCCGTCAGACTGTTGCAAGCCACCGGGGCAAGCGGTTTCCCGGCCAAAAGCAAGGGAGTAACAGTATTTCTCGTGAGAATAGAGCTGCAGGCTCCCGGGTCTGGCTTTCTGGACCGAATTGATAGCCTGTTCCGGGGGCGTCCCTAGCTCGATCATCAGGCGGGCGGCAACGAGACCTGCCCTGCCGATACCCTCTTTACAATGAATAACGATACGTTGCCCTTCCCTTAGCCACTGGGCAAGACGCGGTCCAGCCCAGGTCCACTGAATATCAAATTTTTTATCAGGGATACTCAAGTTTAGAATAGGCAGATGGATCCAGAGTATATTGAGTGCACTTGCCTTCCTGGGCAGATCTCTGACGCCGAGAACGAGCAACTCGGATTCATCGAGCAGGGTGACCAGGGCGGTAGCCCCCCAATTACGGATTGTCAGCAGGTCATCGGTCATACTATCGCCATAGTGATCAAAACAGCTGTATTCATCCTTCATTCCAGGGCAGGAGGTTAACCCGATCTGGCCCTTGACTCCGGGGATGACAACCGTGTCGATCAATAATGGGAGATTTTTTATTTTTACGGCAGAGCTGTCCATGCTGATCCCATATCACAAACCATGCCGAGGCGAGCTTTAGAAAAAACCGATTTTAATGTGCCGTAATATCAGCATGTTATAGGTATTAATTGCTCCGGCGTGCGGGAGTACAGCTGATAATCCCGCTATGGCTTTGGTGTGATCGACGTAAAGAAGTTTTACGTTTCAGATTAAGAGTAATTATTTCAGCTGGTTACTGGAACGTAAAAGAATTTTACGTTCACCCGCAAAGCCGCACTGGTTGCGGGTTCACAGCAGATGTAAAATTTCTTTACGTTTGGAGAAAATGGTGTGGAAGGGGTTTTCAGCGCAGTGCAAGATCCTGCAGAATGAATTGCTCCAGAGCCACATCGTAGAACTCGCGGCGGCAGTCAACTTCATTGATCGAGCCGTTTTTCAGAAGCGGGTTCAGGCGGCAGCCGCCGAAGCATAAGGGGAGGTAGGCGCAGTCGAGACATTCATCATTATGCCAGACAGCCAGATTGTGGGAGACGCTGTAATCCTTGATTCCCTCGGCAAGGGTGCCGACAGAGAGTTCCGGCCACCCCATGAAGGCCGGGCATTTGTAGAGGGAACCGTCGTAGTTCACTACCAGATTGTTTTCAAATTCGATGACACAGGCGGCCATGGTCGGTTTGAAGGAAGCGAACCCTCGCTTCAGGGTTTCACCCCGCAGGAAAACAGCCGCTTCCGTAACCCACGGTTCGCTCCCGAAGGCGCAGCCGCTGTGGCTGTCTCGGTCGACGGCTCTCCCCGACTTGGGGACGATGGGCTCAAACTTCACCATACCGAGCTTTTCCGGCGAAAGCCCTTCGGCCAGAAGATGATCCAGCATCAAGGGGAAATCCTGGTAGTTATCCCGCCTGAAGTTGCCGCCGACCTGAAGATCGAGCAGGTCATAGGTCTCCTTGATATTGGCGACAATGGCGGCGAAGCTCCCCTTGCCGGAGACAAAAGGGCGCTGTTGGTCGTGGATTTCAGCCGGGCCGTCCAGGGTAAGGACAGCTCCGCTCAGCCCCAGGGGTAGCAGCTCCTCCACCACCTTGCGGGTGAGGAGCGTGCCGTTGGTAGTCAGGGTAAAACTAAAGCTGGTCCCTTTATCCTGGGCCGCAGCCAGGAGCGGCCCTGCGATCTCGTGGATCATCGGCAGGGAGAGGAGCGGCTCGCCGCCATAGAACTGCAGCTTGATGTTGCGCCCGCGCTCGATCTGTTCCCTGATGATGGTCTCTACCAGGAGTCGGGCGGTGGCAGGAGCCATGTAATACTTTCCGCGGAAATGGTCCTCGTAGCAGTAGGGGCAGGCCAGATTGCAGTCCAGGTTGAGCACCACCGTGGCACTGAATTTATTGCTGCGCTGGTTGGTCCGGCTGACGAGCGAATGCATCTCCTCCTGCTCGGCCAGCAGGTCATCGGCGAGGACCTCAAGACGGGACAAGGTGCTTCGCTCCGCATCGGTCAGGGTATCTGTGTTGATGGCTTTGAGCAGCTCCGCAGAAACGCGCAGGAGCGACCCTTTTTTCGTGGAGTAGAGCAGGAACGCTCCCGGACGTTCCGGATCCGGGTAGATCTTAAGGTAGCGGGAAAGGGGCATGGCCGACTCCAAACCCTGATAAACAGGATAAGTGCGTTAACGAAGCTATTTTCTGTCAAAAAAATAAAAAATTACTTCTAATTTACTAAAAAAGAGGGGGAGCAGCGCTCCCCCGGTTGTTGACTACACAAACTGCCTACTGCCTGGAAGAATTGCCTGTGCAGCAGCCGATCAACTCTTCCGTGCTATCACGGCCTTCGTCAAGGACTTCCAATTCCCTCTGCTCTGCTTTCATGGTGATTCCTCCTCTGCGTGAAATACATCCCGAGGGATGGTAATACTTATCATTGACAATATGAGGACTTGAGGCATTCCTATCATCTTGCAAATAATAAATCAATGTTTTTATATTAAAATGTGCTACGAAATCGTGACGTTTCCCGCATAAAAAACTTCATTTTCTCAGTTATCTGATTGAGTAATGCAAAAACTCTATGATACTAATCGATTTTAAGAATAGACAATACTAAATGCAACCTTCGAAAGATCCACTACATGGACCAAGATGCTATAGAACTGAAACGTATCGCCTTGAGCGGGGGTGTGTGGTCATTGGCTTCAGCCGGTGTTACGGCTCTTCTTTCCCTAGGTAGTTCTCTCTTACTCGCTCGTTTGCTCTCGCCTGTCGACTTTGGTACTTACGCCATGGCAATGGTTGTGTTGGATTTATTCTCCTCGTTTACCGGCCTGGGTATCGGCATGGCCATGGTTCAGAAACAAGATATAACCCGAGAAGAAATTTCATCCACTTTCTGGCTGTATATTTTTAGCAGTCTGGCTATCTTTACCGTCATAGCTGCTATATCACCTTTAATCGCTATTTCTTTCAATGAACCGCGCATAAGTAAACTGCTGCCGCTCGTTGCCCTCTCATATGTGGTCGGATCTGCCGGTTACCTGTATGCATGGTTGCTGGAAAAAGAGCTTGCATTTATCCTCTTGGCAAAACAAGAGCTGTTTGCAGCGTTAGTAGCTACATCCGTAACTATCATTCTTGCTTTTAGTGGGATGGGTATTTGGTCTCTTGTCTGGGGATATTTAACTGGACACACCCTGGTCTCAATTTTGAGGGTATGGGCTTGCTGGTCGAGATGGAGGCCACAGCTTCATTTCCAATGGAGTGATATCCGAAAGTTTATTCGCTTCGGTATTTACCAGATGGGGGAAGGTGCGCTATTTAATCTTGGTTCACGGCTTGATCAATTGCTGATAGGTTGGCTGCTTGGTGTTAACGTGCTGGGAGTTTATGAATTTGTTGCCATGCGGATGCTAAAGCCGCTTGGCACAATCAGTCAGATCCTGCTACGGAACGCATTCCCTGTTTTAGCGAAAATACAGTACGACAAGACACTCCTACGTCAAAGCTTCATCAGCCTGACAAAGCTTCTTAACAACATCGAAGCACCACTTCTCTTCGGCACCGGAGCCGTTGCCCCCATACTCATTCCAGTTTTATTCGGCAAGGAATGGTTACAGGCTGTACCATTGGTTCCAGTGCTAGCTGCTGCTCAGATGTTTCGCAGGATGAACAGCCAGTCAGGCACGCTCTTGATGGCTACAGGCAAACCGGAACTCAGCTTCCGCTGGAATCTCTTGCTGCTGCTCGCTAGTTCAATAGCCATCATCCCTGGCGCCTTATACGGCGGAATTTCAGGCGTTGCCACTGCAGTGCTGTTGACTACGGTTACAGGCACAATTGTCGGTTGTTTTATACTTATTAAACCTCTGCTGGGAAAATGTGGCAAAGAATTAACTGCCGCTATTCTAAAGCCAGTACTACTATCCATAATAATTGGCATTCTTGTGAGACTACTCGCAATTCACGGCAATTCGAGCTCAAGCTGGCTGATCATAACCAGTACGGCAGGATTGGCGCTCTATTTTGGGTTGCTCTGGACTTTGGATCGGAATTTTGTGACAGTCGAGAATGAATTTTAAAGTTCGGCAATAAGTGGATTCCGAAAGGGTTTCAGCGCCGGGCCAGATCCTGCAGAATGAACTGTTCCAGGGCGACGTCGTAGAACTCGCGGCGGCAGTCGACCTCGTTGATGGAGCCGTTTTTCAGCAGAGGGTTCAGGCGGCAACCGCCGAAGCATAAGGGGAGGTAGGCGCAGTCGAGACATTCATCATTATGCCAGACAGCCAGATTGTGGGAGACGCTGTAATCCTTGATTCCCTCGGCAAGGGTGCCGACGGAGAGTTCCGGCCACCCCATGAAGGCGGGGCACTTGTAGAGGGAGCCGTCGTAGTTGATAACGATATCGTTATCAAACTCTATGACACAGGCGGCCATGGTAGGTTTATAGGATGTGAACCCCCGCTTCAGAGTCTCACCTCGCAAATATACAGCCGCTTCCCTGAGCCACGGCTCGCTGCCGGAGGCGCAGCCGGAACCGATGTCTGCCCCTGTGCCGGACTTGGGGGTGACCGGAGAGAACTGCACGATGCCGAGTTTCTCCGGAGTGATCCCTTCGTGCAGCAGATCATCGAGCAGTTGCGGAAATCCTCCGTAATTATCCCTGGTGAAGTTCCCCCCCAGATCGATCCTGACCAGATCATGGATGGCCCTGATATTGGCCACAATGGTGTCGAAGCTCCCTTTTCCCGAGACAAAGGGGCGCTGGGTGTCATGGATCTCCTGCGGGCCATCCAGGGTCAGGATGGCTTTGGTGAAGTTGTAGGGGAGGAGCTGCTGGACAACGGCGCGGGTAAGCAGGGTGCCGTTGGTGGTCATGGAGATGGAGAAACTCCTCCCCCTGCTTGCGGCAGCCTGCTGCAGCCGGGTGGAGATGGTGTGAATGAGAGGCAGAGACAGGAGCGGTTCGCCGCCATAGAACTGGATCTCGACATCTCGCCCCTGATCCATATGTCCGGCCACAACCCGGCCGACGAGAGTGCCGGCGGTTGAATCAGACATCCGGTGAGCGCCGCGGAACCCCTCCTCATAGCAGTAGGTACAGGCGAGGTTGCACTCCAGGTTGAGCACAACGGTCCCCCTGAAGAGGGTGCTGCGCGTGTTTGCCCTCTTGACGAGGCCGGTCATCTCCCGGCGCTCTGCAGCGAGGTCGTCGACAAGCATTCCCAGGCGGGCCAGGGGCTGCCGATTCTTCTCGGACAAGGTGCCGTCAACGGCAGAGGCCAGCACTTTTTCCGGAAGCCTTACGATCGAGCCTTTCTTAGTGGAGTAGAGGATAACGTGACCGGGACGGCCGTGGTCGGGGTAGATTTTCAGGTAGCGTGACAGGGGCATGATCCCTCCAATAGAAAAGGGGGAGCATGGCTCCCCCTTTCAACTTCATCGGCAGGTGTTACTTCTTGGCGCTTGCACCGGTGCAGCAACCGGCAAGCTCCTCACAATCGTCACGCCCCTCGTCCAGTACTTCCACTTCCATCATTGCATGTTCCATCGCTCAACCCCCTGTTGATGAAATACATCCCGAAGGATGGGAAACTTTCGACTGTGGACAGCAACTTTTTATTCTGCTATAAAAATCGTAGCTGTAATTTATATCCTAATGAAATCTATATACTCCCTCCGCCTGCTTCCGCAAGAGGAATATTGTGTTCAACCGCTGCTATGCATATTTAATTATATTTTTCCTCCTGCTACCCTCGGTTCAGGCTCGGGGCGAGGATCTGCCCGACGATCTTTTCCCGGTCCAAACATCCGCTGCCGAAACCGGTCCGGTCTCTACCGGTCACTCCCCACGCCCCATTTCCAAGATAGCCGAAAATGTCTCGGTCATCACGGCGGAACAGATTGCCGCCCTGAATGCCCACAGCCTGGCCGAGGTGCTGGAGACTGTCCCCGGCATCAATATTCAAAGTATGAGAACCCCGGGAGATTTCGCATTTTTCACGATCCAGGGGGAAGACGATGCCAGCGGCAATATCCTGCTGCTGATCGACGGGGTCAGCCAGGGGAACCTGTTGCAAGGGGCGATCGACCCCGGCCTGATACCGGTTCAGCATATCGACCGGATCGAAATCATCAAGGGCTCTGCCTCGGCAACCTGGGGAGCTGCTCTCGGCGGAGTGGTGAACGTCGTCACCAAGTCCCCGGAACAGGGCAGGGCGATCAGCGGCACGACCGTTACCTCCCTCGGAGAGCGGAACACGGCAGATCTTCTCGCCGAACTCAGCGGTACGGCCAACCGCTTCGGCTACTACCTTTTCGGCGGCAACCTCCATTCCGACGGACTGCGCCCCAATAACGGCACCAACCGGAACAACCTCTATGGCAAGATTTCCTATGACCTGCCGGTTAAGGGTAATCTGACCTTCGGGATCTCTTACTTTGAGGCTGCGCGCGGGCTCACGGATGTGCCGGACACTACCCACGACAACAGCCGGGATCGTCGCTACTATTCCTTTCTCAACTTCACCTATCCCCTGCTGCCTGATCTGAAACTGGAGCTTTCCGGCCAGGACAGCAGCCTGAACAGTCAGGCCATTTTTCAGCTGGATCCCAGCCATTTTGTCCTCAACGAGAGCAACCGCGGCGGCAAAGCCCGAGTCATCTATGGAGACAACCGTCAGGGGCTGGTACTTGGTTACGACTACCTGCAGAGCAAGATTACACAGACAAACATCCTTGATCCAAACGACCCGTTTGCCGTGGATAAAAAGAGGTACAGCTGGGCGCTGTACGGCAACGGCACCCTCTCTTTTGACAAGCTGACCATCCTGCCGGGAATACGTTACGATTACACCGGTCTGGGCGAAAACAGCACCAACTACACCTTAGGCGCCACCTACCAGCTTACAAACAAGACCCTGCTCCGTACCTATGCCGCCAAGGGGTTTTCGCTTCCCAATGCCACGGACAACAGCATCCCGAAACGGATCTGGACGGTGCAGTCAGGCTTCGAGACGGAGGCGATTCCCTATCTCTGGCTGAAAGGGACCTTCTTCTACAACCACATCTGGAACATCCAGGAAGATGATCTTCTCAAGAAGCACAACCGGCAGGGTTACGAAATAGAGGCCAGAACAGCGCCGTTCCATGGTTTATTCTTTTCCGGTGGCTATACCTGGACCGATACGCGCGACGCGGACACCGGCGAGGCCATCAAGAGTGTTCCTACTCACCTGGCGAAACTCTCCTTTAACTACCGGAACGCGCCGCTCGGGCTGCTGGCTGTTATCAACGGCAACTACGTCTGGTGGAACAGCGAAGATTTCCACCTGGCACAGTACAACCCGATCATCTGGAATCTGCACCTGACCCAGAAGCTGCTTCCCGGCAATGAGCTTTCTCCGGAGATCTTCTTTACCGGCCATAACCTCTTCAACGGCTCCCAGTATTGGGACAACTGGTATATGAATACCCGCAGATGGATCGAGGGTGGAGTGAGGTTCAGATTTTGAGAATGCTCCTCCTCTTCATACCGGCCCTCCTCCTGGCCCTGCCGGCATACGCTGCCGAGCTGCTGATCGTCCAGAGCCAGCATCGCCCGGCCTATGACCAGGCGGTACGCCTCATCCAGAACGACTGCGCCGTGGGAGCCGAGACGCTGGTGCTGAGCGATTACGCCGAGTTCGATCTCGGCAGAATCGTCCGCGAAGAGCAGCCCCGCCTGGTGATTGCCGTTGGCGACCAGGCGCTCAAAGAGGCGCGCAAGCTCCGTCGGGTGCCGGTTGTTTTCACCATGGCGCTCGATACCAATGAAAAAAACCTCGGCGAGAATATTACCGGCGTCACCCTGAACGTCTCTCCGGACAACTATTTTAAGCTGTTCAAGAAGCTGCAGCTGCAGCGGATCGGCGTTATTTACGATCCACGCCGCAGCGGCGCCTATCTGGCAAGGACCCGGCAGGCTGCCGCCGGGTCCGGGGTCGAACTGATTGCCATTGAGGTTCGCTCACCGCGTGATGTGTCTTCTGCCCTGGCCAGGCTGAAAGAGCATGGGGTCAGCGGGATCTGGATGCTACCTGACAGCACTGCCGTCTCCCAGGAAAATGTCGATGCCTACTTCCTCTTTGCCCAGAAACAGAATCTGCCGGTAATCAGTTTTAGCAGGGGCTACCTGGCAAAAGGTGCCCTTGCCGTGCTTGAAGTGTCGCGGCAGGCGATCGGGGAGCAGAGCTGCTCTCTGATCAAGAAACTGCGCAAAGGGGCGCCGGCCGCGGAACTGCCGGTCGTTGACGTTAACGAAACAGCTCTCTTCACCAACGACAACGTCGCCGCAAAGCTCGAAATAAAACTCTCCGGTCTGGATCAGCTCTTCCCCAAGCACGAGTGATTTCATGCCTGTCAAGCAACTGCCAGCTCTGTTTCACAGCAGCTTCCGCATCAGGCTATTCCTTGCCCTGACCATCCTGACAGCGATTATCGCGCTCATCCTCACCTCTTTTATCATCGTTTTCGAACGCAATACCAATCTGCGCCATCTGCAGCAGGAGGGGAAAGTTCTGGCCTCCTTCCTGGCAAACGAGTTACAGCTGCCACTCTATGCGGAAAACAGCGAGGAGGTGGCAAGCCATGTGTCGTTGCTGCTGGCCAACAAAAGTGTCGATGCCATCAGGGTGCGCAACAGCAGCGGACAGCTTGTTGCAGACATCAGCAGTTCTCCGGCCAATCAGGAAAAATCTTCCTTGACTGTAACTGAACGGGTCCTTACCAGTAGCAGCGGCTTCTCGCCCGAGGCCCAGCTTCTCGGGTCTGACACTGCTCAAGAGTTACAGATCGGGACTGTTGAGCTGAAGATGAATACTCTCCCGGCCAGAGAACAGCTGCATCATTTTGTCAAGATGGCAATTCTGATCTCCCTGACATTCTGGCTTACTGTTTCGACCGTCTGTTTCCTGATCCTCAAGAAGATGACCGGAACACTCGGACTTCTGCTGGAGGGAGTCAGGAAAATCGAAGCCGGTGATCTTTCCAGCAGGATCATGGTGAAAACGAGCGACGAAACGGGCCGGGCTGCCGATGGCATCAATAAACTGGCTGAGGCGCTGCAGCAGAGGGAGGAGGAGAACCGGCGGCTGCAGGCGGAGTTGGTCAATAGTTTACGTCTGGAGATTGATGAGGAGAAGACAAAATATATGGCCAAGCTGATCCAGACCAACCGTATGACCTCTCTGGGTCTCCTGGTCTCCAGCATGGCGCACGAAATCAACAATCCGAACGGTATTATCCGGCTGGCTGGCGAGTATCTGGAAAAAACCTGGCAGGATGCTCTTCCGTTGCTGGCCGAAACGTCCCGGAACGAAGGTGATTTCAGTCTCGGCGGGATGCCGTTCAGTGCGGCTCAGGAAGAGGTCTCCAGGGCAATCGACAGTATCTTCAGGAGCAGTGTCAGAATTGAACGGGTTGTACAGAACCTGCGTAACTACAGTCTGGGCGACCGGGACGAGCAGCGTACCGATCTGGACCTGAACCGGGTTGCCAACGCCGCCCTCGCCATTGTACGCTCCCACGGCAGGCAGTCTGAAGTTAATATTGTCACCGAGCTGGATCCGGAGCTGCCGCTTATCCGCGGGAATCCGTTCCAGCTCGAACAGGTCGTTACCAATCTGCTGCTTAACGCCATTCAGGCGTTGCCGCCGCAAGGGAGCAGAAGGGTTCTCCTTGCCACCTCGCGACAGAGGCACTGCGATGAAGTGACCCTCTCCGTGCGTGACGAAGGTCATGGTATCCCACCCGAACACCTTCCGTATCTCTGCGAACCGTTTTTCTCGACCAGGATCAACATGGGAGGGAGCGGCCTCGGGCTCTATATCGCAAACTTCATCATAAAAGAACATCAAGGGAGGCTGGAATTCAGCTCCAAGGTCGGCATAGGGAGTACAGTCATGATTCATCTGCCGATTGACCCGGAAAAAAATGTTGAGTGTTGAGTGCTGAGTTTAAGTCTAAACCTTCACAACTCATAACTCATAACTCATAACTCATAACTCATAACTCATTCGCCAGTTTCCTGTTAAGAGTCGGCCGGGTTATGCCGAGCAGCTCGGCGGCGATCGCTTTGCTCCCCTCACTCTTTTTCATTGCTTCCTGTACAAACAATCGTTCGACTTCGTCAAGAGTCGGGAAAGTTTCAAAGAATGCCTGGAGTGTAAATGTCCGGTCACCTGAAGCCCTGATCACCCCCCTGTCCCGTCCGTCGGCCTGCTGCAGCTCAGGAAAAAACTCCAGGGTAAGTACCTCTGCCGAACTGCAGGCAACTGCATTGTTTATCCTGTTCATAAGTTCCCGCACATTGCCGGGGAAATCATACCCTTTCAGAGCCGTACGGAGTTCCATTGACAACGACGGCGGGTTTTTACCGAGACAGAGCGCCGCTTCCCGCGCAAAGTGCTGGGCCAGGAGAGGGATATCATCGCTACGCTCCCGTAGAGGCGGAATCTGGATCTTGTGGCTTGTGAGACGGTGATACAGGTCATGGCGGAAAGTGCCGGCAGCGATCATGGCTTTGAGGTCCCTGTTCGATGCAGCTACTATCCGGGCACTGCTTTTATAGAGGATGTCGGAGCCGAGACGGTAATACTCTTTCTCCTGGAGCAGCCGCAAGAGCATTTTCTGGGATTCGGAGCTCAAGTCCCCGATCTCGTCCAGAAAGAGGGTCCCTCCGGACGCCTTTGCGATCAGCCCTTCCCGCGCCTCGCCTGCGCCGGTATAAGCCCCCTTCTTGTGGCCGAACAGCGTATCCGAAAACATGGCGTCATCAAGGCCGGCCAGGTTTACCGGCACAAAGCAGCCGCAGACGCCGCTGGCATGGTGTACTGCCTGGGCCATCAGTTCTTTGCCCACGCCTGTTTCACCGGTTATCAGTACCGGATGCTGGGTAGCCGCTACGGTCTCAACCAGTTTGAAAATTGATCTCATCCTGCTGTCGATTGTAATAATATTGGCAAAAGTCTCAGGATTGATCAGCGCATCACCGAGAAGATAATCCCGTAGTTGCCGGTTCTGGCTGCTCAACTCACTGAAGCTGAGTGCCTTGGTCACTGCTGCGAAGAGCCGGCCGGCATCGAGCGGCTTGGTCAGGTAATCAAAAGCACCGAGCTTAATGCTGCTGACAACCGACTTGATGTCGCTGACAGCAGTTATCATTATGACAGGAATGGCTGGATAACGTTGCACCACTATACCCAGAAGTTCGGTGCCGGAGATTCCGGGCATGACCATATCAAGCAGCAGAACGGAAATCCCTCCCTGTTTCAGCAGCTCCAGAGCAGCCACCCCGCTGTTCGCAGTCTCCACTTCTGTCACACCGTTGGTAACCAGCATACGCCTGAGTTCATGCCGGAAATCGGCGTCATCATCGACGATCAGGACTTTCTGCCCTGGACCCTTATCCACAGCGTTTTTCATTTTGGCTCCTGCAGCGCTACTGTCATCAATCTGTCATCCTTCACAGCACTCACAACAAATCATAAAACTTCACTAACAATATATCGGCAATCAAACAGAGTCAATGGTGAAGAGCGACGGGGTCTACACTTCATATCACCTCACGGAGGGCCTTTTTCTCGCTTCTCAGCTTCCTGAAGAAGTTGCTGAGGATTTCGGAGCATTCTTCTTTCATTACACCGCCGGCAAGTTCTACCCGATGGTTGAAGCGCCGGTCAACGGCAAGGTTATAGAGAGAACCGGCAGCCCCGGCTTTGGGGTCGAGACATCCGAAAACCACGCGATCAATCCTTGCGAGCAGTATGGCGCCCATACACATCGGGCAGGGCTCAAGGGTTACATACAGCGTCGTCCCACTGAGTCTCCAGGCATTCAACTTTCTTGACGTTTGCCGGATGGCGATCATTTCGGCATGGGCAGACGGATCGTTTCTGCATTCGCGCTGATTGAACCCTCTGCCGAGGATCGCACCGTCCTTTATAATGACAGCCCCTATCGGGACCTCTCCGATCGCTTCGGCCTTGCGGGCCAGGTTCAGGGCTTTTTTCATCCAGTAAACATCATCTTTCATGATCATTCTCCGGAAACGATATATATCATGCCGCTGCTCTGCTTGTCATGAATGTAATCCGAATCCGTGACGGTGAGAGCCGTCTCTCACGGCAATGCCTCTGCTTCTGCGGCTATGGCGGCTTGTTCACCAGCGATTGAGATATGCGTCTCTGTCGATTTTGGCCACATCTGGCCATGTGCCCCGGCTGTTTCCGTTCGATACGGTTCTCACCGTCACGGATCAAGTGTAAAATATTCCATTTGAAAATCGCCTGTAGTAGATTGACAAATAAATGTCAGTCGAAAGGGGGAGTCAATGAAGATCCGCAAGAAGATTCTTGATTTCGAGTATGAAGAGGTTCTGGATGCACGCACCAGGGAGCTTATCAGGGTCGGCTGTGCCGTGGCGGTCGGCTGTCCCACCTGACTGAAAAAGCACTTCGCGGGCGCGAAGGAAGCAGGTGCAACCGAGGCCGAATTGAAAGAGGCTCTCGCCTACGGGATGATTGCCCCGGCTGGCAGGGCAAAGAATTTCGTACTGAATATGGCGGATGAGCTGGAAATTTAGGAAAGATTTGAAGAGAATAGTCAGAACCTTACATCATGCCCTTCTTGACAACCCGGCAAAGCGGGTCTCGATCCGCCGCCGGGTTGTCAATCTGTCCCTGCCGGTGCTCCTGTCGGCACTCTTCCAAAGACTGGTTTCGATAATCGATATCTTCATGGTTGGCGGTCTCGGCGCTGCGGCAATAGCTGCTGTCGGGGTCGGGCAGTTTCTCGTTTTCATGGCCATGACCGTGTTCTGGGGGCTTTCGACCGGCACCACTGTTGTCATTGCCCACCTGTGGGGGGCAGGCAGGCTTCAGGATGCCCGCAAGGCGGCTTTTGCCGCATTGCTTACCTGTCTTGTCATGATTGCGGCGGCAACCGTCTGCGGGGCCGGTTTCGGGAGCAGGATCGCGCACTTCATGGGAGCCGGCGCCGATGTGATGGCGCATGCAGACCGCTACATCAGGCTTGTCTTCCTTTATTTCGGTTTTACCGCAGGGCTGAATATCCTTTCCGGAGTGCTGCACGGCAGAGGCAATACGCGAACGCCAATGGAGGCGATCCTTCTGGTCAATATTCTCCATGTTGTCATCGCCTGGCCCCTGATCTACGGGAAATTCGGTTTTCCTCAGCTCGGAGTTATCGGCGCTGCCTATGCCATAAACCTTTCGGAAGCGATCGGATTTTTCTATCTTCTTGTCCAGACCGTGAGAAAAGGGTGCATAACCTTCGGAAGGCCTGATTCCGGGCTCTGGAAAAGGATCTGGAGTGTCGGGTATCCGGTAGCGCTTGAAAGGATTGCGCAGCAGTCGGGGCAGCTTCTCTACTCGAAATTCATCCTCGGATACGGTACTGTTGCCTATGCAGCCCATCAGGTCGGGCTTTCGATCGAGTCGCTCTCCTTCATGCCCGGTGCGGGCATGGGAATAGCCGCTGCGACTCTTATGGGACAGTCTTTGGGTGCCCGCAAGTACCGCCAGGCACGTGCAGGCCACAGGGAGGCCATGCGGTTGGCGCTTCTGGTCATGGGGCTCATGGCAACAATATTCCTGCTCGTGCCGGCTCCGCTTCTGGGCCTCTTCACACCCGATGCCGACGTCATCCGGGAAGGGACCGTTTTCCTCAGACTGGTTGCACTCGCCCAGATTCCTTTAGCCCTGTCATTCGTCTATGCCGGTAGCCTGCGGGGTACCGGGGATACGTTCTACGTCTTTCTTGCAACCCTGCTGACCATGTGGGGTGTACGGGTGCTGCTTGCCTGGCTTGTTGCCGATTTCCTGCATCTGTCGCTGTATGCTGTCTGGGGGGTATTTGTGATCGATTGGTGGGTACGTGCGGCAGCCTTTGCCTGGAGGTATCACAAACGGGATCTGCACAGCGGCGTGCTGTAAACATCAGGTACGAGGTGCGAGGTGCGAGGTTAATGCCTTCAGTATTTTGCCTTTCCTCGAACCTCGTTCCTAAGCTTCCAAGCCTGCTTTTATTCTTTCTGCCAGCTCCTTTGTGATACCTTTGATTGCGGTGAGCTCTTCAGGCGATGCATCGCGGATGCCCTGAACAGTGCCGAACTTCTCCAGCAGCCTTCTCCGGAGCACGGTCCCGATCCCGCTGATGCTGTCGAGGGCTGATGCCAGGGCGGAGTCGCTTCTCAGTTTCCGGTGATAGGTAATTGCAAACCGGTGCGCCTCGTCCCTGATCCGGGCAAGTAGCAGCAGCGCCGGCGAATTCTGCCTCAGCGTGACCGGATTTTTCCTCCCGGGGAGAAAGACCCTCTCATCGCTCCTTTCAATAGTGCTTGAACTCATCCCGCTGCTGACCCTGCTCTTGGCAAGGCCCGCCAGATCGATCCCTGCAACATCCAGCTCCTCCATGACCGCCGTGAGGATGCCGAGCTGGCCGATGCCGCCATCGACAATGATAAGGTCGGGGTTCTCTTCAGCTCTGTCCGTTTGAAAACGTCGCATGAGCACCTCGCGCATCATGGCGAAATCATCTGACTGCTCAACGCTTCTGATCCGGTAGCGCCGGTAGGCGGATTTGTCGGCTTTGCCATCCAGAAAAGAGACCCTGCTGCCGACGGCATCCCTTCCCTGTATGTTTGATATGTCATAGCACTCTATCCGGCGGGGAATCTTTGCAAGATGCAGGCGATCTTTCAGTTCATTCAGGATGCTGCCGCTCTCTTCAGCCTTCTTCTGCCGCTCAAGAGCGGCATTCCCGGCATTTTTGGCGGCCATTTTTACCAGTTCCAGCTTGGGGCCACGCATCGGGTGAATAATGGACACTTTCTTGCCCCGTTTTTCCGAAAGCAGTTGCGCCATGGCTTGCGAGCCGGGAATATGTACCGAAACCAGAATCTCGTCAGGGATGATTACCTCTCCGGTGTAGTAGCCGGCAAGAAATGAAGCCACACCTTCTTCGGGTTCGAATTCCCACTCCGGAATATAGCTCCTGCTGCCGAGCAACAGGCCGTTTCTGATAAAGAGAATACTGATCTGAAGATGGTCTCCGAGAGGAAGGATGCCGATCACATCGGTATCCCCTCCAATCGAGGCTACCTTCTGCTTCTCTACTGTCGCTTCAATCGAGTTTATCAAATCCCTGTAGCGGCCGGCCTCCTCGTACTCCTGCCGCTGGGCAGCAGCAGCCATCCTCTCCCGGTATATTCTGACTATTTCGCGGTTTCTCCCCGAGAGGAAGAGAGTTGCTCCCTCGACCAGCCCTGCGTACTCCTCCGGGGTGATCTTTCCGAAACAGGGTGCGGAGCACTGCTTGAGCTGATAGTAGAGGCAGGGGCGTTTTCTCTGGCGGCAGTTCCGGAGCGGGTAGTGGCGGAGAGGAAAGGTGCGGCAAAGCTCTTTCAATACTTCCCGGGCGGCAGTTGCCGAGGAGTAGGGGCCGAAGTACCTTGCCCCGTCCCTCTGGACTTTTCTGATGATGGTGATCCGGGGGAACTCTTCAGACGGGTCCAGCCTGAGCGAGAAGTAGGTCTTGTCGTCACGCAGGCTCATGTTGTAGCGGGGGCGGTGCTCTTTTATCAGGCTGTTTTCGAGTATCAGCGCTTCTTTTTCAGTGTCTGTTACTATCCAGTCGATCGTGGTGACGCGGTTCATCAGAAAGCGTATCTGGTAGCGCGAATCGCCGGATCTGGTGAAGTAGGAGGCGACCCTTTTCTTAAGGTTTATCCCTTTGCCAACATAGATGACTTTTCCGGTTTCGTCCTTCATGATATAGACGCCGGGGGAGGTTGGAAAATGTTTTATGGCAGATGCGGACAGCATAATTTCGAGTATAATTTGCGCGGGGCTATTCTGAAAGTGTAATCTGCAAAATTCACATTAATAGCTTGACTTTGATTCTGTCCGAAAGATATAGATTCATCATCTTTTTAGTCTGATTAATGGAGGAGATTTATATGCGGCTACTCACCCGTTCCGATTTTGACGGAATCTGTTGTGCGGTGCTTCTCAAAGAGCTTGGGCTTATGGATGAGATGGTGTATGCCCATCCGAAGGACCTTCAGGACGGGAAGATCACAGTAGGGAAAAACGACATCCTCGCAAACGTCCCGTATGTCCCGGGCTGCGGACTCTGGTTCGATCATCACTCCAGCGAGCAGGAGCGTCTGGAGCTTTCCGGGAAATATGAAGGCAAGAGCGCCCTGGCGCCGAGTGCCGCACGCGTCATTTACAATTATTACGGTCCTGAAAAGCTTTCCAGGTTCAGTGATATGCTTCATTTCGTGGATAAGGTCGACTCGGCGAAGCTGACCGAAGAAGAGGTTCTCAACCCTGAAGGGTGGATACTGCTTGGATTCATCTGCGATCCGAGGACCGGTCTCGGTTATCATAAGGATTACCGGATCAGCAATCTGGCTTTCATGAGCGACCTTGTCGATCATATAAGGACAAAAAGCATAGACGAAATTCTCTCTCTTCCGGACACCCGGGAGAGGATAGCCCAATACAGGGAGAATGACCAGAAGGCGCGGGATTTTCTGAAAAGGAGTTCAAGAGTCGAAGGATCAGTTATTTTGACAGATGCACGGGGCGTCGAAGAAATTCCCCCTTCAAACCGGTTCCTGATCTACTCGCTGTTCCCCGAGGCAAATATCTCCATCAGGCTCATTGACGGTAAAGCAAAAGAGTACGTTTCCATCTCTGTCGGCTACAGCATACTCAACCGATCAGCGACAATCGACGTCGGTTCGCTGATGCTGAAATACGGGGGTGGCGGACACCGTGCAGTCGGGACTTGTCAGGTCCCCTACGCAATGACCGATCATGTGCTTAAAGAAATTATTGCCGTCTGCAATACACACTGAGCAGGAGCGAATGATGCAGTCTTCAAATGCTTTCGATGATTTTCAGAGGGATTTCGTATACAGGATTTTCAGGGTCGAAGAAGGGCTCGCACTGACTGCTGCCATGAAGGATCTCTTTCATGACATCTTCATTGATATCAGGGTGAATCCCGAAACCATGATGATCGTCGCGGCAAAGGTCGATTTCCTGAAGTGCCCTTCCGAGTTCTGTCCCCGCATAGACAGGGCGATGGCGGAGCTGGTAGGTACAACCATCGGGAAGGGGATGAACAAGAGGCTGGTCGAGATTTTCGGCGGGAAAGACGGGTGCGGCAATATCCGTACTATCCTTATGGGACTTCTCCCTCTTGCCCTCAATGCGAAAGCAGCGACAGGGATAAATGACCAGGATGAAATGCTCGAAAAGATCCGCAAGGAGCTGACAGGGACCTGCGTCGGCTACCCGTCAAATTACCCAACAGAATAAATGGGAATTTTTGTTGACATGAAACGCTCCAGATGTTAAATAACAAAATCTCATTCCCCGTTAGCTCAGTCGGTAGAGCGGGTGGCTGTTAACCACCATGTCCGTGGTTCGAGTCCGCGACGGGG
>Ga0134124_10001335_pt1 | contig 19802 bp, 15 predicted proteins | sample KB304_FD_96880 | JGI IMG/M metagenome (GOLD analysis project Ga0134124, IMG submission 96880) | Terrestrial soil microbial communities without Nitrogen fertilizer from Kellogg Biological Station, Michigan, USA - KB3-0-4 | ecosystem: Environmental > Terrestrial > Soil > Unclassified ... | reverse complement strand
GTAAGAAATCGTAATTTGGTCTTCAAAGCGTAGTTCTCCCTTCACCTCGCAAGAGGCGTTTGGTCCAGGTCTTCGGTTGTGACGAACGCGCGGGCTGAACGGAAAGGGGCAAACGCTAAAGCCCGGCGTGGTCTATGACGGAATCATTGCTGGGGAGAGTGATTTCGTTTTTCTATTCTCTATAAGACGGGAGTTTTATGTTGAAATTCCAGCCACGCGCAAAAATATTTCAGTTTCCAAGTTGCACGCGCCTAAGCGGTGGCAAACTCTTCGTTAGACCATGCTCATTTCTGGATCACTTTCAACCAGCCTTAACTGCTCCGTGTGTTCGCCAGTAACAGTGATCGTCAGTGCATACCCTATGCCACACAGATGCGCACATCCGTTGCGGTGCGCTCCGTATTTCCGAAAGCAAGCGGAATGAATATGAACGTGAGCAAATGCGGAGCGGTTGAAAAAATGATGCCAATGCCAAGAGTCGAAGGATTACTTGGAAAATCGAGTGCGATACCTGTTGCAAGTTACACACAGGTGTTGTGTTCTGAATAAAAATTGAGGCGCGAAAGTTCAGTTGCGCAGCACAAGCGATGGTGTCAACTCCGGCAAACTTATTTGTGCTCTGCTCCTCGCGAGGCGTGGCCAGGTGCCCAGGAAATGAAGCAGTCGTGCCCTGAATCCCGGCACTCGAGTTACGTCCGACGCGACAATAACTCCTGCACGATCTCATCAGACTTTTGATCGGCTTGCATCGTCAGCTTGGTCCAGGCGGAAGCCTCGGCTGCATTGCGACTGAAGAGCAGCTTGAATCCATGCCCGATCAGAAAGCGCAGGATGGCAAGCTCTGTATAGATGAGACGCCCGGTCTTCCCAAACAGCGGGCCTTCGCGAGCTGCGGTAATCGCAAGCTGCCGGCACCAGTTGTTGACTTCTTCGCCGGTGGCTAGGGCGGCTCTCTCTACTTGTGTGTGCTCCTCATCCGTAAGCCTGAAACTAACTGATCTGGTCCGCTTTGCATCACTCATTTCTCATTTCCTTTCGCGTACACAGTGTGCACACTCCAGCATGCGGCAGTGTGGCTTCGTATACGCGTAAAGCACTGCAAAGGTTGGACCAAGCCGATGTATACACGCTCCGTAGACACCACCGCCACGCGAGCGGGGGTGTCGTGTCTCTTTTAATCAGGTGCGAAGCACCTTCTGTTTTTTCTCCAGTCCCCTTTGTGTATTGAGATTCTTCGTTGTCGAGTGAAATCCGGAGGGGTGTCACGATCTTTTACACCTGCACCCTTCGTCACAATTGTGACGCGTGAGTCCCAGATACGCTCAAGGAAACGTTGGTAGTTGTGAATATCTACCGACGTTTAATTGATGAAGAAAATCGCGAAACAATTTCCGTCCATATAGGAGAAGGTATTGACGTCCACAACGTTGCCATTCTGAGTCGCAACCAGCGACAGAAACGCTCTCCGCCAGACTCTGGCGAGTCGATACGGCAGGCAAACTTTAACAGTCGGATCGGGCCACCTAAACTCCCAGCGAGTTTAATGACCCAAGAGCGAGGAATTCTAGTAACTCATGGGCCGTAATTGTGGGAGAATTAGATTCTCATTGGCGGGGATAATAAGGTCCATTACATACCGACGGCTTGGGTGTCTTCTTTCGTGCGAAACCGCATTAACCATCGGCCATAGAGGTAATCGTAAATGGGATTGGTGCATTCAGATATGAGGTCATTAGCCAGCTGAAGCTCACCACGCCGCCGGGCGCCTTCAGCGCAGAGTACGCTCAGCATATTTCGAAATGACGTTGGTAAACCGCAGCCTCGCAAGATGCCAACCAAACTAGTGCCCTGTACAGTTGGACTGATGATCCTCTCTACCGAACTCTCCAGCTGCTGAAAGAACTTGTCCGAGTGGTCTTTAGGAAATGCTAGCGAGTCCGTGTTAAGAATTCCTGGTACTCCCTGCAAGTCCTCAACATATTTAAGGTCTCTCTCATAGACATGGAGACTGTTGCTTACTTGGTTATATTCTCCGATACCAAGATTTAACCATCCTGCCATCACCTCTTGGAGCATTGTGAATTGAACGATGTTATAAGGAAGACCTCGGTACATATCGTTACTACGCATTATTTGCATCCATTCAAGCTTTCGGTTGCGTGCTCTCAGAATCGCTACGATGTTACACGGGATATCAGCTGACTGCGGTTTCCCCAGCCTATCGGGTAGGTCTATTCTGCTATCCCAGATTTGAAGAACAATTTGACGACTACTTGCATTTGATCGAAGAGCCAAGTACGCACGTTCCAACTGATCAAGACCCAGTGACCTTCGAATACGATACCCATAGGCACCATGGTATGTTGCATCGTCTCCGGCGAATTTAGGTAATTGGTGGTTAAAGTAATTAAGAAAGGCTGAGTCGTTGCGACCCCTAAGAATCCACACCACCTCTGCGATGGCAAATGCAAGGTTGATGGCAGGAACGCGAGATGTAATCCACCGCTCGGTAGGATTGGAAATAGACATCGCCGAATGCAATATCTCCAATGTTCCTCCAGCCCGACTGGGTTGCGCACACCCCTCGCCTTTTCTAAAGGCGTCTGCAATTTGCACCCATACCAAGTTAGCGGTCTGACCCTCAAATACTCGAAACATATGCATCCTCACTCACGATTCGTTCATTTAAGCCCCACTTCGGCGGATACCACACCGACAGTTTCTTCGGATTATTCTTATACTTCTGTTTAATTCGAGTCCGGCCGGTAATTCCGGCGATCTCCGGATGCCGAATTCGTGCATACTTATCCACTTCACAGAATAGATTTTGACAATCAATCAATTGCAGTGGACGACCCCAAAGAGACTTGAAGCATAGACCCCGCTGCTCGAATTCTACATTTTGTCTCTCGGCAACTAGTCGAATGATTTCAGTCTCACTTAAGCCTCCTAGATCATGAAAACATTTCCGAATGCCGTCACGTGCACCCGGACCTGGAACAACAAAATCCATCTCATTAAAATTCAAAAGCGTGCTGTAATTAAGATCTGTAACGAACTGGTAGGCTAGAAAATCCCCAATTGTCTGATATGAGCGCAGTAGTTCGAAAGCTAATTTCATCGACGTTACATTTTCTAAACGCGCAGGAAGTTCATCCCGCATCATTTCTTCGAGTAATCTGAGATGCATCTTATGCTTTCGTTCAGAGTTGGAGGACGGACCACCGGATGGCATGATATAAGCAGCCGAATAAATTCGATCGCCTGCTGCTATCGATTTAGTCAACGCGGCGTCATATCGTTCAAATGTATATTCGGCAAATGATATGGGGCCCGTCTCTTTTAGCAACATTTCCCAAGTTTCAATCTTATTGAAGAACTTGAAGAGTAGTATCCTAAAAAACAGGTCTTCTGGACTTTGCTGTCCAGAGTAAATGACATTTCTTATCAGGTATTGGCTAACGCGATCTGAAGCTCGATATGCATTAGTAAACTTGTACTCGCGTAAGATGGGATCGGTCGTCCACGGCAAAGGCTTTCCAGCTAATCGCTTGAAGAAAATTGATTGACGTTCAACAGCAAACCGCCAATAAGTATCGAAGACTTTCGTAGTTTTGGCTGGTGCAAGTCGCGAAAAAACAACGGGCGCCGCCCGCATTCCTTCGTCACTGTCAAGGGGTAAGGCACTTTGCGTATTTGGCTTACGCTGCTCCTCCGAGCTAGTCGAAACGCTATCCTGTTTTGAGAAATCTATGATGGATTCCAGAGCCTCCTCAACCGAGCGGTCATTGTTAATTTTCCTTACCGGATAAAGTAGTGATTCATATTGTGCTAGCTTTGCATATTCTGCGGAAAGCTTGTGACATTGTTCACTACGATCTTGGAAGTCTTTCCTACGCTCTACCAAAAATACCATCGTCGGAAGCGTCTTGGACCAAGTAAGCTGTTCCAGCTTGATCATGGTCCGCAGAATTTTTGGATTTACCTCAGCAACTCTGCCATAAACCCATGTGGACCACCAAAACCGATCCAGCACCACGGTAGTATCCGTGTTTAGCGCGGGTAGAATTCTCGCCTCAATTGCGTCAATGTGTGCTGCAATATGTAGGATTTGCAGGCTCGTTGGAGTGATAGATTGAACATCAAGTGAGTTCGGATCGTGATGAATCCGGTAAACGAGGCTTCCGATCGTTCCGATCTCATTGCCCGGGTATGAAAAGTACTTACATTCTACTCCTTTAGCCCGTAAGTAATTTACAAAAGCGCGCGATAGAGTAGTTTTCCCGGACTCGTCGGGTCCTTCGAAAATAAACAACTTTCCTTTGTTGGACTTAATCACTTGCTCGGCTCCGGTATCAGTAATGCAGGCGAGCTATTCGGCGACGGCGTCGGCATCATGTTATTGTTAGGAGCGGCTCTATTCGGGGTCTCTCTGTTTTTTTGGATGTTTGCACTTTGGGTTGGCAACTCCTTAGGACTTGGTTGTTCGAAAAAAAAAGACTTAAAGAACAGAATGATAAAACCTACAAAGATGGGTATTACGAGGGTTTTCAAAAAAGTCAACTCGCCTTTCAATTCCTCAAGTTGTTTCTTAAGTTCAGCGGGAGACGCAATTTCACCTTGTAACGACAATACATCAAGAGAAGTGATTTCATTCAGTCCGCTACGGTCGCCCTCATACAGATCGGATGTGCGCTCACTCAGCTCAGAATACCAAATCATGAAAATCCGATCCCCACGGGCGATTACTATGTTCTGACTGCCCGCGTTATAGACTGCGAATTTAAGTTTACCAACAAAGCCTGGATCGACATGGAAACCGGACACGTTAACAATTCCTCGCCGCTTCAAACTGAATCGTACAGAAATAAAGCCAATCGCATTATCCGGAACTCTCACAGTTTCTTCCGTTAGTAAAAGAGCAAATTGTCCTGAAGGGATCACCAAGTGCTGGCGTTTTCGAAGTTTTTGCTTAGTACCCTTCGGATCAGTAGTGACAAAGGCTTCAGGTCCTAAAGACAATTCGTAAGCACCTTGCTTCACAAAGTTGGCGTCATATGGATCTATTAATGGCTCTAATGGTTTGCTGGTCTGTTCGCGTTTGAGTCTCTCTGTGGTCCAGAATGACATTAAGATGACCTTTCGTCTTTATTATTGTGCCCTTACTGACCGTTAGCCTCCAACATTGCTTGTTGAACTGTTCTCTGCAGATCACGTAGAACCTCTTTTGTAATATCCCCTAATTCAGGCCTTCCAACAAAGCAATTCAACCGGACAAATCGCAAACCTAGCTCATTCGCCATGAAATAACCCAAATGACAGAGACCGAGGTAATTTCCGTAAGCCCGGTCGAAGATATATTGCGCAGGATAATAGGCGTTCACGGCAAGGCCCTGATTGTTATCGTACGTAAAGCTTAGCTGTTGAAGGCAGGGGAAGACGCTGCGCGGTGATCCTGTGTGATCCTTAACTGGATCAAAAATAGCAACCTGAAGAGCTGACTGTCGTGGCCTCGAGCGTTCTCCATTTTTAGGCCAGAGGTCGACAATATGCTTTAACTGGTTCGTACATTGATTCAAGAGCTGACCACCCTTCCCACGGACTGCTCTGTAGGCGATCATTCGCTCAAAGTATGTACCCGTACGATTTCGTGGATCTCGCGCTCGAAGCCTGGGAAGATATTTATCCAAATACAATGGTGTAAACTGTTCAATGTGAGGCCGATTCGTTAAGTTCCAATACTTAAACGGGAAAATTGTCATTGCGGAGATAGCAGATTCGTACTTTCCTTGTCTAGCCAAGGCCTCATCGACTGCTTTACGAATCCGCTCGTCTTCATCGGGGATTCCGTTTACAAATTCGCCAATTGAAATTATCAGAGGCATCAGACCCTTACCACCTTCCATCGTGGTCAAAAAGGCTCTGCCCCAAGCGTAAGATAAATTAGTCTCAGATATGAGTTCAGGTATTTTCTCCGACATCAGGATCCTCCAAATGGCGATAAATATTCCTGCCAATGAAGTCTTTACGAGAAACCCTAATAAACGCAGACCACGATTGATCCGGCAATTCCACACGAGAAATCCCAGGTGAACATGCCTCGAGAATTAAGCCCAATTCGTGGTCGCCCGTAATGATTGCGTTGCTGCCTTCGAGGGTCACACCTACGGGTATGATCGCCAAGTCGCCTACTTGGAGGTCGACTGCTACCTTGGTCCATTCTTTATCTACAATCACTAGGTGTCGAGTAGGAGTTTCACCAAGGAAAGACGACCGCAATTGCTTCGGCGTAACCTTAAGAAGAATTTGAGCGTGGTTCGGCGAAATTAAACGCAGTGAGTGACGAAGATGCTGTACCAAGGTCTCATACCCAACACCAAGCTGACCCGCAACGATGTACGCTTGCACAGGTGTGCACTTGGCAATTTTCCAACCTCGGACCGCATAAGCGTTGTGAACTGCCCGAGGTGGCATCAGCAAATAGCTAGCAAAGATGTCAACTAAACGTTCCTTTGGTTGTTGTTCAGGAAACCTTTCTAAGTCGCTTATCTCATCGATGCTGTTACCATGTTCAAATAACCAGTGGCCTATCTCGTGAGCGCAGGTGAATGCTTGGCGACCTGGGGGCCGGTGTGTCGGAACGAAAATAGTTTGGGTTGTTCTATTGTATAAGCCACCCAAGCTAGTTTCTGGGCGAAAGATGACCTCGATCCCAAGCTGCTCAGCAATATCAAAAACGCAGAGGGGTTGGGAGCTTGAGATAGAAGTGCGTCGTCGAACTTCTAGTGCCCCCCGCACAGCTTGTCTAGCCATGTCTAAAGAATGACTCATTTAGCATCCCTTTTTGCCTTCTGAAACGTGCGCAGGACATTTAAGACTGTCTCCAAGTCTTCCTTTCGTAGTTTGGCCAATTCACGAGCTGCTAACTCAACTGCTGGATCAGGCACCTCGGATTCCTGTTTCATCAACCAGGAGACACTCACGTTATATATTTCGGCAAAACGCGAAACCTCTTCAGCGGATACCCTTCGTCGTCCAGCTTCTAATTCGGAAATGGAGGGACGTTGCAGACCGAGCAGTTTCGCCACTTGTCCTTGTGAAAGCCCCGCTTGTTCTCGCGCGGCGCGAAGCCTCATAGCGATCGTTGCACGAACAGAATCAATGTCCGCCATTGTTCCCCTCCTTGTTTGGTTCCAGCCATTCATAGACTAAGTCAACGATCTCGCCCACACGCCGAGGGCGCTTCTTCTCATCATCGATCAACGGATTGATTTTGTGGGGAATGTCGAAATTCAACTTGTCGCTAAGTGTGCATGCTAGGTCCACTCCGTCTTCGCTATCTAATCCCAACCCACGCATTGGGTCGGTACTTTCTTCGATTAGCGGTACCTCTCGATCAGCCAAGACCTCACGTAGCGATTGAATCACGTAAACACGAACCTCGTTTCGGTCCATATAGCACCCTCCTTCAGCTTACCAATGGTAAGATAATCTTACTGCAGAGAGGAAGAGGAGGTCAAGCACATTGTTTTTCCGGCCAGCAGATTTGCGACTGTTGCGTTGGAACGAGTGAGGCAGGCCGATCAATAAATTCAGGATCCTAGAGTCGTTTCACTAGCTACTTTTTTGCCACAACTGGGCGATGGATTTTTTGAAATATGGATTCAGCAACTCGAGAAGTTTGTCGTCAGGAATTCCTGAATTCTTGCGCGTGTATCTTTGAACGTCAGGCACAGTTCGGGCGATCGTTGCAATTGCCATGTGCGAGAAAAGCAGGATCACGCCAGCGGGTAAATTGTCAATAAATTGTTCAACCATGCCTTGCAGGTTCATGTCTTTCCCTTGCAGGAATTGCTCGACAGCGTCGTGCAATTTCACGCGCTTTCTAAAAAGGATAGCTGTTTCCAAACTGGCCCTAACCTCTTCCTCTGACAAACCATATTGTTTTGCAATGTTGCCTAAGAAAGAAGGATCATCATTCTCAAATCTATCGAGCAAATCAGAAACGATTCTGGATAACTGAGCTTGCAAGGCATCAATTGACAGCGAAACGGAAATCTCTCCGAACTCAGAGTCAAAGATAATCGAAAGAACGCCGCCTTGAGTTGAAAATCTAACGTTACGGTAGGTCTGGTCAGTTTTGATCACGTTCGAAGCTCCCATAATCTAAGTGGTTGGGCGCCGAGCGTTTACGTTCGACGTTCCTAGTATATACGCGATTGCATTCTGACCTAAAGGAGAACAGTCGCAACGTAACGTGAGTTGGCCTTTGCGTACTTAGCTGGTCTGATTGAGGCCTTCGGAGACAAGCCTGATCACTCTAATTCGCGATAGTGATCGAGAAAGGCTTGCAACTACCTCCCGCAAGTTTCTCCTACTACTGATGCGTTTTGTTGACCTGCACAGAAAAATAAAACAAGCAAAAATTTGATCGAGCACTCAACGCGGAGTATAAACCCTCTACGAACTAATAAACAGGGAGGATTGTATCTACAAAAAAGCTAACTGACCGGGGATCCTGTATGTATTGTAAAGGATTGAAAACAAAGATACTTACTTGTCGCTTCCTGCGGCGGTTTCCCTAAGCGGACGAACCTTCGTCCGCTGTTTTTGTTTTAGGAGTGTTGATAAAGAAAAAGCCCAAGGTCAGTTAGATGACCTTGGGCGAAGGCTGCGAGCAGTACGGGTAAGGTACTGCTCGCCAGTCTAGTGTTCGAAACCCGCCCCACTGTAAGGAGAGAGAATGAACACCGACACTGTGTGGACCTTGGAATCTGTCAAGCGACTGAAACGAGAGTTCCATAAATCTCGTCTTAGCTCTCGCAAAAACTTACTCAGCTGGATACTTTTCGTTGTCATTTTTTGCGACCAAAACGAGATGGATTATCCAAGGGTGATGGCCAATGAGCATATCATGGAACGCCTCAACATTTTTTGGTTGAGCTGCATTAAGAGCTAGTAATCTTGCTGAAATAGTTCGATCTTCTTGTGATGCAGTACCGCCGCCTTGGAGGGCGAACCTTGTATTCTGAAGGTAAGCTCTAGGCTGTTAGGCGCGCCTCATTATACGCATCAGTTCATGGAAAGCAATATCAAATTGACAATGTCCAATCGGGATGTGCATTTCACTCAAACAGGTCACATTATAAGTCCTAAGACTAGTCAACAGTTCAAAGGTTACAGACTTGCCTCAGAAAGAAAAGTTTAATCTAACTTGCCCAAAATCTGGACTCAATACTTTTCCTAAGCCTCAAACATGGAAGGTTCAAGTTGATCCATAAAGTCAATAAACGAATCACCGTTTTCTTGACCCGTTGTAGAATCTATGCATAATGTTCGCTAAACTTGGCGATTCTTACGTAAGTTGCTACTCAGCAACAGCCTTAATTCCTCGTTAGCCAAGTTGATTAATTAGACATCATGCGCTGATTTGGAGCGATTTGACTGTCGAGAACCTCAGATCTCGAAAGGACTATCAATTGCCCGACGAAGAAGTCTTTGCTCCCAGTGAAGACGATCAGACTAATCAAGAAAACCTAAGAAGACTCATAGAGCAAGTCAAAAGCTCTATCGGCATAATTCCCTTTATTGGTGCCGGTATATCTATTCCCTTCGGCTTTCCAGGATGGACAGGCTTCCTGCTATCTCAAGCCGCAATCGCAGGTATTCAGAGGGAAGTGCGATCTAATCTTAAACAAAACGACTATGAAGCTGCTGCGGAACTACTACTCAATAAATTGACTCCTTTCGGACTTCAAGCAGCCATCGAGCAGAATTTCGGCGATCACCGACTTAAAATTACAAAAGAAGATGTCCCCAAGCCGCTCAGATATGTCGTTCAGTTAAGTAAGGGACCGGTATTTACCACCAACTTTGATCGAGTGCTTGAGCAAGTTTACGAAGCATTAGGTCATCCATTCCAAGGGATTGTCCAAGGAGCTCGCCCGGATCAAACCATAAGAGCCTTGCATCAAAACCAACTCAAACTAATAAAACTTCACGGTGATTGGGAAGAGCGAACTGATCGAGTACTTACACGGAGTGACTACGAGCGGCATTATGGGTATCGCGATAAAGAGATAATCGATTTCAGCCTTCCCCTTCCACGACTGATAAAACAAGTACTTACAGGAAGGCCACTTCTATTCATCGGTTGTAGCCTTAACAAAGATCGCACCATTGATGTGCTGCGGCAGAGTGTTATGGATTTTCCTGAGAGCACCCATTTTGCGATAGTGGAGGCACCTCGTAGCAAAAAAGGAAAGCTCGAAAAGGCTCGCCATTTATCAGAACATAACATCCTTCCGCTCTGGTATCAGTTTGGCAGGCATGAATCAATAGAACGAATTCTGTCTTCGGTAATTTCAGGAGCAATTGATCACAAAGAGGCTTCTCAAACGCCTGTCAGTAGTCGCGGACATACCAATCCATTTGATCATGGCAGACCCGTGCCAGCCAACCGCTTTGAGGGCCGGCGGGAACAACTCGGAATTATCCGAAACAAATTTGGCGGTGATACTTCTCAGTGCCTGTCTATCATGGGTTTGAGGCGGACTGGAAGAAGCTCACTTTTAAGATACATCCGAGAACGTCCACTGGAGTTCTGTGAATCTTATCAGCGACCAATAATTGTATTTTTAGATCTCCTAGACAGCAGGTTCGAGACACCGACTGGATTGTTAGAAGGCCTTCGGCGAGGTATAAGCGAAGCAACTGGAAATTTCCCTTGGGGAGATCAAAATGAACCCTTTGATGTCGTTGACGGCTTAACGCGCATCGTTTCTGAGGGTTACCGTCTCATAATACTGCTCGATGAATTCGAGAGTATTAAAGAACGAATGGATCTCTTTGAACGTTGGGGCAAAGACTGGCGAGCAAAAGTAAACGCAGGATTGTTCGTTTTAGGAATTTGTAGCCAACGACCTCTAGCTGAACTCTATCGCTCTTGGGGACTCAGCTCACCTTTTGCGAACATATTCACTCAAATGACACTTGGCGCGTTCGAAGATGTCGAATGGCGCAACCTTGTCACGGAGAGATTTAGAATTACATCTAAATCAGCGAGCGACTTGGACCTGTCATTGATTTATGAGTTGTCCGGGGGCTTGCCATATTTCACCCAATTAGCTGCGAGTATCTTGTGGGAGTACTCCGATCACGAGATTACTCAACGCATTTATCGGCGCGAGGCCTTTCCTCGCTTCGCCGAAATCTGGAGAACACTCACACCGCGCGAACAGCACGCTTTGCGATACGCAACAGCAGTTCAGAATCTATCTACTCCAAGCCCAGCTATTGTTAGATCACTGACAACATATGGCCTTCTGCGAAGGAATGGAAGCCCATTCAGCTGTGCGTTCCGGAATTTCCTTGAGACCCAAGAATGAGACGCTACCTTCGTGAGATTTGGAGTATTTGGTATTGGTCGTTCTTCCGCCCTGACATTTTGCAGCAGAGGTTCAATGAATTAGTACCTCGAACTAATGAGGATGGCAGTAAAGCAGATTCTCGTCCTAGTAATGTCTTATTCTCGTCAACTCGCTTTTCTGCACAATACTTCCTCTTAATTTCGTGCCTAGCATCACCTGTAATAGTCACAGTTGCTGCAACGTGGAATGTATATGATTTGCTGTTCCTTGTAGCTATTTTTGTGTGTTCCTACGCCTGTGGTTTTATTTCCTTACCATTCGGAACTTTGATGCCGACATTGATGGTGTTTCTGTACCTTGCTCAAAGGCAGGTCATAGCATTGGTTGTGGAACAATCTTGGAGCGCCCTCCCTTCCGTAAGCGCCACAAGTCTCGGAATTGCGGGGGTCACAGCAAGTTTTTGGTTTGCCCGACGTGCAGGAGAATACTTATCGGAAGTTGCAAAGACTTTCAGCCCAGGCTTCCGGAATAGGTTAGTTGCGGCCTTGCTTAGTGTTGTGGTCGTGGGGGCTGGCTGCTTCATCATAGGATTTGTGATGTGGCTCGTGAATTTTTCACGATTAACCATCGCCATAAGTGGCACGCTCTATTTTATATGGCTCTTCACCGTGCTCTTCGTACGACTCACTGAACATTCTAGAGGCGAAGGTGATCTTCTCTTGGAATTTGTTTCTATGCTTGCAGCATTAGGAATGATCGTTGCAGCTTTAGGAATGGCTGGCTTTGTATTAACTCCTCTTGAGCATTACGGAATTAGAGATGTAGTCCTCTTATTTGCGGGCACTGTGGGAGCTTCTTTTCTTTCGTTCACTTTTCTTCGAACTTTCCTTCTCCACGTGTTGCCGCAACGTCCCGCCCAACGGCCTGGATGGATAATTTCGACTCTCATCCTGGTTGGGTTTACTTTGGGGGTAGCTACGGTAATAGCGCTTGGAACGACCTCCATCTTGGCTGCTCTTATAGCTCTTCCAATGTTGTCTTTCTTTTCCGTAAGTTTGTTGATCTCAGCTGTTGTCAGTCCTCCTACTCCGGAATGGAGACGATTTCTTTTCTTGGCAGCCATTTTAACCCCACTCGGCTTCTTAGTTTTAGGATGGGTGGGGCTGGTGACTCCATTGGTTTCGCTGCTTGGGTATTGTCGAATATTTCCGGATTACGCTGCCTTCTGTCTTATTTCTGTGTTGGGCAGATCACAGCTAGACGATGAGACACATCCTGGATCTGGTCGATTGCTAGGATGGTTACCGCCAAATATCAGTTCTCTCGTGTGGATTCAGGTACCGGCACACCATAAGGTTCTAGCTGCTGCATTCAACTGTAATCGCGAGTTTGCTGCTAAGACTCTACACGCAATGCAAGTCTCTCCATTCCGGAGTTTGAGAGCAACCGCGGATAAGGCTCTTCCTCAGATTGTGGCGAATCGGTTGAAGGCTATGACGACAGTGAACGATTTACTTTCCATTCTTTCTACAAGTGAATCGCCATTGCTCACCTTATTGCCAAAATATTATTCAGCACCACAACACTCAGTTGATCAACATGCAGTTCTGGGTAAGAGTATTGATTCGTTAGCACCAGAGATTTCAATAATCTTTCCAGAGCTACGAACTATCGTTAAAGATATAAACGTAGCATTGAAGAACGCCCCGGGATCACTACGAGAAACCGCCTTGATAACTTGCAAAGACGACTTGGACACATTTGACAAACAATTATCTAAGCGTGGTTATGAGGGAGCGGCAGGAGAGCCGTGGCGAATGGTCTCAAGGCAATGGCGTCAGATACTCGATGATGAAATACAGTTGCAACAGAGCCAGGCATTTCGAGATATTAGGGATCCATTTCAAGCAGGTATCCCCTTGCAACCAGACAGACCACATCTTTTTAAAGGACGCACCAATTTTGTAAAAGAAGTACAAAGGCAAATACTTGAATCTAGTCATAAAACCATAGTCCTCCACGGCCCTAGACAATGTGGTAAAACATCCTTTCTGAACTGTCTGCCCAACCTGTTAAGTAGTAAGGTAATTCCGGTATCTATCGACGTACAACACCAGATATGTGCTAACAGTGATGCCGATTTGTTTTTTACGATTTCCTCGCTCACGGAAGCGCAGGCGATAAAAAAAGGATTGAACATTCTCCCACTGTTCGTAGGGAAGAGTTTATAGCTGATACCTACCCCGCCTTCGATGCTTGGCTAAATAGAACCTCCGCAGCTTTTGGGTCATACCACGTACTTATCTGTTTTGATGAATTTGAGGAACTCGGGACGGCGTATGAGGACGGTCGATTAACCACGCGAGCGTTCAATGAACTGAGACACTTGATTCAACACAGCTCGCTCATTAGCTTTTTGTTATCTGGGATGCGGACTCTGGATGAACTTGGACCACACTGGAGCAGCCACTTCATTAATGCGTACCCCATCGAGATGGTATATCTAGAGAGCGAGGAAGCTAAAAAACTGCTGATCGATCCAACTCCGAACTTCCAACTAAAATATGACGATGGTATCGTTGAAGGAGTGCTTACACTTACCCGTAATCATCCTCTGTTAATACATTTATTGGGTGGCCTACTTGTGAAGCAAGCGAATAAAGCCAGGACGCGGGTGATTACGAACTCACTTCTGAACAACGCTGTTGACGAAGCTCTAGCGGCGGCCCCGTATTTTCATAATATATGGGATGAGCTTACCGGTAGAAGCAGAGAAGAAATATTGTTCGGGCGAGTTATCCTAGATGCAATAGCCCGAGATTTCGTAATCCCAAGATATGGCACGAGTATTTGCGAAGCTGCTCTGCATAGACTACAGCGATTTCACGTTATCGAACGTACCAGCGATGGTTATCGAATCGAAATCCCTCTGTTTAAAAGGTGGGTACTCACCCACGGAATAATCGAGAGCTAAGTTTTTTGAATTAATAGAAGCCGTGATAGCAGAGTTAAGTTCCAAGATACACAACCGTGGAGTTACCCCAAAACGTTGTGTCAAATTTGTGTCCAGAATCCGCAGTAAACGACGGATACGGGACCGAGACTAAAAGTAAAGAGATGCAAAATGGGCCGAAATTCTTGGTGGCTGCAACTTTTGAAAAGGCAAATACTTACGATTTTGCCAAAGACGTGATTCATAACCCCAAGGTCAAATTGACTTGTCGACTAAGCGCTTTCGCAAATCTTGGAGAACTCAGCATATCTTGGACTTACGCTTCTAATGTTTTCTTGGCTCAAGTGCAGAGTCTTTGTGCTTCTACTCCTGAAACACAGCATGTGTAGTCAGGAAATCGGATTGTACGAAGAAAGCGGAATCTCTATTAACGCTGATGTGGCAAATGTAGGAGGTCAGCTATGAGGCAAAAAAAAGACAACGTAACAAAGTCAGAACTGTTTTTGATCCCTTACCGCAAGCAACAAGTGGGGGTTCGATGAACTCCAGACCTTGTTACAGTGACCTAACTGAGTGCAAGATCATTTTCTGTTGAGGCCTCAGCTCGTTTGCGTTTGAGCGCAGTTAGTGAAGGCTCCGTCTTGGTGAGACTTGTTTCAAAGTCGGCTCTGTCTCGCCCACTCTCTTGCCTCATTTCATCGTCCCCTCTGCTCCAGAAAGATAGAGTATTCGTTCTATGCGAGTAAGCGAGTTGAGGAAGAGTTTCCGACAATTCGAGTGACGCGATAGCTTTTTCGAGATCAGTGATTGCGGCCGCGTAATCGCCCTGCTCTGCAAAAACCTGTCCACGGCAACTCAACAACACCGCGCTCTCGTCGCCGTTCTCGATCAGAGAACCGTACGAAACGATAGCAGCATCGAGATCGCCTGGTTCCACTCAATCACTGCGCGGGTTCTGTCAAGCGCTCGCTCGTTGGGCCACAGTGATTTAGCTTCGGCGAATAGTTCAATGCACGCTTGATAGTTAGCGTCGCCCCACGATTCGAGCAACGTCAACGCCATTGCCAGGTAGTCCTGTTGATGACTCAGTCTAATTGCCTTCACCGACCGAGATTGTTTTGAGAGCCATCGTTTTCCGGTGAAAGATCGATTGATTTTTGAAATGCCTCCGCAGCTTCCTGATGTCGTTTTAGCCTGAGTAAACACAAGCCGAGCGCGTGAAAAGTCTGCGCTGCGTTGGTGTTGAGTTTGAGAGCTTCGCGGTACTCAATTTCGGCCTTTTGATACTCGTCTCGATCTGTGAACAAATTCCCGAGATTGAAATGAGAATAAACGTCATCCGGCTTAGCTGCGATTGCCTTTCGAAACGCGTCCTCAGCATCCTCGAGCCGCCCCTGATCTAACAAAACCAATCCGAGACAGTTAAGGGCATCGAAGTTGTTCGGACCGAGATCAAGCGCCCTGTTTGCATAACGCGCACTCTCATCCATTTCACGTTGAAGGAACTTTACGCGCGCTAGCCCTTCGTAACATCCTAATCGAGCCGGGTCGCATCGCAAGGCGGTTAGATACTCTGCTTCCGCTTCCGGCAGTTGACGCCGATCGAAGAGTAAGCCTGCAAGGAAGTAATGGACATCCCCCATATCGCTGTCAGAGGCGCTCCCATCACGAAGGACCTGTGCAGCCTCCTCTTTTTCCCCTGTCCTCTCCAATGTTCGATCTAGGAAGTAGTACGCCGCTGATCCAATGTGAGGCGACTGCTCGACAGCCTTTTCATAGGCTTCAATCTCATCTTCATCTCCGCAAATCGCCTCGACGACAGACCTAATAAGGAGACTTGATGCCACTTTGTCCGGCAAGTAGCCTCGCGCGGCGAGTGCCGCCGTCAGCGCTTCCTGAAGTTTGTTCGCTCGCCAGAGTGCGGAGGCGAGAAGAAAAAAGAACTCTCCGTTTTCGGGATGCAGATGAATCGCCTGCCGGCATTCATCAATCACCCTCTCTGATTCTGTGTCCTGGATTTCTAGTAATCGGATTAGAGAAAGGCGGGAGTTATATCGCTGCGGGTCCAAGGCCAGAGCTGCGCGATAATATCGCTCGGCTTCATGAGGGTGGTTGGGAGAAAGCATGTCGGCCAATAAGTGACGTTCGTGAGCATCAAGATACTCAACTGCCTGCTCTGCGGCTAACAAGGCTTCGGGTGCGCGACCGGTCAACAGGAAAAGATGTACCAGCATTCCATGATCTGCTCCGGATTTCGGATCAAGCCGGACCATTTCAATCGCGTGCTCCAGCGCCTCTTCATATCGCTTTGCCTCATACAAAGATACCGCCAGCCGCGACCTTCCACGCTGTTTTCCCGGCTCGTTTTGAACCTCCTTAAAGGCACAATCGAGATTCGCCTTCGCGTTCCCGACCTTGCGATATTGCGTTCCAAGGTTTTCATAGATTGTGCTGATAAGTGTCTTCTCGTCCTCATTGACCCGCGCGAGAGCCTGTTTGAGGTACTCAATGGATTTCTCAGGCTTCTCGAGAACGACGAAAACGTTTGCCAGGTGTTGCAGGACAGTAATCTCACTGCGGCGGGCGTCGGCCTGCCGTGTAACCACTAATGCCTTCTCTAAAAACCTTGCCGACTCCTGATAGTTTTTTTGCCTGGCAAACAGCGCACTGAGGTTTCCCAGAACCAGGATCTCGCTGAAGCGATCTCCGACCGCCTGCATGATGGGCAAGGCCTGCTCAAAATACTCCCGGGCTTTGGCATAGTCTTCTGCATACAGCAGAGCTATCCCGATATTACCGAGTGAGGCGGCTTCGCCTAGAACGCTGCCTACGCGACGATAGATACTCAATGATTCCTCGTAATAAGGTAGTGAGCCCTGCGGATCGCCCAAATTTTTTAACACGTTGGCGACTTGGCCAATCGCATGTCCTTTGCGAAAACCGTCTTCGAGCTTGCGCGCATACTCAAGCGACTGATGGCACAAACGGATGGCTTCATCCTTTTGGCCGAGGTCCGCACGAGCTTTGGCGATTTCAGTTAGCACAAAAGCCAAATGTGACGAAGCATTCATTTCAATCAAATACCCTCTGGCTTCTTCAAGTGAGGCCAGGGCTTCGTGCGGTTGATTGAGCTCATTTTGCGCCGCACCCAAGTGCAAGAGACAACTCGTTTCACTCGTTCGATCCTGGAGGTCGCGGAACAGCTCCAACGCGGTTTTTAGAAATTCCACGGCCTTTTTGTCTTCGTCGAGTGTGGCGTAACCCGCGCCGATGTATTTAAGCAGCTCCGCCTCTCGGTCACGCCGAGCGAGTTGTCTCGCTGCGTCTAACGCGGGCATCGCCCAGCGAATGAACTCGTGTGGCGGGAAGAGCGTGCGAAAGTGAGCCTTCGCTTCCAACGCATATCTGAGGCATAACTTGGCGGAGGCTTCATCTTTCGGGCAATCCCTAAAACGCTTTTCCGCCCACGACTGGCCGGCGTTCAAGTTGTCCCACTCTAATACTTCGAGGTGTTGATTGGTTTCGCCGTCTTGGTCCCGCAGATACGGCGTGGCGGACTCGAGATGAAAAATCTCGACGTAGTGTCCGGCGTGCCGCATTCTCGCCTCGGATTCCTCTTTATCAGTGATCAGCGTTCTCGCGAAACTGCGCATCAGGCTGTGCAGTAAGTAACGTTTCGATCCTTCGTCGTATAAAACAAGACTGTGCCTAAGAAGAATATTGAGCGAACGATGCTCGTCGTCATTACAGACCGCGACTTCTGCGGCGTCATCGAAAGAGGAAGGAAAGATCGAGAGCTGCCTGAAAACCAACGCGGTCTCGGGAGTCAGCCGCCGGTAACTCAAATTAAACGATGCCTCGACTTCGATGTCCACACCCTCTCCGCCAAGCGGTTTAAGCCGGGTTCGCTCGTCATGCAATTGATTGGCATAACTTTTTGGGTCGAGATTTGGCGCTGAGGCAAGCAAACTTCCAGCCGCGCGAAGCGCCAAAGGAAGGTAACCGCAGAGAAAGCTGATTTGATCCGCGAGCTCGGCAGGAATTCGTGAGCATATTCCCATTAATAGCGTACGCGACTCCTCGGGACTAAGGCCATCCATCGAGATTAGCGTCATTCCCGGCACAGCGAACGATTCTCGCGTCGTCACCAGGAGAGCGCAGCCGGGAGGTGGTCTGAGGGCAAATACTTGCTCTCGGCTGGCGACGTTGTCGATTAGAATCAAACCGCGCTTTCCCGAAAGACATTCGCTATACCTGCACGCCAGTGTATTGACGTCGTCCGGCAAGTCCGGTGCATCAATCAAACTTCGGATACAGGTTTTTAGCAATTCGGAAGGAGTCTCGGGACTGCCATCGGATCGCTGCGCGTCAACCAGGAGTTGGACATCCGGAAATTCTTTGCCCACGTCGTGCGCGACTCTTAAGGCTAGTTCAGTTTTTCCAATACCGCCCATTCCTTTTATCACGCAGACAGCGCCTGCCGATTCTGCAACCAACCTGGCGGTGATGAGATCTCTTGCCTGAGTGCGACCGATAAAGTCAGGAACTGTAGCGCGAAGCTGCCGCACCGGACCGGTCTTAACAGGCTTGGAAGCTTGAATGGTGACGTTAATGATCTGGCTGTCGGAGCCGCCGCTGTTGATGACAGCGTTCAGGCGCTCTTCGAAAGTTGTCTTTGGCGCTGGGGGAACACTAAATGCCTTAGCGATCAGGACGGGGTCGCCGAGTGATGAAAATCTGGAACCTTGCTGCAGCTTCTTAACAATTAATTCGGCCAATTCCTCTGGCGACTTGTCACTTACATATCCCGTTGTAGGAAGTACGCCGGGCAGTTGCGTATCGTCTAACCGCACAGGCAATATGTACTCACGATTTTCCTGGAAGGCTCGCGCCTGAGCACTATTGAGTTCATGTTTTGTCCAAAGCTTTTGCGCGTAGGCGCTTGAGATGAATACAACGCAATACGCGGCGCGTTTGCGGTAGACATCATCTAGATGTTGATAAAGGTCCTTTCCCCAAAGAGAGACCTGTTCATAACTGTCGTAGAAGAGCCTAACTCCGGCGGTGCGGAGTGCTGCGGCTACGCGTTCTACGTATTGCCGGTCTTCACCAGCGAATGAAAGACAAACATCGAGGTCCCGCGATGGCATAGGTGCAATTATACTGCGCCCTTTAGTGCTGCCATAACACAATCAAGAGCATTACTGGATTGAACGTAGCTGAACACCGATGCCGTTATCAACCAGATGAAGCCGGCAAATCACGAACGATGTAGAAGCCGTTCAAAAGGCACTATGTGATCAAGTCGAGCGTCGAATACTCAATCAAATTTGTGGCCAATTTGTGGACAGAATTCTCAGCACAACGTGGGTATTGGGTGATAGCGGATGAGAAAGAACCGCAAAACCCTAATAAATTCGTGGTGGCTGCAACTTTCGAAATGGCAAAAACTTAGCTTTTTGCCGCACCTGTGATTTGGG
>Ga0134124_10001334_pt1 | contig 19809 bp, 20 predicted proteins | sample KB304_FD_96880 | JGI IMG/M metagenome (GOLD analysis project Ga0134124, IMG submission 96880) | Terrestrial soil microbial communities without Nitrogen fertilizer from Kellogg Biological Station, Michigan, USA - KB3-0-4 | ecosystem: Environmental > Terrestrial > Soil > Unclassified ... | reverse complement strand
GCGGTTGCCACCATGCCGAGGCGGCCATTGAGCAAGGGATGCGCCAAACTTCCGCGAAGGCAGGCGTCGATCACCACCACGAGAATAGTGGTGGGCGTATCGAACGACCAAGCCCGGGTTTCGGGCAGCCGACGTCAGACGTCGGCCGTCGATGGCGGGCACGTCACCCGTCCTTCGCGGGACTTTGAGGCCAAACGGGCCGAACAGCTTCTCATCGCCACGCCGATACGAGTGGTCACAGTCTGTCCGTTCCGGCCCCGCGTTGTAGGATACGCGGCGTGACGCCCCAGACTCGCTGGACCGAGGTGTACGCGCGCCGTGGCCTCGTCGCCTCTCCCCATGCGCTCGCGAGCGAGGCGGGCCGGAGCGCGTTCGCGCGTGGCGGCAACGCCCTCGACGCCGTCATCGCCGCCGCCGCGACGATCGCGGTGGTCTATCCCCACATGAACGGCATCGGCGGCGACAACGTCTGGCTGATCTACGATGCGGGCCGGCGGCGGCTGCGCGCGCTCAACGCGATCGGGCGCTCGGCGGCGGCCGTCGACCTCGCCGACTATGGCGGGCGCTTCGGTGCCGCCATCCCGCCGCGCGGCGGGGCTGCCGCGCTGACGGTGCCGGGCGCCGTGTCCGGCTGGTGGGAGGCACACACCTACAGCCGCGAGGCGATGGGCTCGCCGGTGGCCTGGAAGGCACTCCTCGAGGACGCCGTGGCGCACGCGCGCGAGGGATTTCCGGTCTCGCCCGGCCAGCGTCGGGTCACCGCCGCCGCGCGGGACATCTTCGGGGACGCGCCGGACGCCGACGTGCGGCGCACGCTGTGGCCGCTCTACCATCCCGATCGCCTCACGGGCGCCCGCTTCGTGCAGCGCGATCTCGCGGCCACCCTCGCCCAGGTCGCCGAGAGTGGTCCGGAGGAGTTCTACCGCGGGGGACTGGGCCGCCGCATCGCGGACGCCGCGGCGCGCGCCGGCAGTCCGCTGACGCTGGACGATCTCGCGGAGCATCGCGCCGACTGGGTCGAGCCGCTGCGCATCCGCTACCGCGCTGGCGAGGCCGTCAGCTTCCCCCCGCCCACGCAGGGCTTCGCCGCGCTCGCGATCCTGTCGCTGCTGGAGGGCTTCGACATCGCCGCCCTCGACGACGTCGATCACGTCCACCTGGCCGTGGAGGCGACGAAGCTCGCCCTCGAGGACCGCGAGCGCTACCTGACGGATCCCACGCTCGCCGAGGTTCCGGTGGCGCGATGCCTCGACCCCGAGCGCCTGGCCACCCGCCGGGCGCGCATCTCGAGCCGCGCGGCGATGGCCGCGGACGCGCGGCCGGCCGGCGGTGACACGATCGCCATCGTGGCGGCCGATGGCGCCGGCCACGCCGTGGCGATGATCCAGAGCCTGTACCACGAGTTCGGCTCTGGCATCGTGGCCGGCGACACCGGCGTGCTCCTGCAGAATCGCGGCGCCTTCTTCTCGCTCGACCCGCGCCATCCCAACCGCCTGGCCCCGCGCAAGCGGACGGCCCACACGCTGATCCCGTCGATGTACCTGATCGACGATCGCCCGCGCTTCGTCTACGGCACGATGGGCGGCGACGGCCAGCCGCAGACCCAGGCGGCACTCGTGACGCGCGTGATCGATCGCGGCCTGGCTCCGCAGGCCGCCGTCGAGGCCCCGCGCTGGCTCTTCGGTCGCACGTGGGGCGACGTGTCGCGCTCGCTGCGCCTGGAAGGGCGCTTCGCGCCCGGCGTCGCCGACGAGCTGCGCCGCCGCGGGCACGACGTGCAGGTCGTCGAGGACTGGAGCGACCTCATGGGCCACGCGCAGATGATCCGTCTCGACTCCGACGGGCTCGTCGGCGCCTCCGACCCTCGCGCCGACGGCGCCGCCCTCGGCTGGTAGGCGGGTGCGCCGGGTTCTCGTGGGCTCGCTGTGCGGGCTGGCCCGCACACTCGAACGCGGCGTCACCGCCAGCACGTTCGTCGCGGCCGGGTTGCTGCGCTTCGAGGCGCTGGGACGTCACATGGCGGAGAACTGGCAGCACTTCGGCGTCCACCAGAGCGAGCCGGACGTCGCCGCCGGCTTCTTCGAGTGGGAGAAGGAGTTCTACGGCCGCTTCGTGCGGCCGGGAGACCGCGTGCTGCTGGTGGGCTGCGGCAGCGGCCGCGATCTCCTGCCGCTCCTCGAGCGGGGCCATCGCGTCGAGGGGCTCGAGCCGGTCGCGGCGTGCGCGGACCTGGCTCGCGCGCGCGTCGCCCGTCACGGGCGGAGGGCCGAGATCCGCACCGGAGACATCACCACGGCCCCGCTGGCGGGGCCCTTCGACGTCGTCATCTTCTCCTGGTTCTGCTACAGCTACATCCCGCTCCGAGCTCGCCGGCTGGCCGTGCTCGCCCGCGTGCGTGACCACCTGGCGACCGACGGCCGTATCCTCATCTCCTACGTGCTCGCGCAGCCGCCGCCGCGGCGGCTGCCGTGGCGGCTGGCCCGCCTGGCCGCGCAGCTCAGCCGCACCGACTGGCGTCCGGAATACGGCGACGTGTTCCTCGCGCGTCACGACACGGGCCGCATTCACTTCGAGCACCGGTTCCAGCCGGCCGAGATGGAAGCCGAGGGCCACGCGGTGGGATTGTCGGTGGCGTTCCACGATCACGCGACGGACGGCAACGTCGCGCTGGTATCCACGGCGCGGGGCCCGACGCGGTGAGCCTCCGCCCGGTCGCGATCGGCGCGATCGCGCACGATGCCCTGGTGCGCGCGGGCGGCGTGGCCCGGGTGCTGGCGCGACTGAGTGCCTCGACGTATCTCACCGCGGGCGAGGAGATCGTCTGGCTGGGCGCGCCCGGCGCGATGCTGCATCCGCGGACGATCCTCGTCGCGCCGGCGCCGCCGCTGCCATCCGACGACGTTCGCCTCGACGTCCATGGCCTGGCGCCGTGGCGGCCGGCGCCGGCGCTCGCCGGGATGACCATGGCGACGCTGGCCGCGCGCTGGCGCGCCGTGGACGCTGCCACGCTGGGGACGCCGGGCGGCTTCGGCGCCCTGCTGGCCGGCCGATCCCTGGCGTTTCCGCTCGATGGCGCGCGCGGCGCCGCCGAAGCGCTGGCACGCGCGTGCGCACATCACGACGCCGCGAGTGCCGCCGAGGCGGCCCTCGCACTGCTGGGAGTGGGCGGTGGACTCACGCCGTCCGGCGACGACTACGTCGGCGGCGCGCTCTTCGCCCGCGCGCTTCTCGTACCCGCGCGGTCGGGCGACGCCGCGATGTGGCGGCGCGCCGCCGATCGGGTGCGGGCCGGCGCGCCCGCGCGCACGCATCCGATCAGAGTCGCCCTGCTCGGTGACCTGGCGGCGGGACTGAGCTGGGCAGCGTTGCACGAGCTCGTCGCCGCGCTGGCCGCCGGGGCGGCGGGCGCCGCGCGGACGGCCGCCCGCCGCGTGGTCAGCCTCGGTCACACCTCGGGCTGGGACACGCTGGCCGGCGTCGCGGCGGGGCTCGGCACCCTCGGTTCCTGACGGCACCGCTCGGGCGCCGCCTCGGCCGGCGGCAAAGTTTCGATGCCGGGCGTTCCGGGGTACAGTAGCGCTGCACCCTGACTCTCCCGGAGGTCCCGTGGATCCTTACCGACTGCCGCGCTCCGTTGTCCCGAGCCGTTATGACATCCGGCTCGAGCCCGACCTCACGACGCTGACGTTCCGCGGCGAGGAGACCATCGCCGTCCGCGTCGACGAATCCGTCAGCGAGATCGTCGTCAACGCCGTCGAGCTCGCGGTCGACGAGGCGAGCGTCGTCGACGCGCGGGGCCGGGAGCAGCGCGCCACCGTCACGCTCGACGAGGCGGCCGAGCGCTGCCGACTCGCGTTCGCCGAGCCGCTCGCCGGCGGCGCCGGCACCCTGCGGATCGTCTTCCGGGGCACGCTGAACGACAAGCTGCGCGGCTTCTACCGCTCGGTCTACAAGGACCCGCGGGGGGTGACGCGCACGATGGCGGCCACGCAGTTCGAGGCGACCGACGCCCGCCGGGCGTTTCCCTGCTGGGACGAGCCGGCGTTCAAGGCGGTGTTCAGCGTGACGCTGGCGATCGATCCGGCGCTGACCGCCGTCTCCAACACGCGCATCCTGTCGGAGGTCCCCGAGGGTGGCCGCAAGATCGTGACGTTCGCCGACACCATCTCGATGTCGACCTACCTCGTCGCCTTCGTGGTCGGCGAGCTGGAGCACACCGATCCGAGCCGTGTGGGCGCCACGCCGCTCAGCGTCTGGTGCGTGCCGGGCAAGGGGCGGCTGGCCGCCTTCGGCCAGGAAATCGCGGTGGCCTCGCTCACGTACTTCGAGGACTACTACGGCCTGCCGTATCCCGGCGACAAGCTCGACCTGCTGGCCATTCCCGACTTCGCCGCGGGCGCCATGGAGAACCTCGGCGCCATCACGTTCCGCGAGACGGCGCTCCTCGTCGACGAGCGGGCGGCCTCGCACGCCGAGCTGCAGCGCGTGGCCGACGTCGTCGCCCATGAGAACGCCCACATGTGGTTCGGCGACCTGGTGACGATGAGCTGGTGGAACGGCATCTGGCTCAACGAGGCCTTCGCCACCTTCATGGAGATGCTGGCCGTCGACGCCTGGAAGCCGCAGTGGCAGCGCTGGGTCGCCTTCGGCGTCTCCCGCGCCGCCGCGCTCTCGGTGGACGGCCTGCACTCCACGCGCCCCATCGAGTTCCCCGTGCGGGCACCGCGCGAGGCCGACGCGATGTTCGACGTGCTGACCTACGAGAAGGGCGCCTCCGTCCTCCGCATGCTCGAGCAATATCTCGGCCCCGATGTCTTCCGGCAGGGCGTGCGCGACTACCTGCGCGCGCACCAGTACGCCAACGCGGATACCGGCGATCTGTGGGCCGCGCTCGGCCGGGCCTCGCAGCAGCCGATCCCGGCGGTGATGGACGGCTGGATCTTCGCGCCCGGCTACCCGCTCGTCAGCGTCGGCGTCGAGGGCCGGGAGATCGTGCTGCGGCAGCAGCGCTTCACCTATCTGCCGGAGCCGCTGCGCTGGTGGGGCGCCAGCGCGAGCGCGCCGGCGTCGCCCGGTCGATGGCAGGTGCCGGTGCAGCTGCGCATCACCGCCGGCGGCCGCGCCACCGTCGAGCGCGTGCTGCTCGCGGAGCCCGAGGTGCGCCGGCCGCTGCCGGCCGGCTTCGAGTCGGTCGTCGCCAACGAGGGCGGCCACGGGTTCTACCGCGTGCGGTACGACGACGATCTTCGGGCGCGCCTGCTGGGCCGGCTGGCCACGCTGGGCGCCATCGAGCGCTTCAACCTCGTCAACGACGCGTGGGCGGTCACCGTGGCCGGCCTCATGCCGACCACCGATTACCTCGAGCTCACCGCCCAGTTCCGGGGCGAGCGCGACAAGAACGTCTGGTCGGTGCTGATCGGCTCCTTCAACACGCTCAACCGTCTGCTGGCGCCGGCCGACCGGCCGAAGCTGGAAGCGCTGGTGCGCGACCGGGTGGCGCCGGCGCTGGCCGCGCTCGGCTGGACGCCCCGGCCCGACGAGGACGAGCTCACCCGCCAGCTCCGCGGCGATCTGATCCGCGCGCTCGGCACGCTCGGCAACGATCCCGAGGCCCAGGCGCGCGCGGCCGAGCTCTACGCCGGCCACGAGCGCGGCGCGGCCACGGTCGACCCCAACGTCCTGCCCGCGCTGATCGCCGTCCTCGCGCACGCCGGCGACGAGGGGCGCTACCACGAGTTCTTCGAGCGCTTCCGGACGGCGAGCACGCCGCAAGAGGAGCAGCGCTACCTGTACGCGCTGACGGCCTTCCGGCAGCCGGCGCTCGTCGAGCAGACGCTCGCGCGCGCGGTCAACGGCGACGTCCGCACGCAGGACGCGCCGTTCGTGGTTCGCACGATGCTGATGCTGGTCCACTCGCGCGAGCTGGCCTGGGACTTCGTGAAGAAGCAGTGGGACACGATGGATCGGCTCTATCCCAAACACGGACTGCGCCGGATGGCCGAGGGCGTCATCGGGCTCGCCACGCCGGAGCTGGAGGCGGACGTCCACCGGTTCTTCCAGGATCGGCACATCGATCTGGGCGGCAAGACGCTGGAGCAGTACCTCGAGCAGCTGCGGGTCGCGGTGGCCTTGCGCGAGCGCGAGCGGGAGGCGCTGTCGCGCTATCTCGCGCGCGTGGGAGGCTAGCACGCATCATCAGAGCCGCCGGGGTGCCGCGAAAAATCCCTGACGGCCCGCGGCCCGATTCTGCTATTCGTGAAGAACGTGACTGAGATCAAGCGAACCGGCCCACCGAGCGCACGCGACGTGAAGGGCCGCGTCATCACGTGGACCCTGCCACTGAGCGCCATGCCCGACAAGGACTGGCGGCAGTTCTTCAATCAGACCAAGGACACCACCATCACCTGCACGCCCAAGCACGTGCACATGTACCAGAGCATGATGGTGTTCGAGAGCGCCGAAGAGGACGTGAAGACCTGGGTGGCGTTCATCGACAAGTGGGTGGACTCCGCCAATCAGCGCTACGTCGAGTCGCAGGCCGGCCGGCAGAACACGCGCGGCGAGCTCGCGCCGGACCGCGACCGCAAGCTGCTGGAGCTGAACGAGAAGTTCAAGAACCTGTAGCCGCCGCCGCTCAGCGCGGCGCCGTCACCACCCGCCCCGTCAGCAGCCCCAGGTAGCAGAGAGCCAGGCAGACCGCGGTCGTGACGATGATGTTGAACCACGCCCAGCCCCAGGCGCTGCTCTCCATCAGTCGAACACTCTCGTAGCTGAACGCCGAGTACGTCGTCAGCCCGCCCATGACGCCCGTGGTCAGGAAGAGGCGCGCGTCCTCGCCGAGCACCAGCCCCTCGGTGGCCAGCGACTGCACGAGGCCGATCAGGAACGAGCCGGCGAAGTTCACGGCCAGCGTGCCCCAGGGGAACGTCGGGCCCAGCCACGTGAGCGCGGCATTGGCGACGAGGTAGCGCAGGGCGGAGCCGATGGCTCCACCGGCGGCGACGAAGAGCAGGCGCGTCATCGCTCAGGCCAGCGCGATCGGCGCGTCGACCCAGACCGTATAGCGGCGCGGCCGGCCGCGGGCGCCGTCGGCTGGATCGACGTACATGATCGAGCTCTGCCCGCGGATCTCGGCGGGCAGGATCGAGACGCGGATGAAGCTGGTGGGCTCGGTCGCGGAGGCGCGCGCCAGCACCGGCTCGCGCCCGCTCTCGAACCAGGCCCCGCCGGGACGCACCGGGCGCGGCGGCTGCTCACCCACCGTCACCTCCAGGGCGCCGGCGACGAGGCAGCGGATGCCGCCGCCCCGGTGGCGATGCGGCAGCGCCACCCCGCCGAGATCGAAGTCGACGCGGTCGCAGCGCATCAGCCAGGCGCCGCCGGGGACCAGATCCATCACCTGCTCGAGCACCACCTCGCCGTCGCGGCCGGCCGCCGTCCGCACCAGCTCCCAGCGCAGCAGCGTGGCGCCCGCGGCGCCCGCGCGCGCGGTGCAGGCGCCGGCGCCGTGCCAGGCGCTGTCCTGGGTCACCGTCGCGGTCACGCCGTCGTGGGTGACGACGACGTCGCCGGTGTGCGCGTAGAGCACGCGGGCGGCGGGCGGCAGCGCCCGGGACGCGGCGCCCGCGAGTCGATCGCGGAACAGACGAAGGCTCCAGCCGCTCACGGTCCGCCGAGATTCACGCCGAGCACGAGCGAGGCGAGCCGGCCGAGACCGAAGCTGAGCGTGCCGGAGGCCGCGGCCAGGGCGGCGACCTCGAGTCCGGAGCGGATCGGCGACACGCCGGCCACGCGCGCCTTCATCACGCCGACCGCGAAGAGGGCCAGCAGCGTCGCGCCGCCCGAGAGCGCCAAGGCGGGCAAGACGTGGCCGACCAGGAACGGCAGCAGCGGAATCAGCGACGCGCAGCCGAACGCGCCGGCCATGACGAAGGCGTCGCGCACGGGGCTGCCGAGCCGCTGGGGCGCCAGCCCCAGCTCGAAGGTGCCCAGCGTGCTCAGCAGCAGCTCGGGGTGACGCGCGATGCGCCGGGCGACCTCGACGGCGTCCGGTCGCGACATCCCGCGCGCGATCAGTGCCGCCATCAGCTCCGCCACTTCCTCGCCGGGATGATCGCGGATCTCGCGCCGCTCGCGCTCGAGCTCGGACTCGTAGAGCTGACGCTGGGCGCGCGACGCCAGGAACGTGCCGATCGACATCGACAGCACGCCGGCCACCGCCGACACCAGGCCGCCGAGCAGCACGACGAGATGGCCGACGCCCGCCGCGGCCAGGCCCGCCACCACCGCGAACGTCGAGACGAGACCGTCCTGGGCGCCGAAGACGATCTCGCGAATCGAGGACAGGCGCTCGATGCGCCCGGCCTCGGTGGCGAGCTCGTCCGGCCGGCCGGGCGGTGAGGCGACTGCGCGCTCTCCGCCCCGGGTCGGCTCCGCCGCGACGACATGCGCGCGTTCCACCGGCGCCGGCATGCGCGGCGTGACGCGAGCGCCGCCGGCGCGATCGAAGGTCTCCAGCGCGCTCCGGAACATCTCGCGGTGGTGGCGCTCGCGCTCGAGGGCCAGGCGGAAGGACGCCGCGGCGTCGGGGCGTCCGTCCGCCTCCGCCTCGCGGATCATGCGCGGCAGCACGACCTCGATCTCCACCATTTCACCGGTGGCCGCGGTCTGGAGGTTCTCTCGCGTGGTCCCGATGGCGCCCATGGTGCGCAGGTGGTTGAGGGCGTGGATGGTCTCTGCACCGGCGGCCTCGAAGAAGAGCTGCGCGATGTCGGGACGGCCCTCGGTGAGCGCCTCGATCCCGTACGCGAGATAGCGCCGGTTGGCGTCCGCCTCGCCGGCGAGCGCGACGAGCAGATTGGCCTCGGTCTTCGAATCGGTGCGCTCGCGAGTCATCGCCGCGCCATTGTAGCGCCGCCGTTCACGAAATTTCAGGCGCCCGCACGGCATCCGGTGGCACCCCTGTTGCGTGACACCCGCGCGGACGAAATCGGTCGAAAGGAAAGCTCCTGATGAAGAAGTTGATCGCGCTCATGTCGTTGGCGGGCGGCGTCGTCATCTACGCCGGCGTGGTGTTCGCGGGCGCCGCCGGCGCGGGTGGCGGGGCCGCCGCCGCCGGGGCGGCGGGTGCGGCCGGGGCGGCGGGCACCGCCGGCGCCGCCGCCGCAAGCACCGGGGGCGAGGCGGCGACCGGCACGTCCGGTGGCCCCGGCGCGGGGGCCGATAGCTCGACCGGCGAAACAGGTCCGGGAGACCGCCTCGGGGGGCCGGCCGCCGGGTATACCAACGATCCATCGGTCTATCGCAGCCGGGCCTCGGCGTGGCCGGGCGAGGTCGACTACCCCTCGGCGAGCCCGCGAAGCGGCGGAATCGCCACGTCGCCGGCCACCGGCGGCGTGGTGGTCCCACCACCCGGAAGGGGCATCACGCCGTCGGGCCGAGTCGATACCTTCGCGACGCCGGTCATGTGCCCGAGGATGAACGATACCGACCCGCGCAAGTGCTGAAGCCGCAACCAGGCGTCGAGGGCCGCAGGCCGCTTTCGGCCCTCGGCGCGCGGCGGCGCCCAGATGCACAGCGCCGCGCCTCCGTGATACGGTCGGAAGCCATGAGAACATTGGCGGCGGCGCTGGTCGGGCTGGCCGCAGCGCTCGCCGCCGCGCCCGCTCTCGCACTCTCGGTGCAGGAGGCGATCCAGCGCGCCAAGCCCGCCGTCGCGCTCGTCACGGCCCGTGTCGACGCCGAGATCACCATGAACTGCGGCAAGGGCCCGGTCACGGTGAAGCCGGCGCCGTTCGTGGAGACCGGCACCGGATGGTTCGTCGACGGCCGCGGCTGGGTCGTCACCAACGCGCACGTCGTCGACCCCGTCCAGCGCAATCCCCCCTGGGTGGCCCACGAGCTCAAGAAGAAGGCCATCGACCAGGCGTGCGTCGAGCCCGCGCTGCGCGCCCAGGGGTTGATGCGGGGGCAGCGACCCGACCTCGAGGACCAGATCCGCCGTGAGGCCAGCGCGCGGGCGCTGAGCAGCGCGGAGGTGGAGTTGCAGCCGCAGCTCACCGTGCTCCTCCCCAACGGTGTGAGCCTGCCGGCCGAGGTGAAGAAGTTCAGCGCGCCGATCAGCCTCGGCCTGAGCAACAAGCCGCTGCCGGACTCCGGCCGCGACCTGGCGTTACTGCGGGTGAAGGACGGCGTCTATCCGGCGCTCGCGCTGGCCGCGCGCGACACGCAGATCGGCGACGCCGTGCACATCCTGGGCTTCCCGGGCGTGGTGCTCTCGCACGAGCTGCTGAGCCGCACGGCCACGATCGAGGCGTCGGTCACCAACGGCGCCGTCTCCGGCTTCCAGGTGGATGCGATCGGACAGGACATGATCCAGACCGACGCGCCCGCCGCGCACGGCAACAGCGGCGGCCCCGCCGTCGGCGACGACTCGCGGCTCGTGGGCGTGCTGACCTTCGTCTCCCTCTCCCAGGGCGGCGCGATCGTGCAGGGGTTCAACTTCCTGATTCCGGCCCGGGACGTGCGGACCTTCCTGCAGGGCACCGACGTGCGGTCCGGCGAGAGCAAGTTCAACCCGGTGTGGGCGGCCGGCATCGAGCTGCTGCTCGACGAGCGCTACGCGGCGGCGGCGGCGAAGATCCGTGAGGCCAACGAGCTCCTGCCGAATCTTCCGGACGTCAAGCGCGCGCTGGCCGAGGCCGAGGCCAAGGTGAAGAACCCGCCGCCGAAGCCGTTCCCGTGGGCGCTGGCCACGCTCGGCGTCTCGCTGCTGAGCGTCGGCGCCTACGGCGGCATGTTCGCGCGCCGGTGGTGGCACAACCGCTACCGGATCCTGCCGGCCCAGGTCATCGGCGCCATCGAGGCCGGCGACACGCCGGTGCTGCTCGACGTGCGTACCACGACCGACTTCGAGACGAGCCCGCTCCGGCTGCCGGGCGCCGTGCGGCTGGACCCGGAGACGGTGAACGCCGGGAGCTTCACACTCGAGGTGGCGCCGGAGCAGATGATCGTCGCCTACTGCACGAGCCCGGAGGAGGCGACCAGCGCCGCCGTCGCCCAGACGCTGCAGAAGCGCGGCTACAAGCGGGTGCGGATCCTCAAGGGCGGCCTCGGCGGCTGGACCAACGCGCGGCTCCCGGTGGAATCCAAGTCGGCCTTGCCGTCGATCGGTCTGGAGATCTACAAGAACCTCACGCTCGGCGATCTCGAGCGCCGCCGCTTCAAGCCCGGCGAGATCATCGCCAAGGAGGGTGACGATCCCCGGGGCGAGGCGTACGTCGTGCACTCCGGCGTCGTCGAGGTTCGCCGGACGTTCGACGGCGACCACCGGCTGCTTGGCACGATGGGCGAGGGCGAGCTGATCGGCGAGATGTCGCTGTTCCGCGAGTCGCCCCGTTCGGCCGACCTCATCGCCCAGACCGAGGTCGAGCTGCTCATCATCAAGAACGAGCGGCTCGACTGGCTCATCCGCAATCGCCCGCAACTCACCATCGAGATCCTGCGCCGGCTCTCGAACTGGATCGTGCGGTCGGACCGCGAGCGCACGCAGGCCGCTCGATGACGGAGCCCGTTCCCGTCCCCGTCCTCCGGGTCGACGCGCACCTGCCGCTGCCGGCCTACGCTCGGGCCGACGACGCCGGCCTCGATCTGCACGCGGCCGAGGCCGTCACCCTCAAGCCCGGCGACCGGATGCTGGTCTCGACCGGCATCGCGCTGGCGATCCCGGCCGGCTTCGCCGGATTCGTGCTGCCGCGCTCGGGACTGGCCCTGCGCCACGGGGTGACCGTGCTCAATACCCCGGGCCTCATCGACGCCGGCTACCGCGGCGAGGTCAAGGTGCTGCTCGTCAACCACGGGCACGAGGCGGTCACGCTGAGCCGTGGCGACCGGATCGCCCAGCTCGTCGTGCAGCGCGTCGAGCGGGTCGTGCTGACGCCGGCGGCGGATCTCCCGGCCAGCGGCCGGGGCGCCGGCGGCTTCGGCAGCACCGGCTGCTGACGCCACGCAAGTCTGACAACCCTCGCCACGGCGCCATGACGGCGTACGCGTGAGGTCCGCGAGATCTCGCCCGGCTCTGTCCCGCAGCTGACCGGCACACCGATTGCTCCCTTGTTGAATATGGAAGTTTCTCGTCGCAGTTTCTTGAAAGTGTCGACCGGTGTCGCCGGGGGGACCGCGCTCGGCGGCCTCGCCGGGCTCGGCGCGAACCTGGCCCCGACGCTGGCCCGCGCCCAGGAGCTACGAATCAAGGGCGCCAAGGCGACCCCCAGCGTGTGCCCGTACTGCTCGGTCGGCTGCGCGACCCTGGTGCATACCGTCGACGGCCGCATCGTGAACATCGAGGGCGATCCGCGCAGCCCCCACAACGAGGGCGCCCTCTGCCCCAAGGGCGCGGCGATCTATCAGCTGCACGTCAACCCCAACCGACCGACCCGGGTGCTGCACCGGGCGCCCGGCGCCGCCGACTGGGAGGCGTGGGACCTCGATCGCGCGATGGTCCGGATCGCCGAGCTGGTGAAGAAGACGCGCGACGAGACGTTCATCGAGCGCCTGCCCGACGGCCGGCTGGTCAACATGACCCCGGCGATCTTCTCGCTGGGCGGGGCGACGCTCGACATCGAGTGGAACCACATCCAGCAGAAGCTCATGCGCGGCCTTGGTGTGGTCGCCATCGAGAACCAGGCTCGAATCTGACACAGCTCCAGCGTCCCCGGGCTGGGGACACGGTTCGGACGCGGCGCCGCGACGATGTACCCGCGCAGCATGGCCGACTCCGATTGCGTCGTCGTCATGGGCTCCAACATGGCCGAGAACCACCCGGTGGCCTTCCGGTGGCCGATGCGCGCCAAGGTCAACGGCGCCAAGCTGATCCACGTCGATCCGCGCTTCACCCGCACCAGCGCGATGGCCGACATCCACGCGCCCATCCGGGCTGGATCCGACATCGCCTTCCTGGGCGGGATGATCAACTTCGTCATCAACAACGAGCGCTGGCAGAACGAGCCCTTCTTCAAGACGTGGCTGCTCCACTACAGCAACGCCGCCACCATCATCGACGAGCAGTATCGGGACGCCGAGGACAACGACGGCGTCTTCTCGGGGCTGCTCGAGTACAAGGGCGGCACGCCGGAGTGGCCGTACAACGGCTTCGTCGGGGAATACGACAACAGGAGCTGGCAGTACGCGCGCACCGCCGTGAGCGAACAAGGCCGAGCAGCGGCGACCGCCCAGTCGGGCGAGGTGCGAAGCGGGAAATCCGGCGCCGCCGGCGCGGCCGAGTCGCTCGAGGGACGGGCGCCGGGCCGCGCGGGGCAACCGGGCGGGAGCGCGCCGGCCGGCCCACCGTTCGACCCGCTCGTGCAATCCCTCCTGAAGCCGTCGCCGACGCGGGACGAGACACTGCAAAATCCGCGGTGCGTGTTCCAGATCGTCAAGCACCACTTCAGCCGCTACACGCCGGAGACGGTCGAGCGCGTGACCGGCTGCCCACGCGACACCTTCCTCAAGGTGGCCCAGACGCTGCTGGACAACTCCGGGCCCGACCGCACCTCGTCGTTCGCCTACGCGGTGGCGTGGACGCAGCACACCAACGGGCCGCAGATCATCGGCTGCGCGGCCCTGCTGCAGCTGCTCCTCGGCAACGTGGGCCGGCCGGGCGCGGGCATCATGGCCCTGCGCGGGCACGCCTCGATCCAGGGCTCGACCGACGTCCCCACGCTCTATCACTCGATCCACGGCTACATGCCGGCGCCGACGGCGCTCAAGAAGGAGCACACCACGCTCCAGGGCTACCTCGCCGCCGAGACGGTCCCGACCGGGTACTGGGCCTACACGCCCCGCTTCATGGTCTCGTACCTCAAGTCGATGTGGGGCGCGGCCGCCACCAGGGACAACGCCTTCGGCTACGACTGGCATCCCAAGATCCTCGGCGATCACTCGCACCTGCCGATGTTCGTGGCCATGAACGACGGCCGCGTGAAGGGCATGCTGCTGGTCGGCCAGAACCCGGCGACCTCGCTCAACGCGAAGCTCGAGCGGGCGGCGATGCGCAAGCTCGAGTGGCTCGTCGTCAAGGACAACTGGCTGCACGAGAGCGCGACCTTCTGGAAGAACGCGCCCGAGGTCAAGAGCGGTGAGGTCAAGGTCGCCGACATCAAGACCGAGATCTTCTTCCTGCCGTCGGCCCAGGTCGCCGAGACCGAGGGCACCTTCACCAACACCCAGCGCATGCTGCAGTCCCACTTCAAGGCCGCCGACGCGCCCGGGGACTGCCGCACCGACGTGTGGTTCACCTACCAGCTCGGCCGGCGGCTGCAGCGGCTCTACGCCGACAGCACGGCGCCGCGCGATCAGGGGTTCAAGAACCTGGTGTTCGACTACGAGCACGAGGACGCCAGGGAGCGCGCGCGGGGTGAACCGTCCGCCTTCAAGGTGCTCAAGGAGCTCAACGGCTACTACAGCGACGACCCGGCGCGCCACGTCGCCTCGTTCGGGGACCTCAAGGACGACGGCTCGACCAGCTCGGCCTCCTGGATCTACTGCGGCGTGCTCCCGGCGCCGGATCAGAATCGCGCGGCCAGCCGTAAGGCCGATCCGCCCGGACAGCCCGGCGCTCAGCTCGACTGGGGATTCGCGTGGCCGGCGAACCGCCGTCTCATCTACAACCGGGCGTCGGCCGATCTGCAGGGCCGTCCGTGGAGCGAGCGCAAGAAGTGGGTGTGGTGGGACGCCGGCCAGAAGAAGTGGGTCGGCTACGACGTCCCCGACTTCGCCACGACCAAGGCGCCGAACACCCCGGCGAAGCCGGGGGCGACCGGCCTGGACGCTCTGTCCGGGGCCGACCCGTTCATCCTGAAGGCGGACGGCCGGGGCTGGCTGTTCGTGCCGACCGGCCTCGTCGACGGCCCCCTGCCCACGCACTACGAGCCGGCCGAGTCCGCGGTGCGCAACCCGCTCTACAAGCAGCAGGCGAGCCCGGTGCTGAAGTACTGGAAGCACGATGACAATCCGCTGGCCGCGCTCGGGGACCCGAGGTTCCCGCACGTCGTCACCACCTATCGCCTCACCGAGCACTACCTCGCCGGAGCCATGAGCCGCTGGAATCCGTGGCTGACCGAGCTGCAGCCCGAGCTCTTCGTGGAGCTCTCGCCCGAGCTGGCTCAGGAAAAGGGCGTGCGCAATCTCGACTGGGTGCGCGTGACCTCGCCGCGCGGCGCCATCCGCGCCAAGGCCCTCGTCACGCGACGGCTGCGGCCGTTCACGATCGATGGCCGCGTGCTCCACCAGGTCGGCATCCCCTGGCACTGGGGCTGGGAAGGCGTGAGCACGGGTGACGTGGTCAACGAGCTGACCGCGCTCGTCGGCGATCCCAACGTGACGATCCACGAGGGCAAGGCCTTCGTGTGCAACGTGGAGAAGGCCTGATGGCGGAGTCGATGGGCTTCTTCACCGACACCACCGTCTGCATCGGCTGCAAGGCGTGCGAGGTGGCCTGCAAGGAGTGGAACCAGCTCCCCGCCGCCAACGGCGGCGTCAACACGCTATCGGGCGACAGCTACGACAACACGCGACGGCTGGACGGCCTGCACTGGCGTCACGTGAGGTTCGTCGAGCAATTCACGCCCGACCGCAAGGACGGGCGCTGGCTCCTCATGTCCGACGTCTGCAAGCACTGTGTGCAGGCCGGCTGCCTGGAAGTGTGCCCGACCGGCGCGATCATCCGCACGGAGTTCGACACCGTCGTGATCCAGTCCGACGTCTGCAACGGCTGCCGTGACTGCATCGGCGCCTGCCCGTTCGGCGTGATCGACATCAACCCGGCCTCCGGCACCGCCCAGAAGTGCACCCTCTGCTACGACCGGCTGCAGGTCGGGCTCGAGCCCGCCTGCGCCAAGGCCTGTCCGACCAACTCGATTCAGTTCGGCACGATCGCCGAGCTCAAGACGCGAGCCCAGGCGCGCGTGGAGCGGCTGCGCGGCCAGGGGGAGACGCGCGCGCACCTCTACGGCGCCGACGACAAGATGCTGGGCGGGCTGAACTCCTTCTTCCTGCTCGTCGATCGCCCCGAGGTCTACGGGCTGCCGCCCGATCCCAGGCTCCCCTCCCGCAATCTCGCCCCGAGCTGGTGGGCGACCCTGTTCGGGGGCGTCGTGGTGGGCCTCGCCGGCCTCTTCAACTTCCGCTCGCGCGGGAGACGGCCGTGAATCCGCCGCCGAGCACGCTGTTCACGGCGCCCACGGAGTGGCAGTGGCTCATCATCTTCTACTTCTATCTGGGCGGCATCGCCGGCGGCGCCTACTTCCTGGCGACCCTGATCGATCTGGCCGGCCATCCGGCCGACCGGCCGCTGGCCCGGCTCGGCTACTTCATCGCGTTTCCCGCCATCGCCATCTGCGGCCTCCTGCTGATCGCCGATCTGCGGCGGCCGCTTCGCTTCTGGCACATGCTCGTGCAATCGGAGACGCTGCGCCCGATGCTCAAGTGGTGGTCACCGATGTCGTTCGGCTCGTGTATCCTGCTGCTGTTCGGCCTCTTCGCCTTCCTGTCGTTCCTCGCGGCGCTCGGAGAGTCCAGCGACCCGCGCTGGCGGCGCTTGCGCGGCTTCAGCCGCCTGCGTCGGCCCGGGCTGCTCGGCACCCTCGTCACCTGCCTGGGCGGCGTCTTCGGCTTCTTCATTGCCGGCTACACCGGCATCCTGCTCGCCGTCACCAATCGACCCATCTGGTCGGACACGAACCTGCTCGGGCTCGTCTTCCTGATCTCCGGGACGTCCACGGCCGCCGCGCTGATGGCGCTGCTCGGCCGGCAGTTGCGCTGGACGCGTCCGGAGGGCGTGCACGCGCTCGAGCGCTTCGACAGCGGGATGCTGGTGTTCGAGCTGATCGCGATCGTGGCCCTCGTGATCTCGCTCGGCAGCCTGGCCCGGCTCTGGCTCAGCGCGTGGGGCGCGTTGCTGGTCGTCGGCGTCCTGATCGTGGGTATCCTGGTTCCTCTCGTCCTCTACCGCCGGCCGGGCGTCTTCGGGAGGCTCGGCGTCGCCGCCGCGCCGGTCCTGGTTCTGGTCGGCGGCTTCCTGCTGCGAGTCGTCATCATCCTGTCCTCGGAGGCCGTGTGAGGCGGGCGGGCGCGGTCGGCATCACGCTGGCGCTGGCAGCCGCGCTGGCGGCCTGCGCGAGCCCGGAGGCGAGGCGCACACGTGCCGGTGGGCCGGGCGGGGACGTGGGTAACCGCCGGGCCGTGGTGCAGATGCACGAGGGCGCGCATCCCTACTGGCGCACGCCGGATCTCCTGGCGCGTCTTCCCGGCGAGGCCGATCGCTCGCGTCGCATCGACACGCCGGCCGCCTCACCTCGCTGAGGCCGGCGCGCGTGGCGACGACGACGGCGTCGAGCTCGCTGGGGCTGGTCGGGCTCGCGCGGAGCCGCCCCGAGTGGGCGCCGTGGCTCGCGGTGCTCGACGTCACGCGCGCGGCGACGCACGACCCCGCCTGGAGCGCCGCCGTGCCGGCGGCGCCCGCCGCCGGCGACGCCACGCCATTGCTGGCCGGCGCGACGATCGCCGCGCCCGCCCGCCTGCTTCGTCGCTGGCTGCGCGAGCTGATGCACACGGCCGCCGGCGCCGGAGCCGCGACCCTCGGCACCGCGGCCCGCGCCGATCTCGACCAGCTCGCGGCGCTCCTCGAGGCCGGGCTGCGGCAGGACACCGCGCGCGTGGCGGCGCTCGCCCAATCGTTCGGGGCTGCGGCCGGTGCGCTCGGCGCGGTGGCCGCGCTCGCCCCCGTTCCCTTGCTGCACGCCTGCGCCGAGCGTTGGGCCGCGGATGTCCCGAAGACCTGGGCTCACGGCTGGTGTCCGATATGCGGAGCCTGGCCGGCGTTCGCCGAGGCGCGCGGCCTGGAGAATGCGCGGCGGCTGCGCTGCGCTCGTTGCGCCGCCGACTGGCCCACGACGTGGCTACGCTGCCCCTACTGCGGCGTCGACGACCACACGCTCCTTGGCTCGCTCGTCGTCACCCTGGATCCGGAGCGCGCGCCGGATCCCGCGAGTCCACGGCTCGCGCGCGTGGCGACGACCGTCGACACCTGTGCAAGCTGCCGCGGGTATCTCAAGACGGTGACGACGCTGGTGCCGACGCCGAGCGACGACCTCGGTCTGATCGACCTGGCCACGGTCGAGCTCGACGTCGCGGCTCTCGAGCACGGCTACGCGCGGCCGGCCGGGCCCGGCGCGCCGCTCGGCGCCCGCGTGAGCGTGGCCGGCGGCCGGCTGGCCGGGTGGTGGCGCTCGTGACGACGATACGGCCCGCCGAGTTCTGCCGCGGCCTGCTCCAGGCGCTGGACGCCTCGGAGGGGCGGCGCCGGCGGCGGCGGCGGGACACGACACCCGACGCGCTCGGGCTCGCCATCAAGCGCGACCTCCTGGAGCGCGCGATCGCGGACGATCCCGAGCCGGAGGCGTTCGAGGGCTGGCTGCTCGAGCGATGCCAGGCGGGCGCGGAGACCGTCTCCCTCGGGGCGATGCGTGCCATGGCGCGTGACGTGTTCGCCGAGTGGCGGCTCGCCACGGTCAGCCCGGAGTTCAGCGCCTGGCTCGCGCGCGGCGCTCCGTCCGAGGACGCCCGCTAGGCCTTGGTGGCGACGGCGTTGGGCGCGCGCCGCCGCAGCAGCACCAGAGCCCCCACGAGGGCCAGCACCATCATGGTGAGCAGGCCGAGCTCCAGCATGGCGTTACGGAAGATGTCGCTGCCCTTGCCGAGCAGGTCGCCGAACTCCGCGGTGAGCACGAGGATCCGCCTGATCCCGGCGATGAGCCCCACGATCAGGAACGGCTCGGGCACCAGCGCGTGCTCCCGGAAGGAGACCTGCACGGTGTAGAGGATCTCGACGATCATGAAGACGAGCAGCGTCTGGTCGAGGATGCCGATGACACGCGCGGCGTGCACGCCCTCCAGCACGCTGCGCACGAGGGCGATGCCGCTGTTGATGAGCAGCGCGATGGCACTCACCGCCAGCAGGGAACCCACGCCGAGGTACACGCCATCCTCGACGTAGGTGAAGGCCCGCGCGACCCACTCGCGGCCTTCGGCGCCCTCTTCGCCCCGCCGCACGTCAGGAGACGTGCGGTTGCTGCGCCCCGCTCAGTCCCTGATCGACTGTGTCGGCAACGGACTGCAGCGTATCGGCCACGCCCTGCAACTGCTCGGCGGCCCGGGTGCGGACGCCGCTGGTGGCGTCGTCGAACGCATCACGGATCTGATCGCCCCAGAACCACATCACCACCCCGCCCGCGATCGCGCCTGCCAGGAATCCTTTGATCACGTGTGACCTCCGTCGAGATGTCCTGCTGAAGGTCACAAGCAAGCACGATGCCGGGGTGTGCTAGGTCGGCCAGTCCTCCAGAGGGGCGGCGAAGCGCGGGAGCGAGAGCAGCGTGATCCGTCCGCCGGCGGCGACGTGGGCGCGATCGGCGGGCGTGTTGTAGCCCCAGTCGGCGAGGAACAGGCGCACGCCGCTCACCTCGGCCCGCTTGGCCGTCGCTTCCAGCGTCTCCAGCATGTCCTCGACGAACCAGAGGCCGGCCGCGTCGGCGCCGAGCCCGTGAGCGTCCGCCAGCCGCCGCAGGATCGCCGGCTTGGGCACCGGCTGGCCCGGCTCGCGGCCGATCACAGCCATGGCCGACAAGCGCCGATCGGCGCCGACCAGCAGCGAGCGCGCGAACCGTTCGGTCTTGGTCGTGACGATCACCACCTGCGTCGGCCCATCGAGCAGCGACACCAGCCGGGCGGCGACGCCGGGATAGAACCGGTGGT
>Ga0134124_10001333_pt1 | contig 19821 bp, 21 predicted proteins | sample KB304_FD_96880 | JGI IMG/M metagenome (GOLD analysis project Ga0134124, IMG submission 96880) | Terrestrial soil microbial communities without Nitrogen fertilizer from Kellogg Biological Station, Michigan, USA - KB3-0-4 | ecosystem: Environmental > Terrestrial > Soil > Unclassified ... | reverse complement strand
TGGCGCTGCTGGTGCCGAGCAGCCAGGCGACGATCGTCAAGTCGCTCAACGACCTGCCCGGCACCCGCGTGGGACTGTCCAGCCCGGGCGCGCCGGAGCAGATGTGGTTCGGCTGGCTGCTCGCCCGTGCCGGGCTCAGCGTGGCGCAGATGTGGGTCGTGAGCCACGGCACCCGCGGTCTGATCGCCGCCGTGGAGAGCGGCGACGTCCATTCCGGGCTCGTGCACGAGCCGGCGGCGTCGCGACTGATCGCCGACGGCCAGGCACGGGTGCTCGTCGACCTGCGCACGCCGGCCGCCGTCGCGCAGGCGATCGGAACGCAGACGGTGAACGCCGCCGTGTTCGCGCGCGCCGACCGGCGGCCGCGCGACCGCGATCTCGGCGCCTTCGGCCGGGCCGTGCTGGCCGCCGAGCAGCGCATCGCCGTCGCCACGCCGGACGACCTGGCCGCGCGCCTGCCGAAGCGCATCGGGGGCGACGACTTCCCAGCCCGGCTGGAGTCGACGCGGCGGATCTATCTGCCGGATGGGCTCGTCACCGCCGACCAGCTCCGGGAGACGCTGGCGCTGATCCGCGCGCATCAGCCGCTGCCCGCCACCAGCCGCGTACCCGCGCCGGAGGAGTTGCTCCACATGGAGCCTCTGCGCCGAGGCCTCAGCGCGCCGGCGGGGCGCTGATCGGCACCCCGAACGCCGCCAGCAGCCGGGCCGTCTCCTCGAGCGGTAGTCCGACCACGTTGCTGAACGATCCGTCCAGACCGGCCACGAGCGCCCCGCCCTGCCCCTGAATCGCATAGCCGCCGGCCTTGTCGAGGGGCTCGCCGGTCGCCACGTAGCGCTCGATCTCAGGCTCGCCGTAGTCGGCCATGCGCACCCGGCTGACGACCGAGTGCGTCTCCGATCGGCCGCTGCGCGCGTCCACGACCGCCAGGCCGGTGATGACCTCGTGCTCCCGCCCGCGCAGCCGCCGGAGCATGGCGCGCGCGTCGGCGGGGTCGGCCGGCTTGCCGAGCGCCTCGCCCTCGATCACCACGACGGTATCGGCGCCCAGGACCACGCCCTCGCCCACGCGCGCCGCCACCGCCCGGGCCTTGGCCAGGGCCAGGCGCGCCACGACGTCGGCGAGCGGGCCCGGAACCAGGGTTTCGTCGATGTCGCTCGGGATCACCCGAAAGTCCGCACAGAGCGAGCGCAGAAGCTCCCGCCGTCTCGGCGAGGCCGATGCGAGGATGAGGGAAGACGCCGCCGGGGGCCCTACGTGACGATCAGGGGGTTGGCGTCGGTGACCACGCGCGTCTGCGCGTCGATGGCCGCCCGGATGTGCCGGGGCAGATGGAACGCGTGCTGGTGGGTCTGGCCGTCCCAGTACGCCATCGGGCCCTTGATCCGCTCGCCGATGAGCCGGTCGATCGCCCCGACGTCCTGCCGGAGGGGGTCGACCTTCTTGGTCGCCGTGATGAAGCCCCACGGGGTTCCGAAGCAGGAGATGAACGTCTGGTAGCCGGCCACGACCGGGAACACCTCGCGCAGCGTGCGGTGGATCGAGCTGAAGAAGTCGAGCTCGCCGAGCTTCGTCATCCCGGCTTGCAGCGTCAGCGCCCCGCCCGGCGTGAGCCGATCACGAACCAGCGTGTAGAACTCCTTGGTGAACAGCAGGCAGGAGGGCCCCTCTTCGAGGGGCTCGACCAGGTCGATCGTGATGAAGTCGAACCGCTCGCTGGTCTTCTCGAGATAGGCCCGGGCGTCCTCGTGACGCAGCTCGGACCGCGTGTCCTCGAACGCCCCCTGGTGCATCTCGGGCAGGTACTTCTTGCAGAGATCCACCACCTCGTCGTCGATGTCGACCATGACGGCGCGCTTGATGGACGGGTATCGCAGGATCTCGCGAAGGGTGGCGCCCTCACCTCCGCCGATGACCAGGCCCGACTCGGGCGCCCGCTCGGAGGCCAGCATGCCCGGGTGGACGAGGGCCTCGTGATAGATGAAGTCTTCGGCCTGGCTCGACTGGATGCGCCCGTCGAGGACCAGGACCTTACCGTAGGCGTGGGTGTCCATGATCTCGACGTGCTGGAACTTCGTCTGAGCCTCGACGATGGTCCGCCGGATGGCGTGCATGTGGCCTTCGACCGCCGTGGTCGGCTCGAAGAACCACTTATAGGACTGCGGCGTGATCAACTGATCGCGACCGGGCTCTTGTTGACGACCGGCGACGGGGAGTTGATGAACATCCCCCGCTGCATCTCCACGACCGAGGCGCGCTCGGCGCCGAACTGCTCGACCAGGTAGTTGGCGGCCACGTCCGGCTGGAGCACGTCACCGCAGGAGAAGATGTCGACCGCGGCGTACCGGTACTCGGGCCAGGTGTGGATGGACAGGTGAGACTCGGCAATCACGACGACGCCGCTGATGCCGAATGGGTTGAACTCGTGGAAGACCACATCGACGATGGTGGCCTGGGCCCGCTTTGCCGCCTCGACGAGGGCGCCTTTAACACTTTCGAGATTGTTGATGGCGTCCGTGTCGCAGTCGAACAACTCGAGAAGCAGGTGCCGCCCCAGCGCGTTCAATCCGATGACCCTCCTTTGTCCGGTCCGCCCATCTACCGCACCTCTCCTGCGACGTTGCGGTCGCGTCGCTGTTGCGGCGAAAAAGTTTTTCGCCACTGACAAAATCTGTTTCACTGTAGGGTCCGTAAACGCCCATTGCAAGAAAAAAACGCATCTCGCCGCCACTTTCTTCCCGTCTCACGTCGACTTCGCCTCGCCGGACGCGCGCCGCATCCGCCCGTCGACCTCCGCAAGCGTCTTCACAGCCTCACCTCGCGGTGGCGTGCGGCGCTTCCTCGCCACCTGGGCTTTGCGGCGCCTTCTCTCGCCCGATTCCAGCCGGCGACGTCGGCGCTGGGCGGCTCGCGTCACGCGCTTCGAGACGCGCCGGCTCGCCTCGCACCGGCTCCGCGAGAGCGGAACCGGCTCGCCGTGGACGGCTGAGCTCGCCGGCGCACCCGCGACGGGCAGCCGACGCGCCGGCGCCTCGGCTCGTGCGCCCCGGCTCTCAGGCTGGCGCGCCGCCCGAGCATGGCGGCCGCCGTCCCGCTGGGCTGCTTCGGTCCGCCAGATCGCCGGGCCGCGGACACGCGCGTCGGTGACGCTCGGCTCGCGCGCGCGCGCAGGCTCGCCTCGCCGCCGCGCCGGCCGCTCAACTCCCTCACCGTCGTTCACAGGCTCGGCTCGGGCGCTCACACCGATGGAGCGGCGGGGATCGAGGGGCAAAGTCGCTGGCACGTCGGCTGCGAGTGCGACGGAGGCGTACGCTCCGGAGCTCTCGAGCGTGTCGTCGGGTCACTTTTCTCTTGCGTTGGGTCGACGGCTCGGTAAAGTGACAAAAGATTTCTCTCCGCCCTTGGTGGCGGCACGGTGATTGGAGGCGAGATCCCAAGCGTGAGGAGGAGGAGCGAATGACGAAGACGGTGACGATGGCGGCAGCAACCGCGGGTCACGCTGAAGGCGGCACCACCCTCAATGCCTTCGACAACGCGCTTCTGGCGGCCGGCATCGGCAACATCAACCTCATCAAGGTGTCGAGCATCCTTCCTCCCGAGGTCCCGGTGATCGATCTTCCCAAGATCAAGCCCGGCGCCCTGATCCCGACCGCCTACGCCGCCATGACGAGCGAGACGCCGGGCGAGACGGTGGCCGCCGCCGTCGGCTACGCCGTCCCCGATGATCCGGCCAAGAACGGCGTCATCATGGAGTTCCACGGCATCGCGACGAAGGTCGAGGCCGAGCAGCAGATCCACCTCATGCTGGAAGAAGCGTTCCGGACCCGCGGCGAGGTCATCCGCGAGCGTGCGGTCTTCGCGGTCGAGCACACGGTGCAGCGGGTTGGGTGCGCGCTGGCCGCCATCACCTTGCTCGCGGACGAGGACCTCGTCTAGCTCGGACGCGGCGGCAGCACCCGGCGGGATGCGACCGGTCACACCGCGTTTCATCGCCTGCGACCGGTCGCTCGCCGACGGACGGATCATCGTCTACGGCATCCCGTTCGAGGGCACGGTCAACCTCCGTAAGGGCGCCGACACCGGACCGCTCGATCTCCGCCTGGCCTCCGACTCCATCGAGACCTACTCGCCCTGGGCCGAGCGCGACCTCGAGGATCTCGCCCTGGCCGACATCGGCGACTGCGAGCTGCCCCGGAACGTCTCGCCCCGCGAGCAGCTCGACGCGGCGCGCAAGCAGATCGCCGACTGGTGGCGGCCCGGGCTCATCCCCTTCATGCTGGGCGGCGATCACACCGCGACCGTGCCGGTCATCGAGGTGCTCGCCCGGTCCTTCCCCGAGCTGCGCATCCTGCAGCTCGACGCTCACCCCGACACCCGGGAGGAGTTCCTGGGCGAGCGTTACAACTACGCCTCGGCGATGGCGCGCGTGATGGACGTGGTGGAGCCGGAGCGCGTCTTCCAGGTGGGCATGCGCACGGGCTCGCGGGAGGAGTACCTGAATCGCCGGCCCAACTTCTATCCCGTGCTGGCCGGTCACCCGGTGGACGTCGTCCGCCAGCTCATGCCGCAGCTCCGGCGCCACCCGCTCTACGTCACCATCGACGTCGACGTGCTCGATCCGTCGGAGGCGCCGGGGACGGGCTCGCCGGAGCCGGGCGGCCTGCGGGTCCCCGAGCTGCTGGAGATCGTCCGCATGCTGGCCGACTGCACCGTCATCGGCGGCGATCTCGTCGAGGTCACCCACGCGTGGGACTCGAGCGGGCGCACCGGCATCGCCGCCTCCTGGGTGATCCGCGAGGCGATGCTGGCCTGGTGGGGCGACGCCCGATGAGGGCGCGCGAGGCGGCCCGCCGGGAGCGCGAGTACACCGCGCCCCGGCTCTACGAGATCGCCTTCGACATGAACCGCAAGGGCGAGGTCGACTTCCTCGCCCATTGCTTCAAGCGGTACGCGCGGCGGCCGGTGCGGCGCGTGCTCGACATCGCGTGCGGCACCGGGCCCCACCTGGTCCGCCTGGCCGAGCGCGGCTATCGTATGACCGGGCTCGATCTCTCGCGCCGGAACATCGAGTTCCTGGGCGAGCGGCTGGCCGACAAGGGGCTGTCGGGCGAGCTCGTCGTCGGCGACATGACCGATTTTCGGCTCGCGCAGCCGGTGGACGCCGCCATCTGCATGCAGGACTCGCAGGGACATCTGCTGACCAACGCGCAGCTGCTCGCCCATCTCAGGAGCGTGGCGCGGAATCTCCGGCGCGGCGGGGTCTACATCTTCGACCGCTACATGGCGTCGTCGTGGACCAACCCGGCGCGCTCGTGGTCGTGGTCGCGCCGCCGCGGCGGGCTGATCGTCCGCGCCTCGTTCTCCGCGCTGAACGACGTCGATCCGGTCTCCCAGGTGTTCAAGGAGCACATGACGCTGGAGGCGGTCGAGAACGGCACGCGACGTGTGTACCGCCAGACCCATCTCTCGCGGATGGTGTTCCCGCAGGAGCTGCGCGGCCTCGTGGAGCTGGCGGGTGGGTTTGCGTTCGAGCAGTGGTTCTTTGGCTTCAAGCCGCATCAGGTCTTGGAGAAGTCGAAGCATCCCCTGCTCATGGTGGTGGTCCTCCGCCGCACCTGACACCGGGCCGCCGACAGCGGCCATCTGCTTCGTTGGCACTGCGCTCCTCGCTGCGGCGTATTCGCAGTACGCCTCGCTCCGGTGCTCGTGCCGCCGCGCATCTGGCCGCTTTTGGGCGGCCCTACCCGGGAGGTAGGCTTCAGACCATGCCAAGACGAACAGCGGTGCTCCGGCTCAAGCGGGGGCGGGAGCAGCGGGCGCGGGTGCATCCGTGGATCTTCAAGGGGGACGTGGGGGATGCCAGCGATGTCGCGCCGGGCAGCGTCGTCACCGTCGTCGACGGGGGGGGGAGGTTCCTGGGGCGGGGGTTCTTCAATCCGCAGCCGGCGTTGTGCTGCCGGATCGTGACGTGGGAGGACGAGCCGGTCGACGCGCGGTTGTTCGGGCGGCGCCTGGCGGTGGCGGTCGATGCGCGGGCGCGCGGCGGCGTGGTGCCGGGGGTCGGGCGGCTGGCGTGGAGCGAGGCCGATGGGCTGCCGGGGTTGGTGGTCGATCGCTACGGGCCGGTGCTGGCGGTGCAGTGCATGACGCTCGGGATGGCGCGGGTTCGGGACGACATCATCGCGGGGCTCCGCACGCGCGTCGGTGATCTCGCCGTGTTCAACGTGGACGATGCGGTGGTGGCTCATCTGGAGGGGTTCGAGCCCGTCGTCGGCTGGGCCGATCGGCCGGGGCCCGAGGAAATCATCGTCGACGAGGGTGGCGTGCGCCTGGCGGCGCGGCCCGGCGTCGGGCACAAGACCGGGCTCTACCTGGATCAGGCCGATAACCAGGTGCGCGTCGGCGCCGCCGCCGGCCCCGGCGACGTCCTGGACGTCTTCGCCTACACCGGCGGCTTCGCCTGCCACGCCGTTTACGCTGGCGCGCGGCGGGCCGTGTGCGTGGAGAGCTCCCCGGAGGCGATTGCCGGCGCCCGCCGCAACTTCGAGCTGAACGGCTTCGCGGAGCGCACCGAGATTCGAGCCGTCAACGCCTTCGACGAGCTACGCCGCCTGGACCGCGAGCGCGCCCGCTTCGACCTGATCGTTCTGGACCCACCGCCCTTCGCCCGGAGCCGCTCAGCGGTGGAAGCCGCCCTCCGCGGCTACAAAGAAATCAACCTCCGCGCCCTCCGCCTCCTCGCCCCCGGCGGCCGCCTGGCGACGTTCTCCTGCTCCCACCACGTCGACGAGACGACCTTCGAAGCTACCATCCGAGACGCCGCCACCGACGCCGCCACCCGCGTGCGGGTGCTGGCCCGACTGGAGCAAGCCCCTGACCACCCCGTCCTCTTGACGGTGCCCGAAACCCGCTATCTCAAGGGGCTACTCCTCCAAGTGTGCTGACCGCGCAGGGGACGGCGCTGCCGCCGGGTGGCGGGCGAGGCACTCCCCGCCGGACGAGCCGAGGCACCGCGCCGCGGTGCGCGTTCGAGGTCGGGCCCGGAGTGCGCGGTTACGGTACGCCGCCTCCCGCAACACAAGGCCGGCGGGCGAGCCGGCGGGCGGGTGCCGAGCCGGACAGGCCCCGGCGGCAGCGCCGTCCCCTGTGCGGTCAGCGGGCTCGGTGGATTACCAGCGGCGAGTTTCGCCGTGCCGCAGGATCCAGACGCGGTCGGCGTCGAGGCTGAGACGTCGTGCCTCGACCTGCAGTCGCGCCGGGGGTTCCGTCAGCGGCTCCTCGGCGAGGTCGAACGTCCCCCAGTGCATGGCCACGAAGCGACGCCCGCGGACGTCGTTGAAGATTCGCAACGATTCTTCGGGCGTCGTGTGGGTGAAGTGCATGATCGTGGCCGGCGCGTAGGCGCCGATCGAGACGGCCGCGAGGTCGAAGGGACCCAGACGAGCGCCGATCTCCTTGAAGTAGGGCGCGTAGTATCCGGTGTCGCCCGCGAAGAACAGGCGGCGCTCGCGGCCGGCCAGGGCCCAGCCGCTCCAGAGTCGGCGGTTGAGCTCGAAGAACGAGCGGGACGTCCAGTGCTGCACGGGCAGACAGGTCAGCGTGAGGCCGCGCTCCGTCCGACTCTCCCACCAGTCGAGCTCGACGACGTCCGTGATCCCGCGCTCGGCGAACCACGCCTTGAGGCCGAGCGGCACGTAGAACCGTGGCCGGTGCGCCGCCGCCAGGCGAGCAACCGTCGCCTCGTCGAGATGATCGAAGTGATCGTGCGAGATCAGCACGACATGGATCGGCGGCAGATCCTCGAAGCGCAGCCCGGGCGGCGTCACCCGCTTGGGCCCCGCGAAGCTCACCGGGCTGGCGCGCTCCGACCACTGCGGATCGGTGAGCACGTTGACGCCGTCGAGCTGGATCAGCAGCGTGGCGTGCCCGACCCACGTGATGGTGGCCTCGCTCCCGTTCGACCGGAGGGCGGCGCCGTCGTTCGGCACCCGCGGCAGCGACACCGTCCGGGGCGAGAAGGTGCTGGCCCAGATGCGCGCCACGAAGAACCGGGTGCGCGTCCAGAAGGGCGGCCGCGCGAAGTCCGGATTCGTGTTGGCGAAGCCGTGCTGGCGGTGATGCGCCGGCGCACCGGGGACGGGACCGCCGACCCCGGTGCAGGCGGCGAGGAGAAGGATGCTCGGGACGAGGAGGACGGCGCGCAGGCGCCGGCGGAGCGACGACAGGCTCAGGCGATCTCTCCGGCGGGCAGCTCCACGGTGAAGACCGCGCCGCGCCGGTCGAGGCGATTCTCGCCCCGCAGCTTGCCCCCGTGCTCGGCGACGATGCCGTAGGAGACGGACAGACCGAGCCCGCTGCCCTCGCCCGGGGGCTTGGTCGTGAAGAACGGATCGAACAGCCGGGGCAATGCCTCCGGCGGGATGCCGTGGCCGGTGTCGAGGATCTCCAGCAGGAGGGTCGCGGCCATCGGCCGCACGCGCACGGTCAACACCCGCTCGTCCCGCTGCTGGATCATCGCCTGATGCGCGTTCTGCACCAGGTTGAGGATGACCTGCTGCATCTGGTTCTCATCGGCGGCGACCGAGGCGCAAGGCTCGAAGTCCGTCAGCACCTCCACGTGGTCGTGCTCGAGCTGGTAGGCCTTGAGCTCGAGGACGCGCCGCACCTGTTCCGCCAGCGAGCACGGCCGGCGCTCGGGCGGATAGTGCCGCGAGAACAGCAACAGGTTCTGCACGATGCGGCCGGCGCGCGAGGCCTCGTCGGCGATGATGGCCAGCCGGCTGCGCACGTGGGGCGTCACCTCGCGGTGGTCCAGCAGCAGGTGCGCCTGGCCCAGGATCGTGGTCAGCGGGTTGTTGATCTCGTGGGCGACGCCCGAGGCGAGCTCGCCGACCGCCAGCAGCTTCTCGGCATGGACCAGCTGGGCCTGCGTCCGCCTCAGCTCCTCGAGCTGGCGCATCGTCTCCGAGTGCAAGCGCGCGTTGTCGAGCGCGGTGCCGATCTGGTCGGCGGTCGCCTGGACCAGCGCCACCTCACGCTCGTCGAACACGTCATTGTTCTGGCGGCCCAGCGACAGGGTGCCGAGCCGCCGCCCCCGGCTGTTGATCGGCACGCACAGAAAGCCGCGCATGCGATCCCGCTGCACCGCGGCCTTGGCGGCCGGGAGCAGGTTCGGCGACCTGACCACGTTGCGGAGATTCAGCGGACGTCCGGTGGCGGCGACGGTGCCGATGAGGCCGAGCCCCACCGTGAGCACGCGATTGATCTCGCGCAGCTGCGGCGACAGGCCGCGATCGCCGCGCAGGCGCAGGGTGGCGCCGTCGTCGGACAGCAGGTGCAGGCTGGAGATCTCGTGGCCGGTCACGTGCGTGAGGGCGTCGAGCGCCGTGCGCAGCACCTCCTCGACGTCGAGCGATCGGCTCACCGCCTCGGCGACGGTGTGCAGGATCTCCAGATGCCGCTCGAAGCCCAGGCGGTCACTCATGGGGCGTGACCCATCCCGCCGGGCATTCTAGCATCGCCGTTGCCGCCCATCGGCCGCGGCACGGGGTCGTCCTCGACCACGAGGATGGTGCCGGTGGGGTCGCCGTTGGCGGGCGGGGACTGGAACATCGCTCACCTGGAGGCCCCGCGGGCGGGCCGGCGGGCGTCCGGCTTACGCGCCGGTGCGGGCCACGGCGTCGTACACGCCGTCGAGAGCAGAGTCGAGCTTGGCGGGTTCCTTGCCGCCGGCCTGGGCGAGATCCGGCCGACCGCCGCCGCCGCCGCCGACGGCGCGGGCCACGTCCTGCACGAGCTTGCCGGCGTGGAAACGCTTCGTGAGGTCCTTCGTGACGGCGGCGACCAGGTTGACCTTGCCGTCCATCACGCTGCCGACGAGCACGATGCCGGAGCCGAGCCGCTCGCGCAGCCGGTCGGCCACGGCGCGCAGACCGTCGGCGTCGAGCCCGTCGATGCGGCCCGTCACCACCGCCACCCCGTTCACCTGGCGGGCCCCGGCCACGAGATCGTCAGCCCTGGAGCGCGCCGCCTTGCCCTGGAGCTCCTGCAGCTGCCGCTCGAGCGTCCGCTGCTCGTCCAGCAGCTTGCGCAGCCGTAGCGGTGCCTCGGCCGGCGAGATCTTGAGGATGTCGCCGATCTCGCGCAGCACGCGCTGCTGCCGCGTCACCGCCTCCACCGCCGCGGTGCCGGCGAGGGCCTCGATCCGGCGCACGCCGGAGGCGACGGCGCCCTCGGTGTCGACCTTGAAGAAGCCGATCTGGCCGGTGCTGTCGAGATGGGTGCCGCCGCACAGCTCGGTCGAGAAGTCGCCGATGCGCACCACCCGCACGCGGTCGCCGTACTTCTCGCCGAACAGCGCCATCGCGCCGGAGGCGAGCGCGGCCTTGATGTCCATCTCCTGGTGGGTGACCGGCGTGTTGGCCTGGACCTGCTCGTTGACGAGCTCCTCGATCTGCTCGACCTCGCGGTCCTTGACCGAGCCGCCGTGCGAGAAGTCGAAACGCAGATGATCCGGCGCCACCAGCGAGCCGGCCTGCGCCACGTGGGTGCCGAGCACGCGCCGGAGCGCGGCGTGCAGCAGATGGGTGCCGGTGTGGTGCTGGCGCAGCCCCTGGCGCCGCGGCGTCTCCACCGCCACCGCCACGTCCTCGTTCTCGTGGAAGCCGCCCGACCGCACGGCCACGCGGTGCACGATCAGCTTGGAGCCGCGATAGTACGTGTCGAGGATCTCGCCGCGGCCCTGGCGACCGGCCAGCGTGCCGGTGTCGCCGATCTGGCCGCCGGACTCCGCGTACGCCGGCGTGCGATCGAGGATGACCTCGACCTCGTCACCGGCCGTCGCCTCCCGCACGCGCTGGGTACCGCGCACGAGCGCGAGGATCCGCGCCGGCGTCGTGAGCGTCTCGTAGCCGACGAACTCGACCGCCGGGAGCTCGCCGCTCAGGCGCTGGTAGATCGCCGTGCTCTCGCTCTCGTCCCCGACGCTGAACGTGGCCCCCGCCCGCGCGCGGTCGCGCTGGGCTTCCATCTCCTGGGTCCACGTCTGCTCGGTCGCGTCGGTCACCACCCAGCCGTGCTCGCGGAGAACGTCCTCGGCCAGATCGCGAGGGAAGCCGTAGGTGTCGTACAGCGTGAACAGGAAGCGCCCATCGACGGGCCGCCCCTGCCCTTCGCCCTCGGCGGCCAGGTAGTCGTCGATCCGCCGCATGCCGCTGTCGAGCGTCTCGGCAAAGCGCTCCTCCTCGCCGCGGACGGCGTCCTCGATCCGCGCGCGCTCCTTGACGACCTCCGGGTAGGCGGCGCCCATCACGTCACCGACCCAGGCCACCGTCTTCCAGAGGAACGGCTCGGTGAGGCCGAGCATGCGGCCGTGGCGCATGGCCCGGCGCATGATCCGTCGCAGCACGTAGCCACGCCACTCGTTGGACGGCGTCACCCCGTCGGCGATGAGGAACGTGGCGGTCCGGCCGTGGTCGGCGATGACGCGCATGGAGACGTCGTCGTCCTCGCTGGCGCCGTAGCGCTTGCCGGTCAGCGCGCTCACGCGGGCGATCAGCGGCGCGAACAGATCCGTCTCCCAGCTCGACAGCTTGCCCTGCATCACCGCGGCGATGCGCTCCAGCCCCATGCCGGTGTCGATGGAGGGCCGCGGCAGCGGCGTCATGCGGCCGCCGGCATCGCGGTTGAACTGCATGAACACGAGGTTCCAGATCTCCAGCCAGCGGTCGCACTCGCAGGCCGGCCCCTGGCACGCCCGCCCGGCCGCTTCCTCGCCGCACGGCAGGTGATCGCCCTGGTGGAAATGGACCTCCGAGCACGGGCCGCACGGCCCGGTGTCCCCCATCGCCCAGAAGTTGTCCTTCTCGCCCAGGCGCAAGATGCGATCGTCCTTCAGCCCGGCGATCTTCTTCCACAGGGCGAAGGCGTCATCGTCGTCCGTGTAGACGGTGGCGATGAGGCGGCTCGCGTCGATCCGGAGCTCCTTGGTGAGGAACTCCCAGGCGAACGTGATCGCGTCGGCCTTGAAGTAATCGCCGAACGAGAAGTTGCCGAGCATCTCGAAGAACGTGTGGTGGCGCGCGGTCCGGCCGACGTTCTCCAGATCGTTGTGCTTGCCGCCCGCTCGTACGCACTTCTGACAGGTGGTCGCCCGGACGTACTCGCGCTTTTCCTCGCCCAGGAACACGCCCTTGAACTGCACCATCCCCGCGTTGGTGAACAGCAGGGTGGGATCGGTGCCGGGAACGAGCGAGGAGGACCGCACCCGGGTGTGGCCGTTGCGCTCGAAGTACCGGAGGAAGGCGTCGCGGATCTCGCTACCGGTCATAAGGAGGACAGTTTACCACCCGGGCGGTGGGGCTCCGCCCCCGGGCGACCCCCGACAGGCTGGTGCGACGGCTACTCCCCGCCCGGCGCGATCCGCAGCGACTCGCGGACGACCTGAGCCACGACTCCGCTCGCAAACCCGCGCCGAAGCAGGTGATCGCGCAGGCGCGCGGCAGCCTTGTCGGGGGCGATACGGGTCAGCGCAGGGAGCCGCCGGCGGGCCAGACGCCGGGCCTCTTCGAGCTGGTCGCTGCGGCTCATGGTGGTGAGCGCCGCCTCGATGAGCGGGGCGGCGACGCCGCGGGCGCGAAGCTCGGCGCGCAGCCGGGCGGCGCCGTAACCACGAGCGGCGCGCGTCGTCACCCAGTGGCGGGCGAACGCCGCATCGTCCACGTAGCCGCGGGCGACGAGGTCATCGGCGACGGTATCGGCGACCTCTGGCGGGGCGCCCCGGCGCCGGAGCCGGGCCGTGAGGTCGGCCCGGGTCCAGGCGCGGCGGGAGAGGAGATCACCCGCGGCCAGGCGGGCGGCCTTGACGTCCAGCTCCCGCCGTGGCGCGCGGATGGTCGGCTACTTGAGCGAGGCGGCAGCCCGCAGGCCGAGCGCCTCGCGGACCTTGGCCTCGAGGTCGGCCAGCGCCACCGGGTTCTCCTGCAGCCACTTCTTGGCGTTCTCACGCCCCTGCCCGATGCGCTCGTTCTTGAAGCTGTACCAGGTGCCCGACTTCTCGACGAGGCTCTGCTCGACGGCCGCGTCGAGCACGGTCCCCGACTTGGACACGCCCTCGCCGTAGATGACGTCGAACTCGGCCTCACGGAACGGCGGCGCCAGCTTGTTCTTCACGACCTTCACCTTGGTCCGCACGCCGACCGACTCCGTCCCCACCTTGATCGCGTCCTGCCGGCGGATATCCAGCCGCACGGAGGCGTAGAACTTCAGCGCGCGGCCGCCGGTGGTCGTTTCTGGCGATCCGAACATGACGCCGATCTTCTCGCGGATCTGGTTGATGAAGACGACGACGGCGCCGGAGCGGGAGATTGCGGCGGTGAGCTTGCGCAAGGCCTGGGACATGAGGCGCGCCTGCAGGCCGGGCAGCGAGTCGCCCATGTCGCCGTCGAGCTCGGCGCGCGGCACCAGGGCGGCCACGGAGTCGATCACGATGACGTCGACGGCGTTGGAACGCACGAGCGTCTCGGTGATTTCCAGCGCCTGCTCGCCGGTGTCGGGCTGCGAGATCAGCAACTCGTCGATGTTGACACCGAGCTTGCGGGCGTAGATGGGATCCAGCGCGTGCTCGGCGTCGATGAAGGCGGCGATGCCGCCCAGCTGCTGGGCCTCGGCGATGACGTGCAGGGCCAGGGTGGTCTTGCCCGAGGATTCCGGACCGTAGATCTCAACGACCCGGCCGCGCGGCAGGCCGCCGATGCCGAGGGCCGCGTCGAGCGAGAGCGCACCGGTGGGGATGACCGCGATCTCCTCCAGCGGGCCGCCCGCGCCCAGCCGCATGACGGAGCCCTTGCCGAACTGTCTCTCGATCTGCGTGATCGCCAGCTCGAGGGCCTGCCGCCGATCGTTCTTGCTCTCAGCCATGCGTAGGCTCCTTGTCTCGTGTGAGGGTCGAACGCGGCTCACGAGGGTGATGCACGCGTGCATTCTAGGTGCGGGCGCCCGACACCGTCAATGTCCCGAATGTCAGACAACGCGATGTCACTGATCGCGCTGACTCGTGTAGCCCTTGCGCTCCATGCACTGGTTGATCGCGTCCTGATCCAGGCGCGCCGCGCGCGTCAGCGCGAACCACTGAGGCCGCCGCGCCTGCCGCCGGCACGCCTCCAGGTCCTGATCGAGCCGGGCCGGCGTGAGCCCGGGCCGCGTGTAGCTCCACTCCTCGGCCGCGCAACCGGCCAGCACGCAGAAGCCGAGCACGGCCCAGGCGCGGCGGCTCACGGCCGGGCCTCCTGCCAGCGCTCGAGGCACCGCAGCGCATCGGTCCGGCCGCGCGCGAGCGCCTCGGCCATGCCGGCCGGATCGAAATCGAGAGGCCGCAGACGTAGTGGAGCCCCGGGGGTGAGGAGCTGAACGTCCACCGCGGGGTACTTGAAGCGCGCCAGCTCGGCGTCGCGCCGGATCTGATGGACCATCGCGGTCTCGAACGCCTCCTCGAGCGTGCGGCGCAGGCGGGTGGGCGGCTGGCCCGGCTCGTCCATGGCGTAGCTCAGCAGGACGAGCGCGCGCCCGATCGGCGCCGCGGTCGCCAGCGCCTCCAGCACCGGCGCCCGGCCGGTGAGCCCGCCGTCGACCAGCAGCGTGCCGTCCACGCTCACCGGCGGGAAGGCGCCGGGCACCGCGGCCGCCGCCATCAGCGCGTCCACGCTGACCGTGTCGTTGTCGAAGATGCGGGGCACACGGCGGGCCAGATCGGTGGTGATCACCAGCAGGCGGCGGGGCGAGGCGCGGATGCGCTCGAAGTCGAGCGCACCGGCGATCAGCTCGCGCAGCGGGGTGGGATCGAAGAGCGAGCCGGCGGAGTCGAGCGCCAGCAGCGTCACCCAGCCCGGCAGCAGGCCGGCGAAGATCACGCTCGGCCGCAACGAGTAGACCTGATCGCGTGAGAGCGAGCGCCAGAGCGCCTGCAGCCGGTCGAGGCGGCCGTCGGCGAGCATGGCCGCGTTCAGCGCGCCGGCCGAGGAGCCCGCAACCAGGCTCACCGGCACCCCGCGCTCGATCAAGGCGACCGCGGCGCCGGCCTCCCAGGCCCCCTTGGCGCCGCCACCCGAGAGCACGAGGGCGACGGGGCTGTCGAGCGCCGCACGCGACGGCTCACAGGCCGATGCCGGGGACACCGAGGCGAGGAGGATGGCGAACAGGGCGCAGAGCGACCGTGGAGCGAACGACACGCTCACATTCTACCCGGGTGATCCAGCCGCCAGCGGGGCGGCGGCCAGCTCGGTGTAGCGCGGGCCGCGCGGCGAGAGCTCGCTGCGCATCAACGCCAGACGATCCACCCGCTGCCGGCCGAAGCGGCCGGCCCCGCCCAGCGCCGCGGCCACACCGGGATTGGATCGCGGCGTGCGCACGCGGCCGAGGGTCACGTGGGCGGAGAACTCGCGCCCCTCACGCTCGAAGCCGAGCGGGACCAGCGCCTCGTCGACCCGGCCTGCCAGGGCGGCCGCCTCCGCCGCTCCCTCGTCGACGCCGGCCCAGAGCACGCGCGCTCGCGCCGGCGAGGGAAACGCGCCGAGGCCGCCCACCCCGAGATCGAAGGGGCCGGCGCCGGCCGCCGCGCCGTTCAGCGCCTCGGCGACCGCGTCGAGGCGCGCGGCGTCGACACCGCCGAGAAACTTGAGGGTCAGGTGGGCGTTGTCGCGTCCGACCCAGACCACGTCCTGCAGGATGGGCCGCAGGCGCTCGACCTCCGTCGCCAGCCGCTCCCGGATCTCCGCGGCGAGGAGGATGGCGACGAAGGCGCGGACCGTGGCTATTGGGAGGTTTCCAGCATCCGCAGAAGGTTTTCGAGCGACGCCCGCCGCGTCGGATCCTTCTCGATGGAGATCGCCGCGCGCAGATCTTGCTGCGCGCCGGCGCGATCACCGTCGAGGTGACGGCTGATCGCCCGCGTGGCCAGCGCCCTGGCGTCGATGGATTCGGGCGAGGGCGGCGGCGAGGCGGCGGGCGCCGCCGGGGGTGTGGCGGCCAGCGTCGCGGGCGGCGGCAACGGCACGGCGTCGGTCGCCAGCCCAGGTGGTGGGGCCGGCGCCACGGTGCTCGCGGTGGTCGGCACGCCGGTGGAGGCCACGGCCGGGCCCCCCTCGAGGCCGGCGCTGCGACGCATGGCGGCGCGCGCCCAGGGATCGCTCTCCACGGCAATGGCCTGCAGCCAATCTCTCCTGGCGGCGTCGGTCTGGCCGGCCAGGGCACGGGCGCTGCCGCGGTTGAACCACGCCCTCGCGAACGTCGGCGACATCTCGACGGCGCGCGTGAAATCCTCGACCGCCAGGTCGTACTGGCCGCCGGCGACCAGCGCGTTGCCACGGTTGAAGTAGATTTCCGGATCGTGGTTGTTCAGCTGGATCGCACGGTTGTAATCGTCGATGGCGGCGTTGATCTTGCCCAGCCGTACGCGCGCGATACCACGATTCACATAGGCGTCGACCGAGGTTGGGTCCTGTCGGACCGCGTCACTGAAGTCGGCGGCGGCGAAGAAAAAATCACCGTCCCGATAGTGGCCGATGCCTCGATCGAGCGCCGGCGGCGAGGTCACGCAGCCGGCCGCAACGGCAACGACGCACCCGAGCATCACAGTGGTCAACGTGTTGCGCATCATGGTCGAGGACCTCCCAACGACCTGCGTAGCATATCGAGTGCCATCTGGGACGATTGCCACTTCACGGCCGCCCGCCCGCCGGCGAACCGGAAGTGGCGGGCCTCCACCGCTCCTTGGACGGCCATGCCGATGAAGACGGTGCCGACCGGCTTGCCCGGCGTCCCGCCGTCCGGCCCGGCGATCCCCGTGATGGAGAGGCCACACGCGGCACCCGACCGCTCGCAGATCCCCCGCACCATGGCTTCGGCGCACGACCGGCTGACGGCGCCGTGCGTGCGGAGGATCTCGGACGGCACGCCGAGCAATTCCTCCTTGGCGCGATTGGAGTAGACGACGACGCCGCGCTCGAAGAACGCCGAAGAGCCCGCCACGCTCGTGAGGCGATGGCCCACGAGCCCCCCCGTGCACGACTCGGCGACGGCCAACGTCATCCCGCGCGCGCTGAGGCGACGGCCCAGGGCCTGCTCCAGCGTCTCGCCATCGCGTCCGTAGCAGTCCTCGCCCAGCACCTCGGCGATCCGCCGCTCGAGGGCATTCAGCGTGTCGGCCGCCGCCTCCGCCGTGGCCGCGCGCGCGCGCAGGCGCACCCACACCTCGCCCTCGCCCGACGCGGTCAGCGTCACGTCGACGCCGCCATCGCCGGGCACGAGCCAGGCCGCGAGCCGCTCCTCGAGCTCCGCCAGCGACACGCCGGCGGTGCGCAGCGTGCGAACGCCGAGCGAGATACCGCGGCCGAGGCGGGCGCGCGCGACGTCGATCACCAGCGCGGCCAGGTCGGCGTTGAGACCGCCGCGCGGCAGCACGACCCAGGCGGCGCCGTCGCCCTCCAGCACCCACGCCGGTTCCGCCTCGGGCAACGCCCACACGGTCGCGCCCTGCGGCAGCAGCGCCAGCCTCTCGTCGCGGCGCGGCAGCGGGCGATCACGGCGACGGTGGATCTCCTGCAGCGCGGCCAGCATGCGCTCGTTGAGGACGAGGCGGGCGCCGGTCACACGGGCCAGCACGCGGCGCGCGACGTCGCCGGTCGAGCCGCCGGGACCGGCGACCAGCACGGTCAGCGGCGCGGCAGGAGTGAGCGCGCGCTCCAGCGCGGCCTCGTCCTCGTCGACGACCGTGCGGCTCTCGAGCGCGACGCCGGCGCCGGCCAGCGCCGTCGCCACCGCCGCCGCGTCGTCGTCGACGGCGACGAGCGGCGAGCCGATGGCCACCAGGCGGACGCCGGGGCTCACAGCCATCCCAGAGACCTGGCGAGCAGCACGAGCGCGAGCGCGTAGAGGCCGGCGATGAGGTCGTCGACCATCACGCCGACGCCGCCGCGCAGCCGCTGCGAGACGTTGGCCGGGAATGGCTTGACGACATCGAACACCCGGAAGAGCAGGAAGCCCACGATCAGGACGGGGAGGGTGAGCGGGACGGCGAGGACGGAGAGCATCATGCCGGCCACCTCGTCCACGACGATCGCGCCGGGATCCTTGCCCCCGAGCGCGCGCTCGGCCTCGTCGGCGGCCCAGGTGCCGAGCGCGATGACGATGATGAGCAGCACGGACAGCGTGAGCGGCGGCAGGTGCAGCCACCACAGGACCACGGCGGTGATCGCGCTGGCCACCGTCCCCGGCGCCAGCGGCGCCCGGCCCACGCCGGCGAGCGTGGCGACGGCGATCGCCAGGCGGGTGCGAACGGCGACGCTAGGCGCGCTCGCCGACGAGCTCGTAGCCGTCGACCTCGACGACACGCACGCGGGCGAAGTGACCGGCACGGAAATCGCGGCGGCCGCGCAGGTAGACGACGCCGTCGATCTCCGGCGCCTGGCCCGCGGTCCGGCCCTCCCAGTGGAACGCGCCGTCCTCGCTGGCGCCGTCCACCAGGACCTCGGTCTCCGTCCCCACCAGCTTGGCCGCGCGCTCCCAGGCGATCGCGTCCTGGGCCTCTTGCACGCGCGCCGAGCGCTCGGCCGCGATCTCGGGATCGACCTGGCCGGGGAACTCCGGCGACGGCGTGCCCTCCTCGGCCGAGTACGTGAACACGCCGAGCCGGTCGAAGCGCACCTCGTCCACGAACTGCAGCAGCCGCTCGAAGGCGGCGTCGGTCTCGCCGGGGAAGCCGACCAGCACCGTGGTGCGCACCGTCACGCCGGGGATCGCGGCCCGGAACTGCGCGACGATGTCGCGCATGCGGCGAGCGGTGACGGCCCGGCGCATCGACTTCAAGATGCCGTCGTCGGCGTGCTGGATCGGCATGTCCAGATAGGAAACGACGCGCGCGCGGGCCCAGGTCTCGACGAGGCGATCGTTGACGTGGGCGGGATGCAGGTACATCGGGCGAATCCACGGCATCCGCGTGTCGCCCAGGGCCAGCAGCAGCGCGCCGATGTCGCCGTTGCCCGGCAGGTCGCGGCCATAGGCCAGCGTGTCCTGGGAGACGAGGATGGCCTCCTGCACGCCGCGCGCGGCCAGGCCCTCGACCTCGCGGACGATGTCCGCGAGTGGGCGGCTGCGATGGCGGCCGCGGAACTGCGGGATCGCGCAGAAGGTGCAGCCCATGTCGCAGCCCTCGGCGATCTTCACGTACGCGTACGGCACCTTGGCCGTCAGCAGCCGGGGCGTGCTCGCATCGTAGAGATAGCCGGGAGGTGCGGCCGTCGCCCAGTCGTGGCGATTGGCGGCCTGGCGCACGAGGTCCACGATCGCCGGCAGGTTCGAGGTGCCGAGGATGCCGTCGATCTCCGGCATCTCCTTCATCACCTCGGCCCCGTAGCGCTGGGTGAGGCAACCGGTCACGATCAGCGCGCGGCAGCGGCCCCGCTCCTTGAGCTTGGCCAGCTCGAGAATGGTCTGGACGGATTCCTCGCGGGCGCGATCGATGAACGCGCAGGTGTTGACGATCACGCACTCGGCGTCCTCGGCACGCTCGGCCAGCGGAAAACCGGCCTCGCCGAGGAGCCCGAGCATCAGCTCGGAGTCCACCTGGTTCTTCGGGCAGCCCAGGGTCGTGAGATGAACCTTCATGGGAGAGAGAAAGTATAACCTCAATCGCGAAGCCGCGACCTTCGAGGAGCGCCCCGGCCTTCGAGGAGCGCCCCGGCCTTCGAGGAGCGCCCCGGCCTTCGAGGAGCGCCCCGGCCTTCGAGGAGCGCCCCGGCCTTCGAGGAGCGCCCCGGCCTTCGAGGAGCG
>Ga0134124_10001331_pt1 | contig 19824 bp, 20 predicted proteins | sample KB304_FD_96880 | JGI IMG/M metagenome (GOLD analysis project Ga0134124, IMG submission 96880) | Terrestrial soil microbial communities without Nitrogen fertilizer from Kellogg Biological Station, Michigan, USA - KB3-0-4 | ecosystem: Environmental > Terrestrial > Soil > Unclassified ... | reverse complement strand
GAGCACCGATGCATGAGCCGGCACGGGGCGCCCGACGGCCGGCAGGCCCGCTCGAGCGGCGTCGAGCGCCGTCGCCGCCGCCCGGGATCGCGCGGCGAGGCGCGCATCGACGGTCGACCCGAACGTGATCAGGAGCGCGGCGTCTCCGAACGGCTCGATCGCCGCGTCACCCATCGGGCGGCCGGCTCGCGATCCGGATCCCGGCCCCGATCAGCGCGGCGCGGACCGCCATCGCGATCGCGACAGCATCGGGGCTGTCGCCGTGGATGCAGATCGTGTCCGCTCGAACGCTCAGCCGCGATCCGTCGCCGGCCACGACCGTCCGGTCGCGGGCGATCGCGAGGGCTTGCGCCGCCGCGTCCTCGGGTCCGAGCAGCGCCACGGCCCGCAACCGCGAGCGGAGCGATCCGTCGGCCTCGTAGCGGCGGTCGGCGAAGGCCTCCTCGCTGACTGCCAGACCGGCCGCCCGACCCGCCGCGATCGATCGCGACTCGGCCAGGCCGACGAGGACGAGACCCGGGTCGAGGTCGCGGACCGCCTCGGCGATCGTCGTCGCCGTCCGCTCGTCGCGGGCGGCCCGGTTGTACAGGGCGCCATGGGGCTTGACGTGGCGAACGGTCGTCCCGCCGAGCCGGGCGGCGGCCTGGACCGCCCCGATCTGGACGACGAGCGACGCGCGGAGGTCGGCCGGGGTCATGTCGAGCTCGCGCCGCCCGAACCCCGCGAGATCCGGATACCCGGGGTGGGCGCCGACCGCGACGCCGTGACTCGTCGCGAGGGCCACCGTGCGGAGGATCGTCGCCGGGTCCCCGGCGTGCGCTCCGCATGCGACGTTGACGCTGCTGACGAGCGGGATCAGGTCGTCGTCGGCGCCCATCGGCCACGGGCCGAAGGACTCGCCGACGTCGGCGTTCAGGTCGATCTCGTCACGCGTGGCGGCCAGGCGGTCCACTCGAGCGATGCTACCCGCTGGCGAGGGCCGGGATCGTCAGGGTGCGCCGCTTGCCTCGCCGGCGGCCGATGCGCCCGCCGTCGGCGTCGCCGTCGGCGGAGGCGTCGGCTTCGGTGTCGCGGCCTCGGTGGGTGTCGGTGTCGGCGCCTCCGTCGGCGTCGGGGTCGCCTCCGCTGATGGTTCCACGCTCGGCTCCACGCTGGCCGATGGAACCGGGGTCGGGCAAGGCTCGAACACGATATTGGCCGACGGATCGGCGGACGGCACGACGAACGACGGGACGGCGCCGCTGGGATCGGGCGTCGGGACGGGGTAGCACGTGACCGACGGGCTCGGGGCCGTGCACCCGTGACCTTCGACGAGCGCCCCCCACGACCGGCCGAACGGCTGGAACACGCCGTTGTAGAAGTACGCCGTGCGGGTGTGGTTGACGCCGCCGGAGACGCCGGGACCGCGCTTCGCCCGGTTCAGCCAGTCGAGGTCGGCGGTCATCCAGTTGGCGTGCTCGTGCTCGTGGACGCCGGGCGAGTCGAGGACGGCCTGGCCGCAGGCGCCGACCGGGATCGTGTCCTGCGGCACGGTGTTGGTGATGAACCACTCGTCGATCGTCTTCGCGCCGGGCTGGGGCTTGAGACCGGTGAACGGGTCGATCTTCGCCTGGACGAGGCCGTCGGGGCGGGCGAAGTCGTTGACGGCCCAGGCCTTCGTCGCTTCCTGGAGGAAGCCCTGCCAGACGTACGTCGTGACGTCGATCGAGAAGACCTTCCCGACGACGGTATTGTCGCTGTTGCCGTTCCAGGCTCCGACTGCGAGGGCGTACTCGCCCTTCTGCCGGCCCGCGCTCGTCGGCGGGGCGATGAAGCCGTAGGCGTTGAGGTCCTTGGCGTCGTTGTTCGTGCCCGTCTTGAGGGTCGCGGGGCGGCGCTCGTCCTTCGGACCGGTCAGCTCGAACTTGCCCCAGAACGGGTTGACCCGGGGGTTCGTGTTGCCGGCCAGGATGTCGGTCACGATCCAGGCCGCCTGGGGGCTGGCGGCCTGCTTGCCATCGGGCGGCAGGTAGGGCTTCATGACGTCCTTGCCGGTCTGGTCGCGCACGGTGAGGATCGTCGTGTGGGGGAGCATCTTGCCGCCGTTGGCGAGGGTGCCGTAGGCCGTCACGAGATCGACCGGACGGACCTCCTGGACGCCGAGCGCAATCGACAGTCCGGCATTCGTCTTGTCGGAGGCGAAGACCATCCCGAAGTCCCGGGCGCGGGCGAACAGCTGGTCGGGGCCGTTGATCTGGGCCGCCTTCACGGACGGGATGTTCAGCGAGAACTGGAGCGCGGTCCGGACCCGGACGGGGCCGCGCTCGAGGTTGTCCGCGTCCGACGGCGTGTAGTTGCCGCCGAAGTCGGTCGCGGTGTCCATCAGCATCGAGCCGGCGCTGAGCTTCCCGTCGTTGATGGCGGCCAGGTAGTTGAACGGCTTGAACGCCGAGCCGGGCTGGCGGAACCCGTCGCCGACCACGTCGTACTTCGCCTGGAACTGGGGCGTGCTCTTCGCCGCGTAGTAGTTGGCGCTGCCGACGTACGCGATCAGCTCGCCGGTCTGGTAATCGAGAGCGACGAGGGCGCCGTTATGGATGTCCTTGCCGCGCAGGTTCTTCACCCACTGGGGCACGGCCCCCGGCAGCTTGAGCGCCTTCCACGCCGTCGCGGGACCATTCGCGCCCTTGGCGTTGGGCACCACGGCGGCCGCCTGGACCCACTTCTCGGCGATCGTCTGGAGCTTCGAATCGAGCGTGGTCGTGACGGTCAGGCCGCCCGCCTCGAGGGCGTCACAGGTCGGGGTGTTCGGGCCGCAGACCCGCTCGGCGAGCTCCTGGAGCACCGCCCAGACGAAGTGGGGCGCCTTCCACGGCGGGATCTTCTGCGGCGCGACGATCACCGGCTCCTGCTCGGCTGCGACCAGCTGATCCGGGCTGTACTGGTCCTTCGAGAGGACGGTTCGCCCGCTCGCAAGGAGCTGGAGGATCTGGTTGCGGCGCTGGACGATCACGGTGTCGGCCGGGACGGTCAGGATCGTCTTGCCCTTGCACGGATCGGTGCTGTTCGGCTCGGGCGGGTCACAGCTCTCGATCGCGTTCCGGACGAGGTCGTAGTTCGAGGGCGACTTGACCAGGCCGGCGAGGATCGCCGCCTCGGCGGGCGTCGTCTCGGACAGGGGATGGCCGAAATACGTCTCGGCCGCCGCCTTCACCCCGTAGGTCTGGTTACCGTAGTAGTTCTGGTTCAGGTAGGCGGCGATGATCTGCTGCTTGCCGTCGATGCCCGGGTACGCCTCGGTCAGGCGGATCGACTGGACGATCTCCTTGATCTTGCGTTCCAGGGTGCGGCTCGGGTCCTTCACGAGATCGGCGTCGAGAAGCCGCTGTCGGACGAGCTGCTGGGTGATGGTCGAGGCGCCCCGGCTGTTGCCGCGCAGGCTGTCGATGCCGGCCGAGATGATCGCGAGCGGGTCGAAGCCGGCGTTGTCCCAGAACGTCTTGTCCTCGATCGCGACCTGGGCGTCGACGACGATCGGCGGGATGTCGGCGAAGGCGACGATCTCGCGCTTCTCGCCGCCGAACCGGGCGAGCTCGACCCCGTTCCGGTCGAAGATGACCGACTGCGTCGTGTAGCCGAGGTCCTTGAGTGCGGCCGTCGGCGGCTTGAGGTTGGCGGTGTAGCGCGAGAACGCGCTCACGACTCCGACGGTCAGGAGCAGGGCGAGGATGGCGAACATCGCCCAGATCGCGAGGGCGATCCAGCCGGCGACGGACGGAGAGGTGCGCGCCGGAAGCTCGCGGCTCGAGCCGCGCTCCGGGCGGGAGGCGTAGGACACGTGCGGACTCCGGAAGAAGGGGTGTCTGGCGAAGGATGCCACCTGGCCGGTGATGCGGCGCACGAGCGCCCGGCCGAACGGTGCTACGACGACGTGACAACGACCGGTGTGGCGTTCCAATCGTCGAACGCGGCCCGGGCGCGAGCCTCGACCGCGGGATCCGCTGCGCCGCCCGCCAGGCGGTCGAGGCCGATCAACGCCGCGCCCACGACGGGCGGCGCGCTCAGTCGCACGATCCGGGCCGCCGGGATCGCGGCCGTGATCCGGTCCTGCAGCCGCTCGTGGAACCCGGCGTCGCCGGTCCGGAAGACGCTCCCGGCGAGGACGACCTCCGGCCCGCGCCGGACGAGATGGGCGCGCCGGGCCAGGGCGGCGGCCATCGTGGCCAGCTCGTCCGCCAGCCGATCGATGATCGATCGGGCGACCGCGTCGCCCGCGGCCGCGGTCGCGAATACGGTCGGCGCGAGCTCGCCGATCCGGCGTTCGTCGAGACGGCCGGAGTAGTAGGCGTGGGTCACGGCCTCGGGCCGGACGAGCCCGACAGCGGCCGGGATGGTTTCCTCGAGGGCCGTCCGCGGCCCGCGCCCGTCGCGCGCCCGGACCGCCGCACCGAGCCCGGCCATCCCGACCGATCCAGCTCCTCCCCAGTCGCCGGCGATGTCGCCGACCCCGGCGAACCGGACACGCCGATCATCGACGCCGACCGCGGCGGCGTTGATCCCCTGGCCGCAGATCAGGACGATGCCCCACGATCGGGTCGCCCCGGCGCGCAGGGCGGCGTACGTGTCGTTGAGGACGAGCGTCTGGCCGGCTGGCGCGACCGCCGCAAACGACCGTTCGAGCTGCTGGACGTCGCTCGGGTAGTCGGCACCGGCGACGCAATGGACCGCGATCGACGGCCGGACATCGGCGCGCCCGCCGGCGGCGGCGACGAGCCGACCGAGGCGCCGCATCCCTTCGCCGAGGGACGTCGCCTGGTGCGAGATCGTCGGCCCGCGCACGGCGCCGAGCAGGTGCCCGTCGGCGGCGACCAGCGCGACGTCGGCCTTCGAGTTGCCGCCATCGACGGCAAGCACAGCGGGCGTCGTCATCGGGCGGGTCGTTCGGTCGCATCGGCCAGGTGCTCGGTCGCGGGCGGTGCGGCCGCGGCCGGCCCGGCGAACCGTTCCAGGGCGTCGATCCGGACGAAGGCGACGCCGAGATCGCGCAGCCCGTCGACGATCGCGGGCAGCGCGTCGAGCGTGCCGGGTGGCCAGGCGTGGAACAGCACGACGGCGCCGTCCCCGACGAGCGGCGTCTCGCGGAGCGCATCGGCCGCGAGAAGGGGGCCGGTTCGTGCCGGCTCCCAGTCCTCGAGGACGACGTCGGACCCGACGTTCCGGTAGCCGAGCTCGTCGAGGATGCCGAGGACCCGCGGATCGTCGGAGCCGGCCGAGAACGGGCAGCGGAACCACGGCCGCGGGTCGATCCCGGTCGTCTCGCCGATCACTCGCTCCGATTCCCGGATGTCGGTCCGCAGCCCGTCGTCGGTCAGGAGGGGCAGGCGGGCGTGGTAGAAGCTGTGATTGCCGACGAGGTGACCATCGGCGACGACCTGCCGGGCGAGCTCGGGAAACGCCTCGACCCAGCGGCCCTGGAGAAACCAGGTCGCCGGCACGTGGCGGTCGCCGAGCACCCCGAGGATCCCTTCCGGGACGCCCGGCGCGTGCGGCCGGTCGGGATGCTCGGCGTCGAAGGTCAGCGCGACGCGGAGGGGCCTGCCCTCGAGCGGCTCGGTCATCGTTCGAGTCTGCCCTACTTCTCGACGCCGGTGATCACGATCCCGCGCGTGAAGAACCGCTGGAAGATCAGGAAGAGCACGATCGGGATGACCATCGTCATCAGCGTCCCGGCCTGGATGAGTCCCGGATTGGCGGCGATCCGGGCGCCGCTGAAGCTCGCCAGCCCGACCGGGAGCGTGACGAGGTCCGGGTTCGTCGACAGGTAGATGAGCGGGGCGAAGAAGTCGTTCCACGAGTAGACGAGGTGGAACACGGACACCGCGATGATGACCGGCCACGCCTGCGGGATGAGGACGGAGACGAGCGTGCGCACCGGTCCCGCCCCGTCGATCGCCGCGGCCTCGTCCATCTCGCGCGGAATCGTGAGGAGGTATTGGCGCAGCAGGAAGACGTCGTAGGCGTTGGCAAAGAAGGCCGGCACGAGCAGCGGCAACCACGTGCCCACCCAGCCGATCTTCGAGAAGACGAAGTACTCGGGGATGATGACCACCGTGCTCGGCAGGAAGATCGTGGCAATGACGAGGACGAAGAGCAGGTTGCGGCCGGGGAATCGGAACCGGGCGAAGCCATACGCGACGAGCGTGCACGACACGATCGTTCCGAGCGTGCCGATGAGCGCGATCGCAAGGGTGTTGAACAGCAGCCGCGGATAGTTGATCTGCTCCCAGACGTCGGCGTAGTTGTGCCACTGGGGATCGAAGGCGTAGGCCGGGGTCAGGCTTCGCCACTGGCCCTGCCACGTGATGAGTGTTTGCGAGGCGTCCTTCGGGTCGACGAACTCGCTCGAGGAGCGGCCCTTGCGGATGAGCGCGAGCTCGCGGGTCGTGCCGTCCGGAAACGGGACCTGGTAGACATCGAACTCGCGGCCGTTGTAGGTGTAGGACGCCGCCGTGTACGGAAGGAGCGGCCCGTCGACCTGCGCGTTCTGGTCCGGGTTCTTGATTGACATCGTGAACGAGCGGAGCAGGGGTGACAGGAACGCGGCCACGATGATCACCGTGATGAACGTGATCGTGAATGACTGCGTTGCGTTTCGCGCCGATCGGCGCCGCACCCCCGGCCCCGATCGGAGTCGCGTTCGCAGTCCGAGCCGCCGGACGGGCGGCGCGGCGGAGGAGACGTCGGTCTCGGCGCGATCCATCGTCAGCGCTCGCCCGCGTAGTAGACCCAGCGCCGCGCGGTCCCGAACAGCGCGAGCGTGATCGCCAGCGTGATCACGAACAGGAACCAGGCCATCGTCGAGCCGTAGGCGATGTTCTGGTAGGTGAAGAAGTTCTTGTAGATGTACAGGTTGAGGAAGAGGGTGGATCCGCCGGGCTCGCCGGTGCCCTGGTTGAGCACGAGCGGCACGAGGAAGTACTGGAGAACCTCCACGACGCCCAGGACCAGCGTGTAGAAGATGACCGGCGACAGGAGCGGCAGCGTCACATGGCGGAGCTGGCCGGCGTAGCCGGCGCCGTCGATCCGCGCGGCGTCGTAGTACTCGGTCGGGATCCCCTTGAGGCCGGCCAGGTAGACGATCGTGCCGCCGCCGATCCCCCAGACGCCGATGAACACGAGGCCCGGGTAGACCCAGGTGGTGTCTCGCAGCCAGTCGGGCGGATGGGCGATCCCGATCACCCGAAGGAACTCGTTGATCCAGCCGTCGGCGGGGTTGAGCATCGTCTCCCAGATGAGCACTCCCGCGACGAACGGCACCACGTACGGCATGAAGAACAGGACCCGGAAGAGGCCGGACCCCTTGAGATGGCGACTGTTCAAGAGGAGAGCAAGGCCGAAGGGCAGGAGAACGTTGATCGGCAGGGCCAGGATCGCGAATCGGAGCGTGACGCCGAGCGACCCCCACGCGTCCGAGTCGCTCACCAGGGTCTGGTAGTTCGACAGTCCGACGAACGACAGCGGGACCTTCTGGTCCAGGGCGATGTTCGTGAAGGTGAAAATGAACGTCGCCGTCATCGGCAGCAGCGTGAACGCCAGGAAGCCGACGATCCAGGGCGCGATGAAGATCAGCCCCCATTTCGCCTCGGTCCGGGCAAGCCGCGAGCGCGGGCGTCGGCGTGGCAGCGTGATGACGGTCATGCGGCGTCCTCGAGGTCGGGCCCTGCCCGTCCGGCAGGCAGGGCCCCCGTTGTTCGACCTAGGGGTTGAACGCCTTCTGGAGGTCGCTCTTCATCTTGTCGATCTCGGCGTCCACGTCGAGACCCGGCGTCCCGGTGAACTTCGTGAGGTACTTCACGAGCACGTCGAGTGACTTGTTGTAGTTCGGCATCGGCGATTCGGTGTTCATCCCGACGTCGGCGTACTGGATCGCATCGGTGACGACGGTCCAGTTGACGCCCGCCGGGTACACATTCTTGCCCTTGTCGTCCTTCTGCTGCTCGAGCTGCGTGAAGAAGCTCGCCTGGTCGGCCTTGAGGGCGGGGAAGCCGGAGATGGCGTTGAGCATCTTCGTCTTGCCCTCGCCCTGGACGAGGAAGCGGACGAACTCGAAGGCGTGTTCGGGATGCTTGCTGGCCTTCGTGATCCGGAACGTGTCGGCGTTGATCGGCGCGGTCACCTTGCCCTGGTACGACGGCAGCGCACCGAGGTTCCAGTTGCCGCCGGCCTCGGTGATGCAGCAGACCGACCAGAGGAAGTTCGTGTTCATCGCGACCTTGCCCGAGTTGAAGGCGTCGTAGCCGCCCATGAACGCGGGGGTCTGGTAGACCTGATCGCTCATGATGAAGTGGTCTTTCCAGATCCCGTCATACACCCACTTCCAGGCGGCGCGCCAGGGGTCCGGAATCTGGGCGGTCTTGCCGTCGTCCCCGACGAGCCGTCCCTGACCGAAGAACCCTGCCCCGATCGTCCGCAGGTCGTCCCGTTGCGGTTCGAATCCGTACTGGACGATCTTGCTCGGATCGAACCCGGCCTCGGTCGCGTTCTTGCCGCTTTTGTCGATGGTGAGCAGCATCGCGACTTGACGAATGGTGTCGTAGTTCCAATCGACCATCGTCCCGTCGGGCATCTTGTACTGCTCGCCGTAGGTCGACGGCGGGTACTCGAGGCCCGCCTCGTCGAACATGTCGAGCTGGTAGTAGAGCTCCGAGGGATAGATCGCGAAGGGGATCCCGTAGAGGCCCTGGCCGCCGGCCTTGTACAGGTTGAGCATCTGCTCGTCGTAGCCGGAGAGGTCGACCTGGTACTTGTCGACGAGCGGCTGCAGGTCGAGCCATTGACCCTCGAACGCTGACGCGCCGCCGACGCCGAGGGGCCCGACGACATCGGGCGGATTGCCCGAGGCGACCTTGACCGCGAACGCGTCGCGGGCACCTTCGTATGCCGTGTGATCGATCTTGATCTTGATGTCCGGGTGGGTCGCCTCGAAGTCCTTCGCAAGCTGCGCGAACGTCTTCTGCTGACTCTCCTCGTCACCGCCGCCGAGGCAGCAGAACCACGTCAGCGTCACCGGCCCCGGCGGCAGGGTCGCGGGAGGTGTGGACGGCGTCGTGGTCGTCGACGGTGCCGACGGCCCGGCGCTGCCGGCCGTCTGGCCGCTCGGGGACGCGGTGGATGTCGACCCGCCGCACGCGCTCGCGAGCAGGACGAACGCGGCGATCAGGGCGCCTGGTCGGAACGGTCGCGCGGGCATGAGCTCCTCCTCCTGTGCGATGTGGCCGGTCAGCCGGTCGGTGCGGCGGTGATGGAAGTGGGGGTGGTTGGCGCGGCGCGGGATCGCCGTTGTCTCGATCGCCGTTGCGTGGCCGGGCGGCGAGCCGGTGCCGCCGCACCCGTCTCGGCGGTCGCCGGGTCGGCCTCCCAGCTCGCCCGGACGACCACCCGCTCGACGTAATAGCGCGTCCGGTCGCCGCGGACATAGCTGCGGGCGAACTCGACCGGCGCGCCATCCGCGCCGAACGCCGTGCCCTCGATCAGGAGCGCCGGGGCGCGCGGGCGCTGGTCAAGGAGGCGCGCCTCCCGGGCGTGGAGCAGGACCGGCTCGAGCGCCTCGCGGGCGCGCACGATCCGCGTCCCGTAGCGGGCCGTCAGCAGGTCGTACAGCGACCCGTGCTCGAGGTCCGACGCGAGGAGGCCCGGGAACCGCTCAGCCGGCAGGTGGACCTGCTCCAGCAGGAGCGGCTCGCCGCCGGCGACCCGCAGCCGCTCGACATACAGCGTCGGCGAGCCCGGCTGGATCCCGAGGGCCGCCGCGACGACCTCGCCGGCCGACTCCGGCCGCGCGCCGATGAGCCGGGTCTCGGGGTCGAGCCCGCGATCCTGCATCTCCTCGGTGAAGCTCAGGGTGCCGCCGAAGTCGCGTTCGATGCGCGGCGACAGGACGGTCGTGCCCCGACCGCGCGTTCGCTGGATGCGACCCTCGCGGGTCAGCTCGGACAGGGCGCGCCGGACGGTGATCAGGCTGCAGCCATAGCGTTCGGCGAGCTGGCGCTCCGGCGGGAGGAGATCGCCGGGACGCCATTCGCCGTTGTCGAGCGTGGCACGCAGGTCCAGGTAGACCTGGTGATGCAGCGGGACTGGACCGAGCTCGAGTCGGAAACGGGCCATCGAGTGAACAACCTCGCGGGACGTCCTGGAACGGGCTTCGCGGTGTTCGTCGGGCTGCTTGCGCGACGGATGAATGCTGATAACGTTATAAGCAATCTGTCAAGCCGCCGCGATCCCGGGCGGAGGGCTGGCAGGCGGACGAGCGAGGAACCATGGGTCTCAAGCTGGCGGTCGTCGGCGGGGGCAGCACCTACACGCCCGAGCTCGTCGACGGCTTCGCTCGCCGGGCCGACCGCGTCGCGATCGACGAGATCGCCCTCCTCGACATCGACCCGGAGCGGCTCGCGATCGTCGGCGGGCTGGCCGAGCGGATGCTCGCCCGCCAGGGCTGGGCGGGTCGCGTGCTCCAGACGACCGACCGGGACGCCGCCATCGACGGCGCCGATTTCGTCCTGATCCAGCTCCGGGTCGGTGGCCAGCGGGCGCGATTCGGGGACGAGACGCTGCCGCCGCGCTTCGGCCTGATCGGCCAGGAGACCGTGGGCGTTGGCGGCTTCGCGAAGGCGCTGCGCACGGTGCCGGTCGTCCTCGAGCTCGCCGAGGCGGTCGCTCGGCGGTCGGCACCGACGGCGTGGATCGTCGACTTCACGAACCCGGTCGGGATCGTCACCCAGGCCCTGGCCGACGCCGGGCACCGGAGCATCGGGCTGTGCAACGTCGCGATCGGCTTCCAGCGCCGGTTCGCCGCCAGGTTCGGCGTCGAGCCGGAGCGGGTCGAGCTCGAGCAGGTGGGCCTCAACCACCTCACCTGGATCCGGGCCGTCCGGGTCGACGGCGTCGATCGGCTCGACGAGCTCCTGGCCGACGCTGACGGCGAGCTCGCGGACGACGTCCACATGACCCAGGAGCGGCTCGTTCACGACCGGGCGATCCCGTCGTACTACCTGCGCTACTACGACGACGAGGCAGGGGTCATCGCCGAGGCGAAGACGCAGACCACCCGGGCCGAGGAAGTGATGACGATCGAGCGCGACCTCCTCGAGCTCTACCGCGACCCGGCGCTCGACACGAAACCAGAGCTCCTCGAGCACCGCGGCGGCGCCTTCTACAGCGAGGCCGCGGCGCAGCTCATCGCATCCCTGACCGACGGACGCGGCGATGTCCAGGTCGTCGACGTCAGGAACGACGCAACGCTCCCCGGGCTGGCCGACCCCGACGTCGTCGAGGTCCCGGCCCGGATCGATCGCGACGGAGCCCATCCGATCCCGCAGGCGCCGCTCTCGCCCTCGCAGTTCGAGCTGGTGAGCCGGGTCAAGGCGTACGAACGGCTGACGATCCGCGCCGCCGTCAGCGGTGACACGTCGATCGCCCGCGCGGCGCTCGCCGCCAACCCGCTGGCCGGCGACCCGGACAAGGCCGACGACCTGCTCGAGGCGGTCTTCGAGTCGAATGCGCGCTGGCTGCCGCGGTTCTTTCCGGATGGCTAGGCGATGAGCGCTGCGGCGGACCGACGGACCGCCATGCTCCTGGAGATCGAGGCGATCCCCGAGGTCGTCGCCCGGCTGCTCGCGGAGGGCAGCCCCGAGATCGAACGGGCCGCCGCCGCGATCCGCGCCGCCGATCCCGAGTGGGTGAGCCTCGTGGCACGGGGCACGTCGGATCATGCCGCGATCCATCTCCGCTACCTGATCGAGACCGAGCTCGGGATTCCGGCCGGCATGGCGGCGCCGTCGACCGTCACGATCTACGGCGCCGACCTGCGCTGGCGGCGTGGCCTGGTCATCGCCGTGTCGCAGTCGGGCCGCTCGCCGGACCTCATCGCGGTCGTCGAAGCCGCGCGCCGCGGCGGGGCATTGACGGTCGCGATCGTCAACGATGCAGCGTCGCCGCTGGCCGCCGCCGCCGACCACGTGATCGACTGCCGGGCAGGGGAGGAGTTGTCGGTCGCGGCCACGAAGTCATACGTGGCGCAGCTCGCGGCCGGCGCCGCGCTCGTGGGACTCCTGGCGCCCTCGCCGGCCCTCCGCACGGCCATCACGCGGATGCCCGGGCTGCTGGGCGATTCGCTCTCCGTCGCGGAGGCCGCGGTGAATGATGCGGCGCCGATCGTCGCGGAGTTCGCCGACTCGGAACGCTCGATCGTCATCGGCCGCGGCTTCGAGTACCCGACCGCGCTCGAGACCGCGCTCAAGCTCAAGGAGACGAGCCGGCTCTTCGCCGAGGGCTACTCGTCGGCCGACTTCAGCCACGGGCCGGTCGTCCTGACGGGTCCGGAGGTGCCGATCCTCGCGATCCGACCCGACGGCCGGATGGGACCCCTCGTCGACGAGGGCATTGCGGCGGCCCTCGCGACCGGCAGCGTCCCGTGGGTCGTCGGCGGATCCGGTGTCGCGGCCGCCGCCTCGGCGAGCCTCCGGCCGGACCGCCTGATCGCCCTGCCACTGCCGGCCGACCTGCCCGAGGCCCTCGCCTCGCTCGCGACGATCCTGCCCGGCCAGCTCCTCGCCGAAGCCGTCGCCCGCCGGCGCGGATACGATCCCGACGCACCGCCGGGACTGCGCAAGGTGACCCTTACCCGCTGACCAACCGCGACCCGCGCGCCCGGGTCGACGCCCGAGGTCCCAGCCATCGTGTCCGAGGAACGCGAGCCGGGAGACGGCGCCCGAGCTGGGTCGCCGCGGGCGGCCGGTCCCATCGGAGCCGGCGCCGGGGTGGCAGTCCTATTGAGACTGAGTCTTGACTGGCGCTCCCTCCGGACGGCATGATGACGCGGTGAACGCCGTGAATCCCATCGCCCAGGCGCTCGAACGGGCCGGCTACCGGCTCACCGCCCCGCGGCTTGCCGTCGCCGACCTGATCGTCGGGCATGACGGTCACTTCACGGCGCTCGACCTGGCGACGGCCGCCCGCGAGCGGCGCCTCGGGATCAGCCGCGCGACCCTCTTCCGGGCGCTCGAGCTGCTGATCGAGCTGGGCGTGGTCGAGCGGCTGGACCTGCCGACCGGCGAGCACGCGTACGTCCCGTGTGCGCCGGCTCATCACCATCACGTCGTCTGTTCGCGCTGCGGCCGGACTGCCGAGGTCGACGACGCCGGAATCAGCGTCGCCGTTCGCGAGATCGAGCGCCAGAGCGGCTTCCGGATCGACACCCACCGGCTCGAGCTCTTCGGCCTCTGCCGCCACTGCCTCGCCCGAACCGCGGGCTGACAGGTGGCGCTCGTCGGAGGTTCGAACGCGGGCCTTCTCGTGAGACTCGGTCGCACGTCGGTCCGGCCGCTCATCGCGGTCGCGCTCGTCGCGGCGCTCTTCGTCGCCGGCTGCGGCCCGGAGCGGGCGACGGGCGGAGTCGACAACCACGGACCCAGCGCCGATGCCGACGCCCTCCGCGTCGTGACGACGACCACCGTCTTCGCCGACATCGTGCGGTCCGTCGGCGGCGCGCGGACGAGCGTTCGCTCGATCATCCCGCCGGGCGTCGGACCCGAGGACTACGAGCCCAAGCCCGACGACGCGCGGAGCCTGGCCGACGCCCAGCTGATCGTCTCGAACGGGGTCGGCCTCGACGACTTCCTCAACCGATTGCTGGCCTCGGGCAGCGGCGGAACGACGCCCCGGCTGGTGCTCGGCGACGGCCTCCCGACGATCGACGTCGACGGCGAGCCGAACCCGCACTTCTGGCTCGACCCGACGATCGTCAAAAGCGGCTACCTGCCGAAGATCGTCGCGTCCCTCGCGGCGCTCCGTCCGGCCGACCGCGCGACGTTCGAGGCGAACGCGGTCGCGTACGGCACGCAGCTCGACGCGCTCGACGGCGAGCTCAAGGCGCAGGTCGCGACGATCCCCGTCGCGAACCGCAGGCTCGTCACGTTCCACGACGCCTTTCCGTATTTCGCACGGCACTTCGGGTTCGAGCTCGTCGGCGTCGTCGTCGCGAACGTCGGCCAGGAACCCAATGCGGCCGAGCTGGCGGCCCTCGTCGAGAAGGTCAAGGCGGCCCACGTCAGCGCGGTCTTCTCGGAGGCGCAGTTCAATCCGAAGCTGTCGCAGACCCTGGCCGACGAGGCGGGCATCAGGAGCGTCGTGACCACGCTCTACAACGATGCCCTGGGCCCCGCTCCTGCGGACTCGTATCCCGGCATGATGCGCTGGAACATGCAGCAGATCGTGGAGGCACTCCGCTGAGCACCGAGCCTGCCCAGGTCTCGTCGGCCCCGGCCACCCACACCCTCGTGGACGGGCGCGCGGTCGCCGCGCCGGGCGAGCCGTCGGTCGTCCTCGATCACGTGACCGCGGGCTACGGCTCGCGGATCGCCCTCGCCGACGTCAGCCTGACGGTCCGGGCGGGCTCCCTGCTCGCGGTCATCGGGCCGAACGGCGCCGGCAAGAGCACGCTCCTCAAGCTGATCGCGGGGCTGCTCAAGCCCGACACCGGATCCGTCACGGTCCTCGGCGCCGCGCCCGGGGTCGAGGCCCACTCCGTCGCGTACGTGCCGCAGGCCGAAGCCGTCGACTGGGATTTCCCGGTGACGGTCGGCGAGGTCGCGATGATGGGCCGCTACGCCCGGCTCGGCTTCGGGCGGCGGCCCGGCCGGATCGATCGCGAGCGGGTCGCGGCGGCGCTCGAGACCGTCGGGATGCACGGCCAGGTCGACCGCCAGATCGGGGCCCTGTCGGGCGGCCAGCGGCGGCGCGTGTTCCTCGCCCGGGCGATCGCCGCCGAGCCCGAGCTCTACCTCCTTGACGAGCCGGTGACCGGCGTCGACGCCACGACCCAGGAAGAGCTGATGGACGTCCTCGAGGCCGAGGCGCGGGCGGGCAAGACGGTCATCGCCTCGACTCACGACCTGATCTGTGCCGCGCAGCGGTTCCACCAGGCGGCGTTCGTCAACGGCCGTCTCGTGGCGACGGGTCCGGCCGCGATGGTCCTCGATCGGCAGCTCCTCTCCGACACGTACGGCGGCCATGTCCTCGTCCTGCCGGGTGACGACGGCGGCCGGCTCGTCCTCGACGACGCCCACCATCACGACCAGGCGCCCGGCGGCGAGTCGCATTACCACGAGGGCAGCCACTGATGGACCTCGTCGGGTTCGTCGCCGATCCGCTCGCCTACGGGTTCATGCAGCGCGGCCTGGTGGCGGCGATCCTCGTCGGGATCGTCTGCGCGGTGATGGGCACGTTCGTCGTCCTCAAGGGGCTCGCGTTCATCGGCGACGCGGTCAGTCACGCCGCATTCCCCGGGCTCGTCATCGCGTTCATGCTCGGGCTGCCGCTCTATCTCGGCGGTGCGGTGGCGTCGATCGGGACGGCCCTCGCGATCGGTTTCGTGTCGCGGCGCGGCCGGCTGCGCTTCGACACGACCGTCGGCGTCCTGTTCGCCGGGACGTTCGCCCTCGGCATCCTGCTGTTCTCGACGATCAAGAACTACGTCGCCGATCTTCTCGGCTACCTGCTCGGCAACGTCCTCGGCATCGGCATCGGCGACCTCGTCCAGGTCGCCGTCCTCGGTGCGATCGTGCTGGCCGTCGTGATCGTGATCCGCAAGGAGCTCCTGTTCGCGACCTTCGACCCGCTCGGCGCGGCGGCATCCGGCCTGCCCGTCGCGGCGCTCGAGTACCTGCTCCTCGCCCTGCTCGGGGTGACGATCGTGGTCAGCATCCAGGCCGTCGGGATCGTGATGGTCGTCGCGATGCTGGTCACCCCGGCGGCGACCGCCCAGCTCATCGTCGTCCGGTTCGAGCGGCTGATGCTCCTGGCCGCCGTGCTCGCGACGATCGCCGCCGTCAGCGGCCTCTATCTCAGCTTCTATCTGAACCTCGCGTCGGGCGCGTCGATCGTGCTGATCGAGACGCTGTTCTTCCTCGTGGCGCTGATGGTCGGCCCGCGGAGTGGCGTGCTGTCGGGCCGCAGCGCGCGACGGGCGAGCGTCGAGCCCGCCTGAGGCCGATCCCCGCCGACGGCCGCCGGGACGGCGACCGAGGATGGCGCCGCCCGCCGATCTCGACCCGATGGGCATTGCCGGACCCGCCGAATGGGCAGGGTTGCCGATGCTGCCCCGTCCGTGCCCGCCATACGGTGCAGCCATCGCCGACAAGCGATCCGCCGGCCGGGCGGACCACCGGGCAGCACCAGGGAGACCCACATGAATGCCTTCGGCAACGGTCACAGCCAGGGATCGATGACAGGCGCGATCGACCAGGTCGAGAGCGCGAGCGGCGCCGCCGGCAACGGACGCAAGCGACGGCTCGGAGCGGCTGCGACGCGCGCCGCCGCCGCCCTGCTCGTCGCGACGGCCGCGATCGGGGCCGGTGCCTCGCCGGCCGCGGCTGCCAACTACGATCCGCGGATTTCTGCCGAATACCAGATCACCTGCCTCGGCGACACGTACGGCCTCACGCCCACGGTCCGCATCCAGCAGCCCTGGGTGGTCGGCACCCGCTCCACCTGGGAGACGATCAGCTGGCGGCCGTTCCTTCAGGTCTACACGACCCTGGGTTGGCAGAACGTCAGCGCCCCCGCCGGCTACTTCCAGTTCATCGCCAACAGCAGCGGGCCGAACATCTACTACTTCACCAACCAGCGCCTGGTGTGGACCCAGGGCAACCTGACCCGCGGCTACTACTACCGGATCGTCCACCTCATTCACTGGGGCTCGACCGGCGAGTACGGCACGATGCCGAGCGACTATCGATACGCGTCGGGCCACTGCAAGCTGTAGCCCGATCCGGTCCACCGCATCCAAGAAGGCCCGCCTCGCGGCGGGCCTTCTTCGCGTGCTGGCGCGTGCTCCGCGAACGCGGGTCGCCCAGCGGAGGCGAGTGCAGGCGCCTTACTGCTGGTAGTGCTCGACGATCTCGGCGGGCCGCGGCTCGGCGTCGCGCGGATCGAGGCCGGCCGCGCGCCGCGCCGCACGCTGGTGGAGGAGGTCGTAGGCCCGATCGAGCTCGACCTTGATCGCCTCGAGCCGGGCATGCTCCTCGGCCGTCAGTCCATGGCCGTCGCCGGCGTGCTCCCAGAGGTGCTCTTCCTCGTCTGAGAGGGCGTTGATCCGTCCGAAGATGTCGTCGTCGGCCATGCGGCTGGGCTCCTTCGCGAGGTGGGCGCGAATCGTACGCCGGCCCGCGCGAAGGCGCGGAAATCGATGGGCTTGACAACGTCGCGGCATGCCAGCATTCTACCGACAGGTTAATTAACCGAATGGACGAATAGGAGATGCAGACGGACCCTCTCAGCGCCACCTTCGCCGCTCTCGCCGACCCGACCCGTCGAGCGATCCTCGCCCGCCTGGCAACGGGCGAGGCCACCGTGACCGAGCTCGCGGCCCCGTTCTCGATGAGCCTGCCGGGCGTGTCGAAGCACCTCAAGGTCCTCGAGGTCGCCGGCCTCGTCTCGAAGGATCGCGATGCCCAGTGGCGTCGCTGCCGACTCGAACCGGCACCGCTTCGCGACCTCGCCACCTGGCTGGAGTTCTACCGCCCATTCCTCGACGAGAGCTTCGACCGCCTCGATGACTACCTCAATGCCCTCCAGCAACCGAAGGAGCCGACCGATGACCGCAGCCGCTAGCGCGAACAAGACCGTCTTCACGACGGACGCAACGACCAACGAGCTCATCGCCGAGCGCTGGTTCGACGCCCCGCGCGATCTCGTCTGGGCGGCGATGACCGATCCCGAGCGCATTCCCCACTGGTGGGGCCGCCACGGCGACGTGACGACCGTCGTCGAGCACGATCCGCGCGTCGGCGGCACATGGCGCTACGTCAGCCGGGGACCCGACGGAATCGAGCATCCGTTCAAGGGCGAGTTCCTGGAGATCGACCCGCCCCGGCGCGCGGTCCAGACGTTCTGCTACGACGTCGACGGCTTTCGCGACTTCGTCTCGGTGACCACGCTCGAGCTGACCGAGGAGGGCGGCCGGACCCGGCTGCTCGACCGCAACCGCTTCGCGACGGCCGAGCAGCTGGCCGGCGCGGTCGCGTCGGGCATGGAGAAGGGCCAGGCCGAGACCTACGAGCGGCTCGAGGCCGAGCTCGCGACGATGCGCTGACGCGACCGCCCGCGGCACGAAAGACGAAGAGCCCGCCCCGGTCGCCGGGGCGGGCTCATTCGTGCGCTGCGAGCTACTTGTCGAGGATCCGGTCGGCCTTGCGGTCGATCTTCGCCTTCTCCGCGGCGGTCAGGTTGCCCTTCTTCTCCTGCTGCGACGCCCGGGCCTTCGCGTTGCGGGCGTGCGACTTGTCGGGCATCGGGTACTTGTGCTCGTCCGGCAGGCCGAACGTCGAGTCCTTCAGGTTGTCGCGCTTCTTCTCGGTCAGGGTGGCCATCCGAGGCAGTCCTCCTGTGTGGATGCCTCTGGTCTACTGCCGCCGGGATCAGGCCGGCGCCACGCGTCCGGCCGAAGAGTGTTGCAACGCCGTGGCGGCTGACGCCCCGGATCGAGCTCTGTGGCGGGCGTCGCTCAGGCGGGATCCGCGGGCGGTGATGCCGGAACGACCCGGGCCGGGGTGGGCCGTCGCCCGAGGGTCGAGCGGATCGCGCGTCCGGCGGGAACCTCGATGAGGCGATGCACGACGAGGGCAAGGAGCGGCGCCCCGATGAAGGTCAGGACCACGGCCGTTCGGCCGCCGACATGCGCGAACGAGAGTGCCCGCCAGACGATCGGATGAAGGAGATACGTCCCGTAGCTCAGGTCGCCGAGGAGGGTCGCGATCCGCGCCGGGCGGCCGTGCCACGGTGGAGCGTGCCCGGCGAGCACGACGGCCATCGCCACGGTCAGCGCCAGCAGCGCGCCGAGCGGCCAGACGACCTTGTCGCGCTGGTCGCCGATGACGGTCGCCGCCACCACGAGCCCGATCAGCCCGACGCCGGCGGCGAACGGCCAGCTCTCGCGGATGCCCGCGCGGATCGCCGTGGCAGCCGCGCGCCGGGCATCCCGCGCGGCGACGAGGCGGCTGCCGAGCATCCCGGCGACGAAGAACCACAGGAACGACGGCATCTGGCTGTAGCCGACCCACGCCTGGCTGAAGCCTGCTCCCGTCTGCGCCAGGCTGCCGACGTAGACGATGCGCAGGGCGAGGGCCGACACCGCGAGGGCAGCCAGCCAGCGGGTCGGCAGCCGGAGCCAGACGATCAGCGGGAACAGCGCGTAGAAGACGACCTCGATCCCGATCGACCAGCCGCCGACGACCGTCGAGGTCGCGCCCGGGTTGACGAACCCGAACATGAGCGTGACGTTGAGCAGCAGGTCGCTGCGGTCGACGGGCCGCCTGGCGTAGAGGCTCATCGCAGCGGTCGTGAGCGCCGCCAGCGAGTACAACGGGAGGATCCGCCCGACGCGCGCGGCGGCATACCGGCGCAGGCCGCCGGGGTCGCGAAGCCGGTCGCCGTAGGCCCACTCGAGAGCGAACCCGCTCAGGACGAAGAAGGCATAGACGCCGTAGGTCCCGAGGGTCGTGATCGAGGCGACGTGCGTCCAGCCGAGCACGTGGTAGACCATGATCCCGATCGCCAGCAGCCCGCGCAGCGCGTCGAGCGCGTGGACGCGAGGGATCTGGGAGGGCATGGGTTTGAGTCTAGCCAGCCGACCCGCCGCGTGTCCCTCCCGGAATCGAAACAGGCGCCCGGCATCCGGGCGCCTGCGGGTTGGGCTGGTCGTGGGCGGGCCGTCGGCTCGGCCGGGTCAGGCGCCCTGGGTGACCTCGTGGAGCGTATGGGCCTCGAGGCCGTGGGCCTCACGGTGGACCT
>Ga0134124_10001330_pt1 | contig 19833 bp, 16 predicted proteins | sample KB304_FD_96880 | JGI IMG/M metagenome (GOLD analysis project Ga0134124, IMG submission 96880) | Terrestrial soil microbial communities without Nitrogen fertilizer from Kellogg Biological Station, Michigan, USA - KB3-0-4 | ecosystem: Environmental > Terrestrial > Soil > Unclassified ... | reverse complement strand
GTGGGCGGGGGCATGGTGGGGTTGATGTTCACGACCGTGATGACGAGCATGGGACCGCTGCTCAACGGGATCGTGAACTACGACTTCTGGGCGCCGGAGTCGACGATGATGTTCCCCGGCATCCAAGACTTCTTCAAGGCGTACCAGCCGCGCGCCCAGAAGGAAGGCGTCGATCCGCTCGGCTACTACCTGCCACCCTACTCGTACGCGGTCGGCCAGGTGCTCGGCGAGGCCATCACCGCCACCAAGGGTCTGGACCAGCAGAAGCTGGCCGACTACATCCGCAGCCACGAGTTCCAGACGATCGTCGGCAAGGTGAAGTTCGGGAAGAACGGTGAGTGGGCCCAGGGCCGGACGCTCATGGTCCAGTACCAGAAGATCCAGGGGAACGGGATCGACCAGTTCCGGGGGCCCGGCAAGAAGGTCGTCCTCTATCCCGACGAGTTCAAGTCGGGGAACATCGTCTACCCGTACTCGGCGGCGAAGAACTAGCGGGAGGAGACAGCCATGGCGCGCGCCTACAACGTCATCGACGCCGATGGACACGTGCTCGAGCCGGTCGACATCTGGGAGAAGTACATCGACCCCGCCTACCGCGACCGCGCGCCCCGCCTGATCATCGACACCGACGGCAAGGAGCGCCTGCTCGTCGAGGGCAAGGTGCTGGGGAGCAAGAAGGGGTTCGGCAACATCGGCGCCATCGGCGCCCGGCAGGGGCGCGCCGACGAGACGACGATGAAGTACATGGAGGGACGCCCGGGCGGCTTCGATCCCCACGCGCGCATCCCCGACATGGACCTCGACGGCATCGACGCCGCCTTCCTCTACCCGAGCGTGGGGCTCTTCGCCGGCGCCGTGCAGGAGCCGGGGCTGGCGGCGGCGATGTGCCGCGCCTACAACCGCTGGCTGGCCGACTACTGCCGTCCGTACCCCGACCGCCTGTTCGGCGTCGCCATGCTGCCGATGCAGTCGATCGCGGCGGCCATCGAGGAGATGCGCTTCGCCCGCACGCAGCTCGGCATGCGGGCCGGCTTCCTCCGCCCGAACCCCTACAACGGCCGCATGCTCCACCACCCCGACTACGCGCCCTTCTGGCGCGAGGTGGAGGAGCTCGACTTCGCCATCGGCCTGCACGAGGGCGCCAGCGGCGGCATGCCGCAGGTGGGCGTTGACCGCTTCGAGACGCGCGGGGCGCGTCATATCATCTCGCACACGATGGAGATGATGCTGGCGGCGATGAGCGTCATCTGGGAGGGCGTGTGCGATCGCCACCCGCGCGTGCGCATCGGCTTCATGGAGTCCGGCGGCGGCTGGATCGCGCCCTGGCTCGACCGGATGGATCGCCACTTCGACGATGCGGGCTTCAACGACTCGGGTCTGACGATGCGCCCGAGCGAGCTCTTCCAGCGCAATTGCTGGATCTCGTTCGAGCCCGTCGAGGGCAGCCTGAGCGTGCTGGCCGACTACATCGGCCCCCACAAGATTCTCTGGGCGACCGACTATCCGCACCCCGACGGCTTCTTCCCGGGCGCGCCCAAGCTGATCGCCGACCGGCCGGAGCTGTCGGCGGCGACGAAGCACGAGATCCTCGCGGGCGGCGCCAAGCGCTTCTACGGCCTGGCGTAGCGCGGGCTACAGCTTCAGGGACTTCAGGTATTCGCGGAAGGCGTCGGCGAGGTCGGGCCGGGCCAGGGCGAACTCGACCGTCGCCTTGAGGAACCCGAGCTTGTCGCCGGTGTCGTAGCGCTTGCCCTCGAACTCCACGGCGTACATCGGACGCCGCTGGCGGAGCGTGCGCAGGCCGTCGGTGAGCTGGATCTCGCCGCGCTTGTCGGCGCGCGTGTCGGCCAGGATCTCGAACAGGTCCGGCGTCAGCACGTAGCGGCCGATGATGGCCAGGTCGGAGGGCGCGTCCTCGGCCTTCGGCTTCTCGACCAGGTCGCTGATCTCCCACACGTTGCCGCCGATGTTGCGCCCCGCGATGACGCCGTACTGATGGATGCGGTCGCGCGGCACCCGCTCGACGGCGATGACCGGGCCCGCGTACTTGTCGAAGACGTCGAGCAGCTGGCGCATGCACGGCACCGTGGTACCGGCGATGATGTCGTCGCCGAGGAAGACGCCGAACGGCTCGTCGCCCACCAGCGAGCGGGCCACCAGGATCGCGTGACCGAGCCCGAGCGGCTCCTTCTGGCGCACGTAGGACACCGAGGCCATCTCCGAGATCGTCTTGATCTGCGCCAGCTCCTCGACCTTACCGCGGTCGTTCAGGTAGTACTCCAGCTCGAAGGCCGAGTCGAAGTGGTCCTCGATCGCGCGCTTGTTGCGGCCGGTGACGAGGATGATCTCCGACAGGCCGGAGGCGACCGCCTCCTCGACCACGTACTGGATGGTCGGCTTGTCGACCAGCGGCAGCATCTCCTTGGGCTGGGCCTTGGTGGCCGGAAGGAATCGCGTGCCGAGGCCGGCTGCGGGAAAGACCGCTTTGCGTACGCGCATTGAAAGGGCTCCTATCCGGCGGCGCCGATCGGGGACCAGTGATGGCGATCGAACGCCTCTTTGATCCGTCGCCGGAGCTCGGCCTCGACGAGGAGGCGCTGCTCCGGGGTCACCCGGACGGTGAGGCGAAGGATCACGTCGCCGCCGCTGAAACCCATGATACCCGGGACGAGCGGCCGGTCCAACGCGGCGCCGGACTCGCGGGCCCACGCCTCACCGACCTCGGCCAGCGCGGCCAGGGCCCGGTCGACGGGCACGTCGCGCGAGACGGGCACGTCGACCACGGCCCGCGCGCCGCCCGCGCTGTAGTTGGCGAACTCGGTGATCTGCCCGTTGGGGACGACCCGGAGCGCGCCGTCATCGGTCCGCACGGTGGTGACGCGCAGGCCGATCGACTCCACGATGCCCGTGGTCCCGCCGATCTGCACGACGTCGCCGACGTGGAGCAGCCCCTCGAAGAGAATGAAGAAGCCGGTGATGACGTCGCGGATCAGGCTCTGGGCGCCGAAGCCGACGGCCAGGCCGAGCACGCCGGCCGACACGATGATCGGCAGCACGTCCACGCCGAGCTCGCGCAGGATGATGACGATGGTGACGAAGCCGACCGCCCAGCGCAGGAGACTGGTGACCACCGAGACCAGCGTGCGGAGCCGGCCCGTCTCGTGGATGGGCCAGCCGCGCAGGAGGCGGTCGACTCCACCCAGCAGCAGCCGGTAGCCGAGCAGCAGCAGCGCCGCACTCACCAGCACCACGAGCAGGCGGCCGAGCAGGTGGGCGGTGGAGGCCTCGAACGTGGTCCAGTGGGCGATGAAGTCGGCGAGCTCGCTCGCCACGGTCAGGCGGCGTGCTGCGATTCGCCCGTGTCACCACCGGCCCGCCGGCGCCGCCGGCGCATCACGCTGTACGCGATGACCCACGTGAGCAGGCCCGCGCCCAGCCCCAGCGTCAGGCTCCCGACGAGCAGATACGCCGACAGGCCGGCCAGGCCGGAGAGATCCGGCAGCATCCACGCGCCGAGCTTCACGGCGCCGGCGTAGACGAACGGCGCGAACCACGGCAGGTTGAGCCACGTCCCCGTGATCGTCACCGCGCGGTTCAGCCGGAAGACGGTCGCCAGCAGCAGCGCCAGGATCGTCTGAAATCCCCAGAACGGCGTGAAGCTGAGGAAGACGCCGACGGCGAGGGCCAGCGCGGTCCGCCACGGCGACTCGTCCAGATGGAACACGGCGCTGAAGCGCCCGCGCCACTGCCGCCAGCTCATGACCGGCCGGGCCGTCCCCGTCCCACGCCCTCGAGGATGGCGATGATGGCCAGCACGCAGCCGGCCTGGAGCAGGATCAGCGCCGCCTCGCGCGGCGTGGCTTGCTTGAGCAGGATCGCCGACAGGCCGAGCGTGCTGGCGATGAAGAAGATCAGCAGGACGCTCTGGCTCTGGCTGAGCCCCATCGCCTCGAAGCGATGGTGGATGTGGTCCTTGCCCGTGTACGCGAGCCACTCGTGCAGCGAATGTACCTTTCCCGTCACCACCCGGACCACGCCGACGAAGGCGATGTCGAACAGTGGAACTGCCAGGATCAAGACTGGAGTCAGCAGCGCGACGATCGGGTCGTCGTCAGCCCATTCTCCCATGACCGCCAAGCCGGCGAGCGTGAAGCCGATGAAGCTGGCGCCGGAATCACCCAGGAAGATGCGGGCGCCGTCGCGGCGGAAATTGTAGGGCAGGAAGCCGAGGCAGGCGCCCACCAGCGGCGCGGCCAGGATGAACAGATAGGGCTGGCTCGTCTGCAGGGCGCTCACGCTGAAGAACAGCCCGGCGATCACGCCGAGCCCGGAGGCGAGACCGTCCATGCCGTCCAGGAACTGCACGGCGTTGGTCACCGTGAGGAACCACAGCAGCGTGAGCGCCACGTTGAGCACGTACGAGCCGGGCAGCCAGTTCGGCACCACGCTCAGGATGACGCCGTACGCCACCGCGGCGGCGACGCCGGCCACCTGCCCGGCCAGCTTCACCGGGGCCGGCAGGTCCCAGATGTCGTCGAGGAGTCCCAGCACGACCACGATGGTGGCACCGACGGCGACGCCCTTGAGGCCGCGCGAGAAGTTGAAGTTGAACAGCACGGTCAGCGCGAAGGCGGCGTAGACGGCGGCGCCGCCGAGCAGCGGCGTCGGCGTGCGATGGACCTTGCGGGCCGCCGGCGCGTCGAGCACGCCGAACGCGAACGCGATGCGTCGCACGACCGGCACGCCGAAGAAGGCGACCGCCCACGCCAGCCCCGCCAGGTACGCCCAGTCGAGCCCGGCGGCGGCGAACCAGCCGCGCACCGGCGGCAGGAACAGGACGCCGACGAGGGCCAACCGGGCGACGGCGCGCACGGCCGGCGCCACACCCAGCGGTTGCGGGGTCGCCTGCTGGCCCGCCGCGATGCTCACGCCAGCGCCTCCCCCAGCGCCGCCGTCACGGTGTCGATCTCGGCGTCGGTGAGCGTGGGATAGCACGGCAGCGACAGCGCGCGGGCCCACAGCCGATCGGCCTCGGGGAATCCGCTCAGGCGCAGCGCCTGGTGGGCGGGACGGTAGACCGGCCGGCGGGCCGCCACGCCGCGCGATTGCAGCGCGGCCCGCACGACGTCGGGCGGGCGCTCCACCTCCACCACGAAGCGATGGTACACGTGGCGTGCGCCCACCTCGGGTGGCGGCGTGCAGGGCAGGCCGCGCAGACGCTCGCGATAGCGCGCCGCCACGGCCCGGCGGCGGGCGATGAAGGCGTCGAAGCGCTCGAGCTGGCTGCGGCCCAGAGCGGCGGCGAGATCGCTGAGCTTGGCGTTCACGCGCGGGGCCAGGTCGTCACGCTCGTCGTAGTCGCGCACGTCACGCACCCGCTCGATCAGCGCCGCCGGTCCGGCCACGGCGCCGCCCTCGCCGGTCGTCAGCAGCTTGGTCGCGTAGAACGAGCACACCGCCAGCGCGCCGAACGAGCCGACCGGATGGTCGTCCAGCCGGGCGCCGAGCGTCTGCGCGCAGTCCTCGATGATCGGCACGCCGAGGGCGAGCAACGCCCGCAGGTCGGCGGCCATGCCGAAGGCGTGCGGCACGATGAGGCAGCGGGTGCGCGACGTGAGCCGGGCGCGCGCGTCGTCGGCCGAGAGCGAGAGCGTGAGGCGATCGGCATCGGCGAGCACCGGCGTCGCCCCCGTGCGGACCACCGCGTGGTAGAGCGCGTCGCACACGTAGGTGGGAATGACGACCTCGTCGCCGGGGCCGACGCCCAGCGCGCGGAGGGCCAGCTCCAGGGCGGCGCTGCCCGAGCTGACCGCGGCCGCCGTCTCGGTGCCGAGTCGGGCCGCCAGCTCGCGCTCGAAGGCCGTCGCTTCGGGGCCCGGCGCCACCCAGCCGCGGCGCACCACCGCCGCCACGCGCTCGGCGTCCGTCTCGTCGAGGGTCGGCCGGGAGTGGGGGATCAGAGATTGATCAGCAGGCGGATCGACTGGAAGGCCTCCGCGTACTTCACCCGAGCCTGGATGCCGCGGAAGTTCGCGGACGACTTGGCCAGCTCGAGGATGGTGAGGTCTTCGATGTTCGTCTTCGACACCTGCGAGCGGTGCGCCTTCAGGCAGGCGAGCTTCTTCGTGAGCACCTTCTCGACGTCGGTGAAGCAGTTGGGCGTGAAGTTCTGCGTCGTCGGCCCCTCGTAGAAGAGGAAGTTCGGCACGTAGCGCGTGGCCGACAGCGTACCCTGGGCCAGGTTGCGGTGGTCCTGGTGCGTGTCGTCGGGATAGTGCACGAAGATCATCCGCGGATCGACCTTGCGGATGACCGACTCGAGACGCACGATCAGCTCGCGGGTCAGCGGGATCTCGGTATCGGGATAGTCGCCCCAGAACACCTCGCGGGCCCCGATGATCTTGGCCGACCGGGCCTGCTCGCGCTTCCGCAAGGCGCCGTCGCCCCCGAGGGCGCCGTCGGAGGCGATCCACAGATAGACGTCGTGACCTCGCTGCGCGTACTTGGTGAGCATCCCGCCGCAGCCGTACTCGATGTCGTCGGGGTGGGCGCCGATGGCGAGGACGTTCATTCAGGCGCGCTCCCCGACCGAATCGGACGGCGGTTGTGGCGACCAGTGGTCACCCCGCCGGAGGATGTCCAGAGCCTCATCGCCGTGGGTCAATAGTAGGTCAAGCCCGCAGCAATTCGGAGCAAAATCCCCGTGCAGCTGCGCGTAGACGGGGTGCACATAGTCCTGATACAGCACCGCGATCCCGGCGGAGGCGAAGCGCGCGACGTCCATGTAGCGGGCCCCGTCGCGGCCGGCCAGGTAGGCATCCGCGCCGACGGCGCGGCACAGCGCGATCAGCCGCTCGGTGGGCTCGGCGGCGGCCGGCACGTCGAGCGCCGAGGCCAGGTGGGCCGGGGTGGCGACGCCGACCGCGCGCGCCAGGAGCTCGGCGCTGGCGATCGCGAGCGGCGCCAGCCGATCCCACTTCGCCGCGTAGAGCTCCCCGAGCGCCTCGCGATGGCGCGCGAGATGGGGCACCGTGGCGTACGCCTGCTCGATGACGCGCAGGTGGCGATCGCCCCAGGGCTGCGCGGTGTCCACCGTCACCTCCGCGATGGGCGTGCCCAGCCGCGCGTGCACGGGCACCGTGAGCCAGCGAGGGCCGCTGGCGGTCTTGATGCGGTTGCGATTCTGCCAGCCGTTCTTCTCGTACTGCACGGTGTCGAGGAAGACGAAGACGTCGGCGGCCGCCCACTTGGCGAGGTAGCCGAGCCACGGCAGATAGTGCGGCTGATGGACCGCCAGCGTCGTCATGAGCCCGCCCGCACGAAGATGGGGTTGCTCAGCACGCGCTGCTGGGAGCCCCGCGCTTCCGCGCGAAACACCAGGGGCGTGCCGTCGGTGATCGTGCGGTACACGGTGCGGTACGGGGTGGCGCCGCGCTCGAGCGCGACGGCGCGGCCGTTGACGACGACCGCGACCCGCACGTCGTTCGCGCGGCCGTCGCTGGCCTCGACCGCGAGCGCGAGCTCGATCGGCGTCCCCGCCGGCACGCGCAGCGTCTCGCCGGCGCCGGCGGTGGCGCCGCCCGCGGTCACCGCGAACTGCGTGAGATCGAAGCCGAGCTCGCGCGTGCGCTGCACGGCGTACATCCGGCCACGGCGGAGCGCGTCGAGCACGCCGGCCTCCGACTTCTCGTCGACGAGGAAGACGGTCTGCAGCGGCCCCACCCGCTTGCCCGCGGTCAGGCCGTGAAAGCCCGATTCGGCGATCGCCCAGGCCGGCCGGCTGCGCTCGCCCCGGACGTACTCGGCGAGCACGCGGTCCCAGCCGCCGCCCGGCCGCTCGAACGTGCTGGTGTCCTCGTACACGGCGCCGAACGCGGTATAGCGGAACGTCTTCAGCAGGTCGTCGGGATAGGGCTCGGTGAGCCAGCCCACGCGAATCGGCCCGTAGTGCTGCTCGCCGATGTCGCGCGCCTCCGGGAACGACCACACCGTGGCCCCGCCGAGCTGCTCGACGCGATCGATGAGCGCCTGGTACGGCGCGATGCCGGGATCCGACGACGTCGGGTACGTATCCGTCGTGAACGGCCAGCCGCGCACGAGCGCGGCGAGGCCGATCGCGCAGCAGAGGCCCCCGCGCACCCAGGCGCGCCGCCGCACGACGATGACGGCGCCGCGCCCGAGCCGGCGCCGCACGTTGCGGCGGTGCAGGAGCCAGGCGAGGCCGGGCAGGAGCAGCAGCACCGGCAGCGCGTCGGCGATCGACTGGATGGTGTACTGCCCGGCCGGCCGATTTCCGGGCACCGGCAGTGTGCGCAGCGCCGCCGGATCGGTGACGCCGAAGACCAGGATGTTCTTCTGGAGGTTGTGGACGGTGAGGTCCAGCGCCACCGGCGAGCCCGTCCAGTAGTAGTGCGGCATCACCTCGACGCCGGGGATCAAGAGCACGTGAGGCAGCCGCTGCCGGACCTCGGCGACGTGGGCCAGATAGCGCTCGGGCGCCTCGCCGATCGAGCGCTCCTGCTGGACGATACGCGTGAGCGAGCGGAACGGCGGCACCTCGTACGCCACCCGGAGCAGGTAGTTCTCCGAGAGCAGGAGCGCGCCGATGCCCTGCTGGTCGGCCAGTCCCACCAGGGCCTCCAGCGTGAAGTCGCCGGTGGTCTGGTCGGAATGGACGTGCACGACGCCGCGCACGCGCTCGAGCGCCGCGGCCGGCAGCGCCGCCGCCAGGCCGAGCGCGAGCGCCAGGGCGAGCGCGCGTCCCCTCACCGGCCGAGCCTCCGCGAGCGGGCGAGCGAGTCGTAGAGCGCGCGCATCGCCGCCGCCGCCACGGTGATCGAGAAGTCCTCGGCACGCGGGCGCGCGCCCTCGCTCAGCTTGGCCCGCCGCGCCGCGTCCTGCCCCAGCTCGATGAGCGCGGCGGCCAGCGCGCCCGGATCCTCGGGCGGCACGAGGAGCCCGCACTCACCGTCGAGGATCACGTCGCCGATGCCGCCGACGCGCGTGCCCACCACGGGCAACCCGAGCGCCATGGCCTCGACGAGCACGCGACCCATGCCCTCGTTGCGCGACGGCGCCGCCAGCACGTCGGCGGCCGGGAGCAACCCGACCACGTCGGTCACCGCGCCGCTGATGTGCAGCCGAGCGGTGACGCCGAGCGCGGCGGCCTGGGCCTCCAGCGCGCCGCGCTCGACGCCGTCGCCGATCAGCACGACGTGGGCGTTGGGCACCTGGGCGACGAGCTCGCCCAGCGCGGCGACGAGCAGATCGAACCCCTTGATCGGCACGAAGCGGCCGACGCCGGCGACGACGTAGGCGTCGGCCGGCAGGCCCAGGCGCGCGCGGGCCTCGGCCCGCGAGGCCGCCCCTTCCCGCAGCGCCCGGGTCGGCACGCCGCTCGGGACCACGGCGTACTGCTCGGCCCGGCCGATACCGCGCTCCAGGTGCTCCTCGATCTCGCGCGGCGTCAGCGCGATCATCGTGTCGGTCCAGTGCGCGGCGACCCGCTCGAGCGCGACGAACATCGCCGTGCGCGGCCGGCTCCAGTAGCCGTAGAAGATGTGGCCGTGCGGCTGATGGATCACGGCCGGCACCCCGGCCAGCCACGCCGCGAACCGGCCGACGAAGCCGGCCTTCGACGTATGCGTGTGGACGATGGCCGGACGCTCGCGCCGGAACAGCCGGTACAGCTGCAGGACGGCCGCGACGTCGCGGGCCGGGCTCACCTCCCGCACCATGCCGTCGAGCTCCGCGATGCGGCAGCCGCGGCGCCGGGCGTCCTCGACCGTCGGCCCCTCGGACTGCGGCCCCAGCACCAGCGTCGAGGCATAGCCGAAGCGCTGCAGCTCCTCGATGATCGACACCGTGTTCTCGGACGAGCCGCCGACGGTCAGACGCGTGATGACGTGCATGACCGAGATCATGGCCGCGACCCCGTGTCCGTCGCGCGCCGCGCGTACAGCTCGATCGAGGGGCCGATCGCCCAGCGCCGGCCCGAGAGGGCGTGGACGGAGCCGACGCCGGCGGCGGTGACGGCGCGCAGCAGGCGGCGGCCGCCGGCCGTCCAGCCGCAGCGCGCGGGGCCGGGCGCCGGGCTGGCCAGCGCCGAGTTCCGCATCGATACCACGTCGAATCCGTTGCCCGCCACGAGGCGGCGCAGCGCCGTCGGCCCGAACGCGAAGAGATGGAGGATCGGATAGGCGTCCCAGCCTCGCCAGCGCACCAGGGGGCCCAGGCGGCCGAGCATCCGGGCCCACATCGGGTGGAAGGCGCCGTTGGGCACGCGGACGATCAAGAGACCGCCCGGCCGCAGCACGCGCGCGGCCTCACGCACGACCGCGCGCGGCTGCATCGTGTGGTCGAGCACGTTGACGAGCGCGACCGCGTCGAGCGCGGCCGCGCGGAACGGCAGGGCGTCGGCGTCGGCGATCACGGCCGGCGCGGCGGCGGTCGCTCGGGCCGCGACGCACGCCTCGTGGGAGAGATCGGTGCCGATCGGCCGCCAGCCTTCCGCCCGCGCGGCCGCCATGAAGTAGCCGCCGCCGCAGCCCACGTCGAGCAGACGCCCGGGCGGGGCCAACGCGCGGGCGCGGGCGGCGATCGACGTCAGCACGTGCTGCCGCGCCGGGTCGATCTGCCCCGGCGGGAACCGGCGCGTGTATCGCACCTGGTATTCGTGGCGCGTCTGGCCGGCGGTCGGCAGCGCGACGACGCGACGCGCACCGCAGCGCGCGCACCGCGCGTAACGCCGGCCGGCGTACAGGAGCCGCGATGGGCGCAGGGCGGCGCCACACGCCTCGCAGGCTCCGGTGTCCGCCGGCGCCGGCGGGCGACGGGCGGCGACGTCGCTCAGCGTCTGCTCGAGCTCGTCGACGACGCGCTCCCAGCCGAATCGCGACTCCGTGTGGTGTCGGCACGCCGCGCGCAGGCGCGCGGCCTCGACCGGGTCGGACGCCAGCCTCGCCAGCAGCGTGGCCAGGTCGGCCGCCATGGTCTCCGCGGTGACGTCGCGGAAGACGAGACCGGCGTCGAGCGGCTCGAGGAGCTCGGGAGTGGCGCCCACCCGCGTGCCGAGCACGGGGGTGCCGCAGGCCAGCGCCTCGGCGGTGACCAGCCCGAACCCCTCGAGCTCACGCGTCGGCAGCACGAACACGTCCGCGGCCTGGTAGTGGCGCGGCAGGTCCCCCTCGGGGATGAAGCCGAGAAAGGTCACGTGCTTGTCCAGGCCGTGCGCACGGACCTGCGCTTCGAGGGCGGCGCGGCGCGATCCGGATCCGCCGATCAGCAGGAGGACGTCGGGCACGCTCCGCACGAGCGAGGCCATCGCCTCGATCAGCGTGTCGAGCCCCATACGGGCCTCGAGATTGCGCACGGTCAGCACGATGGGCCGATCGAGCGGCAGGCCGAGCGTCGCCCGGACTCCCCGGCGGTCGGGCGCGGGCCGGAAGTGCTCGACGTCGACGCCGCCGCTGATCTTCACGATGCGCTCGGCCGGCAGGCGGTAGAGGTTCCAGAGCACCGACGTCGAGAAGTCGCTGTGGACCTGGACGCGGGCGGCGCGCCGCAGACACGCGCGCTCGGCCATCCAGAGGGCAGCCAGGCCAGCCAGCCCGGCGGCGCCGGCGCGATGGTGGGCGGTCATCCGCTGGCGCGACCGGTATTCGAGCGGGGCGGCCGACATGAACGAGTAGAGCGTCGGCAGCCGGCGGCCGACCGCGGAGGTGAGCACACCGTAGCCCGACAGCGGCTGGTAGACGTTCAGCACGTCGGCGCCGCGCACCGCCAGCATCGCGGCCAGGGCCCGGCGGGCGCCGAGCACGGTGGTCTGCAAGAAGTCCACCGGCGAACGGCGCACCGAGGCGAACTCGACGATCTCCACGCCCTCGCGGACGTCGGTTCGCGCGGACGTGCCGGCCGCCACCCGGCACAGCACGCGGACGTCGTGACCGCGCCGGGCCAACCGTCGCATGTGCTCCCAGAGCACACGCTCGGCGCCGCCGATGACGGCCAGGGGCGAGACATCGGCGACGGCGATCACCCGCAGCGGCTTCACGCGAGCCTCCAGGCGCCGCCGCGGTCGAGGTACTCGCGTAGCCACAGCTCGGCCATCATCAGCGTCCACAGGCGGTCGGCGTGCGAGCGCTGCCCCGCCGCGTGCTCGGCGCGGAGACGCTCGACCGCCTCCACGCGGAAGAGGCCGCGCGCCCGTACCTGCTCGGGGCCGAGCAGGTCGTCCATGAGCGGGCGCAGGTCCTCGCGCAGCCAGCGGGCGAGCGGGATCATGAAGCCCTGCTTGCGATGGTCGAGCACGGCCGGCGGCAGGACGTCGGCGTACGCGGATTTGAGCAGGCCCTTGAGCTCGAGCCGCGGCGTCTTCACCGACGGTGGGATGGCCAGGCTCGCCTCGATCACCCGGTGATCGCAGAACGGGGCGCGCAGCTCCAGCGAGCTCGCCATGCTCATGCGATCCGCCATCGTCAGCAAGTCGTCCGGCAGGTAGGTCGCCAGGTCGATGCGAAAGGCACCGTCCATGGCGTCGCCCCAGCCGCGCGTCGCCCACGCCGCGCGGCCCTCGGCGTCCGGATCGCCGGCGAGGTGCGCGCCCAGCGCCGGGGTCGCCAGGGTGCGCAGCGCGGGCGCGTCGAAGAACCGCGTCCAGCTGAAGTAGCGGTCGGGGAGCGGCTGCTCGCCGCCGGCGACGAAGCGTACGACCCAGTCGCGAAGATTGCGGCTCGTGTACGACTCGCGCAGCGCGCCGGCGGCGATCGTGCCAACCGGCCGGCGCACCCAGCGCGGCAGCCGCGTCCAGCCCTCGGACATTCGGACGCCGAGATAGCGCGGGTAGCCGGCGAAGGTCTCGTCGCCGGCGATGCCGGACAGGGCGACCTTGACGTGACGCGCGGTCGCCGCCGCCACCGCGTAGGTCGCGATGGCGGAGGAATCGGCGAACGGCTCGTCGAAGCCGCGCACGATCACGGGGGCCAGCTCGGCGGCCTTGGGCTCCAGGATCTCCTCGTGATGCTCGGTCCCGAAGCGCTCGGCGACCTGGCGGGCGTACGGCAGCTCGTCCCACGAGGCCGCGGCCGCGCCGAAGCCGATGGAGAACGTCGTGATCGGGCCGCTGGTCACCTCGCGCATGCTCGCCACGACGATGCTGGAGTCGACGCCGCCCGACAGGAATGCGCCGAGCGGCACGTCGCTCTCCAGCCGCAGCCGCACCGCCTCGCGGATCTCCGAGCGGATGCGCTCCGCCAGCTCTCGCGCGTCGAGGCGTGGCGCGGTCGGCGGCGCCGCCGGCAGCGACCAGTAGCGCCGTGTGGTCAGCGCGCCGGCCTCGAGGACGGCGGTGTGGCCGGGTGGCAGCTTGGCGATGCCGGCAAAGGCCGAGCGGGCGGCCGGCGTGTAGCCATAGGCCAGGTAGTGATGGAAGGCCGGCCAGTCGACGGCGCGCCCGGGGCCGGGATGGCAGAGCAGCGCCTTGATCTCCGAGGCGAAGGCGAGGGTTCCCCCACCCTGCCAGTAGTAGAGCGGCTTCTTGCCCACGCGGTCACGGGCCAGGAACAGCGTGCCGCGCCGCGCATCCCAGATGGCGAACGCGAACATGCCGCGCAGCCGATCCACGCAGCGCTCGCCGTCGAGCTGCCAGGCGCGCAGGATGACCTCGGTGTCGCTCTGGGTGCGGAAGCGCTGGCCGCGCGCCTCGAGCTCCGCGCGTACCGCTCGGAAGTTGTAGATCTCGCCGTTGAAGACGAGCGTCGCGCTGCCGTCGTCGCTCGACATCGGCTGCCGGCCGGTGACGAGGTCGATGATGGCCAGCCGCGTCATGCCGAGCGCGACGCCATCGCCCACGTGGGCGCCACGATCGTCGGGGCCGCGATGCTCGAGCGCGGACAGCATGGCGTCGAGCACGCCGCGCCCGGGCGTCCCCCCGACGATGCCGGCGATGCCGCACATCAGCCGGCGCTCCTCGACAGCGCGGGCCGTGGCCCGGCGGTCGCCTGCAGGAGATCCACCACGCGCCCGGCCGTGCGCTCGGAGGTGAAGTGCGCGGCGCGGGCCAGCCCCTGGCGCGTGAGGACCGCGCGCTCGGCCGACGAGCCCAGCACGCGCGACAGCGCCGCGGTCAGCGCGCGCTCGTCCTCGGGCTCCACGAGCAGTCCGGCGTCGCCCACCACCTCCGGCAGCGCGCCGCGCCGGCTGGCCACGACCGGCGCGCCGCACGCCATCGCCTCCAGCGCCGGCAGACCGAAGCCCTCCTCGAGCGAGGGCTGGACGACGGCGTCGGCGCCGCCGTAGAGCGCCGGCAGATCGGCATCGTCGATGAGCCCGGGGAAGACGACGCGCTCGCGCAGTCCGAGCGAGTCGGCCGCCGCCGCCAGCGCGGGCCGGCCGGTGCGATCGCCGCCGGCCAGCACGAGGCGGTGGCTCGAGCGCAGCGCCTCCGGCAGCGCCGCCCAGGCGCCGAGCAGCCGCGGCAGGTTCTTGTGCGGCAGAAAGTTGCCGACGTAGAGAGCGTAGCGCGGGCCCAGCCCGTAGCGCTCGCGCTGGACCGCGGTCGGCGCGGTCGGCTGGAACTCGGGGCCGAGGCCGACCGGGATCACCACGGTGCGACCGGCGGCGATGCCGAGCCGGTCGACGATGGCGCGCCGGCTGTGCTCGGAGTCGGCGATGATGGCGCTGGCGCCGGCGGCGTAGAGCCGGGCCAGGCGGGTCATCACCGCGTCGTAGAGTGGACGCCGGCGACCGGGATACCCGATGAAGAACAGGTCGTGGATCGTGACCACGGCGGGACAGGGCGCGGACAGCGGCCGCTTGTAGTACGGCGAAAGAAAAACGTCGACGCGATCGCGGCGCAGCGCGGAGGGCAGCGCGACCTGATCCCACCATTGCGTGAAGCCGCCGAGTGTCGAGCGCCGCACCCCCGCCGGCAGCGCCTCCAGGCCCGCGCGCCGGTCGACGTAGGCGATGCACTCCAGGCCGCGGGCGGCGGCGGCGCGCAGCACCTCGAGCGTGTAGCGGCGAATCCCCGTCCGCACGCCGGCGCGCAGCTCGCGACCGTCGACGGCCACGCGCAGGCTCACGCCGCGCCGTCCGTGCCGAGCGTGTGCGCGTAGACCGCCTGCACGCGGGCCGCGTGGGCGGCCAGGTCGAACCGGGCCCGCACGTCGGCCGTCGCCGCCGCCACCCGCGCGGCGGTCGCGGCCTCGTCGGTCAGCGTCAGCGCGATCGCGACGGCCAGCGCGTCGGGATCGTCGGGCGGCACCAGCAGTCCGGTCACGCCGTCGACGCAGACTTCGGGGATGCCGCCGACCGCGGTCGCCACCACCGGCACGCCGCTCGCCATGGCCTCGATGAGGACACGCCCGAACGCCTCCTGCCGTGAGGGCAATACGACCACGGCGCAGAGCTTCAGGAGCTCCGCCACGTCGTCGCGCTGGCCGACGAGGCGCGCCGGCAAGCCGGACGCCGACGCGCGGGCGACGAGCGGCTCGCGCAGCGGACCGTCGCCGGCGAAGAGAAACGCCGTGGCCGGCAGCTTGGCGTGCAGCCGCTCGGCGGCGTCGAGCAGCACGTCGACGCCCTTGCCGCGCTCCAGCCGCCCGAAGTAGCCGACCACGGGCACCGCCGGATCGAGCCCGAACGCCGCCTGCAAGGCGGGGTCGGCCGGGCCCGGCGCGAAGCGCGCGAGGTCCACTCCGTTCGGCACGATCGTCGTCTTGGCGGCGGCCCGTGGCACCCGACGGAGCCGGGCGGCGGTCGCCGCCGAGTTGGCGATGATGGCCGTCGACAGGCCCACCAGTGTCCGATCCAGGCGCGGGTCGGGGTCGGCGATGCGCACGTGCCACACGAGGGGTACGCCGAGCCGACGCGTGGCCAGGCCGGCGTAGAGCGCGCCGCGGCTACCGTGCGCGTGGACCAGCGCCACGCGCTCGCGGGCGAGGAGCGCGCGCAGACGCCACAGGCCCAGCGCCGCGGCGAGCAGCGTCCACGGGCGCAGCCGCGGCAACGGCACGACGCTGACCGGCACGCCGAGCGAGCGCAGGCGCGCGCCGACCTCGCCCTCGGCCGTCACCGAGGCGAGCAGCCGCAGGCGGCGGCGGTCCAGGCGCGCGGCCAGGCCGAGCAGGCTCTCCTCACCGCCACCGACGAAGTCGGCGAAGTTCGCGAGCAGCAGAACGGTCGGCGGCTCTCGATCGTCACCCAGGGGGACGGCGGTCTCCGGGCCGAGCCGGCCCGTCAGCTCGGCCAGGCGCACGGCGTTGACGAACACGACGAGCGCGGACATCGCGCTCAGCACGAACCCGTGCCAGCCTTCGCGGTAGCCGCGCTGCACGACGAACTTGCGGACGAACGCGGCGGCCGGCTTGAGCGCCAGCCACCACACCGCGCGCAGCGGCCGCAGACGGACGCCGCGGCGCCGCAGCATGCGGGCGTCCCAGGCCGTGTAGACGAGCAGCTTGCGCACGTGATCGGCGAGCGAGTCGTAGCTGCGATGGAGCAGGTCCTCGCCCAGGTCACCCACCGGGCCGTCGACGAGGACCTCCTCGTGGACCAGCGCGTCGCTGAAGCGGCCGTGGCCGCGGCGGAACAGGCGCAAGACCGGGCTGGGATACCAGCCGCAGTGACGGATGAAGCGGCCCAGGTACGAGGTCAGGCGGGGGATGCGAAAGCCCACGTAGTCGCCGGGCTCGCTCACCGCCGCCTCGATCGTCCGGCGCAGCGCCGGCGTCACCTCTTCGTCGGCGTCGAGGCTCAGGATCCAGGGGTGCGTGGCCTGGGCGATGGCGAAGTTCTTCTGCTCGCCGAAGCCGGCGGCCATGTCGCGCTCGATCACGCGCGCGCCGTACTCGCGGCAGATGGCCGCCGTGTCGTCGCGGCTGTGCTGATCGACGACGATGATCTCCTCCGCCCAGCGCACGCCGTCCAGGCAGGCGCGGATCCGCCCCGCCTCGTTGCGCGTGATCAGCACCACGGAGATCGGGGGCCGCTCAGCCACGGATCGTCCCCCCGGCCGCGCCCGCCCGCCATCGCCGCAGCGCGCCGGGCAGCTCGCGCAGCCGTCCCACCTCGGCCCCGGCGTCGGCGATCATCTTCACGAGCGGCGTCAGCCACCAGCCCAGGCGGTGCGTCGGATAGCGCCGGGCGAAGGCAAAGCGGCGCAGGAGTGCGGCGTAGTACGCGGCCAGCAGCACGGGCGCCGTGATCCAGACCGGCCACGGCAGCCAGGCCAGCCCGGCGGCGATCACGAGCACGCGCACCAGGATCGAGCCGCGCACGAGCGAGAGCGCGACGGACGCCGGCCGCGGCTTGGCGGGCAGGATCAGCATCTCGGCCCGGCCCCGGCGCACGAACCAGCGGAAGATCGCGGCCAGGCGCTCGCGCGGCTTGTGATAGACGATGGCGCGCGGCACGTAGCGACACGGCCAGCGCGCGGTGACGCGCTCGGCGAGCAGGCTGTCCTCGCCGCCCAGCGCGGCCAGCGGCGAGAAGCCGCCGGCCGTCTCGATGGCCTCGCGCCGGTAGGCGCAGTTGCAGGTGGAGAGATGCGCGGTCGGCACCACGCGGCCGTCGGCCGCGTCGAGGTAGCGCAGCCCGCCGCCGGGGAAGCCGAGGATGCTCTCGGCGTAGCCGATCGCGTTGCAGTCGCGCACCATCACCGCGCCGGCGGCGCCGCCCACGGTGGGGTCGGCCAGCAGCGGCCCCAGCAGCGCGTCGAACCAGCCGCGCTCCACCTCGCAGTCGTCGTCGACGAAGACCAGCACGCTGCCCTTGGCCGTCTCCACCGCGAGGTTGCGGACGTGGGCGAAGCCACGCCCCTCGGGCGGCAGCGTCACGTAACGCACCCCGAGAATCGGCGAGGGATCCGCCGTCTCCTCGATCACGACGATCTCGACCCCGTCGCGCTCCACGCCGTCGGCGCGCAGCGAGGCCAGGGCGCGGGCGACGTCGGGGCGCCGGTTCTTGGTGCAGATCAGCACCGAGATGGTCGGCGTCTCAGAGACAGGCACGGCCATACCTGAGGGATCCCCACCAGCGACCGCTCGTCATGGCGGCGGCCTTCGCGAGCAGGCAGCCGACGAGTCCCCAGCGTCCGAGCCACGACACCGCCAGCCCTCGGGCGCGCGTCCGCCGCGTCATGTCCCACCACAGCCAGGCGCCGTAGACCGGCAGCAGCACGAGCAGCGGCCGCCAGAGCAGGCCGAGGACGAGCAGGGCCAGCGCCTTCTTGTCGGGCGAGGCGGCCTCGATCCAGAGCGAGAGCGGAAAGCGCTCGCGCGCCAGCGAGACCCGCGGCAGCGTGAGCCACAGTCCGCGCGGCCCGTGGCGTCGCATGAGCCAGGCGTGGCTGCGCCCGAAGCCGAAGGCCTGGCGCAGCATCGGCCGCAGCGCCACGCGGTGCTGGTGCTCGACGACGGCGTCCGGCGTGTAGACGATCACCGCGCCCGCGGCGTACAGACGCGCGCACAGGTCGTAGTCCTCGCCGTAGATCGCCACCGACTCGTCGAAGCCGCCCACGCGCGCCAGCAGATCGCGGCGGACCGCGAAGTTCGCGGTCGGGAAGCCACCCGCCCACGGCGTCCAGCGCGTGTGGCGCGCCGGCGCCGCCGGCGCCTGCAGCGTGAAGAGACTGCTGAACGTCTCCACGACCCCGTGCGGCGGTGTGGAGGCCAGCCGCCCGGCCACGGCGCCCACAGCGATCTCGGCCAGCGGCGCGCACAGTGCGGCCAGCCAGTCCACGCGCGGGCAGCAGTCGGCGTCGGTGAACACCACCACGTCGCCGGTCGCCGCGCGGGCGCCGGTGTTGCGCGCCACCGAGGCGCCGCGCCGCGGCTCCGGGAGCACGATCACCTTGACCCGGGCCGTCGCGGCGTACGCGGCCAGCCGCGCCGCGGTGTCGTCCGTCGAGCCGTTGTCGACGAGGACGATCTCGTCGGGCGCCGGATCGAGCGCGGCCAGGGCCGCGAGCGTACGCGGCAGCGTGCGGCTCGCGTTCAGGGCGGGGATCACGATGGACAGGCGCGGGGTCACGCGGTCGCTCCCCGCCGCTCCAGCGAGGCGTAGAGCTCCTCGATCGGCGCCAGGCAGACGTCCCACTGGTAGCGCGTCTCCACCAGCGCCCGGGCCGCCCGCCCGAGCCGCTCGGCCTGCGCGCGGTCGGCCAGCAGCGCCCGCACCGCGTCCGCGAATTCCGCCGCGGTATCGGCGACCACCACGTCCCGCCCGGGCGTGAGCGCGAGCCCCTCGGCACCGATCGCGGTGGAGACCACCGCCTTGCCGGCCGCCATCGCCTCCAGCATCTTGAGGCGCGTACCGCCGCCGCCTCGCATCGGGTTCACGAACACGGCCGCCCGCGCGTAGAGCGGAGCCAGGTCGGGGACGAATCCGAGCAGGCGCAGGCGCGGCGCGCTCCGGGCCAGCGATTCCAGCTCCGGTCCGGGGTCGCGACCGGCCACGAGCACCTCCGGCCCACCAGGGCCCAGCCGCGGCAGCACGTCGCGGGCGAACCACGTCATCGCGTCGCGGTTGGGCGCGTAGCTGAGCAATCCGACGAAGAGCGCGGCGTCGCCCGGCGGGGAGGGCTTCACGGCGTTGGCGGCCACGCCGTTGGGCGCCACGACCACGCGCGTGCCCGGGGCGAGCGATCGCACGACCTCGGCCTCCTCCGGCGACACCGCCACCACCGCATCCGCGCGCCGCGCGAGCGTGCATTCGAAGCGGCTCAGCCGCCAGGCCCGCAGGAGACCGTGGGCGCGGCGCCAGCGCGTCGGGGCCAGCGCGGCGGCGCGACGGTAGCTGAGGTGATAGACGCAACCCTCGTCGATGACCGTCGGC
>Ga0134124_10001329_pt1 | contig 19843 bp, 18 predicted proteins | sample KB304_FD_96880 | JGI IMG/M metagenome (GOLD analysis project Ga0134124, IMG submission 96880) | Terrestrial soil microbial communities without Nitrogen fertilizer from Kellogg Biological Station, Michigan, USA - KB3-0-4 | ecosystem: Environmental > Terrestrial > Soil > Unclassified ... | reverse complement strand
GGCCAACGCCGCCGCCCACGAGATCAACAATCCCCTCACCGTGATCGTCGGCTCCATCGAGCTCCTCCAGCGCCGGCTGGGCACCGACGGTCCGGAGACCCGGTGGGTCGACCGGGCCATCGAGGCCGCGCAGCGGATCCGTGAGATCATCGCGCGGATGACCCGGATCACCCGGGTGGAGGCGTCCGGCTCGTTTCCGGGCGTGCCGGCGATGCTCGACATCCGGCGCTCCAGCGAAGACAATTGAGCATCACCGACTAAGGGAGGCTCGATGGACCTGCTGCTCGACGCGATCGCCACCGCCATTTCGCTGATCTTCCTCACCATCCTCGGGATCATCAGCGGCGTGGCCATTCCCGGGCTCTTCATGGCGGCCGCCGCTCCCTGGCTGGACTGGATCTTCCCCACGCGCGACAAGTCCTAGCGCGCGTTCGATGGGCGCCAAGTATTTCGGCGCGGCGGTGCGCCGCCGCGAGGATCCACGCTTCCTTCGCGGTGACGGCCGCTTCATCGACGACGTCGTCCTCCCCGGCCTGCTGCACGCGGCGTTTCTCCGCTCCCCGCACGCCCACGCCCGCCTGCTCCGGGTGAGCACCGAGGGCGCCCGGGCGATGCCCGGCGTCGCCGGCGTCTTCACGTTCGACGACCTGGCGCGCTGGCTGAAGCCGCTGCCCCTGTTCGGCGCGCCGCCGGCGGGACTCGCCGCGACCGTCCACTTCGACCTGCGCCAGGCGCCCCAGTACGCCCTCTGTCGCGAGCGGGCGCGCTACGTGGGCGAGGTCGTCGCCATGGTCGTCGCCGACAGCCGGGCCCGTGCCGAGGACGCGCTCGAACGGATCGAGGCCGAGTGGGAGCCGCTGCCGGTCGTCGTCGACATGGTCGCCGCGGCCGAGCCGGGCAGCCCGCTGGTGCATCCCGACTGGGGCACGAACGTCGCCGTCGGATTCACCCACGCCATCGGCGACACCGAGCATGCGTTCGCCGCCGCCGACGCGGTGTTCACGGAGACGTTCAGCATCCAGCGCTACGTCGGGATGCCGCTCGAGACGCGCGGGGTGGTGGCGCAATGGGACCGGCGGGACGACACGCTCACCACCTGGAACAGCACCCAGGTGTCGCACTTCGTCCAGCAGGGGCTGGTCACGGCGCTGGAGCTGCCGCCGCACCGCGTCCGCGTGATCGCGCCCGATCTGGGCGGCGGCTTCGGGACCAAGGCCTCCGGCTATCCCGAGGACGTGCTGGTGCCGCTGGCCGCGTGCGCGCTCGGACGGCCCGTGAAGTGGATCGAGGACCGGCGCGAGCACCTCATGAGCGCCGCCCACGCTCGCCATCAGACGCATCGGATCAGCCTGGCCGCGCGGCGCGACGGCACCATCCTGGCCGTGCGCGATCGTATCTGGCTCGACCTCGGCGCCTACAATGTCTGGGGCATCGTCCTGCCCTACAACACGGTCGCCCACCTCCTCGGTCCGCATCGCGTGCGCAACATGGCGGTCGAGGTGCAGGGCGTCGTCACCCACAAGACGCCGAACGCGCCCTACCGCGGCGCCGGCCGTCCGGAGACGGTGTTCGCGATGGACCGCGCGGTGGACGGCCTGGCCCGTCAGCTCGGGGTGGATCCCGCCGAGATACGCCGGCGCAACTACCTCACCGCGGCCGAGCTGCCATGGGACCTCGGCATGCCGTACCGCGACGGCAACCCGCTCGTCTACGACAGCGGCGACTTCCGCGCCGTCCTCGACGCCGGGCTGGAGGCGGCCGGCTACGAGGCCTTCCGGCGTGAGCAGGGGGCGCTGCGCGAGCGCGGCGTCTGGCGCGGGATCGGCATCTCCGGCTACGTCGAGGGCACGGCCATCGGTCCGTTCGAGGGCGCGCGGGTCACGCTCGATCTGGCCGGCCGCGCCGTGGTCGCTACCGGCGCCGTCAGCTCCGGCCAGGGCCACGAGACGTCCTTCGCACAGATCTGCGCCGATGCGCTCGGCATTCCGCTCGAGCACGTCACCGTGGTGGGCGATGACACGGCGACGGTGCCGTTCGGCGTCGGCACCTTCGCCAGCCGCAGCGGCGTGACCGCGGGCAACTCGATCGCCGATGCCGCCGGCGCCGTGCGGGCCAAGGTGGTGACGGCGGCGGCGGCGCTGCTGGAGGCGGCCGAGGCCGACATCGAGATCGAGGACGGCCGCGCGTTCGTGCGCGGCGTTCCCGCCACCGCGGTGCCGCTGGCCCGGGTGATCCAGGCCGCCATCCCGACCTACGCACGGCCCGGGGTGGCGAGCGCCGACTTCGACGCCACCGCCTATCACCACGTGCCCACCGTCACCTACGCGAGCGCGGTGCACGTCGCCCACGTCGAGGTCGATCCCGAGACCGGCGTCGTGCGGCTGCTGCGCTACGTGGTGGCCCACGACTGCGGGACGATCATCAACCCGATGATCGTCGAGGGTCAGGTCCACGGGGGCGTGGCCCAGGGCGTCGGCGGCGGCCTGTTCGAGGAGATCGCCTACGACGGCCAGGGGCAGCTGCTCTCGGGCACGCTGATGGACTACGTGGTGCCGCGGGCGGACGACCTGCCCTCGATCGAGTGCGTCCACCTCGAATACCCATCGCCCCGCAACCCGCTCGGCACCAAGGGGCTCGGCGAGGGCGGCGCGATCTCACCGCCGGCGGCGATCGCCAACGCGATCGACGACGCGCTGGCCCCCCTCGGCGTCCGCATCACCGCGACCCCCGCGCTGCCCGCCAGAGTCCGGGCACTCATCGTGGCGCGCAGCCACTCCAATTCTGGAACAGGCCACCCACGTCCCTAGGCGGGCTTACAGATCCGTTTGATGTCCTCCCAGTCGTAGTCGGGGAACAGCTTCACCGGCGGCTTGATCCGCTGGGCGGCCAGCGCGGCCAGCGCCTGCAGGCGGTCGGCGGCCGGCGGATGTGTCGACAGATAGCGGGCGGAGGTCGGCGTCGTCCCCTCCAGCTTCTGCATCCCCCGGAAGAACTCGAGCATCCCCTCGGGATCGATCGCCGCCGCGTGCAGCATCCGCATGCCGTCCCGGTCGGCGGCGTGCTCGGCCTCGCGGTTGTAGCGCAGGTCGCCGAGCATGCGCGCGCTCTCCACACCGAACGCCACCACGCCGCTCACGTCGCCCAGCAGCGCGGCCACGAGAATGCCGGTCGAGGCCTGGCGCAGGATCGCGCGAGTGGCGTCGCGGTGGAGCACGTGCTGGATCTCGTGCGCGAGAACGCCCGCCAGCTCCTCGGCGTTGTCGGTGCGCTCGAGCAGGCCGCGAAAGACCACGATGAAGCCCCCGGGCGTGGCGAACGCGTTGACCATCGGGTGGTCGACGACGGTGACGCGAAACGGGTAGCGCGGATCCGGCAGCGTGCCGACGAGCAGCCGCGTGATCTCGTCGATGCGACGCTGGCGCTCGGGGTCGGCGCAGCGCTTGGCCGGCGGCGCCAGCTGCGCGATCGCCGTCTCCCCGAGGGCCACCTCCCAGGCGACCGGCACCCGCGCCGCCGCGATCCCCGCCAGGGCGGGAATGCCCCAGAAGTAGATGGCGAGGGCCAGCGCCACCGCGGCCAGCGCGGCGAAGCCGGCCAGCCCGGCCCGCAGGCGCCGCCGCGCGGGATCGTGGAAGCCCCGCGCCGCGTCGGGCGCGGCGGCCCGCAGCGCCGAGAGGAAGGCGACGTCGCCGATCAGCAGCGCCTCGGCGAGCTCCCCGCCCCGCTCGAGCCGCACCTGTTCGCCCTCGCGAAAGCCCTGGGTCTGGCGGACCTGGCTGAGGGGCCAGCGGAGGCTGCCGCCCCCCTCGGTCAGCGTGATCTCGAGCCCGGTCTGGCCGATCGTCACCCGCGCCGCGCGGCGGACCGGCGTGCGGCCGTCGAGATAGTGGGCGTCCCACACGCGGCCGCCCCGGACGGGCACGGCCGGGCTCAGCTCACACCGAAGTCGGCGTCGAGCAGGCCGGCGAGCCCCTCGCCGGTCGCCGAGGCGGCCTGCGCATCCTGCCGGATGTCCGAGACATCGATCGGCCCCAGCGTCAGATAGCGGAAGGTGAAGCGCATGCTGCGCACCACGGTCCACGGCCACGCCAGCCCCAGCGTCAGCACGATCGCCACCACGTTGCTGATCTGAAGCCACGCCAGCCGCCGGCCGGTCACCGTCGAGCGGAAGCGGGTGGCGCCGAACCGTGTGTGCTCGGTGAAGAACCGGTTGCGGCGGGCCGAGAACCAGAACCAGGACAGCCCCAGCGTCGGCAGGAACAGCAGCGCCATGAGCAGGAACGGCCCGATCAGCTCGCGCCCGCGGCCGTCGAAGTCGAACTTGCCGGGGCCGAAGTACGAGTGCGAGATCATGAACGCCGGTCGCCTGGTGACGAAGACCGGGTAGTAGATGCCGAGGGTGAGCGAGGTGAGGATGGTGCCGACCACGAAGATCCCCACGAACTCGCGGGCGGCGCCGCGAAAGGAGAACCGCACGCCTCGCCACGAGCTGCGGCTGAGCCGATAGCGCCGGGCGCCCACCATCGCCAGCGGGACCAGCAGCAGCCCCAGCAGGTAGAGCAGCATCGACAGCGAGCTCGTCACCGAGTCGGGGAAGCCGTAGAGCTGGGGCACGATGCTCAGCAGGACGACCGGAACGAAGAACACGACCACGCCCTTGGCGAAGCCGATCAGCAGCTCCTTGCCGGTGCCGTGGTACGCGAGCCGATCACCGTCGAGCTCGGTCCCGCCGAGCAGATAGGCACGCACCCGGGCCTTGCCCAGAAGTAGTAGACGCCGAGCGTGAGCAGCGTGAACAGGATGTTCACCGCCTGGATGCCGAAGAGGCCGCCGGCCGAGCCGTGGAAGTCGAGGCGCGGGCCGGCCGAGCCGCTCGGCCGCGCCGTCGGCGCCGTGGGCGGCGCCGGCGGACGGAACGCCGACGCCGGTGACGGGGCGGCCACCGGCGCGGCCGCCGGCCCGCGGCGCAGCTTCTCCAGCGAGGCGCGGTAGAGCGCGATCACCACGCCGCACTGCGGGCATTTCTCCCCGGACGACTCGGCACCGCAGCGGGGACAGGGCTCAGTCATCGATCGCTCCGAACAGCGGCGGCAGGGTGAGGAGCGCTTCGCCCAGGCGCGGGCCGTGCCAGGAGAACGGCTTGCCGTCCACGAGGTGGATGCGGCCCGCGCGCACGGCCGGCACGTCGGCGTAGGGCGCGAAGTCCTGGATGTGGGTGCGGCGGAATCGGAACGGCTCGTCGGGCAGCACGATCACCTCGGGACGCCGGCCCGCGACCTCGTCGAGCGTCACCGTGGGGTAGCGCACCGGACGATCGCCGAAGACGTTGGCGGCGCCGCACACCGCCAGCAGGTCGTGGATGTAGGTGTCGGCGTTGATCGTCATCCACGGCGTGCGCCAGATCGGGTAGAAGACCGGCACCAGCCGCCGCCGCGCGGTGGTGGCCCGTACGCGCGCATAGAGCGGCTCCAGGTCGGCCAGGATCGCGTCCGCCCGCGCCACGGTGTCGGTCAGCTCGCCGAGCTCGCGGATCATGGCGAGGCTCTGGGCCACCGTGCGGGGATAGGTGACCCACACCGGGATGTCCCACGAGCGCAGGGTGTCGACGTGCTCGCGCACGTTCTCCTCGATGTTGGCGATGACGAGGTCCGGCTGCAGGGCCCGGATCGCGTCCAGGTCGGGATCCTTCTCGCCGCCGATGCGGGTCTTGCCGCGCACCACCGCCCGGGGCTCGACGCAGTAGACGGTGATGCCGACGAGCGCATCGGCCAGGCCGAGATGGCAGAGCGTCTCGGTGATCGACGGAATGAGCGAGACGATCCGGCGCGGCGGCCGCGGCAGGGCCAGCGCGAAACCGGAGGCGTCCTTCACGGCTAGCCGATCCGGCGACTGCGAAGGCGATCGACCAGGGCGAGCAGCTCACGGGTGCGATCGGCCAGCTCCGCGTCCCACTTCATGATCTCGCTCACCGGCTTGCGCTGATCGATGGCGTCTTCGAGGCTGGTGACCGCCACGCCGAACAGCTTCAGCACGCGCCGCGTCTCGTCGCTCGGCATGGCTCGCTCCGCTCCTCGTGGGGCCTCGACGTCGTCCCCACAGCTCCAACGCCCGTCTAGTCGAGTTCCAGGGCCGGCTCGGCGACCCAGCGGGGGTCGCCGGCCGGCTTGAAGTTCTTGGTGTTCACGAAGTGCAGGCCGTGGTGCAAATTCATCTTGAACTTGCCGCCGCCGTAGCGGGCGGCGATCCACGCCTCGGGCCCGTCGAGGAACGGCGCCATCTCCTCGGAGGCCAATCGCACGAGCCACTTGAAGCGGATGGTGCCCGCGAACGGCTCCTGCACCCCGATGGTGGCGGTGATCTCGGGCCAGACGCGGCCGAATTCCTCGAGGATCTGCTTGCGGGTGGGTCGCGCGACACCGCGGTTGAGGAGGTTGCGCGTGAGGTACGGCTCCAGAAGGTCCCAGCACCACGCGGCAATCACGTCGAAGCGAAGTGTACCATGAGGTCGTGGCTCTCCAGGTGGCGGTGCGAGCCTGAAAAACTTCGACATCGCGCGTCTCTTCTACGAGATGGCCTCCCTCCTGGAGGCGCGCGACGAGTCGGTCTTCCGCATCCGCGCCTACCAGCGCGGGGCCCAGACCCTGGAGACACTCACCGAGGACGTGGCGGCCGTCGCCGCCCGCGGCGGCCTCACGGCGCTGCCCGCCATCGGGCGCGACCTGGCCGCCCGCATCGAGGAGTACCTGGCCACCGGCCGCATCGCTCAGCTCGAGACGCTCCGCGCCGACCTGCCGGCCGGGTTTCTCGCGCTGCTCGAGATCCGCGGCCTGGGCCCGCGCACCGCCCGGGCGCTGTGGGAGCAGCTCGGGGTGGACTCGGTGGAGCGGCTGGAGGCGTTGTGCCGGTCGAAGCAGATCATCGGCGTCGCGGGCATCCGCGACAAGGCCTGCGAGAACATCCTCAAGGGCATCGAGCACTGGAAGCTGGGTCGCGCGCGGACGCGGCTGTCCACGGCGCGGGCGACCGCCGAGCAGGTCGCCGAGGCGCTGCGCGCCCACGGCGGCGTCGAGCAGCTGGAGATCGCGGGCTCGCTGCGCCGGATGCGGGACACCGTGAAGGACATCGACCTGCTGGTCACCTCCACCGAGCCGGACCGGGTGATCCGCACGTTCACGACCCTGCCCTCGGTCGCGGAGATCCTGGCCCAGGGGCCGACCAAGGCCACGGTCCGCCATCAGGACGGGCTCGCCATCGACCTGCGCGTCGTCGAGCCGGCGGCGTTCGGCGCCGCGCTGCAGTACTTCACCGGCTCCAAGGACCACAACGTGCGGGTCCGCGAGATGGCCTCACGCCGCGGCCTGCGCATCAGCGAGTACGGCGTGTTCGACGAGGCCACCGGTGCCCGCGTGGCCGGCGCCACCGAGGAAGAGGTCTACGCCACCGTCGGGCTGCCGTGGATCCCGCCCGAGCTGCGCGAGAACCAGGGTGAGATCGAGGCGGCCCGTGAGGGCCGGCTGCCGTCGCTGGTGACCGCCGCCGACATCCGCGGCGATCTGCACGACCACACCGACTGGTCCGACGGGCACCACTCGCTCGAACGGCTGGTGGCGGCCGCCGAGGCGCGCGGCTACGAGTACATCGTCGTCTCCGACCACTCGCGCTCCCTGACGATCGCCGGCGGGCTGGGGATCGAGGAGCTGCGCGCGCAGCGGGCGGCGATCCGCGGGCTGCAGCCGCGCTTCCGCGTCCGGATTCTCGCCGGGACCGAGTGCGACATCCTGGCCGACGGCTCGCTCGACTTTCCCGACGAGGTGCTGGCCGAGCTCGACGTCGTGCTGGCCGCGGTGCACTCGCGCTTCAAGCAGTCTCGCGCGGAGATGACGGCCCGCATCGTACGCGCGCTCGGGAACCCGTGGATGAACGTGCTCGTGCATCCGACCGGCCGCCTCATCGGCTCCCGCGAGCCGTACGACGTCGACCTGGAAGCCGTCCTGGCGGCCGCCCGCGAGCACGGCAAGGCGGTGGAGATCAACGCCTCGCCCGATCGGCTGGATCTGAACGACGTCCACGCCCGTCGGGCCGCCGCGCTCGGGGTGCCGGTGGCGGTCAGCACGGATACGCACTACCTGCGAGAGATGGACAACCTCGCCCTCGGCCTGGGGGTGGCCCGCCGCGCCTGGCTCGAGGCCGGCCAGGTCCTCAACGCGCGCCCTCTGGGCGACCTCCTTGCCTGGGCGAGGCCGGCCCGTTGAGGGGTTCGGGCAGACCGATCGCCCTGTGGATGGCAGTAAAAATGCCGCATCGCGGCAAGTAATTTCCCCTACAGGCTCGGATACTTCTGGCGTAGGTAGTGCCGGACCAATCATTGTGAATATCCGTGGATAAGCAACGACGGCCGCCAACGAAGCAGGTATTGCGGATGCGTGTCTGGGCCGTCCTGGAGCGTCGCGGGGTCGGCCGCTTCCCCCTCCCCCTCACCGACCGGATCCCGAACTTCGCAGGTGCCGCCGAGGCGGCCGACCAGCTGGCGGCGCTGCCCGAGTGGCGCGCCGCCCAGAGCCTCAAGTGCAACCCCGACGCGCCCCAGCGCGCGGTGCGACTGCGCGCACTACGCGAGGGCAAGAACGTCTACGTGGCGGTGCCGCGCCTGGCCGCCCCGCGCTGCTTCCTGCACCTCGATCCGCGGCGCCTGGGCAACCGCCTCGCCGGGGCCTCCACCATCAAGGGCGCCGCCGCGATGGGCGTGCCGATCGCCCCGCACGAGCTGCCGCGCATCGATCTGATCGTCGCCGGCAGCGTGGCCGTGAACCGTCGCGGGGCCCGCGTCGGCAAGGGCGGTGGCTACAGCGATCTCGAGTTCGCGCTCGCCAGCGAGATGGGTGCCGTCGACGAGCAGACGACGGTCGTCACCACCGTCCACGACCTGCAAGTCATCGGCGGCCCGATTCCCATGACGTCGCACGACGTGCCGGTGGACCTCATCGTCACGCCGACCCGCGTGATTCCCTGCCGCCGCGTCTTTGCGCGGCCCCACCGCATCGAGTGGGACGAGCTGACGCCGCCGCAGGTCGCCGCCATGCCGGCGCTCGCGCGGCTCCGCCCCGCCGCCGTCCGAAAGTAAGAACGTCCCCCGCGGTCGGCGCGACTGGCTGGCACCGCGCTTGAATCTCCCGTCTGCCCCATGACGCGGCGTCGATCACACCGAAAACAGCGCGGGAGGAACGACATGGAAGAGCAGAGCACTCGAGCGCAGGAGTCCGCACGCCAGGCCCAGGAATCCGCGCGCCAGGCCCAGGAGTCTGCGGGCCGCCGACTGCAGCAGCAGGCCCGCGAGGCGGCCAAGGACACCACGCGCGTCGCCGGGCAGCTCACGGGACTCGGCACCGAGACGCTCACGGTCTGCACCGACGCCGCCCAGCACGCGCTACGCGACGTCCTGGAGCTGTCGGCGCAAGTGACGCGCGAGCGTGCGCGGTTGATGACCGAATGGCAGCAGGCGAATCTCGACGCGATGCGGGAGATGCAGACGGTCGCATTGCGCTGGGCCACGCTCTGGCCGGAATTCCTCCGCGACCCGATTCGCGGCTACCAGCGCTCGCTCGAGCAGTCGATCGAGGCCAGCCATCACGTGCTCGGGCTCGCCCGGCGCAACGCCGAGACGCTGGCGCAATCGTGCCAGCGACTCGAGCGCGCCGCCGACGACACGACGCGGACCCTCGGCGAGACGTTTCGCGAGGCGTCGACGAAGATGCAGGACGTGTACGCGCGCACCGACCGCCCGCGCGTGGCCTAGCTACTCCGGGCGATGGGGCGGGCGGAAGAGGTGTGGTGGGGGCCCGCCGACCACGAGGATGGAGACCGAGTTGGACTCCGGGAGCCTGAGTTCCATCCGGCCGGGCGCCGCGCGGTCATGCTTGGGAGGGAAACGGGTCTGCGGGCCCCCACCACACCTCTTCCGCCCGCCCCACCGCCCTCGCGCCCGGCCATTCGGGCGATCGAGCGTCCGCCCACTACTGATAGTCGCACCAGCTCGCCTAAGGTTCCGCCTCGGGTGTCTCACGCGCGCGCAGCGCGATGCGCGCGCGCCATATGAGTTCGCCCTCGCGTTTGTCGGTCCCGTTGGCGCAGCGGGGAGCGGTCGGCGGGGGCTTGGGGGTGGGGGGCCGCCGACCCGTTTCCCTCCCAAGCATGACCGCGCGCCACCCAGCCGGATGGAACTCAGGCTCGCCAGTTCAACTCGGCCACCAACCCCGTGGTCGGCGGCCCCCCACCCCCAAGCCCCCGCCGACCGCGGTTAGGCTTGCGAGGGCGTGAGCCAGGCGCGAGGGAGAGAGGGCGCGGTCCAGGTGGTGAGGCGGTCGAGGAGCGCGCTCGGAGTGTCGGCGGCGAGGAGGAAGGCGAGGTAGTCGCGGCGGATGAAGTGCTCGCGAGTGGCGTGGTCGAGGAGCTGCAAGAGCGCGTTCCAGTAGCCGGCGACGTTGAGGAGGGCGATGGGCTTGCGGTGGATGCCGAGCTGCGACCACGTCAGCATCTCCAGCAACTCCTCGAGGGTGCCGAGGCCGCCGGGCAGCGCGATGAAGGCGTCGGCGAGCGAGGCCATCGTGGCCTTGCGCTCGTGCATGCTGTCGACGAGGCGAAGCTCGGTGAGACCGGTGTGGAGGAGCTCGCGGTTGGCGAGCGGACGGGGGATGACGCCGATGACCTCGACGCCGACGGCGAGCGCCGCGTCGGCCAGCACGCCCATGATGCCGACCGAGCCGCCGCCGTAGACCAGGCCGAGCTTGCGCCGGGCCAGCTCGCTCGCAAGCGCTCGCGCGGCCTCGGCGTAGTCCGCACGGGCGCCGGCCGCCGAGCCGCAGAAGACGCAGACCCGCGTCACGGCGTGGCGGGGGTGAGCCAGGCCTCCGCGAACTCGCGGCTGAGGGTACCCGTGTAGACCTCCTCCACCGGCCCCTCGAGCTTGAGCGACCAGTCGGGGCGCACGTCGATCACGAGGTCACCGCCCGGCATGCGGACGGTGACGCGGCCGTGATCGCAGCGGCCGTTGCGCACGGCCGCCGCGGCCGCCGCGCACGACGACGAGCCGGAGGCCAGCGTGTAGCCGGCGCCACGCTCCCAGATGAGGATGTCCAGCGTATGCTTGTCGGCGGCGCGCGCGAACTGCACGTTGGTGCGCTGCGGAAACGCCGGGTGCCGCTCGATCAGCGGCCCCACCCGCTTGCAGGCGTCCGTGTCGAGGTGCTCCACGAACACGACGCAGTGCGGGTTGCCGACCGAGACCGCCGTGGCCGAGACGGCGCTGCCGTCGCTGAGCTGTAGCGGCACGTCGACCACGTCGCGATCCGGTCCGTTCATCGGAATCTCGGGGGCGCGAAAGGTCGCGCGGCCCATCTCCACGGTGACGAAGGCCACAAGCCCCTCCTTGCCGTGGCAGAGGCACTCGACGACGCCGCCCGGCGTGTCGACCGTGAAGCGATCCTGCTTGGCGTGGCCGTGGTCGCGCAGCCACTTGGCGAAGATGCGCAGGCCGTTGCCGGACTTCTCGGCCTCGCTGCCGTCGGGATTGAAGATCCGCAGGCCGAACTCGGCCCGGGTGGAGGGGACCAGCATCAGGATGCCGTCGGAGCCGATGCCCCAGTTCCGGTCACAGATGCGGACGATGGAGGCCTCGGACAGGTCGAACGGCAGGTCCTCGCGGCGGAGGACGATGTAATCGTTACCGAGCCCGTGGCCCTTGGCGAACGGGATCGTCACGTCGCCGGCCCGCTCAGCGCTGCGAGATCGGCACGTAGCTCGCGCGCGTGGGCCCCGTGTACTCCGCCCGCGGGCGGATCAGCCGGTTGTTGCCGTGCTGCTCGAGGACGTGCGCCGCCCAGCCGGCCACGCGGCTCATGGCGAAGATGGGCGTGAACTGGTCGGTCGAGATCCCCATCGCCGCGTAGGCCGCGCCCGAGAAGAGGTCGACGTTCGGATAGATGTGCTTGTCCTCGGTGACGACCTTGGCCATCGTGTTGAGGATCTGCACGTAGGACGTGTTGCCGATCTGCTGGCCCAGCTCGGTGGCCAGACGGCGCAGGTGCTTGGCCCGCGGATCTTCGACGCGATAGACGCGGTGGCCGAAGCCCATGATGCGCGCCTTGTCGGCCAGCGCCTTGCGGATCCACGCGTCGGCCCGGGCCGGGTCCTTGATCTGCTCGACCATCAGCATCACCTGCTCGTTGGCGCCGCCGTGCAGCGGGCCCTTGAGGGCGCCGATAGCGGAGGTGATCGCCGAGTGGAGGTCGGACAGCGTGGCCGCGGTGACGCGGGCCGCGAAGGTCGACGCGTTGAACTCGTGATCGGCGTGCAGGATGAGCGCGATGTCGAACGTCTTGACGGCGAGCTCGGTGGCCTTCTTGCCGCTCATCATGTAGAGGAAGTTGGCGGCCAGGCTCAGCTTCGGGTTCGGCGCCACCGGCGGCTTGCCCCGGCGCAGTCGCTCCCAGGCCGCGACCAGCGTCGGCATCTGGGCGGTGAGCCGGATGCACTTGCGCAGCGTCGCCTCTCGCGAGTTGTCGTTGGCGTCGGGATCCCACGACGACAGCGCCGACACGCCCGTGCGGAGCACCTCCATCGGCGTCGTCTTCCTCGGCAGCGTGCGCAGCAGCGCCAGCAGCTTGGGCGGCAGCTTGCGGTTGGCCGTCGACGAGAGCGCCTTGTTGAAGGTGTCGAATTCCTTCTTGGTCGGCAGCGCCCCATACCAGAGCAGGTAGGCGACTTCCTCGAACGTCGAGTGCGCGGCGAGATCGTCGACGTCGTAGCCGCGGTATACGAGACGCCCCTCGCGACCGTCGATGAAACAGATGTCCGACGTCGAAACGACGACGTCTTCGAGGCCGGCTTTACCTACCGTGCTCATGGCGCTCCCTCGCAGGATGGGGTGCGAACGACCTTGCTTGTATCATAGGTGGCTGCACGCTTCAACGACCGCATGACCGACGTCAGCGACTTCTACGATCGCCATCCGATCAGCGAGGCGCAGGTGCTCGCGGCGCTACGCCGGCGGCGTGGCGCGCTCGCCGGGACCCCGCTCACGGCCGACGATCTGTTCGAGTTCGACCAGGACCACTACGGCGGCCTCGCCGCGGTCGACGCCCTCGCGCGCCTGGCCGGCATCGACGCCCGCACCCGCGTGCTCGACCTCTGCGCGGGCCTCGGGGGGCCCGCGCGATTCCTGGCCAGCCGGCGCGGCTGCCGCGTGGTCGCCGTCGAGCTGAACGCCGGCCGCGCCGGCGGCGCCGAGCGTCTCACCCGGCTGGTGCGTCTGCACACGCGGGTGCGCGTCGTGCGGGGGGACGCGACCGCGCTGCCCCTCGGCCGCGCGCGCTTCGACGCCTGCCTGAGCCAGGAGGCGCTGCTCCACATCGCCGACAAGGCGGCCGTCCTGCGCGAGACCCACCGCGTGCTCGCGCCCGGCGGACGCCTCGCCTTCACCGACTGGGTGGCGCGGCCGACGCTGGGCGACGGCGAGCGACGCCGCCTGCAGGAGTGGATGGCCGCCACTACCCTGCAGACGCTCGCCGGCTACCGCACGCTGCTCGGCGCCGCCGGCTTCCACGCGGTGACGGCCGAGGACCTCGCCGACGAGTGGCGCGCGATCCTTCGCTCGCGACTGGAGATGTTCCGGGCGATGCGCGAGGACACGGTGGCGCGCCTCGGGGAGGCGCGCTACCGGGAGTACGACCAGCTCTACGGATTCTTCGTGGGACTGATCGAGGCCGGCAAGCTGGGCGGCGGCCGCTTCAGCGCGACTGCATAGGTGGGGGGCCCCGATATGGCCCCCCACACACCCCCCCAACTACTCGTCGCGCCCCGGCGGAGCCGTGGCGCGCCTCGACCGCGCGCTTACCGCAGGGGCCCACATCCCCCCCAGCGGACGCTTCCGTGCACCGGATCAGCCGCGGTCGCAGACCGTCGGCTGCATCCGGTGGCGACGCGCCACCCTCACCTCGGCAGGGCGTCGCCGATGGCTTTGGCTTCGGTCGCGAACTTCTTGGCGTCGAACTTCTTGGGATCCTCGATCGTGCCGAACATCCGATCCAGCGCGTCACCGACGGCCTTGTCGGCCTTCTGGCCGGGCGCCTTCGAGTACGTGCTGTAGAGGCGATCCAGCGCCATCGCCCCCTGCTCGGCGCCGCGGACGCCCGTACCGCCGATGGCGTCGCCGGCGCTCGCGATGTCGCCCATGATCTTGCGCGTGCTGGCCTGATCGAAGTCGCGGACGGCCACCTTCGGCGCCTGCGCGTTCATCGTCGCCGCGAGGTTCTTGGCCGTCGCCGCCACCTTCGCCTTGTCGCCCTTGCCGACGGCGTCGGTCAACGCGGCGATGTCGCTCTCGACCGACTTCTGGGCGTCGGCCGCCACCACACCGAGGAGCACGCGCACCACCGCGCCGTGGCCCTGCACCTTGGCGAGCGCGTCGGTCAGCAGCGCGCCCGAGGCGTTGCCGGCCGCGCGGTCGCCGAGCTGCTTGGCGGCCTCGCGCAGCGAGATCAGCTGCCCGGTCGCCCACGACTTCGTGCCCGCCCACGTGCCCTTGTCGCGCCAGTGCGGCGGCATCGTCGCGCTGAAGGTGTCGAGCTCGAAGGCGAGCAGGTCGGGATGGCCGGCCGCCACCATCTCGGCATCGATCTGCAGATGGCAGGACACACACTTCTCGGCGCGCTGCAGGAAGTTCTTGGTGTCGTACATGCCGAGCTTCACCGACTGCTCGTGCGTCCAGCCCTTCTCGGCGTGCGGCTCCAGCCACTTCTCGGCGGGGCCGTGGCAGCCGTCGCAGTGCACGCCCTCGCTGATGTCGAACTTCGGTCCCCGCAGCTCGGGCTTCACGTCGACGGCGTGGCAGACGAGACACTTGCTGCTCGTCTCCGCCTTGCCGAGCTTGAGGTTGGTCGCGATCTTGGCGGGGCTCACGCCCGACTTCAGCTTCTCGTTCGTGAGCGTCGCGAAGGCCTTCGCGTGCTTGTCCTTCTGGAACCAGACGACGTTCTCGTTCAGCTTCGGGAAATCGGCCTTGGGCTTCGTGCTGCCGTGGCAGTTGGAGGCGCCGCAGGAGGCCGCGCCCGTGTACTTCAGATTGCCCTGCGCGTGCACGGCCTCGGGAGCCAGGGGTGCGGACAGGCGCGTCCCTCCGATGACCGTGGCAGCGACGACGACGGCGCCGAGCACGACGCCCCAAGCAGCGCGATGCGACATGAGAATCCTCCTGTGGTGACCCGTGGTACCCGTCACCGGCTCAGCGCGGCCGTCTCAGCCTCGGCCCTGGCTCCGGCTCGGTGGCCGGCTCCTCACGTTTGGGCGCCGCCGGCTTGCGCGGCTCGCCCGGCGGCTCTTCGCTCACCGTGTACAGGCGCCCGTCCTTCAGGTACAGGCGCTGCATCTCGGGCAGTGTCATCGGCCGCGACCCCAGCCGATTGAACACGGCGATCTGGTGCCCCGACTCGTCCGCGGCGCGGTCCCGATCCGTGCCCTTGGAAACCGCCAGGGCGGGTCCGCGGGTCCGGAATGTCGAGATCAGTCGCGGCTCGGGCCGCGGGCTGAAGCCGAGGTAGGTCGGCGTCTCCTCGGGGGATGTGAGCTGCACGACGCGCAGACCGTTCTTGCCATCGGCGACGTAGGCGAACAGGCTCGCGTTGGTCATGCCGACCTTGACGTCGCGGGCGTCGTTGATGGCACCGGCCGCATCATATAACCGATCGAGCGCCGGCGTCTCGGGCCGCTCGATGTCGACGATGGCCACCCCCTGGCGACCGGCGGCGACGTAGGCATAGGTCCGGGCCAGGTACACGCCGTGCGCGTCGGCCAGGCGGACGACGGCGTCGGGCACGGCCCGCGGCCTGGTGGGATCGGTGACGTCCACCACCTTCAGCCCCTCGGAGTCGGTGACGAACGCGTAGCGAAACTGCACGGCCACCGAGCGCGGCCCCACGATGTGGGGCGCGCCGACGGTCCCGACGATCCGTGGCTTGAGCGGATTGTCGAGGTCGACGACGAACAGCCCCTTGGGCGCCAGCACGTAGGCGTAGTGACCGGCCAGCGTGATGTTGACGGCCCCGGTGAGCAGCCCGTCGGGGTTGAACGCCAGCGCGCGCTCCAGGAAGTTGTTCGTGGGATCCCCGTCCAGCAGCGTGGAGATGCCGGGCCGGTTGGGACTGTCGAGCGGGTTGCCGATCACCACCAGCCCTTCCTCCCGGTCGCTCACGTAGAGGTAGGCGTAGACCGGGTGGATCTTCTGCTCCTGGTTCTCCGGCCGCTGGTGACGGGTGGGATCGACCGCCAGCGTGGAGGGCGAGGCCACCGCCGTGGCGTACTTGGTCTTCACGTAGAGGCGCTGGCCGAGCGGCGACACCGGCGCCGTCACGATCTTCTCCGAGAAGCCCTTCTGGTCGATCTGGGCCACGTCGTAGGCGCGGAAGCCGCCGGAGCCGTTGGCGGTATAGAGGTACTCGCCCCGGATCAGGATCGACTGCACCTCGTCGCGGCCGAAGATGTCGAGGACGTCGCGGCCCCGGTGGTGCTCGGCCTCGTGCAGCAGGTCGCCGCCGTCGCGGTGCTTCGCGTACGCCGTCGGGTACGCCACCTTGTGCAGGTAGCTGCCGATCACCGCCTGCGGCTCCTCGCGCTCGGTGACGATGACCGCCTCCAGCCCCTTGCCGCCCTCGGCCACGTAGGCGTAGCGCCCGATGAAGTTGTAGTAGTTCGTCCCCTGCATCAGCAGCGAGGCCATCCAGGCGTTGTTGTCGTTGGCCTTGGATACGTGGCAGTCGGTGCAGTGCTTCGTCTCGGTGGACCGCACGGTGTGCGGCACGAAGGTGCTGAACGAGTGCCCGCTGAAGCCCTCGGCCGACACCGTCTGCTGTTGCGAGTACACCCACTCGCGGTTGCCGTTCTGGGAGCCGACCAGCACCGCGCACGTCGAGCGCGCCGGCGACAGCCGGCCGCCTGCGGTGGTGCCGTCCACGGCGAGCATGAAGACGTCGTCGCGGATCGTCTGGAAGTTGTAGGGCGTCCAGTTCCGGAGGACGGTGCCCTCGTTGTGCAGCAGCGGCTTGCGCTCGTTGGCCTTCATCGGCAGGTGGCAGCCGAAGCAGCTCGTCACCCACGAGGTATGGCAGGCGACGCACGTCATCCTGGCGTCGGCGTGGGCCAGCTCGGTATCCGCGGCCGGCGCATCCCCCCACGTCGTGCCGTCGCGCCGCAGCGTCTTGGCCAGCCGCGAGCGCTCGGCGCGCTTGGGGTTGGCGAGCGCCCACGCCGAGGCGGGATCGATGGAGTCGAGGACCTGCACGACCTCCCACGCCAGATCCTTGGTCACCGTCGAGCGCTGGATCAGCGTGTCGCCGCGCCACTGGAAGCGGCGCTGCCCGAACGGCGTCGTCAGCAGCGAGAGGTCGGTGCCGCCGGCGGGCGCCGCCGGCCCGGAGGTCTTGAGGTTCGCCTTCTCCTTGATGCTGCCGTGGCAGTCCACGCAGGTGATCTCGATCGCCGCCCGCGTCTCCCCGTACAGCTTGCCGTTGCCGTGGTTGTCCTGCTTGAAGTGGCAGTCCGAGCAGTGCATCCCCTTCTCGAGGTGGATGTCCTTGAGGTGCACCGCCTTCTTGAAGCGGTCGGGGTCCTCGGGCGCGACGACCTTGTTCTCGGCGTCGAGCATGTGCCCCTTGCGGTCGGTCTTGTAGACGTTGCGGAACACCCAGCCGTGGCCGTGGAAGTCGGCGAACTGGGTGCGCGTGAGCTTGGGATTGAGATCGGTCACGTTGTCGAGGAACTTCTTGTCCGACCAGAGCCCGCGCGCCGCCGAGCCCTCGGGGTTGGCCCGCTGGATGTCGAAGAGCTGATCGGCCGTGAGCTTGCGCTCCTTCGCCGGATACATGAGGTGACCGTCGGTCTCGTTGTCCCACCAGGTCGTGCCCAGATAGCTGTTCGTCACCGTCGTCCCGGGATGGTGATGACAGACCACGCACTGGCTCGACGGGATCGAGTTCGTGAACTGGTGCCGGATCGGATGGCCCGGCTCGTCCTTGGGGATGGTGGGATCGGCGGTGGCGGTCTTGCCCTGATGGCCGTACTGAGCGGCCTCGCCGGAGTGCACCGGGGAGCGGTCGTTGGCGTAGAGGACGTGGCAGCCCGAGCATCCGCTCGAGCGGAACTCGCCGGGATGCTCGTTGTTGCCGAGGAACGACAGCGCCGGGTCGAACAGGCGCGTCTTCTGGAGGTTCAGCCACACCGGGTCGGTGCGGTTGAGCGTGCCCAGGCCGCGCTGGCTCAGCCGGTTGGCCGGACGGCCGGGGGCCTCGTCGATGACCGGGACGCCGATCTCCAGCGGCTTCTGCTGGCCGCGTTCGAAGATGCGCAGCACGTTGCCCGGCTGGCCGACCTCGAAGCGTGGCAGCGGATCGAGCCAGGCCAACACGCCCTTCTTGACCGTCTCGTCGAGCGTCGGCGGCGGCAGCGTCAGCGCGCGCTGCGGCAGGCCGTCGGGCCCGTATGCTTCGCCGAAGCGCGGCCGCTTGATCGGGAAGCCGCCGTTGTTGTAGAGCGCCGCGGCCCAGAGCATGGGCCCGGTCTTCATCATGCTCTTCTCGACCGTGGCGACCTCGCTGGGATGGCAGCCGTTGGGGCCGCACGTCCGCCGTGCCACCCGCAGGTCGCCGGGATTGACGAACTGCACGAACTCCGCGCTCTCCTGCAGCATGGCCGTGTACGAGTGCGTCGGGTTGGCGGCGGTCCGCCACACGTCGGCGTGCCTGGGCAGCACGTGGGCCTGCTTCTTGGCGGTGTCGTAAGCGGGCGAGCCCGGGGTGGCGCCCTCGGGCGCGCGGACCTCGAGGCGCCCGCCGTGGCAGTCGGTGCAGCCGAGCTTCACGGTCGTGGCCGTGTGCATGCTCGGCGAGTCGGTCTTGGTGTGGCAGGTCACGCAGCCGGCGCTCTTGCGATCCGCGTCGGCCTGGTTCTGCTTGGCCACCTCCGCCTTCTCCGGCTCGGGCTTCGCGGGCTCGGCGGGCGTCGCCGGCTGGGCCGGCTCCTCCTCGCTCGGGCCACGCCGGATCCGCTGGGCCAGCTGGACCGGGCTGCGCTCCCCGGCGGCCGCGATCGCGACGCCCGTGTCGGGCCGTCGGGCCGCGCGCGTTCCGGGCCATGGCGCCAGCGCGCCGAGCACGAGCGCCATCACCAGCGCCGCCAGGGCGGCCCGCCGCCACCGAGAGCGGCCCATCTCCCCTCGTGTCACCGTCGCGCCTCCCCTAAGACCTCGACCCGTTCCAGTCCACGGGGCCCGAACCAGTACCGCGCGCCGGGCTCGGGTCCCTGAAAGTCGTCGCTCGCCGCCGCCGCCAACGCGGTCGGCGCGTGGGCAACCTCGACGGTGCTCTCGGGAACCCGCGTGTCCGCCCACACCAGCGGCGCATCCTCGGGCGGCATGTCCATCGCGACCACCACGTCGGGCGCCTCCGGCCCGAGCTCCTCGGGCAGGCGGAGCGCCGGAGCGCCCTCCGCGTCGGCGATCTCACGGCCGGGCGGCGGCGGCTCGCCGCCAGCCCCGATGTCCTCGGCCATGACCGGCGGCGCCGGCGCGGTAGGGACGGAGATGAGCGGCGTGTCGGCGACCACCGCCGCCACGACGCTCGTGGCCGGCGGCGGGGCGGCGCCGTCACGCCAGGGCGTCGTCGTCAGGCCGACCAGCGCGAACGCGATCATGAGGACGGCGGGGATGCCCAACCGCCACAGCACTCCGGTTTCCGGCGTCGCCAGCGTCGGCCTCCGTCGATCAGTACGTCAGGGTCAGGGAGACGAAGCCCGAGTAGAGCGT
>Ga0134124_10001328_pt1 | contig 19850 bp, 18 predicted proteins | sample KB304_FD_96880 | JGI IMG/M metagenome (GOLD analysis project Ga0134124, IMG submission 96880) | Terrestrial soil microbial communities without Nitrogen fertilizer from Kellogg Biological Station, Michigan, USA - KB3-0-4 | ecosystem: Environmental > Terrestrial > Soil > Unclassified ... | reverse complement strand
AGCCCAGGCGCATGATCTGGTCGTAGCGGTAGCGCGGGAAGGTGGCGCGGAACCACAGGAACAGCGTCACCATGAAAAACACCTTGGCCGCCAGCCACAGGAACGGCGGGATGAGCTCGAACGGCCCGCCGAAGGGCGAGGCCCAGCCGCCCAGGAACATGACCGTGGCCAGCGTGGCGATGAGGATCATGTTGGCGTACTCGGCCAGGAAGAAGGTGGCGAAGGCCATGCCCGAGTACTCGATCATGTGGCCGGCCACGATTTCCGATTCGCCTTCCACCACGTCGAAGGGCGCGCGGTTGGTCTCGGCCACGCCCGACACGAAGTACACCACCATCATGGGCGCGAGCGGCAGCCAGTTCCAGGACAGGAAGTTGAGACCGTGGCTGGCGAACCAGCCGCGGGTCTGGCCGTTGACGATGTCGGAGAGGTTGAGGCTGTGCGACACCATGAGCACGCACACCAGCGCGAAGCCCATGGCGATCTCGTAGGCCACGATCTGCGCCGCCGAGCGCATGGCGCCCAGGAAGGCGTACTTGGAGTTGGAGGCCCAGCCGGCGATGATGACGCCGTACACGCCCAGCGATGTCATGGCCATGAGATAGAGGATGCCGGCGTTGACGTCGGCCAGCACCACCTCGGGGGCGAAGGGCACCACCGCCCAGGCGGCCAGCGCCGGCCCCAGCGCCAGCACCGGCGCGAGCACGAACAGCGCCTTGTTGGCGTTGGTGGGAATCACCACCTCTTTCACCAGCGCCTTCAGGCCGTCGGCGATGGGCTGGAACAGGCCCAAGGGGCCGACGCGGTTGGGCCCCAGGCGGATCTGCATCCAGCCGATGACCTTGCGCTCCCACAGCGTGAGGTAGGCCACGCAGCCCAGGAGCGGCAGCACGATGCACAGCACCAGCACCAGGGTCTTGATGGCGGTGAACACATAGCCGCCCCACTCCATGCCCAGGCTGTGCTGCAGGAAGCCGTGGAAGGCGTTGATGGCGTCCATCAGGCTTTCACCACGCTGACCGCGCCGCTCATCGAACCCAGGGCGGAAGTGGAGGCATGCCCGGCGGCGACGCGCGCGCAGCCGGCCGGCAGCCTGTCGTCCAGCGCCAGCTCGAGCTCGACCTCGCCGCCGGATTCGCCGCGCGCCCGCACCTTCTGCCCGGCCGCGGCACCCAGCCTGTCGGCCTCGGCGCGCGACAGCCACAGGCGCGGCGCGCGCGCGTCGGCGGTGTGCTGCAGGGATTCGGCGCGGCGCACCAAGGCGTCGGCGAAGTAGATGGGCACGTCGGCGATGCGCTCGAAACCGTCCGGGGAAGGCTTGCCGGACGAAGCGGCCGTGCCGGACAGTTGATTGTTCAAGGACTGCGGCAGCGGCCTGGCGCGCAGCACTTCGTCGCGCACCTGCTCGCTGGTGTCGTGGTCGAATCCGGCCAGGTTGAGCATGTTGCCCAGCACGCGCAGGATCTTCCACCCGGGGCGGGCTTCACCGAGCGGCTTCACGACGCCGTTGAAGCTCTGCGCCCTGCCCTCGCTGTTCACGAAAGTGCCCGAGGTCTCGGTGAAGGGAGCCATGGGCAGCATCACATCTGCATGCTTTTCCACGGCGGACTTGAATGTGGTCAGCGCCACGACAAAGTCCGCCCCTTCCAGAGCCTTGTTGGCGGCGATGGGGTCGTGCAGATCGAGTTCAGGTTCCACCCCTACCAGCACATAGGCTTTGCGCGGTTGCGCCAGCATGGCGCCCGCATTCAAACCCTTTTCATCCGGCAGGCAGTTGGCGACGTACCCGCCTACCGAGTTGGCCGCTTCGCCGATGAAGCCAAAACGCGCTCCGGACAGTTCGGCCAGTGCCTGCGCGAGCTGGTGAAGCTTCGCGGCATCCGGGTGCTGCTCGGCGAAGTTGCCGAGCAGGATGGCGGTGGACTTGCCTGAGGCGAAGCTGGTTGCGATAGCCTTGGCGGCGTCGCTGACGCTTGCCGAGGCGACGGACTGGGGCGCATCGACCTTTTTCACTTCGGCCACGGCCTTGACGATTTGGCTCAGGGTCTCCGCCAGCATTGACGGCGCTACAATGGCTTTTGCCGCCACGTTCATCAACTGATCGTCGTCGGCGCTATGCAACAGCGATACTTGCAGTCCCCGCTTAGCCGCCGCTCTGAGCCTCGAAGCTATTAATGGTGCGTCCTTGCGCAGGAACGAGCCCACCACCAGCACGCGGTCGAGCCTGGACAGATCCGCGATGGGCATGCCCATCCAGGGGATGCCGGCGCGCCGGCCGTCGGCCGAAAAGTCGCTGCGCCGCAGGCGGAAATCCACGTTGGCCGCGCCCAGGCCGCGCGCGAGCTTGGCCGCCAGCGCCATTTCCTCCAGCGTCGAATGCGGGCTCACCAGCGTGCCGATGGACTCCGCGCCATGTGCCGAGCGGATGCCCGACAGCTTGGACGACACTAATTCAAGCGCCTCGCTCCAGTCGGCCGCGCGCCAGGCGGCGCCGTCCTTGATCATGGGGCGCGTCAGCCGGTCGCCCGAGTTCAGGCCTTCGTAGGAAAAGCGGTCCTTGTCCGACAGCCAGCACTCGTTGACCGCTTCGTTCTCCAGCGGCACCACGCGCATGACACGGTCCAGCTTCACCTGCACCACCAGGTTGGAGCCCAGCGCGTCGTGGGGAGCAACGGACTTGCGCCGCGACAGTTCCCAGGTGCGCGCCGAGTAGCGGAACGGCTTGGAGGTCAGCGCGCCCACGGGGCAGATGTCGATCATGTTCCCCGACAGTTCGGAGTCCACGGTCTTGCCCACGAAGGACACGATTTCCGAGTGCTCGCCGCGGTTGATCATGCCCAGTTCCATGACCCCGGCCACTTCCTGGCCGAAGCGCACGCAGCGCGTGCACTGGATGCAGCGCGTCATTTCCTCGGCCGCCACCAGCGGCCCGAGGTTCTTGTGGAACACCACGCGCTTGGCCTCGGTGTAGCGCGAGGCGCTGCCGCCGTAGCCCACGGCCAGGTCCTGCAACTGGCACTCCCCGCCCTGGTCGCAGATGGGGCAGTCGAGCGGGTGGTTGATGAGCAGGAACTCCATCACGCCCTGCTGGGCCTTCACCGCCTGGTCGGAATGCGTCCACACCTTCATGCCATCGGTGGCCGGCGTGGCGCAGGCCGGCATGGGCTTGGGCGCCTTTTCGACCTGCACCAGGCACATGCGGCAATTGGCGGCGATGGACAGCTTCTTGTGATAGCAGAAATGCGGGACGAAGATGCCAAGCTTGTTGGCCGCTTCCATGACGGTGGCGCCGTTGGCCACCTCGACGCTCTTGCCGTCGATTTCGACTTTGAGCTGCGCCATTACGCGGCCTTCTCGGATGCGCGGATGTCGCCCACGTGCGCCTGCACCACCGCCTGCGGCGAAGGATCGGCGCCCGCCCTGCCCCACTTGGGCTCGACCTCCGGGCCCTGCACCATGCACTGCTTGTGCGCGATGTGGTGCTCGAACTCGTGGCGGAAGTGCTTCAGGAAGCTCTTCACCGGCAGCGCCGCGGCGTCGCCCAGGGCGCAGATGGTGCGGCCGGCGATGTTGTCGGCCACGTTGTCCAGCAGCGCCAGGTCTTCGAGCCTGCCTTTGCCCGTCTCGATGCGGTGCACCACGCGGTACAGCCAGCCCGTGCCCTCGCGGCACGGCGTGCACTGGCCGCACGACTCCTCATAGTAGAAATAGGACAGGCGTTCCAGGGCCCGCACCATGCAGGTGGTCTCGTCCATGACGATGACCGCGCCCGAGCCCAGCATGGAGCCGGCCTTGGCGATGGAATCGTAGTCCATGTCCGTGGCCATGATGATGTCGGCGGGCAGCACCGGCATGGACGAACCGCCGGGAATGACGCCTTTCAGCTTGCGGCCGCCGCGCACGCCGCCCGCCATCTCGAGCAGCTTGGCGAAGGGCGTGCCGAGCTTGATTTCATAGTTGCCGGGCTTGTTCACGTGGCCGGTCACCGACAGCACCTTGGTGCCGCCGTTGTTGGGGCGGCCGAGCGCGAGGAAAGCGTCGGCGCCGTTCCTCATGATCCACGGCACTTGCGCGAAGGTCTCGGTGTTGTTGATGGTGGTGGGCTTGCCGTACAGGCCGTAGCTGGCCGGGAACGGCGGCTTGAAGCGCGGCTGGCCCTTCTTGCCCTCCAGCGACTCGAGCAGCGCCGTCTCCTCGCCGCAGATGTAGGCCCCGTAGCCGGGATGCGCGTACAGCTCGAAACTGAAATCGCTGCCCAGGATGTTCCTGCCCAGGTAGCCCGCGGCGCGCGCCTCCTCCAGCGCCTCCTCGAAGCGCTCGTACACGGACCAGACCTCGCCGTGGATGTAGTTGTAGCCGGCCGTCGCCCCCATGGCGTAGGCGCCGATGATCATGCCCTCGATGACCGAGTGCGGGTTGTAGCGCAGGATGTCGCGGTCCTTGCAGGTGCCGGGCTCGCCTTCGTCCGAGTTGCACACCAGGTACTTGGCGCCGGGAAACTGGCGCGGCATGAAGCTCCACTTCAGTCCGGTGGGAAAGCCCGCGCCGCCGCGGCCGCGCAGCGAGGACTTCTTGACCTCGGCGATGACCGCGTCCGGGGTGATCTTGTCGGCCAGGATCTTTTTCAGCGCGGCGTAACCGTCGCGCGCCTCGTAGCCCTTGAGGCCCCAGTTGTTGCCGTCGAGGCCGGTCATCAAAATCGCGTCGGGACCGTAATCGAGCATCAGGACTTCTCCAGCTCGGAAACCAAAGCATCGAGCTTGTCGTTGGACATGTAGTCGCACATACGCTTGTTGTTGACCAGCACCACCGGCGCCATGGCGCAGGCGCCCATGCACTCGCCTTCCTTCACCACGAACTTGCCGTCGGCGGTGGCCTCGTTGAACCCCACGCCCAGGCGCGCCTTGAGGTGGTCGGCGGCGGCCAACGAGCCCTGCAGGCCGCACGGCAGGCAGGTGCAGATGGTGAGCTTGTACTTGGCCGCGGGCGCCAGGTTGTACATGTTGTAGAAGGTGGCCACCTCGTACACGGCCACCGGGGGCATGCCCAGGTACTGGGCCACGAAATCCATGGTCTCGGTGGCCAGCCAGCCCTTTTCGTCCTGGGCGATGATGAGCGCCGCCATCACCGCCGACTGCTTCTGCTCGGCGGGATACTTGGCGATTTCGCGGTCGATCTTTTTGAGGGATTCTGGAGACAACATTAGCGGTCAATTTCCCCGAACACGATGTCCTGGGTGCCGATGATGGCCACCACGTCGGCCAGCATGTGGCCCCTGGACATTTCATTCAGCGCGGCCAGGTGCGGAAAGCCGGGCGCGCGGATCTTGAGGCGGTAGGGCTTGTTCGCCCCGTCCGATATGGCGTAGATGCCGAACTCGCCCTTGGGATGCTCCACCGCCGCATAGGCCTCGCCCGGCGGCACGTGCATGCCCTCGGTGAACAGCTTGAAGTGGTGGATGAGCTCTTCCATGTTGCTCTTCATGTCCACGCGCGAGGGCGGCGCCACCTTGTGGTTGGCGGTGATCACCGGGCCCGGGTTGGCGCGCAGCCAGTCGATGCACTGGCGGATGATGCCGTTGGACTGGCGCATTTCCTCGATGCGCACCAGGTAACGGTCGTAGCAGTCGCCGTTCACGCCCACCGGGATGTCGAACTCGAGCTGGTCGTACACCTCGTAGGGCTGCTTGCGGCGCAGGTCCCATTCCACACCCGAGCCGCGCAGCATGGGGCCGGTGAAGCCCAGCGCGCGGGCGCGCTCCGGGGTCACCACGCCGATGCCCACGGTGCGCTGCTTCCAGATGCGGTTGTCGGTGAGCAGGGTCTCGTACTCGTCCACGTACTTGGGGAAGCGCCGCGTGAAGTCCTCGATGAAATCGAGCAGCGAGCCCTGGCGGTTCTCGTTCAGGCGCTTGACCTTGGCCGGGCTGCGGTAGGGCGAGGGCTCGTACTGCGGCATGCGGTCAGGGAGGTCGCGGTACACCCCGCCCGGGCGGTAATAGGCGGCGTGCATGCGCGCCCCCGACACCGCCTCGTAGCAGTCCATCAGGTCCTCGCGCTCGCGGAAGCAGTACAGGAACACCGTCATGGCGCCGATGTCGATGGCGTGCGCCCCCAGCCACAGCAGGTGGTTGAGCAGCCGCGTGACCTCGTCGAACATGACGCGGATGTACTGCGCGCGAATGGGCACGTCCACGCCGGCCAGCCTCTCGATGGCCAGGCAGTAGGCGTGCTCGTTGCACATCATGGACACGTAATCCAGCCGGTCCATGTAGGGCAGCGACTGGATCCAGGTCTTGTTCTCGGCCAGCTTCTCGGTGGCGCGGTGCAGCAAGCCGATGTGCGGATCGGCGCGCTGGATGACCTCGCCATCCAGTTCCAGCACCAGGCGCAGCACGCCGTGGGCGGCAGGGTGCTGCGGGCCAAAGTTCAGCGTGTAGTTACGGATTTCAGCCATGACGCACCCTGCGCCGCACCCGGCACTCAAACCCCCTCGCGCGCAGCGCGAGGCCACGTGATGAATCCCTAAAAATGTTCACGGCTTGGGCTCCAAGCCGCCGTACGCATCTTCGCGAATAATCCGCGGCGTAATTTCCCGAGGCTCGATCGTCACCGGCTGATAAATCACTCGGCCCTGCTCCGGGTCGTAGCGCATCTCCACGTTGCCCGAGACCGGAAATTCCTTGCGGAACGGATGCCCGATGAAGCCGTAATCGGTAAGCAGGCGGCGCAAGTCGTTGTGGCCGGAGAACACGATGCCGTACAGGTCGAAGGCCTCGCGCTCGTACCAGTTGGCGTTGGGATACACGCCGGTGAGCGAGTCCAGTACCGGAAAGTCGTCTTCGGGCGCAAAGGTGCGCAGCCGTAGGCGCCAGTTATGTGAAATCGACAGAAGATGGGACACGGCGGCAAAGCGCGGTCCCAAACGCGATCCATCGCCCCACACCGAGTAGTCCACGCCGCACAGGTCGATGAGTTCCTCGAAGGCCAGGGCCGGCGAGTCGCGCAGCGTCTGCGCCACGGCGGCGTAGTCGCCGGATTTCACAACCAACGTCAGTTCGCCCAGCGCCTCGGTGAGGCTCTGGACCTTGTCGCCGAGCGCCTCGGTCAGCGCGCCTTTGAGTTGTTCGAGTTTGGCCGACATGCTTCTTGTGCTGATTAACGCGCGATGGTGTTGGTGCGCTTGATCTTGTTCTGCAACTGCACCAGTCCGTACAGCAGCGCCTCGGCCGTGGGCGGGCAGCCCGGCACGTACACGTCCACGGGCACGATGCGGTCGCAGCCGCGCACCACCGAGTAGCTGTAGTGGTAGTAGCCGCCGCCGTTGGCGCACGAGCCCATGGACAGCACCCAGCGCGGCTCGGGCATCTGGTCGTACACCTTGCGCAGCGCCGGGGCCATCTTGTTGCACAGCGTGCCGGCCACGATCATGAGATCGGAGTGGCGCGGGCTGGGGCGGAACACGATGCCGAAGCGGTCGAGGTCGTAGCGCGCCGCGCCGGCGTGCATCATTTCCACGGCGCAGCAGGCCAGGCCGAAGGTCATGGGCCACAGCGACCCGGTGCGGGTCCAGTTCACCAGCTTGTCCACCGTGGTGGTGACGAAGCCCTGCTGCATCAGTCCGTCATTGGCGCCCATAGTCAGTCTCCTGCCACTATTCCCATTCGAGGGCGCCCTTCATCCACTCGTAAATGAAGCCCACCACGAGGATGAAGAGGAACACCATCATGGCCACGAAGCCGAACATGCCGATTTCGTCCAGCACGACGGCCCAGGGGAAAAGAAAGGCGATTTCCAGGTCGAACAGGATGAACAGGATGGCAACGAGGTAGTAGCGCACGTCGAACTTCATGCGCGCGTCCTCAAAGGCCTCGAAGCCGCACTCGTAGGGGGAGAGCTTCTCGCTGTCCGGCCGGTTCATGCCCAGCAGCGTGGAGCACACCCATCCCGCCACCGTCGGACCCACGCCCACGAGGGCGGCGATGATGATGAAAACCAGGATGGGGAAGTAATTTTCCAGCATGCGCGACCTAGTTTTTTTGACCGGCGGGCGGCGCGCCGGTTCTGGAACATTCGAGACTGTGGGTGCGGCGGAAGAAGGCTATGCCGGCGACGGTAACGCGGATTTCCGCTTCACCCATGATACCGGCCCGCTGTCGCAAAATTCGCCCTTCCTTCCGATCAAACACGGCGCTCGCGCCCATGCATGCAGTACATGCCACCCTTGTCTGGTGCCGACGGGGAGACTCGAACTCCCACAGCTTTCGCCACCGCCCCCTCAAGACGGCGTGTCTACCAATTCCACCACGTCGGCAAGTGGGTCAGGCGGGCTGTCGTGACCTTGCGCCCGCTCAAACCCTAGCATTCTACTACTTCGGCACCTCGTTCGCCTTGGAGTCCGGATTCTTGGCCGGCGGCGGCGGCGCGGGAACCGCGGTCCCGCCGGATTTTGCCGCGTCCGCCGGCGCGCCCGGCGCGACCTGTGCCCCCTGCGGCGCGCTTTGTGCCGCTCCGGGCACGGCGCCCTGCGGTGACGCGGGCGGCGTGGCGGGGGCCGGCGCTTCCTTGACCGCATCCATCACGCCGCCGCCGCTGCGCGTGTTGTGCGTGGCGAGGTAGGTCAGCCCCAGGCTGGTGAGGAAGAACACCGCCGCCAGAATGGCGGTGGCGCGCGACAGGAAATTCGCCGAGCCGGTGGCGCCGAACAGGCTGCCCGAGGCGCCGCTGCCGAAGGCGGCGCCCACGTCGGCGCCCTTGCCGTGCTGAAGCAGCACCAGACCGATGATGGCCAGGGCCACCAGCACGTGCACGATCAATATCAGGGTCATCCAGATGTTCATTGCCGCTTCCTTCGCTGTCCTTTCAAACCACCGTCAAGCAGCCCGCGCCGCCTGGCATCCCGCTTCGTAAATGGCGAGGAAATCCGCCGCCACCAGCGAGGCGCCGCCCACCAGCGCGCCGTCCACGTCGGGCTGCGACAGCAGCTCCCGGGCGTTGCCCGGCTTGACGCTACCGCCGTAAAGAATCTTCAGTTGCGCGCCAACCGCGCCGTCCTCTCCGGCCACCATGCCGCGGATCAGCCCATGCACCTCCTGGGCCTGTTCGGGCGTGGCATTGCGGCCCGTGCCGATCGCCCACACCGGTTCGTAAGCGACTACCGCCTGCCGCATCGCCGCCGGGCCGGAGCTGTGCAGCACCGCATTCAGCTGCCGGCCGACGACGATCTTGGTTTCGCCCCGCTCGCGCTGCTGCAGCGTTTCGCCCACGCATAACACGGGCACAAGGCCTGCGGCCTGCGCGGCGGCGAATTTGCGCGCCACCCCGTCGTTGGTTTCACCGTACAGCTGGCGCCGCTCCGAGTGCCCCACCAGGACATAGCGGCAGCCGAATTCGCGCAGCATGGCGCCGGACACCTCGCCGGTATACGCGCCGAAGGCGTGCTCCGACAGGGTTTGAGCACCCCAGGTCACGCTGCTCATGGCAAGCTCACTCTGCACCTGCGCAAGGTAGGGAAACGGCGCGAACACCGCCATTTCACACCCGGCGTCCACGGGTGCGGCCTTAAGCGCCGCCAGCAAAGGACCGTTGGCGGCGAAGCTGCCGTGCATTTTCCAGTTGCCCGCGATGAAGCGCGCTCGACCGCTTTTAGCCAATGGAGGAGGTTCCGCGATGTGGAGGGATTGCCGCTCTGGCGCGGACGTGCTTTCGTCCTCGCCTGCTGCACAGTCGGCCATTTTAGCCCGCCCGGGCAGGAAGGGTCAAATTCGACCGCACCCAATCAAGGGCAAAAGCGGCGTGGATTCAGGGACTTCCCGGATGGAGCCGGCCTGAACGCACCAGTCACAGGTAACGATGGCCGAACCACCAGGCAACGGCGGCGACAAAAGCGGAGCAGGGGATGGTGAATATCCACGCCCACACGATGGATCCGGCGACGCCCCAGCGGACCGCGGAGAACTTTTGCGCCGACCCGACCCCGACAATGGCGCCGGTGATGGTATGCGTGGTCGAGACGGGAACGCCAAGACTGGTGGCGAGGAAAAGGGTGGCCGCACCGCTCGCCGAGGCGCAAAAGCCACCCACCGGACGCAGTTTGGTGATGCGCATGCCCATGGTGCGAACAATGCGCCATCCGCCCAGCAAGGTGCCAAGCGCCATGGCCGCCTGGCAGGCCAGCACGACCCATAGCGGCAGGGAGTCGGTGCCGGAGGACAGGTCGGCGGCAATCAACAGCATCCAGATAATGCCCATGGTTTTCTGGGCGTCGTTGCTGCCGTGTCCCAGGCTGTACAACGCCGCCGAAACGTATTGTGCCGAGCGGAACCAGCGATCCACGCGGCGCGGCGTGGAGCGGGAGAACATCCACGATATGGCCAGCATGAGCAGGATGGCCAGCGCGAAACCGAGCGCCGGCGACAGCAAAATCGCGGCGGAAGTCTTGACGAACCCGCTTGCCACCAGCGTCCCGGTGCCGCCCTTGGCGACGGCGGCTCCGCCCAGGCCGCCAATGAGCGCATGCGAGGAACTGGACGGAATGCCGTAGTACCAGGTCACCACGTTCCAGACAATGGCGCCCGTCAGCGCCCCGAACACCACCGCATGGTCGACTACTGCCGGATCGATGATGCCCTTTCCGACCGTGGCCGCGACCGACAGGCCAAAAAACAGGAACGCGACAAAGTTGAAAAAAGCCGCCCAGATGATCGCCCAATGCGGACGCATGGCGCCGGTCGAAACGATGGTGGCGATGGAATTGGCCGCATCGTGAAAGCCGTTCATGAAATCGAAGGCCAGGGCCAACACCACCAGGAAAACCACCACGTGGAGATGCATTAGCGCCTCCCCTGCGGCGCTCGGCGCTCGGCTCGCCCGAAGGCAGGGACCCCGTTCACGAGTTCTCGATCACAATGCCCTCGATCACGTTGGCCACGTCCTCGCAGCGGTCCGTGATCGATTCGAGCAATTCGTAAATCGCCTTCAGCTTGATGACCTGGCGCACGTCGGGTTCGTCCCGGAACAGCTTGGCCATGGCCGCGCGCATCACATGATCGGCCTCGCTTTCCAGGCGGTCGATTTCCTCGCATGCTTCCATGATGGCGGGCAGCGCACCCTTGCCCGACAGCAGTGACACCGCCGTGCGCACCTTCTGCGTGCAATGGACGCTGATTTCCCCCAGCTTGGCGGCTTCGGCGGTGACGCTGTGCAGGTCATACAGAATGCAGGACTGCGCGCAATCCTCGGTGACGTCGAGGATGTCGTCCATGTGGGTGATCAGCCGGTGTATGTCTTCCCGGTCGATCGGGGTGATGAAGGTCTTGTGCAGCAGTTCGATCGTGGCGCGGGTGATGCGGTCGCCTTTTTTTTCGATCGACTCGATGGCGTGCGCGCGCCGCTCCAGGTCGTCGTATCCGGCCATCAGGGCCGCCAGTTCCTTCGCTCCCAGTTCGATCTGCTCGGCAAGTTCATTGAACAGGTCGAAGAAACGGCCTTCCCTGGGCATCAGCCGTCCGAACATACCGCCTCCCATTGCATGCCGCCCGCAAATCGGGCGGCGCAATTGTAGCGGTTTCGCAAAGCCTCACGGCACGGGCTGGCGGGCGCGCAACCCCTCCAGCCCGCCCTGCGGCAGTCAGCCGAAACGGCCGGTGATGTAATCCTCGGTTTCGCGCCGCTTGGGATTCACGAACATGGTTTCGGTCACGCCGAACTCGATCAGCTCGCCCAGGTACATGTAGGCGGTGTAGTCGGACACGCGCGCCGCCTGCTGCATGTTGTGCGTGACGATCACGATGGTGAAGTCCTTCTTGAGATCGTGCACCAGCTCCTCGATGCGCAGCGTCGAGATGGGGTCGAGCGCCGAGGTGGGCTCGTCGAGCAGCAGCACTTTCGGACGCACCGCGATGCCGCGCGCGATGCAAAGGCGCTGCTGCTGGCCGCCCGACAGGCTCATGCCGCTCTGGCCCAGCTTGTCCTTGACCTCGTCCCACAGCGCGGCCTTCTTCAGCGCCCATTCCACGCGCTCGTCCATCCGGCCGCGCGACAGGCGCTCGTGCAGGCGCACGCCGAAGGCAATGTTGTCGTAGATGGACATGGGGAAGGGCGTGGGCTTCTGGAACACCATGCCCACGTTGGCGCGCAGGTCGTTCAGGTCGATCTTGCTGTCGATCATGTTGCGGCCGTCGAGCAGCAGCTCGCCCTCGGCGCGCTGCTCGGGATACAGGTCGTACATGCGGTTGAGCGTGCGCAGCAGCGTCGATTTGCCGCAGCCCGAGGGGCCGATGAAGGCCGTGACGCGGCGCTTGTAGATTTCCAGGTTGATGTTCTTCAGCGCGTGGAACTTGCCGTAGTAGAACTGGAAATTGCGGAACGCGATCTCCACCGTCTCGGCGCTGGACTGCGGCGCCGACCGGTCGGACTTGGCGATGGCCGAGAAGTCGGTTGCGATGCTCATTTCTGGATCTCGCTTCTGAGGAAGGTGCGCGCCAGGATGTTGAGAATAAGCACGCCCACCGTGATGAGGAACACGCCGGCCCAGGCCAGTTGCTGCCAGTCCTCGAAGGGACTCATGGCGAACTTGAATATGGTCACGGGCAGGTTGGCCATGGGCTTGCCCAGGTCCATGGACCAGAACTGGTTGGACAGCGCGGTGAACAGCAGCGGCGCGGTCTCGCCGGCGATGCGCGCCACGGCCAGCAGCACACCGGTCATGATGCCGGCGCGCGAGGCTTTGAGCGTCACCAGGGTGATGACCTGGTAGTGCTGCGCGCCGAGCGCGAACGCCGCCTCGCGCAGGCTGTTGGGCACCAGCAGCAGCATGTTCTCGGTGGTGCGCACCACCACCGGGACGACGATCAGGGCCAGCGCCACCACCCCGGCGCCGCCCGAGAAATTGCCCGACTGCGACACGTAGAAGGCGTACACGAACAGGCCGATCACGATGGACGGCGCCGACAGCAGGATGTCGTTGATGAAGCGCGTCGCGTGCGCCAGCCACGACCCCGCGCCGTATTCGGCGAGAAATACGCCGGCCATGATGCCGATGGGCGTGCCGATCAGCGTGGCGAGGCCCACCATGAGCACGCTGCCTAAGATGGCGTTGGCCAGGCCGCCGCTGGTGGCGCCGGGGGGCGGGGTCATCTGGGTGAACAGGGTCAGCGACAGGCCCGCGACGCCCAACTGCAGCGTGGTGAACAGTATCCAGATCAGCCAGAACAGCCCGAAGGCCATGGCCAGCAACGACAGGGTCAGGGCGACCTGGTTGGTGAGCTTGCGCTTGGCGGCGAGTTGCATGGCTGTCCGTTCCGCTATGTCCGCGCGCCCTCGCCCACCCGCAGCTTCATGAGCAGCAGCTTGGAGAAGGCCAGCACGAGGAAGGTGATGATGAACAGCACCAGCCCGAGCTCCATCAGGGCGGCGGTATGCAGGCCCTGGCCGGCCTCGGCGAACTCGTTGGCCAGCGCCGAGGTGATGCTGTTGCCCGGCATGTACAGCGACGCCCCGGACAGGAAATTGGTGTTGCCGATGACGAAGGTCACCGCCATGGTTTCGCCCAGGGCGCGGCCCAGGCCGAGCATGATGCCGCCGGTGACGCCGACCTTGGTGTAGGGCAGCACCACGTTCCATTCCACCTCCCAGGTGGTGCAGCCCAGGGCGTAGGCCGACTCCTTGAGCATGGTCGGGGTCACCTCGAACACGTCGCGCATCACCGAGGCGATGAACGGGATGATCATGATGGCGAGGATGATGCCCGCCGACAGCAGCCCGATGCCGAGCGGCGGCCCGCTGAACAGCGTACCGATGACCGGGATCTTGCCCAGCGTGGCCGAGAGCGCGGGCTGGATGTACTTGGCGAAAATGGGCGCAAACACCAGCAGGCCCCACATGCCGTAGACGATGCTGGGAATCGCGGCCAGCAGCTCGATGGCCACGCCCAGCGGCCGCTTCAGCCAGTTCGGGGACAGCTCCGTCAGGAACATGGCGATACCGAAGCTGACCGGGACCGCGATGATGAGCGCGATGATGGAGGTGACCAGGGTGCCGTAGATCGGAATCAACGCCCCGAACTGCTCCATGGGCGGATTCCACTCGCTGGTCCACAGGAAATGCAGACCGAACTTCTGCAGCGTGGGCCACGAAGCGTAGAGCAGTGAAATAACGATGCCGGCCAGGACCATGAAGGTCAGGAAGGCGAACAGCCGGGTAAGGTTCTCGAATACCCAGTTGGTGAGCTTGGGGGACGCAATGCGGGTCGAGTCGGACATCGCCGCGGATTCTACGGAATTCGCGGCCTGGCCGCGAGCCAGCGCGGCGGCGTCTTGAGGAACTGAGGTCACGATAAGATCCGGTGGTGCCGCCTTGGGCAAGTCATCCTTGGGCACGTCATTTTCTTATAGATGATGAGACTTTGACATCGCCCGCACCCGTCGGCGCGGAAAGGCCGGACAACCCCTCGGGATTGCCCGGCCCCCGGGATAGCTGCCCGGCAATGGGGCAGTCGAAAAACCGACTGCTTACTTCCAGAGCGCCTTGCCGGACGAATCCTTGATGGAATTGGCCCAGGTGGTGTTGATCAGCTTTACCAGGCTGTCAGGCAGGGGAACATAGTCCAGTTCCGCAGCCATCTTGCCGCCGTTCTTATACGACCAGTCAAAGAACTTCAGCGCTTCCGTGCCCTGCGCCGGCTTGTCCTGCGCCTTGTGCATCAGGATGAAAGTAGCGCCGGAAATCGGCCAGGTGGCTTTGCCGGGCTTGTCGGTCAAAATCTCGTAGAAGGACTTGGACCAGTCTGCGCCGGCCGCGGCGGCCTTGAAAGCGTCATCTTCAGGATGGACGAATTGTCCGTCAGCATTCTGCAATTGGGTGTATGTCATCTTGTTTTGCTTGGCGTAGGCATATTCCACATAGCCGAGCGACGCCGGAATGCGTTGCACGAAAGCCGAAACACCCTCGTTGCCCTTGCCACCCAGGCCCAGGGGCCACTGAACGGCCGTACCCTCGCCCACCTTGCTCTTCCATTCCGGGCTTACCTTGGACAAGTAGTTGGTGAAGATGAAAGTCGTCCCCGACCCGTCGGCGCGGCGCACCACGGCGATGTCCTGCGCGGGCAGTTGCAGCTTGGGGTTGAGGTCGGCGATGGCCTTGTCGTTCCACTTTGTGATCTTGCCCAGGTAGATGTCGGCCAGCACGGGGCCGGTCAGGCGCATCTCACCAGGTTTGATGCCGGGAATGTTGAGCACCGGCACCACGCCGCCGATGACCGTGGGAAACTGTACCATGCCGTCCTTTTCCAGATCCTGAGGTGTCAGCGGCATGTCGGAGGCGCCGAAATCCACGGTCTTGGCGGTGATCTGCTTGATGCCGCCGCCCGAGCCGATGGACTGGTAGTTGATCTTGTTGCCGGTGGCCTTCTGGTAAGCGTCGGCCCACTTGGCGTAAATGGGTGCAGGAAAAGTAGCTCCGGCGCCCGTCACCTCGGCGGCAACGGCGTGGCCTAGCCCGCCCAACGCCAAGCCTGCAGCCAGCACTGCGGTCTTGGTGAAAGAAATCTTCATGAAATGCGCTCCTTGAATGGTCGTCTGCAAGAACTGGGAGGCATTTTATGGACGCAATGTGACAGTCAGGTTACACCCCGACGACCGCCGGCAAGCCCGGAAAAGCAGCGCTCAGACGGGCGCGGAAGCGCCTGCCTGCTCCTTGACCACCGCGGCCAATTTCTGAGCGGTTTCAAGGACTTTCTCCTTGTCCCGTCCCTCGACCATGACGCGCAGCACGGGTTCGGTGCCGGAGGGGCGCAGAAGCACCCGTCCATCACCCGCCAGGGCCGTTTCGGCCGCCTCCTTGGCCTTGACCACCTTCGGGTCCTTTTGCCAGTCGAAGCCGCCCTTGACCTGGACGTTGAGCAGCACCTGGGGAAACAATTCCAGTTCTCCCGCCAACTGGCCGAGGCTGCGGCCCGATTCGCGCACGGCGCACAACACCTGCAGGGCCGACACGATGCCGTCGCCGGTGGTGTGCTTGTCCAGGCAGATGATGTGGCCGGAGTTTTCGCCGCCCAGTTCCCAGCCGCGCTCGGTGAGCATTTCCAACACGTAGCGGTCGCCCACCTTGGCGCGCTCGAAGCGCACGCCGAGTTTTTGCAGCGCCAGTTCCAGCGCGAGGTTGGACATCAGCGTGCCGGCCACGCCCTCGACCGCCCGCTTTTGCTGGCGATGCCGGGCGATGACGTAGATGAGCTGGTCGCCGTCGAACAGCCTGCCGCCCTCGTCCACCATGAGCAGGCGGTCGCCGTCGCCGTCCAGGGCGATACCCAGGTCGGCGCGCTGGTCGAGCACCGCCTGTTGCAGCGACTTGGGCGCGGTGGCGCCGAAGCGGTCGTTGATGTTGAAGCCGTCCGGGCTCACGCCGATGGACACCACGTCCGCGCCGAGCTCGTGGAACACGTGCGGGGCGATGTGGTAGGCCGCGCCGTGCGCGCAGTCCACCACCACTTTCATGCCGCGCAGGTCGAGGGCGTTGGGAAAGGTGCTTTTGCAGAACTCGATGTAGCGGCCGGCGGCGTCGTCGATGCGCCGCGCGCGCCCGAGCTGGGCTGAAGGCTTGCAGCTCATGGGCTGCTCGAGCATGGTCTCGATTTCGGTTTCCACCTCATCGGGCAGCTTGTTGCCGTCGGCCGAGAAGAACTTGATGCCGTTGTCCGGGTAGGGGTTGTGCGAGGCGCTGATCACCACGCCAGCCTGCAGGCGCAACGCGCGCGTGAGATAGGCGATGGCCGGGGTGGGCAGCGGGCCGGACAGCATGACGTCGATGCCCGCCGCGGAGAAGCCCGCCTCGAGCGAGGCCTCCAGCATGTAGCCGGAAATGCGCGTGTCCTTGCCGATGAGCACGGCCGGCCGCTCGCCCTTGGGAAGCTGGGTGTGCCCGGTCAGGACCTGCCCCGCCGCGAAGCCCAGGCGCATGACGAAATCGGGCGTGATGGGCGCCTCGCCCACCATGCCGCGCACGCCGTCGGTGCCGAAATACTTTCTTGCCATGCCATTCTCCATACGCGCCTGCGGGGAATTGGGATTTTAGCCCATGAAATTCAGCGGGCCGGGGCGGAGCGGTCTCCGCGGGACGGCCCATCCCCCCCGGTTTGACAGAGGTGTGCGCGCTGGATAAAAGAGACAGTCGGGAGCTGGAGGAAGCAATGAACAAGGACCTCGAAGGCATCACCCTGCTCGACTTCGGCGGCGTGGGGCCGGTGGCGCGCGGCGCGCGCGTGCTCTCCGACCTGGGCGCGCGCTGGCTGCAGATTGTTCCGCCGGCCAGCGCCGGACGGCATGAGCCGCCCTGGCACAGCTACGGCGCGCTGCGCGGCATCGAGCAGGTGGAACTGGACCTCAAGCAGCCACAGGCGCGGGACGCCGCGCTGCGCATCGCGGCGCGCGTGGACATCGTCATCGAAAGCTTCCGCCCCGGCGTGGCCAAGCGCCTGGGCATCGACTATGGCGCAGTGCGTACCCGGAACGAGCGCGTGATCTATTGCGCCCTCACCGGCTACGGCCAGAGCGGGCCGTACGCGCGCTGGGCAGGGCACGACCTCAACTACCAGGCCGTGTCGGGCGGCCTGGCGGCCGCGAGACTCGACCAGCGCGGCGTGCCCGCCCTGCCCACCCTCACCTTCGCCGACAGCGCCGGCGGCGGCTGGATGGCCGTGGTGCGCATACTGTCGGCGCTGCAGGCCCGCGGCCGCACCGGACGGGGACAGTTCATCGACGCCTCGGCGGCCGAAGGCATGCTGCATCTCAACGCGCTGGCCATCGACGAGTACCTGGCCACCGGTTCAGGCGACGGCAGCGGCGGCGGCATGGTGAACGGCGGCTATGCCGGTTACGGCGTTTACGGCTGCGCCGACGGCCGCTTCCTGTCGGTGGGCGCCATCGAGCCCAAGTTCTTCAAGGTGCTGTGCGAGACCCTCGGCCTGCCCGAGCTGGCCGCGCGCCAGATGGACCCGGCCGCCCAGGAAGACATTCGCGACCGCTTCACCCAGGCCTTCGCCACCAAGCCGCGCGACGCGTGGATGGCGGCGTTCCGGTCCCTGGATGCCTGCGTGGCCCCGGTGCTCGGCATCGCTGAGGTCGTGGCCGATCCGCATTGGCGCGCCAACGGCATGTTCACCGAATACACGCATCCCGAGCACGGCGAGGTCCGGCAGTTGCGGCCCTTCGGCCCGCCCCGGACCGAGCGCGGAGCGCCGCCACACAAGGGCCAAGGGCCCGCACTGCTGAAAGAATTCGGCTTCAGCGAAGCAGAAATAAAAGCGCTTTTGGGCTGATCAGCTTTTCGCGGTCAGCGCGTTCAGCACCGCCAAGGCATCCTTCGTTGCCGCCACGTCGTGCACGCGCACGATGGAAGCGCCGCGTTGCACCGCCAATAGAGCGGCGGCGATGCTGGCCGGCATGCGTTCGTTCGCGGGACGCCCCGTGATAAGACCGAGCGTGGACTTGCGCGACAACCCCGCGAGAACCGGATAGCCCAGCTCGGTCATCGCGCGCAGGTTACGCAGCAGTTCCAGGTTGTGCTCCGCGGTTTTGCCGAAGCCGAAGCCCGGGTCGATGACGATTCTTTCTTTCACGAGGCCCGCGGCTGTCGCCGCGGTAGCTCGGTCCCATAGAAACGCTTTTACTTCGTTGACCACGTTTTCGTATCGGGGCGCCGCCTGCATGCTGCGCGGTTCGCCTTGCATGTGCATGAGACAGATCGCCGCGTCGCTCGCGGCCACGGCTTCGAGCGCGCCCGGTTCCTGCAACGCGCGGATGTCGTTGATCATGGCGGCGCCTGCCGCGATCGCCGCGCGCATCACCTCGGGCTTGACGGTATCCACCGCCACTGGAACTGCGGCATCGCGCAGCGCCTGAACCACCGGCAACACGCGCTGCAACTCCTCTTCGACTGATACGCTCTGCGCGCCTGGCCTGCTCGATTCGCCGCCGATGTCCAGGATGTCCGCGCCTTCGTCGATCAACCTCAGGGCATGGGCGACAGCCTTGTCTGTCGTATCGAATTGCCCGCCATCGGAGAAGGAGTCGGGCGTGACATTGACCACACCCATGATTCGCGGCCGGGCCAAGTCAAGGCGAAAGCGCCCGCAGGCGAGGTATCGGCTCATATCAATACATCCGAAAAACAAAAGGCCCGAAGCTCCCGCTCCGGGCCTTGCTTTCAACGTGCTCGATCAGGCCACGGTTGCCGGCTCGGGCGCTCCCCCTGCCGGATCGTCCTTCTTCGGCGGCGGGGGCGGCGGCGCCAGCTTGGGCGGGCGCGGCGGCAGGCCGGCCATGATGTCCTTGATCTGGTCGGCGTCGATGGTTTCCCATTCCAGCAGCGCGGCGGTCATGGCCTCGACCTTGTCGCGGTTGTCGGACAGGATCTTGCGCGCCAGGGCATATTGCTCGTCGATGATGCGGCGGATTTCCGAATCGACCTTCTGCATGGTCAGCTCGGACACGTTCTTGTGCGTGGTCACCGAGCGGCCGAGGAACACCTCGCCCTCGTTCTCGCCGTACACCATAGGGCCCAGGGACTCGGACATGCCGTAGCGCGTCACCATGTCGCGGGCGATGCCGGTGGCGCGCTCGAAGTCGTTGGAGGCGCCCGTGGACACGTTGCCCACGAACAGCTCCTCGGCCACGCGCCCGCCGAACAGCATGCAGATCTGCGCCAGCATCTGGTCCTTGTACAGGCTGAAGCGGTCCATTTCCGGCAGCGTGAGCGTGACGCCCAGCGCGCGGCCGCGTGGGATCACCGACACCTTGTGCACGGGATCGCAGCCGGGCAGGCTGGCGCCGATCACGGCGTGGCCGGACTCGTGGT
>Ga0134124_10001327_pt1 | contig 19862 bp, 14 predicted proteins | sample KB304_FD_96880 | JGI IMG/M metagenome (GOLD analysis project Ga0134124, IMG submission 96880) | Terrestrial soil microbial communities without Nitrogen fertilizer from Kellogg Biological Station, Michigan, USA - KB3-0-4 | ecosystem: Environmental > Terrestrial > Soil > Unclassified ... | reverse complement strand
GAGTATCCACGCATGCGCGAAGGCCAGTTGCTCTTCACGTACCTGCACCTCGCGCCGGATCACGCGCTCACGCAGGAGTTGATTAATCGCAAAGTGACGGGCATTGCTTACGAGACGATCACCGATCGACGCGGCACGTTGCCGTTGTTGACGCCGATGTCGGAAGTCGCGGGCCGCATGGCGATCCAGGTTGGCGCACACTACCTCGAGAAGATGAGTGGTGGCCGCGGAATTTTGCTCGGTGGCGTTCCAGGTGTGCCCGCGGCGCGCGTTGTGATCATTGGTGGCGGTGTGGTTGGTACAAACGCTGCGAAGATCGCGGTCGGTATGGGCGCGCACGTCACGATCATCGACAACAATCTCGATCGACTCCGCGAGCTCGACGACATCTTCCTTTCGAAGATCTCGACGCTTGCTTCGAGTGCTTACATGATCCACGACGCGATCTCCCAAGCCGATCTGATCGTCGGAGCCGTGCTCGTGCCGGGCGCTGCCGCGCCGAAGCTCATCACGCGTGGAATGCTGAAAGACGTTCCGAATGGCGCGGTGATTGTCGACGTCGCTGTCGATCAGGGCGGCTGCATCGAGACGACGCATCCAACGACTCACTCGAATCCGACGTACTACGTTGAAGGCGTGCTGCACTACTGCGTCGCCAATATGCCGGGCGCGGTGCCACGCACTTCGACGTTCGCCTTGACCAACGCAACCCTGCCTTACGCGATGAAACTCGCGAACAAAGGTTTCTTCGACGCCATCTCGAAAGACCCCGGTTTGAAAGAGGGCGTCAACACCTACGCAGGCCACTGCACCTACGAAGCCGTCGCCTCCGCGCAGGGAATTCCTTACTCACCACTAGAAAATCTGATCAATCGAAATTAGTTTTCACGCAAAGGCGCAAAGAACGCAAAGGCGGGTCAAATTAGCCTTTGCGTTCTTTGCGCCTTTGCGTGAAATTCTTATTTAGCTCTTCTGAAGATGTGCGCCGCACGCAGCGAGTAAATCTTCCGGAGAGACCGGCTTAGCCAGAAACGCGTTAACTTGCTCAGACTCGTCAGTAGTGTTCTTTGGATCGAGCGCGCTGAGCAGGATGATCGGCAGGTGGGCCAGGTGCGGGCTGTTCCTCACGAAGCGGCACAACTCGTAACCATCGAGGTTCGGCATCAATGCGTCAGTAACAATCACGTCGATTCGCACACCCAACAAAAACTTCATCGCTTCCAAACCATCGCCGGCGGAAACCACCTGATACCCCGCGCGTTCCAGCACCACTTCCAGATACCGTCGCAACGCCGGATCGTCCTCGACCAGGAGGACACACTTTCTGCCTTCCGGCGAATTCACCATGGGTGGTGCTAGATCGAGTTCCTGCTGTGTGAACATGAACTGTACTTCGTGGGCCTTTGTGAGTACTGAGCCGGGGTGGCTCTCGCAAGCAGGTTAGCCCGCCACGCGCTGGTTTGTCAATGTTTTGCAGTTTCAGTCAATAAAGGCGCGGTGCCAGAGCTCGAGGCCTAAAAGCTGGAAAACGTGGAGGTTATAGTCTTCGCGTCCCGAAAAATTAGCGTCGAGGACCCGTTTGACTTCGCCCGGACGGAAAATCCCGCGGCGCTTCACGGTCTCCTCCGACAGCAGGTCCGCGATGAGCGGCCGCAGCGGGCCGCGAAGCCACGACCGGATCGGCGCGCCGAACCCAGCCTTCTTCCGCCACACCACGTCCTTCGGCAAAACGCCTTCGAGCGCGCGCTTGAGCACGTACTTCCGCTTCAGACCACGAAGCTTCAACCGCGGCGGCATGCGCGCCGCCATCTCAATCATCTCGCGATTCAGAAACGGCACGCGCACCTCGAGATTCGCCGCCATCGACGTCTTGTCTGTCGTCATGAGGTTGAGGCACGGCAGAAACGTTTTTAAATCGACGTACAGGAGCCGGTTGAGCGGAGCCGCGTCCGCCACTCGCGCGAAGTAGCCGCGATGTGTGGCGTACGGATCGAGCTCGGCGGTCGTAGCTCGGTACTCATCCGTGTAAAGCCGGCGCTTCATCTCGTTAGTGAAGTAAGTTCCGTAACCTAGATAACGATCTTCAAAGTCGAGCGCGGCGCTAGTTGCAAACTTCTTGGCGTTTCTTAGAGGTGCTGTTAGGCGTCCGGGGCGTCCGCCGGGAAGCGCGCCGGCGACAGTTTTCATGAGCGGACGTCGCAACATGTTCGGCACTGGATCGAATGCGGACGCGATCTTCATCGCCATCTGCCGCGGGTAACCAGCAAACACTTCGTCGCCGCCCATGCCTGAAAGCATGACGGTGAGCGTTTCGCGCGCGGCGCTCGAGATCAAGTAGCTCGGAATCGCCATGTCGATTGGCGGCTCCTCCATGTGATGGACCAGCTTCGGCAGGAGATCGGCGACCGAAGGCTTCAACATGATCTCGTGATAGTCAGTCTGCAATTGCTCGTTGACGCGCCGCGCCCAGCGCACGTCGTCGGGAATGATGTCGTAACGAAGATCTTCACTCTCGATGCCGACGGTGTACGTGCTGATCGGGCGGCCGTTGCTGTGTCGCTCCATCATCGCGACGATGCCTGACGAGTCGATGCCGCCGGAAAGAAACGAGCCGAGCGGCACGTCAGCCACCATCTCCATCTTCACGACGCGATCGAGTGTGTCGAGCACGCGCTCGCGCCAATACGCTTCGTTCTTCCCTTCTTCGATCGGCGTGAATGAAACGTCCCACCACTGCGCGAGTTTGATTTCGTCGTTGTGGAAATGAAGCAGGTGGCCTGGTGGAACTGTCTTGATGTTTGCGAAGAGGGTGTTCGGATCGGGCGACCAGAGAAACGTCAGAAACTGGTGCAGCGCTTCCGGATTGAGAGCAGCTTCGATCAGTCCACTCGCGAGGATCGCCTTAATCTCCGAGGCGAAGACAAATGCGTTCTTAGGGGGAATGTAAGCATAGTAGAGCGGCTTGATGCCGACGTGATCGCGGACGAGTGTGAGCGTGCGTTCGGTGTTGTCCCACACGGCGAAAGCAAACATGCCGTTGAGACGACTGACAGCGTCCCAGCCCCATTCGGAGATAGCTTCGAGCAGGACTTCGGCGTCGCAGTCCGTGCGAAACTCATGACCGAGTGAGCGCAGCTCTTCGCGGAGCTCACGGTAGTTGTAGATCTCGCCGTTGAACGTGAGAGCGTAACGACCGTCGTGCGAGAACATCGGCTCGTGCCCGGCTGACGACGTGTCAATAATCGCGAGTCGACGATGGCCCAAACACGCCCGGCGCTGCGACGAATCGACGGACGGGGAAACCCACGTCCCCGAATCATCACGCCCGCGATGCTCCACACTCGCGAGCATCGGCGCGATCAAATGCTCCGGCTCTAAACTAACGATGCCCGCTATCCCGCACATGTAATAGGTCCTATAGGCCCTATAGGACCTATTAAATCTCAAACGGACTACGCTCGCGTAAGGAGTCGAGCACACGAAATGTAGCGCGCGTGGTGGCGGCCAGCTCGTCGAGACTGATCGGCGCCGCTCCGCCCTGCAAAACGCTCGCGCAAACAACGCGCACCTGTTCCTGCTGGCCTTTGTCCTGCGCCTTCAACGCGACCTGCTCTTCGCGTCCGTCTTTGTAGAGCGTCGCGCGCCGGAAGTCGTCGAGCACGAACGATCGCCCCGCACCAAATATCTCGACGCGCTCCTTCGCGAGTCCTTTGTCGCCCTCGGCAAGATACGCGACGCTACCGTTCGATCCATCCGCAAAGCGCAACGTGATGATGACCGAATCCGCATCAACAATCTTGCTCGATCTCGCGCTAATCGATTCCGCAAAAACAGAAACCGGCGGCGCTCCAACCAGATACTGAATCAAGTCGATGAAATGGCAACCCTCGCCGATGATGCGCCCACCGCCCTCCTCGGCGTTCTGCATCCAGTGTTCGTTCGGGATGCGCCCGGCGTTCACGCGATAGAGGATCGAGAGCGGCGCGTCCACATTGTTGAAGAACTCTTTCGCACGTTGCGTCAGCGGCGCGAAACGGCGATTGAAGCCGACCATCAGTTTCGCGGGCGAGCTGCGCGCAGCTTCCAACACCGAGTCGAGCTGCTCGTCGTTGAGCGCGAGCGGCTTCTCGCAAAACACGTGCTTGTTGCGCTCGAGTGCGCCGCGGGCGAGCTCGGCGTGCGTGTTGTTGCGCGTGCCGATCACCACGAGGTTTACACTCGCATCGTCCAGCACTTCTTCAGCGCTCGACATCGCGTGCGCAAATCCGAACCTCTTCCCGACATCGTGCGCCGTAACACCTGTGGCAGTGGCGATCGAGCGAAACTCGACACGCTCGTTCTTAAAGTGCGGCAGTAACATCGCGGGCACGTAACCGCCTGCGCCAATCACCCCAAGCCCAATCGATTTTTCCGACTTCCGCACTGGCGACGCCGCGCCCAGCGACACTTTGCGAATTACTTCTGTCTCCGGATCGTAATTGAGCACGACGCCGAGGTTCGGCTCCTGCAACTCTCCCGAGATCAATTGGTACGCACGATCAGCTTCAGTGATCGGAAACCGGTGCGTCGTCAGGCGTTCAACGTTGAGACGCCTGTCGGCAATGAGATCGAGAAAGCTCTCGATGTTTCGCTTCTCGGTCCAACGCACGTAAGGCAACGGATAATCATGGCCTCGCTCTTCGTACTCGGGATCGTAACGCCCTGGTCCGTACGACATCGAAATCACCAGCTTGAGCTCACGACTGAAAAACGGCGCCCGCGGAATGTCCATGCCGGTCATGCCGACAACGATCACGCGTCCTTTCAAACGCGAGACACGCGCCGCTAGCTCGATCGGCTGATTCGAATCCGTGGCTGCTGTGATCAAAACAGCGTCAGCGCCGTGGCCCCTGGTCCACGCCTCGATCTCTTTTGCTGCTGCTTCGCTCGAGACTACGGCTTTGTCGGCGCCAAGCTCGAGTGCAAGCGCAACCCGTGACTGGTCCAGATCCAATCCAAACACTCGACATCCATTCGCCTTCAGCAGTTGCACTGTAAGCTGGCCCACTAAACCCAATCCAATAACAACAACGGACTCGCCCAGCGTCGGCTCTGCTAATCGCACACCCTGCAGCGCGATCGCGCCGAGTGTGCCGTAAGCTCCTGCCTCGAAACTCACGCTATCAGGCAAGTGCACGCAAAGGTTCTTCGGCACTGACAACACTTCCGCGTGTGAAGCGAAACCGACGCCCGCACACGCAACACGATCGCCGGCGCGAAACTCCGTCACATCTTCCGCGACTGCCTCGACAATTCCCGCCGCGCTGTAACCGAGCGACTGCGACGCAGCCATCTTGTCGCGCACGGACGCAAACGTGTTTAGCAATCCCTCGCTCTTCACTTTCGCCACAACTGCTTTAACGAGATCAGGTCGTTGGCGCGCCTCCTGGACCAGACCCTTGCTGACGAGCTCGACAGCCGCGCGCTCCGTGCCCGCACTAATCAACGAAGCCACCGTGCGCACGAGCACACGTCCCTTCTGCAACGCCGGCACCGGCACCTCACCAACAAACGGTCTTCCTGTCTTTCTGTTTTGAAGTACCTGTTTCATAAGTAGATGTGGACAGGATTTACATGTTCATCCTGAAAAATCTTGTAAATCCTGTCTCAACACATTCTCGATCAATCCACTAACCCACTCAGCGCGCGCATCCCACGTGCCTGACGCCACCGCGGCCTGTCGTTTCGCTGCGTTAGCAGGATCGGTATCGTGCAGCGCCTCTTCAACCAGCCGGATGAAATCATCACGCGTACGCGCGATCCGCAGCACGTCACGCATCGGCTCATACTCGGGCAGCGGCGAGATCACCACCGGCTTGCCTGTCGCCAGATACTCGCGCACCTTGATCGCCGATCCGTAACTCGTAAAAGACTGCTCAGTTTCCCACGGCAACACGCAAACGTCGAATCCCGCCGCGTACGCCGGCAGCTCCGCATATGAAACAGGCGGCAGAAAATGCGTGTTCGGCAACGCTTCGATCTCGAGCCCGCGCGACTTGTTCCCGATGAACACCCACTGCCATTCGGGCCGCTCGCGCGCCGCACGCTTGATCAGTTCCTGATCGACGAGCCACGGCTCGACTGCTCCAAAGTATCCCAAGCGCGGCCGCGGAATCTTCTCGATCCCCTGCGCCACTTCGATGTCACTGACGCGCCGCCAGTGATCGTATTCAACCGCCTGTTCGAGCAGGTGCGATCGCTCACACCCGCGCGTCGCTTCGGTAAACAGCTTTCGACCTGAATAGAACACCAGATCCGCCGCATCGATCGCACGCTCGTGCAGCCGTCGTATCAACGCAGGATCGGTCGCATGATCCATCGTGTTCGCATCATACTTGTCTGACACGTGATAGACCACCGCCGATTCGTCAAACGTGCCGATCATGTCGGCAGCCGTAGGGATTGCGATCCAGAGTATCGGTTTCGTGAGCCCGCGACTGCGCGCCAGACGTTTGATTTGCGTTCCGATCAAGCGTCGATTGATCGATCGCGCCGCCGCCGTGCCGAAGAACGGCAAACTCGCGGGCGAGACGACCGTGATGCCTTCGTCAGTTTGTCGCGCGAGTTTGGCGTAGCTGCCGAGTTTGCGCCTGATGCGCGGCAGCAAATCTTTATGGCCCAGCGACGGCAGGCCCATCGAGATCGAATTAACGAAGATAACCTTGTTGCCCGCGCGCGCGAACTTGCGCATGAGGTGGGCCTTGGAGTGTGGGTGGTGATACCACCAGTCTTCACCGCCAAAGCAAATTATAGATTGATTACTCAGCACAGTCTTGGACAGGATTCACAAGATTTTACAGGATCGACATGTAAATCCTGAAAAATCTTGTAAATCCTGTCTACGTCTTTCTCGCCACACACAAACCCGAAACACCAAACGGAATATTCATATACCTCAACACAAAGCTCTCCGCGCCGAGCATGCGCCCCAACATGCCGTTGAAAGCCGAGACATTTATATTATTCTCACTCTCAGCTTTGATCCCCGTCAGCCGCATCAACTTTCGCATCGCGAGTATCGGCATGAAGAACGTGATGTTCGCGTAAGTCGTGCGCTCGATCTCGAATCCGGCTTGCTTCAACACTCGCCCGAGTTCCGGCATCCGATAACGCCTCCGGTGATTGCTTACATCGTCCTGCAGGCCCCACAAAAACATAAACGTCGGCACAAACAACAACACGCGCCCGCCCGGCCGCAACACGCGTCCCATCTCACGCAGTCCGGCGAGATCGTCATCGAGGTGCTCGACCACGTCCAACGCCGTCACGAGATCGAACGTGTCATCGTCGTATGGAAGCTGTTCAGCCGCGCCGAGCTTCACGTTCTCTAGTCCACGCTCGCGACAGAACGCAAGCGCGTCTTCCGAAACATCGACTCCCTCTGCGTCACCATACTGCGAAAGCATCAAAAGGTTCGCGCCCGTGCCGCAACCGACGTCGAGGATGCGCGGGCGACGATCGGTCACACGACGGCAAATGTCTTCGACGAAGCTCGCAAGGATTTTGCGCCGACCGGTGTACCACCAGTGCGACTGCTCGATGCGGAACATGATTGGGTACGTGTGTTCCTTCATAAATCCTTAGCCACGGATTTTACGGATTAAATGAACGATACCCGAGGCAGCAAAAACGATCAGTATGCCGTGCATAGGTAAAACATAACGGATCTCGGTGTGGGCGGCGGTGCCGGGAACCAGATAGTAAAGCACCGTGACCAGCAGCAAACAACTGAGCCGCCAATCGATTCGGAAACCCGCGTAGATCCCAAACGCAGCCAACGGCAGAAACAGGTAGCGCGCGACGCTCTGAATCATCCCCAGCACGTTCACAGCCATCGCCAGCAACCCACCCTGCCAGTGCTCAGGCAGACATTTTTTGCTCGTGACGTTGATGCCACTGATGCCGGTGTAAGGCACGGGATCGCCGGCGACCTTCAACATGCCCCACATGCGACCAAGCATCACCCCTGCATACCAAACCGGATGCTGCCTGATGAATGCGAGCGACTCGCTCGTGCGCTCGCGATCGCGTCGAATGCCATCAGGAAACTGTACCTCGGCCGGCAAATCTGCGGGCCAGCCGGCACGCTTGCGCTCAACCTCCGTCATCTTATCGTCGCCGAAGATAAACCCGTTTTGCTGTCCGAGCTCTGTTTCGCCGAGACCTTCCCAGAGGTTCGCGCCGATTGTTCCACCAGTAGGGGTGAAGTCAGGGAAGACCATGTAGTTGCGAATGACGATCGGCGCGATCAAAACAACGGTCCCGGCTAAAACCGCCGCTGCCATCTTCAAACTCTTCATGAATATGAGCAACGCGATGGCCCAACCTACGCACAGGTACAATGGGTTCACACGCAACCAGCACGCGATTCCAAGCGCAGCCCCCGCCGCGAGGGCGAGCCAAACGCTTTTGCGCTGTGCAGCAAGTAGTAGCAACCAGTTACCGCCGAGCACAAACCACGTTGTAGGCACGTCCGCGGACGGATACGCCGCATACATCGCAAACAACGGCGAGAGCGCGACGACAAACGCGCTCGCAACAGCCGCCCGCGAGCCAAACGCAGTCAGAGTAATTCCTGCGATCAGCAAGAACGAGAGAAGTAGATCTGCAAACCAGATTACGAGTTGTACTGAGTACGCTGAGTGAACACCGGTGACTTTGTAAATCAGCGCGACGAATGCGGGGAAGGCTGGTGGATACTGGGCCAAATCGGTGCGCGTCGCATCGTCGATCCAGAAGAGTTTCTGGCGCCCGTCGAGGATGTCGCGCGCCTGCCGGTCAAACTTCGCGTACGAGCCGACTTGAAACCACCCGGGATCGTTAAGATGCGCGCGCATAAATTGCAGCGTGAGGACGCGCACGCTAATCGCGATGAGCAGCAACGTAAAGAGTACCGGGAGCTGTTTTCGATTGATCCGCAAACCCTCTACTTCTTCGCCGTGATGATCACGTTCCAGCCAATGCTCTTGCACAGTCGATCAAACATCGAATCTGAGACGAGTGGGGAAAAAATACGGAGCTCACTACGCAGCAACTGCTCCACATCGACTCGCACATCCTTGAACATCTTAAACAGCTCACGCACTTCTTTGCGGCTGTAAACTTTTACCAGCGGCCGCGCATCGTGATCGCTGAACTCAATCACGCGGCTCATGATTTCCTCCGCCGATCGGCCGCGCAGAAACTCGAGCCCCAACACACCGCGCCGCAGCACAATCTCGAGCCAGTAGTTCAACGAGTTGCGATGATAGAGCATGATCTTCGCGACGCCACCCGGACGCAGTACACGATGCACTTCGCGTATCGAACCTGCCGTGTCAGGCGTGTGATGCAGAACACCATTCGAGTAGACCACGTCGAAGCTCTCCGATCGAAACGGCAAGCGCTCACCATCGGAGATCATGAAGTTGCCATCAGCGCCATAGAGTTTGAATCGATGCCTCGTGATCTCGATCGAGCGCGGCGTTAGATCGACGCCTGTGCAATACGCCCCACCACGCGCAAACTTCAATAGATCCGTTCCCATCCCACAACCAACTTCGAGCAACCTTGCGCCGCGAAACTTCTCAAACTCCATGACGCGCGGCATCCACGGCGCGTACTCTTTATAACGGTAGCGTTCGACTTCATCGAAAAACGCCCGCGTCCCCAGCTCGTGCTCGCGATCGTATACGGCGCCACACGGATCCTGGCCCCACTGCTCACGAGCTCTCAGTTTTTCCTGTGCCAATCCTGCCAATCTTGTTAATCCTGTAAAGACTTGTATGCGTCAAGGACGCGCTGCGCATTATGCGTCCACGTATATTCCTTCTCGGCAACTTCACGCGCCTTAACTCCTAACGACCTGCGCATCTCCCCGTTATCAATCAACCGCACTATCGCTCTTCGCAACTCCTCAACATTCCCCGGCTCAACCAGCAACGCCGTCTCACCATCAACAAGCACCTCGCCAATCTGCCCCAATCGACTCGCCACAATCCCTTTCCCCATCGCCATGTACTCAAAAATCTTCGTCGGCGATCCAAAGAACTCACTACCGTCCGCCAGCGGCACATGCGGCGCGACGAGTATGTCGCAAGCATCAAGCAAACCCGGGACACGCTCGTGGCCTACCGCGCCCGTGAAGATCACTCTCCCGCTTGCCACCTCCGCCTCGAGCCGCTTCGCAACCTCGACCTGCAAGCTCCCACTTCCTACCAACAAAAACCTGCCCGCTGGAATTAACTTGATCGCTTCCGCAAGTTTCTCAACACCATGCCACGGTCCAAACGTCCCGACAAAACCTGCAACAACCTCATCATCCCCAATTCCGAGCTCGCGCCGCGCCTCCACCCCACCAACACCTGGCCGAAACCGCTCGACATCAACACCATTCGGATTGACAACAATCTTCTCCGCCGCCACACCACGCGCCTCCAAATTCCGGCGCTCGACATCGGAGACGACAAAAATACGCGCCGCAGCGTCAAGGTTCAATCGCTCGTATCGCTCCAGCAATTCGAGACGCCCGACGCGATCCCAGTAGCGGCCCACCCAAACCTCCGAGCCGTTGTACTCGAGGAACAGCGGCCGCTTCGTGCGATTCGCGGCCACCACACCGGCCCAGCTAAACCGCGCGTACCGTTGATAAATGAAATCGGGATCGGCTTGCTCGATCAAAGGCACCGCGCCGCGCGTGAAGACGAGGTTATTGTGAATGTCGAAAAGCGCGCGCGTGCCGCCGCCGGGTTGCGGTGGAATCACAGTGAAGCGATCGTCCGCGGCGTTCATGCCGGCGATGAGATCGTTGCTGATGATCTGCACCTCGACACCAAGCGCTTCGAGTCCTTCAACCACGCCTTTGATGTGACTCGCAGCGCCACCCGCCTGTGTGCCTGGTCCGGGCGTCGAGCGCAGGTAAACAGCTCGCACGCGCGGACGCGGCGTGATCTTGCGCGGCATGTTTGCGAATCGCAGCGTCGTTTCTTCGAGTTGCTGCAATTCACGACGCGAGCGCGCGATGTCGCTGGCGCCTGTGATCGTCTCGCGGCTGAGTCGCGCCGGTGCGCCCAGCAAAACGTTCGAGCGCGACTTGCGAATCACTTCCCCGTGCGCGTCGAGCATCAACACTTCGCGTGCGCCCGCGAGCGCTCCGAAGACCATGAAGAGGTTTTGGCCGCGTTGCCACGGTAGCCGCTCAGTCGCGATCGCGAGCACGTCGGGGCTGAGCGCGCGCAACGATCTCAGGCGCGCGATGTGGCTGCCTTTTTCGAACTCGGCCCGTGAGATCAGATCGATGGAGCTGTCGGGATAGATTGCGCGCAGTTTGTCGCGCCAGCGGTCGAGGTCGCCGCTGAGTGCGAGGAGCACGACTCTCATCCGCGCACACTCCCGAGCACAAACACCTCGGCAAACGATCGTCCGGTGCTGGTGTGAAAGTGAAGCGCGACGAGCGCGAAGATCATCGCGTAGCTTATCGACGAAGCGATCGCCGCGCCTTGTGCGCCGTAGCGCGGCACGAGCGCGAAGACGAGCACGAGGTTGAGTATCAAAGTGACGAGCCAGTAAATCGGGATCGCACGTGGCAGACCGAGCGCGTTGAAGTGTTGGACCAGTACGGACTCAAGCCCGATCAGGTAGACGCCGGGCAGCAGAATCCAAAGTAATGCGGTCGAGTCCGAGAAAGCCTCACCATAAATCAACGGCAGCAACAAACTAAATGGCACCGCTGCGAGACAACAAATAAACATAATGAATGTTGTGTAGCGAGTGACTTGGCACGTCGTCTCGCCGCGCGCGTCTTGTTCAGACGTGACGCGTGGAAAAAGCAACGTTGCAATCACGCTCGGCAGCAGCATCAGGAGCAGCGCAAACTGCGACGCAACGCTGTACACGCCTGCTTCAGCAGCACCGCGAAAATGATTCACGACTATCAAGTCGGCACGAATGATGATCGCGCCCGCCAGAATTGAGATGTGAAACTTCAATCCATAAAAAATCATCCGCCGAAGCAGCGCCAGGTCGGCGCGCCATTTCGAATAAGCGAGGTTCTTTGCAGAGATAACCAGCAGCAGCGCGATGATGATACTGACTAAGATGCTGGTTGCTGTGTTCCAGACTACGAGCGTTCCGAGATCTGCCTTGATACTGCGCGACACGAAGACTGCGTTGATTAGCACAAACGATTGGGCGAAGAGATCCAGAAGGTTAAACTGCCTGACCTGTCCTACAGCCAGGAAAATATTTAGACCAATCAGTGTCAGCAGTTGAAAAGGGATCGATACGGCAGCGATGTTGATCAAAGCGCCCGAATCGAAACCAAACCAATCCGGACGCGATGAGGCAATGGCGCTCAATGCAAGTGCGAGAATGATGCCGATGCCGATGGCGAACAGCAGTGAATTGATGGCGGCGGCGCGGAAACGTGCCTGATCCTGGGCGATGAAGTAGGTGTTTGATGAGGGGAGGCCGAAGCTGCCGAGTTGAACGATGGTAGCGATCGTGACGTTGATGACGGCTAATTGCCCCACACCTTCCGCACCAAGCCAGTGAGCGACGATGATTCCCGCCGCGACGCTGTTGAAGATCATCAGCACGCGCGTCGCGAACGTCCATACAATACGAACTGCGAGGCTTGCCATAGTTTGTTTGACAGGATTACAGGATTTACAGAATTTGCAGGATATATCTTGTTAATCCTGAAAATCTTGTAAATCCTGTCAACGTCTGTCGATCCACCTCTCATACCATAAGCTCAAATTCAGCAACGCCCAGAGATGAAATCCCCAGTCGCGCGTCTTCGCACGATGCTCTTCCAACATCCGGCTCACGAACCCGTAATCCAGCAAATCTCTTCGCCGCATCGACGAGTTGATCAAGTGGTCGTCAAACCATCCACCCAATCCCTCACGGAACCACTCACGCACCGGCGCGCCAAACCCGCGCTTGCGCTCGTACAACAGATCACGCGGCAAGATCTCCTCGAGCGAGCGCTTCAAAATATGCTTCCCACTCGTTCCCTCGACCTTCAACGTACGCGCGAGCCCGAGCGCATACTCAACCAGATGGTGATCGAGAAACGGCACACGCGCCTCGACACTCGTCGCCATCGTGATCTTATCAACCCGCATCAACAACAACTCCGGCAGTCGCAACTTCAATTCGAGATACGTCATGCGCGCGAGAAAATCCGCGTTCGGCCGCTCCTGCTCGATATGCTTCAAGTACTTCTCAATTACACGCAACGACGACAATCCATTCAAACGCTCGCGCACCTGCTGCGACAGCACGCGCGGCTTGAACGTCTCGTCGTAAACAACCACGCCACCCCAGAACAACGGCTCATCCGCGCCCAATCGCCGTATCAACTCGATGGCCGCACGTTTTCGACCAGTCGCTTCGAGCGCCGGACGCGAAAGATTCGAGATCGCTCGTCGCAGAGAGAGCGGCAACACCTCGGCATGCCGCCAGAAGTTTTCGTAAATCCGCAGGTGACGCACGTAGTTCTCGTAACCACTGAAGATCTCATCTGAGCCTTCGCCAACCTGGACCACGATCGTTCCCGAGTCGCGCGCGAGCTTTGAAACGTAATAGAGCGGCACGCAAACCGGATCGGCGATCGGTTCGTCCTGGTGAAAGACCATGCTCGGCAGAAAGTCCTGCATCTCTTTCTCGGAAACGATCACCTCGTGATGGTTGGTCCCAAACTGTTTCGCGATGCGGCGCGCGGGCTCGAGCTCGTTGAGATACTCAGCATCGCTAAAACCGACCGTGAACGTCTCCACCGGACGCGACATCTGCTCCGACATCAGCGCAACGTTCGCAGACGAATCGACACCGCCCGACAAAAACACTCCAAACGGCACGTCTGACATCATTCGCTTCCGGATCGACTCGCGCAGCAAACGGAGTATCTCGGCACGCTGTTCCGCTTCAGTGCCTGGGTTGTTTCGTTTGGGAGGAAGCGCGTCCCAATATTGCTGAATGTTGAGCGTGCCGTCGCGTGTCAACGTCAACACGTGACCGGCGGGCAGTTTGTGAATCTCGCGAAAGAGCGTCGTGGGCGCGGGCGTCGTCAGAAAAGTCAGGTAGTGATAAAGCGACTGCTCGTCGATGTCGGGCGTGACCGCGGGATGTTGCAGGATCGCTTTGATCTCGGACGCAAAGATGAAGCGCCCATCTTTGTGATAGAAGTAGAGCGGCTTGACGCCGATGCGATCGCGCACGAGCACGAGGCGTTCTTTGTTTGCGTCCCAGATGGCGATGCCGTAGTCGCCTTCGATCTCGTGAATGAAATCGAGGCCGCGCTCTTCGTAAAGGTGCAGAATGGTTTCGGAGTCGGTGCGTGATGAATACTTGTGGCCGCGCCTTTCGAGATCGGCGCGGATGAGTGCGTGGTTGTAGATCTCGCCGTTGAAAACGAGCCACGTGCGTTTGTCGCAACCGTGCATCGGCTGGTGACCGGCGGGTGAGAGATCGATGATCGAGAGACGACGAAAGCCGAAACCGCCGCGATGATCGTCGAAGATCAGATCGCCGGCGTCATCGGGACCGCGATGAGTCATCTCATCGCGCATACGCGCGAGCAGCGAGGATTCAACCGAGCCCTCACTGGCGCCGTATTCCCAAACTCCGCAAATACCACACATATCCTGTTAATCTTGTAAATCCTGTAGTCCTGTAAAGCATACCTTCCAACTAAGCTTGCTTACCCGTCCCTCAATTCTCCAGCAAGCCGAAATAGCATTATTCATCTGCCCATAGTCACGCGACACGGGCTGATTCTCCAGCACCGGTTCAATATCCGAATTCAACAAAGCCACGACTAAGCCACCGGCTTCAACACTCGCGCCATTCACACGCACATCCAACCCCGGCGCGAAATGAAACCTCGCTTCGTAAACATGTTCACCGTCCCCGAAGAACTCATCGTCGATAACCCACACACGCGCGCGCTTGTCGAACGTAACCGTGCGTCGATGCGTCACCGGGTATCCATAATGCTCGGCGACGACCTTGTCAAAATCATCACTCGTCTTCCACTCCAGCACACGCGGCTTTGCTTCATTTCCGATTACAAAAGGAGTGTCGACGCGGATCGCGTTCTGTTCGAGTCCATCGATCTGCACTGTCGAGTGATACGCGGTCGATCGAAACTCATGTCGCTTCGCGAGATCCGCAGAATAGACGTACGTTCCCGGATCGACGATGATCGCGCGTCCACCCGCAGAAACTTCGATACTCAAAACATCATTATGTCCGTGCGATCCACGACCGTTGACACCTATGTCACTCGCGTTGAAACAGAGATACAGATCGCGGTGGCGCATGATGTAAGTGCCCGCGTGTGGAAATGCTTGAGAACCGACGGGCTGAGTCTCGAGTCTCAGAATGTCCAGGAGATAAGCGTGATCATCGGCGCGCCGGCGCACAAAAGGTAAAACCTGCCCGCCGTCAGTATCACCAATCAGCGGCGCAAATCCATCGGGTCGCAGGTAAGCCCGAATGTAGCTCAGCATTTGCTGAAGCCTGGACCAATATCGCGGCTTTATCTCGACGCTGTTGGCCCGGCAAAGTAAGAACGAGTAAAGAAAGAGCTCCGTAACGAAACGATGATATCCAGTCGACGCTTCAAAATCTGCGCCATCAGGCAACACCTGCTTGTCCATCTCACGTAGCATTTGGTCCAGGCCAAACTCGCGCCACGCTGCAGCGTCGCGAAGCTCCGGAAGCAACAGACCCAACCAGAGCAGTCCTACCACATCGGAAAGATAGTGGTTGCTGGTCGCGATGTAAGAGAACTCGAGGTTGCGCCGTATGTAGGCGCCGTGCTGCTGGAATAGTTGCAGGAAGAACTCGACGGGCATTTGCGGCGACTGACGGAAAACTTCGAAAGCGGCCAGCAGATTTATAGCGCGCAACGCGACTTCCATTGCGCAAGTCCAGTTTGGACCACGACCATACGGATTCTGGTCGTGCCAGCTTCGGAGTTGTGCAAAGAATTCCGCACTGTAGCGCTCATCATGCGTTGACGCGTAAGCGCATGCGAGCGGGAGAAAATGTCCGAGCCGGTTCAATTCCCAAAGCACGCGAATATCCGAGCCATCCGCGCGCATCAACTTGATGTCGCGGTGGTAATCGAGCGGCCAAACATAATTTGATAGCGGATCGCGGCGCCACTCAATCTCTCTCCCGAAAGATTGTTCGTCGAGAGCGAGCAAGGGCCAGGAGTGCTCGAAAAACTTTGCCTCACGTGGTCCTCGAAAATATTCCGACAGCTCAGCAGCACTCATGCGTGCGAAAGCGTTTGTCAGGGCTAACGGTTCACTCTTGTCGAGCTTGGCGCGTTCCTTCCGCTGCTGGAGCGAAACACGACTCCGTCGCAGGGCTTCGCGCGCCGCAGTCGTGAGTTTTATTTCACCACGAAGCGCGCGTTTGATTTTATTCAGAACAGGCATCAGCGGGCGTGTTCGAGCGCGTCGAGGATGCGCTCGGACGTGTGGCCGTCCCAGAGTGGCGGCTGCTCGAGAGGCTTCTTTGCAGTACCGTTCAGCGTGGCGTTTGCAGCGGCGATGATCTTCGCGGTGTCAGTGCCGACGATGACGTTCGTCCCGATCTCGACCGTGATCGGACGCTCCGTGTTCTCGCGTAGCGTGAGACACGGAATGCCAAGGGCAGTCGTTTCTTCCTGAATGCCGCCGGAGTCTGTCAGAACAAGCCGCGCGCGGCTCGAGAGGTTGAGAAAGTCGAGATAACCGAGCGGCTCGGTCAGTCGCAAATCTTTTATGGCATCTACACGATCTCTCAACCCGAGCTCCTCTATTGTCTTTCTTGTGCGCGGGTGTACTGGAAATACGATCGGCAACTTCTCCGCGATTACTTCGAGCGCCGTGAGTATTCGGTCGAATGAATCACGCCCATCGACGTTCGACGGACGATGCAGCGTGAGCAAAGCGTAATCGACACCTTCGATGCCTAACTGTTCGTGGGTCGGCAATGCGCGCGCGACTGCGAGATTCTTTTGCAGCGAGTCGATCATGACGTTACCGACGAAACAGATTCGCTCTTTCGGAATGCCTTCAGCGATCAGATTCTCATCAGCGTCGTGTGATGGCGTGAAAAGCAAATCGGCGATCTGATCGGTCAGCAGGCGATTGATCTCTTCCGGCATGGTGCGATCGCGGCTGCGCAGACCGGCTTCGACGTGCGCCACCTTAATTCCGAGCTTCACACAAACGAGGGCGCAGGCGATCGTCGAGTTCACGTCGCCGACTACCAGCACCCAGTCAGGTTTTTCCTGGAGCACGACCGGCTCGAAGCGCTCCATCACCGCAGCCGTCTGTGCGGCGTGTGAGCCCGAGCCAACGCCGAGATGCGTGTCGGGGTTCGGCAGCTCGAGATCGCGAAAGAACGACTCAGACATCGCTGCGTCATAATGTTGTCCGGTATGAACGACGAGCGGCAGGAAGGCTTCGGGACGCTTTTTCATCGCGGCCACGATCGGCGCCACTTTCATGAAGTTGGGCCGCGCGCCGACGACGTTTATGACCTTGAGCATTATTTTAACGGCGGATTACACGGATTAAAGACGGATTATCCGCGCGCTGCTTTCGCGCCTGACGTCGCCGTTCAGCGCGTTACGTGTGTCGACGATGAGCGGCACGATGGAGCAGATGCGCTTGTAGTCGATGTCGCTGTGATCGGTGACGATGATTACGCAGTCAGCGGATTGCAGCTCATCGTTTGTCAGCGACACGGAGCTTAGCGGCTCGCCGCTGGAATCCGTGTGCGCGTCGTCAAAGCGAATCTCAGACACAAACGGATCGTGGTAACGCACGTTTGCGCCTTTTGCGCGCAGCCGATCGATAATCGACAACGCGGGACTCTCGCGTACGTCGTTGATGTCTTTCTTATACGCGACGCCGAGCAGCAACACGTTCGAGCCGTTCATCGCCTTGCGCGCGTCGTTTAGTCCATCCGCAACGAGTTGGACCACGTGCTCGGGCATCCGCGAATTGACTTCCTCCGCGAGACTGATGAAGCGCGAATCGAAACCGTGCTGGCGCGCCTTCCACGAGAGATAGTGTGGATCGAGCGGAATGCAGTGACCGCCGATCCCCGGTCCGGGATAAAAAGGCATGAATCCGAACGGCTTCGTCGCCGCCGCGCGAATCACTTCCCACGTATCGATGTTGAGCGCGTAACAGAGTCGCGCCATCTCGTTCGCCATGCCGATGTTGACCGCTCGAAACGTGTTTTCGAGAAGCTTCGCCGCTTCGGCCACACGCGCCGAGCTGACCGCATGCACGTCATTCACGATCTGCGAATATAGATGCGCCGCAACGGCGGTCGAGTCATCCGTCACGCCACCGACGACCTTGGGAATGTTGTGCGTCTGAAACTGCGGATTGCCCGGATCGACGCGCTCCGGCGAGAACGCGAGCAGGAAATCCTCGTCAAGCTTCATTCCCTTCTCCTCAAACATCGGCAACAACACTTCGTCCGTTGTGCCGGGGTAAGTCGTCGATTCGAGGATGATCAGATGACCGCGACGCAGGCGCTCCGCGATTTGTCCGGCGGCGGCGAGGATGTAGGAGACGTCCGGCTCTTTCGTTTTGCGCAGCGGCGTCGGCACGCAGATGATGATCGCGTCGCACTCGGCCAGATGGCTGAAATCCGTAGTGGCTCGCAGTCGCCCCGCGTCGACCACTTCCTTCACTTTGCGCGACGACACGTCGCCGATGTAAGAAGTGCCGGCGTTGATCTGCTGCGCCTTGGCCTCGTCGACTTCAAAGCCGGTGCCGTGAAATCCCCTGGAAGTAAATTCGACGAGCAGCGGCAGGCCGACGTAGCCCAGGCCGATGACGCCAACGTGCGCTTGTTTTTTTGTTATTAAAGAGATTAGGTCGTTTTTCATATGGTCGGCAAAAACTCCGAAACGGAAGATAACATAGATAGGAATCCGTATTCATCCATGGCTTTCTGTGGCACTATACGTCGGACCTGATGGCCACCGAATCCGCCCCAAAACTCGTCCGCGGACTGAGCCTGCTCGACGCCACGATGATCGTCGTGGGCTCGATGATCGGATCGGGAATCTTCATCACTTCTGCTGAATCGTCGCGGCTCGTCGGCTCGCCGGGCTGGCTGCTGATGGCGTGGGCGCTCGCGGGCGTGCTCACCATCACGGGCGCGCTCTGTTGCGCCGAGCTGGCGGCAATGTGGCCACGCGCGGGCGGCCAGTACGTTTTCCTGCGCGAAGCGTATGGGCCATCGATCGGGTTTCTGTTCGGCTGGGGCCTGTTTCTGATCATTCAGACGGGGACGATCGCGGCTGTCGCTGTCGCGTTTGCAAACTTCACCGGGGCGCTTACCGATCGCATCGCCGGAGATCGATATCTGATCGCGCCGGTCGTGTTGCTGCATCCATTCACGATTAGTGGGCTCTCATTCAATGGTTACGCGTTGAGTTTGTCGAGCCAGCAGTTATTGGCGGTCGTGATGATTCTCTTTCTCACGTTTATCAACACGCGCGGGCTGCAAACCGGAAAGGTCATCCAGAACACTTTCACGTTTACGAAGACTGCTGCGCTGCTCGCCCTGATTTTGATCGGGTTGATTGTTGGCTGGAATCATGGCAGCGCTGCGTTCACGTCTTCGTGGTGGGCGCCGTGGGAGAACGGTTGGAAGCCATCGGCGTCGCAGGTGTGGTTCGAGCCCGTGGGTGAGGGCTTGCTCGTGTTGGCGCTGTTGATGATGCTCGGCCGGGCGATGGTTGGGCCACTCTTCGCGCAGTCTGCGTGGAACAATGTGACGTTCACGGCGGGTGAAGTGCGCGATCCGGG
>Ga0134124_10001326_pt1 | contig 19876 bp, 20 predicted proteins | sample KB304_FD_96880 | JGI IMG/M metagenome (GOLD analysis project Ga0134124, IMG submission 96880) | Terrestrial soil microbial communities without Nitrogen fertilizer from Kellogg Biological Station, Michigan, USA - KB3-0-4 | ecosystem: Environmental > Terrestrial > Soil > Unclassified ... | reverse complement strand
GTTCCCGCACATGGATTCGAACCACGATTCAGGGATTCAAAGTCCCTTGTCCTGCCTTTAGACGATGCGGGAAGGAGGCCGGTGTCTTTTTGTCGGCTCGGGGCGGCAAGTCAACCATTGAGCGACATGGGTCGCTGGTTGGGCGCGTTTTTAGGTGCCGCGGAGCGCGTGCAGGCGCTCGCTAGGCGCGCTTTTGGTAGCTGTGAACGCGATCGACGACGAATTTGACCGCGTCCGGGTCGGTGTCCGGGAGGATCCCATGGCCCAAATTGAAGATGTGGCCGCCCGCGCCGGTTGCGCGCTGGAGGATGTCATCGACCCGGCGACCGAGGAGCTCGCGCGGCGCGCCCAGCAGCAGCGGGTCGAGGTTGCCCTGAACCGCCACGTCCGTACCCAGGCGGGTGATGGCCTGATCGATGGGGGTACGCCAATCAACACCGATCACGGTGCCACCGGCGCGCTTCTGCAGCTCCAGGAGCGTCGCCGTGTCCGTGCCGAAGTGGATCACGGGCACGCCGCTCTTTTCCAGATCTTTCAAGATCGAGGACACGTGCGGCAGGATGTACTCCTCGTAGTCGGTGGGCGAGAGCGAGCCGACCCACGAGTCGAACAGCTGCACCGCGTTCGCGCCGGCTTTGATCTGCGCGTGCAAGTAGCGGCGCACGACCTCACTGAACTTGCTCATCAGCAGGTTCCAGGTCTCCGGCTCGTTGTACATCATGCGTTTGGTGAGTGCGTAGTTGGAGCTCTTGCCGCCTTCGATCAGGTAGCTCGCGAGCGTGAACGGCGCGCCGGCAAAGCCGATCAGCGGTGTTTTGCCGTCGAGCTCGCGGCGGATCAGCTTGATCGCTTCGAGCACGTAACCGAGGCCTTCTTCGGGGTCGATCACGCGCAGGCGCTCGACCGCAGCGCGGTCGCGCACGGGCTCGTGAATCACCGGGCCTTCGCCCTTGGCGAACTCGAAGGGCGCGCCCATCGGCTCGAGCGGCAGCAAGATGTCCGCGAACAAAATGGCCGCGTCCACCTTGTGCGCGTTGACCGGTTGCAGCGTGACCTCGGTCGCGAGCTCCGGGTTTTTACACAGCTCGAGCAGCGTGTGCTTGGCGCGCAGGGCACGGTACTCGGCCATGTAACGGCCGGCTTGGCGCATGAACCAGACTGGCGTCGTGTCGACGGGCTCGCGACGACAAGCCCGTAAGAATCGATCCCACATATTCGTCTCTACAGCGCCTGAGCCATTTGGGAGACGTGGGGCGCTTTGGCTCCGCCCTTTTGCATCTCCTTCATTTCGTACTTCGACGGACACTTGGCGAAGATGTTCGAGGCCTCGAAGTTGCCCGCGCTGTCGAGCTTGCCTTCGGCGGTCACCATCACGTCCATACCGGGCATGTCGCGGAAGGTGTCGGGCACGATGCACTGCGCATAGCGCACCGGCAGCACGTCACCCTTGGTCTTGATCTGGAAGCGATACTCACACGGCTGGTCGCGACGCACCAAGGTGCCTTTGACCAAGGCGCCCTGCACCCGCACGGATCGGTCCGAACCCGAGTACTTGTCCTTCTCGCGCAACAGGTCGCTCACGTCTTTGGCGTAGGCCGACCCCTTGTCGAAGCTGAAGAAGAGCAGCGACAGGATAGCCGCGCTCACCACGAGCAAGCCGATCAGTAAGCCGACGTTGCCCTTGCGACGCGGTGGTGGGGAGGCAGGCTCGCGTCGAGCAGCGGGGGCAGGCACGTCAATGGCCGCCACGGCTTGCTCGAGCTCTTTATCGAGGTCGCTCATGTTCCGCGAAGCCTAGCCCTGGGCGGCGCACCGGTCCACCCACGCCACCCGGCGGGCCATCTTCCGCTAAACGCGCTTCCCGCTAGACGCGCCGCGAAAGCGTCAGCCGCGCGCCCACGAAAGCCGCGACCGCGCCGAACGTGACCAGCACGGCCAGCGAGGCGACCGCCACCAGCCACGGGCTCAAAGAGCCGCCCAGTGCCGCGAGCCCCCAACCGATCAGCGCGCCCAGGGAGCCGGAGAGCGCGGCCTCGCGCGCCTTGGCCCGACCGCCAAAGCGGCCGACCAACGCGCCCGCGCCACCGCACGCAATTAGAAAAGACAACGCAACTGGCGCGACGCCCAGGACGATCGGTGTAGCGCCGCTCGCGCCACGCGAGGCCACGCGACTGAGCCAAGCCCCGAGCCAGACCCCCATCCACGACAACGGCAGAAACAACGTGATCACCAAACCCGCGCCGATCAACACCCATTGCCAACGCGGCCGGCGAGCAGCGGCCGCGTCGTCGGTGTCTTGGTTTTGTAAAACGGGCAGCCGGCGCACCATGATCGGGGCAAGCATGGCGCGAATCGTCGCGCTCTGCCTAGCGTGCTGCACCGTTTCCGTGCCGGCTCGCGCGCAGCAGGCGGGTGCGGCGACACACGCGCTGCCCCCGCCCATCGTGCTCGAAGCACCGCCCCCACCCGAGCTGCCACCGCCGGAATATCCGCGCCGGCCCTTCGAGCTCGCGGCCGAGCTGCTGATCGGCTTGCCCAACTGCGTCATGGGCAGCGTCTACAACCAGCGCTGCGAGGGTGTGACTCCGGGACCTGGCTTGGGTGCCACGGCGCTGTATCGCCCCTCGCCGTATTTTGCATTTGGCGGCACGCTCAGCTCGCTCAGCTTCGGCTTTCGACCTGCGGTTGGCTCGGGGCTCAACGGAGGCAGCGCCGACGGCTACTTTTGGGGCCTGCTCACCCGCTTGTATTTCTTCGATCACGGCATCTTCGAACCGTCGCTCGAGCTCGGCATGGGCCGCGCGGGCATCGCGACCAGCTCCCAAGAGGCAGACGCCGAGTATCGCGAAGACAGCGCGGGGCTCGCGTTCCGCGTGGGCGGCGCGATCGAGCTCCACGTGAGCCGGCACTTGCGGCTCGGCGCGGCCTACGACTGGACGCGCTTCAGCGTGCGGCACTTGCGCCGCTGCGGGCAAGGCCGCTGCGTCGATCTCGACGACGCGGACTACGGCCACGGCTCCGGCTTCAGCAGCGTGTCATTGCGTGTGTCCGTGTCGATTGGCCCGGGCCTGTAATGGGAGCCTGAACGAGCGCGCCGGCGCGCGTCGTGTACACTCCAGCGCCCATGCCCGAACTCGAGCCGATTTCGTTCGACCGCGCCCTGCGCGCTGCGGCGCGTGAGCTCGAGCGGCGCAAGAAAACCGGTGAACCGAGCGAAGACGCGCTGCCTCCGTTCTTGAACGACGAAGAGACGCTGCACTGGCTGCGCGAATTGCGCGACAAAGATCCGCTCGCGCGTGCTCTCGAGCTGTGGCTGTTGCGCTTGCGCGAGCAGACCGAGTTCGGCACGCGGCGCGCGGAGCTCGCGCGCGCTCATCGCGCCGAGCTGCACCCGATCGTCGAGCCCGAGCAAGCACAGTGCACGTTGGCGGAGCTCTTGCGGCTGAGCCTCGCGCGGCCGCGCGAGCGCGCCGCTTACTTGCGCGGCTACTTCGCGTCCTCCGCGCGCACGGCCGAGAGCATTCTGCGGCTCTGGGAAGAGCGACAATTGTTCGCCGAGCGTTTGCGCGCTCCGCTCGCTTCGTTCGAGATCGCGAGCGATGCCATCGTGGGCGCAGCGCGCGCGTTCCTGTCGAGCTCGTCCGGAGCCTTCGAAACACTCGCCATTCGCGAGCCGTCGCAGCTCTTGACCACGCTGCTCGCCGAGAACGCGAGCGAGGGTTGGCCCGCGCGCTTGTCACCACGGACGATCCTGGATCTGCTCGGCGACCCAGCGCTTTTCCACGGCTTGTCGCTGCGCCCGTTCGCGCTGCCCGAAGCCCACGGCGCGGGCAGTTTCATGCTCGCGTTGAGCCAGGCGGGGCGCGCGCTGGCGGATGCCGCGAGCGCTGCACGCTCGCCGTTCGTGCTGAGCACGGACGTGTTCGACTTACGACGAAGCAGCGTGGGCGCGCTGTTCGGCGCGCTGCCGCTCTCGCCCGCCTTCGCGACTCGCCGCTTGGGGCTCGGCCCGAACCGTGTGCGCGATCAACAGCGCGCGTTGGCGCAGAGCGCGCTGGTCGACCTGCGCGTCGCCGCGTTCCGCGTGCTGCTGCGCGAGCTCTTGCTCGGCGGCAAGCGTCAGCTTCAGCGAGAGCTGCCGGAGCTCAGCCACGGCGCGCTCGGTTTCGAGCTGCCGGAATCGGCTGCCGGCGTGTTCATCCGCGTGCGTCCGCGAGACCACCAGCGCTTCGCCGGCGCGCTGCTCGCGGCGTCCCGCCATGAGACACTTTTGTACACCCACGACGAGGATTGGTTTCGCAATCCGCGCGCGATCGCCGAACTGCGCGCCGAGCTGAGCGACCCCGCGGCCCCCGCACTCGACGAGCCCGCGCTCAGCCACGGGGCCAGCTACGCGCTCGAGCGCCTCCAAACCCTGCTGTGACGAAGCGGCAATCAGCCGAAAATCGAGCCTAAAAGGACTCGTTCTCGCCCTGAGTCAGACCACCGGAGTCGAGGTGGTAACTGAAGCCGAACACGATCGCGGTCGCTGGCACGCCGCTGACCACGCGGCGCACCGCGATCTCCGCGCCAAACGTAGTATCGAGGTAGCCGAGCCCCGCGCTCAGCGAGTGGCTCTTGGCGCCGTCGTCGAAGCGATAACCCGCGCGCAGCGGGAAATGATCGGCGGCCAGAAACTCAGCGCCGCCCATGGCCCGCACTTTCGTGCTGTCCCAGGTCGTGAAATCAGCCAGCAAGTCCGCTTCTAGGCTGAACGATTCCTTGCCGAAGCCGATGCCACCGCCGACCGACGTCGGTTGGAAGGTGTTGCCCGGGTTGTTCAAGTTCACGCCCACGACGGATATTGCCAAGCCGTCGGTCGGCTTGAACGTCGCGGCGGCGTCGAAGGTGAAGCCGGTCACGATGAACTCACCGGAGAGCCCGCTCGAGGCCACGCTCGTTCCGAGCGGCCCTTCGCCGTTCTGCCTCAGCCGCAGGTAGCGAACACCGACGCCCATGAAGAACTGATCCGAAAACGGATACGAGATCGCACCGCGAATGTCGGTCCAGTTTCGATTGATGCCGTTCGTGTCCTGCGTGTTGTACGTCGCGCCGATACCGCCGCCGACGCGCGCGCTCGAGCCGACCGAGTCGACCGCGGCGATGCCGTAGCTCTGACGGTGTGATTCGGGCCAAACCTGCGCCAAAGCGCTCAAATGATAGACGCGCGACATCGACATGTTCGCCGGGTTGACGAACAGCGCCTCGGTCGAGTTGCTGAGCGCGTGCACGGCGTCGTTCATGGCCGTGATGCGCGGCGTCTCGATCACGTTGTAGTTGTAGCCAACCTCGGGCGGCGGCGTCTCCGCACGCGCACGGGTCGCGATCGAAGACGCACACGCGCAAGCGATCACCCCGAGAGCGAATCGCGCTCGCAATAGCGATTCTGATCGAGGACGATGATTTCGCACGTGCTTCAGGGAAACGCTCCGCATCTCGTTCGTATTCGCGTCGGGCTTACCCTCGCGAGTGATGCGCGGACAAGTTTTCCGCGATCCTGCGATCTTTTCGCGAAGCAAATGAAAACGTAAGCGGCCGTTCGGCCTAGCAGCAAGATGCAGTGCGCGCTTCTTCCAGGACAAGTTTTGTGGCGTTGCCTCTTGACGCCTCAAACACCGAAAGTTTGCCCGCGTGAGAACGCATCGCGTCGCGCGATGAAAGATTCTCTTCTCTGTCTGCGAGGTTAGTGATCGCGCTCCGATGATCGACTCCGCAAATGCCGCATCGACGATCAGAGCCATGTTACGATTGGGCGTCTATTTGGCGGACTTTTACATTTTGAAAATCTTGGGATTGAACTTTGAATGAGGTCAGTGCTAGCTGCCTCCCCGTTGTCGCTCGGCGCTCTAGTGCACCGAGTTCGAGAGCGGTTCGTTGTGTGATGGAGAACCCCGAACAGCGCCCCCTCGAACGCGTTGAGCGATTGATTGGGGCTCCGGCAGTTGCCGGAGTAGTCAGGCGTGCCACTGCAAGGCTCTCCCTATCCACAGCTTGTGGATAAGTTGGGGAATTTTACCTAGTGACGATCGAAACCCCTCAAATTCACGCTTTGAACGGAAACCTTCCCACACCCCCTGGGGAACGCCTGTGGACAGCTGCTCTCGAGCAGACCCGCAGCCGCTCACCCGCGTCCTTCGAACAATGGTTTTCGAGCGTCCAATATGACGGCTTCGAGACCGGCGTGCTGTCGCTCACCGCGCGCGACGAGTTCGTGCGTGATTGGGTGAAGGCTCACTTCCTGCCTGATCTGCTCGGCCATTTGGCGCGCATGGCAGGTGAGGCAAATCCGGCCAGCTTGCGGGTGAAGTGGAACATTTCCAACGGGCTAGATCGCCCCGTGTGCCAACCGCGGCGCCGGAACTCCGAACCCCCGGCGTCGATCCCCCCGAGCTCCACCACGTCGGGGCGTCGCTCCGAGCGTCCGTCACGCTACTCGCGTGCGCAGCTCACGGCGGTGCTCAACCCGAAGCACACCTTCCCCAACTTCGTGGTCGGCCCATCGAACGAGCTCGCGCACGCCGCGGCGCTCGCTTCGGCGGGCGGTGGCGGTCCCCGCTACAACCCGCTGTTCATCGCGGGCGGCACCGGCTTGGGCAAGACGCACTTGATGCACGCCATCGCGCACAAGGTGCTGGATGAGCGCCCGGACGCGCGCATCGTCTACGTCTCCGCCGAGCACTTCACGAACGAGTTCATCGAGGCACTCCAGCACCACAAGATGGACGAGTTCCGCGCGCGCTACCGCACGGACTGCGACCTGCTGTTGGTCGACGACATTCAGTTCTTGGCCGGCCGCGAGCAAACTCAGGAAGAGTTCTTCCACACCTTCAACGCGCTGCACGACGCGGATCGCCCGATCATCGTCACCAGTGACAAATATCCCCAGCAGCTCCAGCGCATGCCGGAGCGCTTGGTGTCCCGCTTCACCTCGGGCTTGGTGGCCGACATTCAAACGCCGCAACTCGAAACGCGGGTCGCCATCGTGCGTAAAAAGGCCGAGCTCGAAGGGATCGACCTTTCGGATGAGGTGGCCGTCATGCTCGCTCAAAGCGTGCAGAGCAACGTGCGCGAGCTGGAAGGCGCGCTGATCCGCCTGGCCGCCAAGTCGTCCCTCACCGGCCGGCAAATCGACGAAGAGTTCACGCTCGGCGAGCTGGCGATGGTGTCCCCACGCCGTCCCGAGCTGATGAGCGTGGAGGACATTCAGCGCGCGGTGTGCGGTCACTTCAGGCTCTCGAACTCGGACCTGCTCAGCAAGGACCGCCACAAGAGCGTCGCCTTCGCGCGCCAAGTCGCGATGTACCTGTGCCGCCAGCGGCTCAAGTGCAGCTTCCCTGAGCTCGGCCGCGCCTTCGGCAACCGCGATCACACCACCGTGATGAGCGCCGTCCGCCGCGTCGAAGCGCTGCGCCAACGCGACCCACAAGTGAACGCGCACCTCGAGGCGATCGAACAACGGCTTGCTTCGTCCGAGAGCTGAGCTTCGACACCGCGAAGTGCCGCGCTCTGCCGTGTTCGGGAGTGCGGCGCGCTTTGCGATGAATCGACGCAGACTCCGCTGCGCGGGCGCGGTGATGCTCGTGACAACGGCGGCGTGCGCGTGCGCTACGAACCGCGGCTATGCGAGCGCGACGCCGCTCGCACGCGAAGCAACCCAGCCGCACACCGACAACGCGGGCAAGTCGTCGACCGCGCCGCGCGTGCCCGACACCCCGCCCGAAGCAACCCAGCCGCGCGGCAACGTCGCACCTCAGCCGTCCACCGCGGCGCGCGCCTCCGATCAGCCGCCCGGCAACCCACCTTCGAGGAATCAACGCATGGCGATCTCGAACCCCGCCGTCGCAGCGCATCGGTTCCTCGCCGAGATGTACGCCGACGACTATTTCCCGACCGCTCAGGTCGACAAGGGCAAGGCCATCTTGCTCCGGCTGTGCGAGCGGATCGAACGCGAGCACCCCAAAGACACGGCAGCGCTGTACGTGCTCACGCACGCCGCAACGGAAGAGTTCAACCGCCTGAGTGAAGACTTCGACGCGCACGGCAGCGAGCTCGAGACCGCCGCGCGCGAAGCGATCGCCGCGGACTTCGCCTGGATCGCCCAGGCGTACGGATTCGAAGCGGACATCGAGGAGCTGATCGCCCCACGCGACTGGTAGCGCAGCGAGTGCCGTCTCGAAGCGACCGCGCGCGAAGCGACCGTCTGAACCGCCACGAAATGATCGCGCGCGGAGGCGTGGAGGTTTGCGGCGCTGAGCGCGCTCTCGAGAGAGTGGGCGATCGCGGGTTTCCCAGCGCACCTCGCTCCGCCACCGACTGCCTCGCGGACCGCGCGACGGAGGCCGAACCTCGACGCCGAAGGCTGCGACGCGGTGCGACGTGGCGCGTGACCATCAACCACAAAACCACGGAAAAGTGGCCTATTCCGCGCCGTCCGAGCTTGGCAAGATTGCAACATGTGGGTGTGCGCCCGCGCGTTCGAACGGCGCCCGCGGATCCGAGCTAACGAAAGCGACGCTCGCGTCGTTCATGAGAGCGATGGGCGAGAGTGCGAAGATTCGCTTGGGGGCGCCAGTGTATCGAGACGCGCAGCACGTGATGGCGGTGTGTGAGAACGCGGTCTTGACCTACTCGAGCGACGCGCCGAACCCTCACTACTTGGAGGCCTGGGCGCAAACCATGCAACTCGTGGCCGAGCAATACCCAGAGGGCTTGCTGGTCATGACGCTGATCAATCCGCTCGCGCGCGTTCCCGACGATGCCGCGAAAGCGCGCATCCGGAACACGGTGCTGCGCCATTCTGCTCAGATTGCGGCGTTCGCCTACGTCGTCGAGGGCGAAGGCTTCGGCGCAGCCGCCATCCGCAGTGGTCTCTCGCTGATCAGCCTGGTCGCCCGCTACCCATTTCCGATGAAGGTCTTCGGCTACGTCGAAGAGGCCGTGCCGTGGATGCTGAGCCGCACGAGCCCGCGCGCACCCCGCGCGCAAAACGCCGCCCAACTCGTCAGCATCGCGAGCTCCCTGAGCAGCCAACTGCGTTCCGCCGCCACGGGCTAATCGCGCAACGGGCCCCGAGTGACCGAACCCCGGGTGAACGAACCCGGGGTGAACGAACCCGCGGTGTGCGCCGTGGGACCGCACACCCAGGGTGCGACCTGAGCGACCGAACCCTGGGTGACCGAACCCTGGGTGAACGAACCCGGGGTGTGCGCCGTGGGACCGCACACCCAGGGTGCGACCTGAGCGACCGAACCCTGGGTGACCGAACCCCGGGTGTGCGCCGTGGGACCGCACACCCAGGGTGCGGTCCTGGTACTCAGAGAGACTTGGGCTTGGCCTCTGCGCGCGCGGCTGGCGCGGTGTTCGCGAGGGGCGCGCTGGCGACTTCCGGCAGGGGGACGGGCATCACGACGCGGGATTCGGGCACTCCACCGAGGGTCATGCCGATGCGCACGGCGATCGCGTCGATGACTTCGCTCGCGCCGGCGCCGAGGGGCGCGCCGTACGCGAAATCAGCGCGCGAACGCGACGCGACTTGGGCGCCCGCGAGCGTTTTGCCGTCGCGTTCCAGGCGCCATTGGCCGCGAGCTCCGGCGGACCAGCCGGGACCCTGGGCGTCGGGAGCGAGCGCTTCGAGATCGAGATCGATGTGCTGCACGTAGTCGCCCGGGCGAACGTCCTTGGCGCCGACCTCGACTCCCGGGAAGCTGGTCCAGAGTGAGCGCGTGAGGGCGCTGCCGAGCGTGCTGCGGAGCCGCTCGAAGCACAGCAAGCGGGCATTCTTTGGCGATACGCAGTCGTTTTCGGGCATGCGCTCGGCCACCTCGATCCACACCCGGTTCGAGTGCAGGACCGTGGGCGCCAAAGGCGGCAGCTCGGCCGAGCGGAGGGGGGCGCGGTGTTCGAGGGTACAGCCGCCGAGGGCGACGAAAACACCCAGGCCCAATCCGAAAAAAGCCCCGGAAAACTTGGAAATCATGGTTTTCGAACGATATCGGAAGCCGCTAGGCGAACGCCAAGTTTTGGGCGAATTTGCCCGGCTGGTACGCGGCCGCCCAACGCACGAAACCTGACAAGTGGAAGATCGAGTCGTATGCTCGGCCCAGCACGAGAGAGGAAGGCCACCGGATGGCTTCGTTACGCCACATCCATCAGTTCATGAACGAGCGCCGGCTCGTCCGTCTTGCCGACGGTCGTACGGGCAAGATCATCCGCGTCGACACGTTGTTCCCCGACAACGATACCCAGGTCACGGTTTGGACGCCGGACAACGGCAAGCCAGGACTCGCGAAGGTCGAGCGCTTCGAGCTGAAAGACGTCGTCGGCGCAGCGAGCTGAGCCGAGCCGGTCAGCCCGCGGTTGGGTCGCCGTCGGTGGTGGCGTACATCGCTTCGGCGATTTCGAAGGTGGCGTTTTCTAGGCGTGAGTACGCTTCACGCACCGTCTCCAGGTTGGCGCCGGTCTCGAGCATCTTCTTCAAGACCTGCACTTCTTGGCGCACGCCTTCGAGCTTTTCGGGCGCGAGCAGGTCCGCGTAGCCCTCCAGCGCTTGCTCGGTCGTGTAGATCAGAGTCTCGGCTTGGTTGCGCATCTCCGCCAAGTCACGGCGCAGCTGGTCCGTCTCTTTGAAGCGCTCGCCCTCTTGCACCAGCGCGTCGACCTCGGCTTGGTTCAAACCGCTGGTCGCGGTCACGCTGACGGCTTGGCGGCGACCCGTGCCGAGATCACGCGCTTCGACCGACAGAATGCCGTTGGCGTCGATCGCGAACGTCACTTGAATCTTGGGCACGCCGCGCGGCGCAGGTGGAATGCCCGTGAGTTCGAAGCGCGCCAAACTGCGGTTGTCTTGCGCCATTTCACGCTCGCCTTGCAGCACGTGAATCGGCACGAACGGCTGATTGTCGACGCTGGTCGTGAACACCTCGCTCTTTTCCGTGGGCACGGTGGTGTTGCGCGGGATGAGCTTGGTGGCGACTCCGCCCCCCGTCTCCACGCCGATCGACAGCGGGGTCACGTCGAGCAGCAGCACTTCGTCGATAGCGCCGGACAGCGCGCCGCCTTGAATCGCGGCGCCGACGGACACCACTTCATCCGGGTTGACGCCCTTGTGCGGATCTTTGCCGAAGAACTCGCGCACGGCTTTTTGCACCGCGGGCATGCGCGTCATGCCGCCCACGAGCACGATTTGGCCGATCCCCGAGGGTGCAATCTTGGCGTCCGCGAGCACGCTTTTACACGCGGTGATCGTTCGATCGACCAGATCACGAGTAAGAATCTCGAGCTCGCTGCGCTTCATCGAGCGCTCGAGGTGCAGCGGCCCCGCAGCACCGGAAGCGATGAACGGAATGTTCACCTCGGTCTCGAGTGACGAGCTCAGCTCGTGCTTGGCTTTCTCGGCGGCTTCGCGCAAACGCTGCAGAGCCGTGCGCTCTTTGCGCAAGTCGACGTTGTGCTTGGCTTTGAATTCGTCCGCGAGCAAATCGATGATCCGCCCGTCGAAGTCCTCTCCACCGAGGTGCGTGTCGCCGCCGGTGGCTTTGACGCTGAACACGCCGCTCGCGATCTCGAGCACGGAGATATCGAAGGTGCCGCCACCCAAGTCGTAGACGGCGATCGTCTCGGCGTTCTGCTTGTCCAGGCCGTAGGCCAGCGCGGCTGCGGTGGGCTCGTTGAGGATGCGCTTGACCTCGAGACCGGCGATGCGCCCGGCGTCCTTGGTGGCTTGGCGCTCGGCGTCGTCGAAGTAGGCGGGGACGGTGACGACGGCTTCGGTCACCGGTTCACCGAGGTACGTCTCGGCGATCTCGCGCATCGCGGCCAGCACCATGCTCGAGACTTCAGGCGGCGAGAGCTTCTTGTCTTGGATCAGCACCCAGGCATCACCGTTGTCGTGCTCGACGATGCGATAGGAGACCGAGTTCTTTTGGCGTTGCACCGCGGGCGCAGAGAACTTCTGCCCCATCAACCGCTTCACCGCCGAGATCGTATTCTCGGGATTGGTCGTCGCTTGGCGCTTGGCAACCTGGCCGACCAAGCGCTCACCCTTGGCGGAGAAACCCACGACGCTGGGTGTGGTGCGCGCGCCCTCACCGTTGGCGATGACTTTGACTTCCGGCTGACCCGCGGCGTTGGTTCCCTCCAGAACGGAGACGCAGGAGTTGGTCGTGCCGAGATCGATGCCGATGATTTTCCCCATACCGTAGTCCCACGAGCATAGCGCGGAGTGCGCGGCTCAGAAAGTGCCGCGCGGCTCGGGAATGTAGGTGGAGTGCCCACGTGCGAGCTCAGTCACGACCACGGTCGTGGCTCACGAGCACGATCGTGGCGCGCGTGACGTGTCACGCGCTTCGGCTCAGTTGGGTTTCGCTTTGGCGACGACGACGATCGCCGGGCGCACTAGCTTCTCGCCTTGGATGTAACCGGCTTGGACTTCGTGAATCACGGTGCCCGGTGGGTGCTCGTCCGTCTCGAACTGCTGCACGGCTTCGTGAAACGCAGGATCGAACGGAGCGCCCTGGGCCTTGATTCGCTCGATGCCAATCTTGGACAAGGTGTCGAGAAATTGGCGTTTGACCAAACCGATGCCGTCGGCGAGCGCTTTGACGTCGGTGGCGGTCTCGGCGTGCGCGGTGGCGCGTTCGAGATTGTCGAACACGGGCAGCAGCTCTTTCAAAAAGTCTTCACGCGCGCGCTTTTCCATATCGGCGAGTTCTCGCCGGGAGCGCTTGCGAAAGTTGTCGAAATCAGCGGCGGTGCGCAGCAGCTGGTCGCGGAGCTTGGCGTTTTCGGCCTTGGCCGCCTCCAGCGGGTCGACGTCAGCGGGGGCGTCGGTCGAAACGGGCGCGGCTTCGGTTGCGGGGGCAGGGGCTTCGGCGATCGGATTCTCTTCAGGCACGGCGCGCGGAGTATAATCACTCGCGATAGCGAAGCTAGACCCGCCCGCGCCCCATTCGCCAATTACTGTGTCGGGCGAACTTCTTGGGGCGCTTCTGCGCAGGGCGCTTGTCGCAACGCGGTCAAGAGCCCTCCGGAACTGTGCGCGCTGGCCGCGGAGGGCGCAGGGTTTTCCGCAAACCAGGTGTCGATTCCGCCGGGCAGGACCCAGAAATGCTCGGCCGAGCGCAATGCCTGGTAGCTCGGCAGGGTGCGCTGCTCGCGTCCGTAGCCGGTCGTTTCCAGCCAAAAGCACGTTTCTTCGGCGCCGATCGCGAACAGGTGCACGGCGCCGCTCTCGAAATGAACCGAGCTTGCGCCGAGGGCCGCACCGTCGACGGACGAGAACACGGACAGCGTGTGCGCGCCCGCTGGAACGCGCAGCAACGCGCCGCCCGCCGGGCTCTCGTTGCTCGTGGGGTCGACCGACGTCAGGTGCTGGCCGTCGAGCGCAACTTCCACCGCTTCCGGACCGAGATTGAGGATGCGGAGCAACGGATGATAGACGAAGAACGCCAAGCAAGCAGCGCCCAAGCCCAGCACCGGCCCTGCGCTCAGCCAGGCCGAGCCCCAGCGATCGGGCACGACCGCTCGACTCAGCTCACCGCCGTTGAGCGCCGCGATGCGCTCGGCGTACGCCGGAGCCGCGCACAGCAGCTGCTGGCCCGAGCCCCAGTGCACCGCTGGGCCGCGCGCGGCGTGCGGCGGGCTGACCCTCGGTGTCGGCAAAAACACCAGCAAGAGCGGCAAGCTCGACAGCCCAAACACCCAAAGCGAGAGCGAAAGCAGGCCGAGTCGCGGCGAAAGCAGCGGCAAGCCCGCGGCGCTGGTCAGCGCGAGCAACACGGAGGCGAGCGTCAGCGACAGCACGCGCGACGAGCTGCTCGCTTGGTGCTCGGCGCACTCGTCGCAGTAACCGACGAGCAGCGAAGCGCCGTCTGCGCGCGACAACGCCGTGCGATGACTGGCCGGCCGCGCGCAGCACGCGCACTCCTCGGGCAAGAGCGCGCTAGACGCGACGGGCAGGGTGACGCTCATGCCGTGCAGATCAGCTGTGGTGGTCGGGCGCGGCACGCGCATGGCCGAACAGTAGAGCAATTCGTGCGCGATCGCTCTTGTCTTGTGCGGCAGCGGCGGCAAGGTTAGCGAGGCTGTGGCAAACGATGACCGAGCTCAATGAACCTCAACGGCAAGCGGTAACCCATGGTGAAGGGCCGTTGCTCGTGTTTGCCGGTGCCGGCAGCGGCAAGACGCGCACCATCATCTATCGCATCGCCAACCTGCTCTCCGCGGGGGTGCCGCCGTATCGCATTTTAGCCGTCACGTTCACCAACAAAGCCGCTGGTGAAATGAAATCACGGTTGTCGCAGCTGGCCGGCGAAGAGGTCACGCGCGACCTCTGGGTAGGCACGTTTCACTCCGTGTGCGCCAAATTGCTGAGGCGCTACGCGGAAGAAGTCGGCCTCAAACGCAACTTCGTGATCTACGACGACTCCGACCAAAAGGCCGTACTCACGCGCGTGATTCGCGAGCTGAACCTTTCGGATCAGGAATACGCACCCAAGGTCATGGCTGGGCTGATCAGCCGAGAAAAGCGGGAAGGCCGCGGCCCGAGCCAAGTCAAAGGGGATGCCGGCTTCAACGATGCCCTGCCCGACATCTACGTGCGCTATCAAATCGCGCTGCGCCTGGCGAACGCCGTCGATTTCGACGACCTCTTGTACCTGATGGCGCTGATCGCCGAGAACCCGGACAGCCCAGGCGGCAAAGAACTGCGCAATCGCTTCATTCACGTCTTGGTGGACGAGTTCCAAGACACGAACTTGATTCAGTACCGGCTGATCCGCGCGCTCAGCGCGCAGCGCCGCAACCTGTGCGTGGTCGGTGACGACGATCAGTCGATTTACCGCTGGCGCGGCGCCGACGTGCGCCTAATCCGCAGCTTTCGCCGTGATTTTGCGGACGCGGTGGTGATCAAGCTCGAGCAAAACTACCGCTCCACGGGCAACATCGTGAAAGCCGCCTTGGGCGTGATCGAAGCGGCGGACGTGCGCGAGCCGAAGAAGCTGTGGACCGACCACGAACCGGGCGAAAAGGTCAAAGTGCGGCTGGTCAAGGACGAGCGCGAAGAAGCGTCGTTCGTGGTGCGCACGATCAAGTCGGAGCTTGCGCGCGGCGTGTCGGCCGATCAAATGGCCGTCTTCTACCGCGTGCACGCTCAGTCACGCACGCTGGAAGAGGCCTTCCGCGCCGCCAACCAGCCGTACAAAATCGTCGGCGGCATGAAGTTCTTCGACCGCGCAGAGGTCAAGGACTTGCTCTCGTACCTGCGGCTGATCGAAAACCCGATGAGCGATACGGATCTGGAGCGCGTCATCAACACGCCTCCACGCGGCATCGGCAAAAAGACGGTCGAACATTTGCTCGACTCCGCCTCCGAGCGCTCGATGAGCGCCTACGACGCGATCGACCACGTGGCCCGCGAACAGGAGCTGGCCAGCGCGGGCCGCAAAAAGCTCGCCGCCTTCAAAGCGATGCTCGAAGGCCTGCGCGAGGAAGCCAAAACACTCGCCCCACACGCGCTCGCTGGTCGCGTCTTGGAAGTCACCGGCTACCGCGATCTGCTGGTCAAAGACGACACCGCGGAGAGCGACGCGCGCCTCGGCAACTTGGAAGAAATGGTCGGCTCGATCGCCGAATACGAGCGCGAGCTGGGCGGCCAAGAAGAAGCTGCCCTAGCGGGTTATCTGGAGCGCGTGTCCTTGGTCAACGCGACGGACGCGCTCGAGGGCGGCCAAACCGTGTCGCTGATGACCGTCCACAGCGCCAAGGGCCTGGAGTTTCGCAGCGTGTTCATCACCGGTATGGAAGAAGAAATCTTTCCGTACAGCCGCGTCAGCCACGAAGAGCCAGAGGAGATCGACGAAGAGCGCCGCCTGGCTTACGTGGCCATCACTCGCGCGCGCGAGCGGCTATGGATCGTGCATGCCGGCATGCGCACGCTGTTCGGAAAGACGCGCTATTCTTCACCCAGCCGCTTCTTGCGCAACCTGCCAGAAGACACCGTACAGCGCGAAGGCAGCGGTTGGTCCTCAGCGCCGTATTCGACGCCGTACCAAGCGCCGCGCGCCGTCTCACTCCCGGTCGGCACGCGCGTGATTGAACGCGACGCGGACGACAGCCAAGTCGGCGAAGGCGTTCAAGTGCGCGTCGGTTCGACCGTGCGTCACAAGCAATTCGGTGAAGGCATCGTGGAGAAGGTCGAAATGGGCATGACGCCCACGGTCGTGGCGCGCTTCAAGGATCACGGGACGCGCCGGATCCACGCGAAGTTTCTGGAGTATGAATGATCTCGCGCGCCATAGGGAGAGCGGAGATCCTTCGCCCGATGCGTGACCGATTGGATCGCGACGTGCTCCTCACGCGCTATGTGCCCAAGCAACTCCGCGAGTGCTCCGCCGAAGTCGAACGGCCGACGTTTGTGACGAGTGGATACGACGGTTCAATCGAACTTCACCGCCCGCGGCGTCTGTCGGAGACGAGCGCACCGAAAACCGAGAGTCCCTCGGCCTGCGGCGCTCCGAGCGCCCCCAATCCATCCTGATTCGGATCGACGACGGGCGTCGGGAAGAGCCGCCGCTCGGAACGACCGAGCAACCCATCGCCGTTGGTTGGGGCGGCGTTACACGGGACGCGGGTAGCGGTGCGGCTTTGGCCGGCTCAGCGAATACTCCCGCATGTTCGCCTCTTGCTCGGCGTAGTAGTTCGAGCGCAATCGCCCTCGGATTTCCGCGATTTCGGCGGCTATATTCGCTCGCATCCAAACATCGCGTTCAATGTTACGGACGCTGTTGGACACGAGTCTCCGTGGTTCGACAAACTCGAGACTTACTTTGTCACCGACTTCGAGCCGTTGGTTTACCCGCGACCAATCGTAGCGTCGCCAAGTCTGCGGACCAAGCTGAGTGCCGCCGTGAATGCTCAACGCGGCGCCTTGCTGTTTGTCGCGCAACTTGGCGTAGACGGTGATCGATAGAACTCCAGGTCGTTCAATCGAAACATTGCCAAAGTCACGCCCGTTCACGCGAACGCGAACGGCGATCGCGGGGGGCTTGGTGGTCCAGGTTCGCTCGCCCACGACAGCGTTGACCATGAGCGCTCGTAGTCGGTCTTCGAGGAGCCGGAGTCGCGCCTCTTCCTGCTCGATTTGTCGAACAAACACCTGATGCCAGGCGATCCGACGACGAGGCACGCGTCGAGGCGACGCGGCCGTCGCGGAGTTCACGACCACGATGTTCCAGCTCGAGCCGATGCGTGGACAGTCTTCCGAAAACCATCGCAAAGCATCGTCATTTTCGTCGATTCCAGAGCCTTGAAATTGCCACTGCGGGCCCCTCCCGCCCTGCGGACGACCCACACTGGCGCCGACACTAACGAGATACCGGTCCTGAGGAAGCGCGAGAACCATCGCGGCTGAACCTGTTTTCTTCACTCTCAAGCCAAACATCCGTCCGCTCAACTTATCGCCGTCTCGCTGAGGGCACATCAGCAAACCGCAAGGCAACTGTAGCGATGACCGAGCCCGCGACAATCCAGCATGGGCGAGGGTAGGACGGTTCGGGTCACAATCACGCGCGGGCGCGATCTGCGGAGCCGGGCGCGTTCCTTTTCAGTCCGAGTAACACACCGCCTCGACATTGTTTCCGTCCGGGTCGATCAAGAACGCCGCGTAGTAGTTGTCCGCGTAGTCCGCGCGCACTCCGGGCGCTCCGTTGTCCTTGCCGCCCGCATTGACTCCGCCTTCGTAGAATCGTTTCACGGACGAGCGGTCTTTCGCGGTCCAGGCGATGTGCGTCCCAGCGCCGGCTGAGGCTTTGCTCAGATACAGATACAGCGCGGGCGCACCGGGTGGGCCGGTGAAGCTGACGCTGGTCGCGTCGTGAGCGCTCTCGGCGTAGCCGAGCGGGGCGAGCGCGGCCTGGTAAAAGCGGCTGCTTTTGGCTAGATTTTTCACGTGCAATCCGAGGTGATCGAACATTTTTTCCTCCTTCAAGCCTTCACGCGTTGAAATTTCATTTCGACTTCGAGCGCCCAAGTCACGCCGTCGAAATTCAGAATGTGACCTCGCCAGGTGAACGAAGCGGGGATGATGTCGGAAAACGTCCAGCGGATCGGCCGTCCTCCGCGGGTGCCGATTTGCACGATGTCGTCGCCTTGTCGGCGACCGACGAGCTCGATGCGCAATTGAGACGCTGGATCGGTCCAGGTCGTATTCCAAGCGCTGGTCGCAGGATCGAAGACGCGCAGGGTGCTGCCGTACCAATTGAATCCTGCGCCGGGGCTCGACTGCCGATCTGCGCGCGCTGGCGTGATCCAGACGTCTTGCACGGCGCGTCCTTCGAGCACCCAGGTGAAGTGGGCTTCGACGCTCGCGCTGGCGACGCTCTTACCGTCTTGATAGCGATTGAGCTCACCGGCCCAGCTACCGATGATGCGACCGTACGTGTCCGAGTGAGCGCCGAGGCTCGGGTGTGGCCCGGGCGCGACCAAAGCTTCGATCAATCCGTGGTCCATGGGACCTCCTTCTTGCTTGGATTGGACTCGCGTGAACCGCGGGTCGTCCGACTCACTCGAACTTAGGTCTTCGCCCGCGGACTGACTTCCAGATCCCTGCTCATTTGGCGGAAGCGTCGGACATTCAGCGATTTTCGGCAGTGCGAGGGGGAGACGCCGAAAGCGAGGCGAAACGCGTCAGTCAGGTGGCTGTGGCTCGAGAAGCCGAGTTCGAGCGCCAGTTGGCTCAAGTCCGTTTCGCCGTCCGCGATGCGCGCGAGCGCGGCACGCAGCCGCAACCGGTGGCGATACTGATGGATGCTCAGCCCCGACTCACGGCGAAAGAGCCGCGCGAGATGAAACGGGGAAGCGTGGGCCGCACGCCCCACGTCGTCGAGTGTCGCGTCTTCGGCGAAGGCGGTTGCCAGAAACAGGCTCGCGCGTTGCACGACCTCCGAGTGCGCGGCGCGAGTGCTCGCTCGGATGGCCTTCGCGGAGGAGGGCACGCGCGAGCGATAGGCGTTGTTCAACACCGCAGACAGCAATTCGATCGCGGCTTCGTCGCGCTCGAGCGACTCCGAGTGAGGAGATTCAGCGGCGCGCCGCAGCTTTTCGTGCGCCCAGAACGTGCGTTCGTCGTTCAAGCCGTGCGTGAAGCGAAACGGCCGCGCGAGCGCATTCGAGTCAGCAGACGGCGCGTTGCCGCTCGCATTGTCGAGCCAACGCGGATCGACGAGCTCGAGTGCATCGCGCAGCAGCCGATCTTCGAACGCGAATACCGTGCAATCGTCGCCCCCGCCCGCTGGATGCGCGACGCGGTATTCCACGTCGCGATTGAAGAACAGCACGTGATTCGGGTCTGCAATCAAGCTGTCGCCGCGCGATTCGAACGCGAACACGCCGCGACGCGGGAACACGATTTGATGCGAGAGCGGTCGCTCTTCGGGGCCTCGTTGTTTGTCGTGCGGGCGACAGCGCACGTCGTACGCCGCCACACAGCGGCTCGCGTGCAGGGCGTGGATGCACAGCGTCTCGAGCGGGTCGTGGGGTGCCTCGGTGCCGGACGACATGGGACGAATTTTAGCTGATTCTCGAGCGGCAAGCCGCCCCTGCCCTGCCAGCGCTTTTTTTTGCAATTCCGCGCTGGCACGGCTTTCAGCTCGCCGCAACCGAGCGAGCCACGGTTCGGCTCGCGCCGAGCGATTGGACTCAGAGCGCGTACAAGAACGCGCGCAAGTCGAGCTTCTCGCGTGAGGTCAGTTGTGTCCCGAGGATTTGATGGGTCGTGCCTTTGCCATTCTCGCCGCAGCCAATCAGCAACACCATCGCCAGAGCGTGGATCCATCGCGACATG
>Ga0134124_10001324_pt1 | contig 19883 bp, 18 predicted proteins | sample KB304_FD_96880 | JGI IMG/M metagenome (GOLD analysis project Ga0134124, IMG submission 96880) | Terrestrial soil microbial communities without Nitrogen fertilizer from Kellogg Biological Station, Michigan, USA - KB3-0-4 | ecosystem: Environmental > Terrestrial > Soil > Unclassified ... | reverse complement strand
GAGATTCATGAATCGACGAAACGCGAGTTTCACCGCATCGAGATCGCGATAGATGTCAGCGTGGTCGAATTCGATGTTGTTGACGATCGCGAGCTCAGGCAGGTAGTGCATGAACTTCGGACCTTTGTCGAAGTATGCAGTGTCATACTCGTCAGCTTCGATGATGAAGTAGTCGCTGTCAGTGACACGAAAGCTGTGGCCGAAGTTCTGTGCGACGCCACCAATTAGGAATGTCGGATTCAGATCGCCCTGGTCGATCACCCACGCAGCGATGCTGGTTGTCGTCGTCTTGCCGTGCGTGCCCGCAACCGCGAGTGAATGTCGCCCGCGAATGAACTCTTCTTTCACGACTTCGGCTTGCGAGCGATAGAGAAGTTTGCGTTTGAGTGTTTCTTCGACTTCCGGATTACCACGCGGGATCGCATTGCCGACGATCACACAATCGGGCGCCGGCGTGAGATGTTCGCGTTTGTAACCGTGGAAGACGTTGATGCCGAGTTGTTCTAGCATCGTCGACATCGGTGGATAGACGTTCAGGTCAGAGCCGGTCACTTGATGGCCGCGCGCCTGAAGCATGCCGGCCAGAGAAGCCATCGCTGTTCCACAAATGCCGATTAAGTGGTAGTGCATGTACGTTAGAGATTTCTCTGTGCAACCTCTGAGATCTCTGTGTCTCTGTGGTTAAACTCACCCCAGAGACACAGAGAACACAGAGGTTGCACAGAGAAGAGTTATCTTAACTCATCTGCATAAACCTTCATCGATTCCGCCAGCGACATCGGTGCGAAAGAAATCTGTTGCCGCGCGGCGGAGATGTCGGCGTAAAAATCGAAGTCGGATGTTACGCGATCGACGGGCGTGATGTCGCTCTTGCTGCCGAGTGCTTCAACGAGGGCGCGCGCGTATTCCATGGTGGTAATTCGTTTGCCGCATCCCAGGTTGAGTATCGTGAAGCTTTCGGCTGGTGGTTGCGAGATACAGTTGTCTACTGCGTGCAGTACGTCGCTGATGTGAAGTGCGTCCCGGACCAACTCGCCGCGTGCGAGGAGCTCGATCGGCTCGTCGCGTTGCGCAATGCGCGCGAGGCTATCGATAAAACTCTCCCGCTGATCCGCTCCGTAGAGACTCGGTAGACGCAGCACGATGATTCGCGAGTAGCGTTGAAATGTCTCGAGCAACTGTTCGGCCCAACGCTTCGTGGCTCCATACGGTAGAGTGCCGCCCGCAGGACCGGCTTCATCGACGGGAATCACAGAAGGCCGGCCGTACACGCTCAAGGTCGACGTGTAAATAATCAGGCGTGGTGGTTGTTGCGTCAGTCCCTCGATCAGGTTTGAGGTCGCGTGAACATTCGCATTGACAAAGTCTAGTAACTCACCGGCGCCGGGTTCTTTAGAGTAGGCGTGAACGACCACCTCGGGAGCAGTCAACTTTTCAATCACGCGCGGTGAATCCTGCGCCGTCAAATCGATCGCGACGGACTGGCTGGCCGCCGCGCAGTCTTGTGGCGAGAGTGCGGTGACGTCATGTTGATTGGCGACAAAGTGTTTCGCCAAGCTCGTGCCGAGAAATCCGTTACAGCCGGTTATCCAAATATTCAAGCGCGTGGTCCTAACGAACTAATTGGTGTTGCTCGAGCTCGGCAGTTGCCTGTGTCGTGTTCTCTGCTTGTTGTTGTCGCACCCAATCGAGCAGCTCGGGAATGCCATCCGTCAGCGTCACTTTCGGCTCGTACCCGAGTAACTTCCTGGCCCGCGAGATATCTGCAACGCAGTGACGAATATCGCCCTCTCGGTATTTGCCGGTGATCTGCGGCTTGATGTTCTTGTGCAAACCGTGGGCGAGCATCAAGGAAATATCAGATACTGAAATCGGCGAGCCCGTGCCGATGTTCACTGCCTCGTAATCAGCCTTATCGGTTTCGAGGGCCAGCATGTTCGCCTGCACGATGTCGCTGACGTGTACGAAGTCGCGCGTTTGTTCACCGTCTTCAAAAATCATCGGTGATTCATCGTTCAATAAGCGGCCCGAAAAAATCGCGCACACACCAGTATAAGGGTTCGACAGAGCCTGCCGCGGGCCATATACGTTGAAATAGCGAAGGGCAACGACGGGAATGTCGTAGGCGCGGCCCACGACGAGGCAAAACTGTTCCTGGTCCTGTTTTGAAATCGCGTAGACCGACGATGGAAAGAGTGGCTTGTCTTCGTTTGTTGGAACCGGCTTGGCCTTCGCGCCACATTGAGGACAATTAATCTCCCAATCGCGATCGAGGAGTTGTGACAACGGTCTCAGCTTTGGTTGGACCGGGCCACACTTGTCGCAGGCGTAAGCGCCTTCGCCGTATATCGACATTGACGATGCCACGACGAGTTTTTTTATCTGTGGCCGGCGCTTCACGATCGCTTCCAACAACACCGCAGTGCCGAAGTCATTGGCGCGTACATAGCGACCGATCTCATACATCGACTGGCCGACGCCCACTTCAGCCGCCTTATGGTAAACAACGTCGATTCCATCGAGCGCACGATCGACCAGATCCGCGTCGCAAATGTCGCCGTGCAGAAACTCGGCTTTCGGATTGAGGTGCTGTGGACCAGCACCGCCATGGACCTGTTCCACTAACGCGTCGAGAACTCTGACGCGATGACCGCGATCGATGAGCGCATCAACGATGTGAGAGCCGATGAAACCGGCGCCGCCTGTGACAAGAATGTTCTTCAATTCAATACTCCCTTAGCGCGCTGCAATAGAGTGGTCAAGCCCGAGACGCGTGCTGCGAACAACGCCTCGTCATCATCATCGCCGATCAGGTTTCGCCGTAATAAGAACAGGTCTGTGGCGTGGCCGTTCGTGCCGGCGTCGGTTGTCAAAGCACAAGTGTACGGAAGCTTTCGCGTCATCGCGATAGTTGCTTCAGAGTATGAGCCGTAAGGGAAAGCGAGTGGCATAGTAGCTTGCGATAAACGCGCCGCGATTGTTTGGTGTGACGCAAGCAATTCCCGTTCGGCTTCTACAGGCACGATTTCCGACAACTTACGATGTGAACAAGTATGCGAGCCGATTTCCACGCCATGCTGTTGAAGTGTTTTTACCTCTTCCCAGGATAAGAATCTCTCGTCATCAGACTCGGACCATCCGTTAAGCTGCGATTGATTGTCTGACTGAATGCGATCTGTGATTAGGAAGATCGAAACGTTCATATTGCGAGCCAGGATTCGCGGTAGCGCGCAAGTAAGAAAGTTACGATAGCCGTCGTCGAATGTCAGCACGACGGAATAATCGGGTAGCGGCGCTTTGTTCTGACACGCTTTGACGAACTCAGCCAGTGATATCACCTGGTAGTGCCGGCGCAAGTAGTCCAATTGTTTTTCAAAACGATCGGCGCGAATGTGCAGTCCGTAACGGTCTGATGGGTGACGTTTGCTGCGTTCCGTTACGCCGTGATAGCAAAGGATGACCACACGCTGACGGTTCCACCAGGCAGCGAGCCGGGTGATTCGAAGTGTTTGAAGAAGTGAAAAGAAGCGTCTCTTCATTGCTTCTTATAACGGCCCACAAATCCATGCGCCCAGAAGGATACGAAAGCGCCTCTCTGCGCATGCCATTTCTCAAAAGGCATGTTCAGCCGCATGGTGGGCCCCGGCGCGACGCGCGTTAACGGATAAGCAATAGGCGTGAAATGGTATTGCGATCCGCCATCCGGAATCAGTCCCACGCGCCGCGCTGCCTGGTCTAACTCATCAGGCTGTAAGCACAAACGCGGCAGGTGATCGGCAGTGGCGGCGCCCAGCAACTTCGCGAGTAGACGCACAGGCTTATTGGCCGCAACTGTGACCCGGCTAACGTGCCAACGTTTCGGCACCGTGATAATCGCGATGCCACCGGGTTTCAACACGCGTTTCATCTCCGCGAGCGCCTGGTCCGGAGTCTTTAAATACTCAATGACCGCCATGCAGATTAGCTGATCGTACGAGTTATCGGCGGCGTCTATCGCTTCTATGTTTCCCTCGGCAAAATGAACGCCGGGGAGATGACCAAACTTCTCCTTCGCTTCACGAACCATCTCCGGTGAAAGATCGAGCCCATCGAAAGTACCGCCACGCTCGAGCACAGCCTCGGTCATCACGCCTGGCCCACAGCCAACGTCCAACACACGGCCCAGTTTTTGAGGCAACAGCTCGAGGACTCGATTGCGGCGCACGTGAAAGTGATAGTTGCGGCCATCGGCGGAGGCATAAAGGCGTGACCAATCACCCTTGCTTGCGAATTTGTCGAAGTGTTCGATGACGGCCCCAGCCTGGGCCGGTGAGTTTTCAGTTGCCATAAACTATTTGCGCCCTCTGTTCTTCTTTGTAGCAGTCACTGATTCATAGATCCTTGTTAGTGCGTCGGCTGATTGCTGCGGCTGAAACCTGCTGAATGCAGTCTTACGCGCCGCTGTTCCGAGCCGCAGTCGCTCGGATTCATCTTCCAACAGCCGGCAAACTGCCGCGGCAATTGCGTCAGAGTCGGCAGGTGGCACGAGGATTCCATCCTCTCCATCGCTGACGACTTCCGGGATTGGACCAGCCGAGCTCGCGACACACGCGCAACCCGCCGCCATCGCTTCAATCAGCGCGATTCCCAACCCTTCATAAAGTGAAGGGAAGATAAAGACATCACAAGCTCGTAAAAAATGAGTCACATCTCGCCGCGCGCCCATGACGTGAAAATGGTCTTTCACTCCGAGCTCTGTTGCTTCACGCTCGAGCTGCTCCGTCCAGCGCGGATCGGTAGTCGCTCCAACTGAAACGAGATGCGCCGAAGGAAATCGTTGGCGGATCGAAGGCAATGCTCGTAGTGCGTAAACCAGTCCCTTCTGTGGCGAAAGCCGCGCGACATTCAACAGGATAATGCTATCTGCCGGCAAGCCACACGCTCGTAACAGCTCAGCACGGCTCGTTGCCGGTGCGTCCGTCAAAGCGTCGGTGTCAATTGGATTGTAGACGAGATCAATTGACTCCAAAGGAACGCGCAGGTGACGGTTTGCACTTTGTTTGACGTAGTCGCTGACCGCAATTAGTCGATCGGTACCGGCGCTTGCTGTCCAACGATCGAGCGCGCGCACGATTCGTCTTTTGGTCAGACTGACGTCGGCGCCGTCGGCCCAGGCCTGCTCTTCATGATCGGGATTATGAATCGAGCTGATTACTGGCGTACCTGTCAGACGTCCGGCGATGCGGCCGATGATGTTTGCGGCCCACAAGTGACTGTGAATCAGATCGGGCTTGTTCGTACGCAGCCAAGTTCGCAGGTTTTTGATCCCCTTGGGAATCTCGCGCACGTTCTGACAGTTCAAGGGAACAACCGGTACTCCCAAAGCTTTGATTGGCTCCAGCCAGTGAGTGGCGTGTGGGTAGACCGTGATCACGGTGCTGCGAACTCGCTCCCGGTCAAACTGTTTGAGATTAGTGTACAAAAGTCTCTCCGCGCCACCGGGACCGAGCGCCTCGATGAGATGAACGACGTGCAGCACTCTGGGATTTTTAATCGTAGTCTGCGGGGGAAGAGTCCTGACCTGGGGCGAAATCATGATTGCTCTTTGCGACCGAGGTAATAACACGAGCTTGCAATCGTATGCAAATGCGGGAGCTTTTCGAGAAAGTGGTCGGCATAGCGCATTGGGAATACAAACCAGCCGATTAAAGTTGAGGCTTTTGCATAGACTGATGGTCGCCCGCCCGAAAGCAGCCGGGCCCAGAATTCCCGCATAAACCAGGCGAAGGTTGCGGCGGGACCGATATGAATGCCCGACTCAATCTCGATCAGGGGTTCACAAAGGGTGGCCAGGCCGTTCTTTGTGCTGCGTCTCAGGTCGATGGGCGATTCATGGTAGGGCTGGAGAAACGGCATTTCGGTGTAGAAGAGGCCGCCGGGCTTCAGGACACGAAAGGATTCCGCGAGCGTACCCGAGGCGTCCTCGACGTGTTCGAGTACGCCCTGGAGAATCACGAGGTCGGCGCAGTTGTCTGGAAATGGCAGCGCCATTGCTGAGGCGATGATGTCGGTCGTTCCGGAGTCGAAGATGTCGATGTTCACGACGCGCTCGCCGAGTGACGTATATCCGGCGCCGACGTTGAAGATGGTGGCATTCGGTCCGGCGGATTCCACGAGCGATTGCACGCGTTCGATCGACCGTTGTGTCACTAAAAACGGATCGGGCGGAGTTGCTAAGCGTCGTCGCAGATTTTTGATAGGCATTATGAGACCTCGATGAGGCGTGAGGAAGTTTTTACGCAAAGACGCAAAGAGACGCAAAGACGCAAAGGCGGGTCAAATGTTTCGGACGCGCCTTTGCGTCTTTGCGATCTTTGCGTCTTTGCGTAAAAACTCATTATAGAGAGTGATAAAGCTCATTCATTTTAGCCATCTGTGATTCGTATGATCCGCTCAGACGAACCCGCCGCTCTGCCTCCGCCGATATCGAGTGAGCTGCGGAGGCGTCTGTCAGCAGCGTGATTGTCGCTCGAGCAACAGAAGCGGCGTCTGTCGGATCCGCCATCAACACGGTCTCTCCTTCGTGGAAGTAGTACGGGTCATAATCGGGTATTTTGCCGACGACTGTCGGTGTGCCGCACGCCATCGACTCCAACACCGTCATTGGTGTGCCGTCGGTGCTTGGGATAGAGACGGTGACGTCCGCAAGCCGGTGGTAGTCAGCCATTTCATCGTGCGGGATCGGTCCAATAAACCGCGCGTCGTTTTCCGCGCCCGCCTCACGCAGCAACCTGCGAACCTCCGTCTCGTATGATTCACTTCGTTCTTCGACAGGCGCTGCAAACAGAAAGTATGCGTGTGGCGCTTTTTCTCGGATCAGTGCAGCGGCGCCGGCAATCCGAGTGATGTTCGACAGCGGACGCATGAGCCGGGGACTGAAAACGACTTTAGCATCCGGAGGCAAATTGTATCTCTCGCGGAGATATTCCGGTTTCGGGCCGCGGTGAAACCGATTGAGATCGACGCCGCCGTGAATTACTTCAATAGGCGTTTCGGCTCGACAGAACGGGCGCACGGCCTGGGCCATCACCCGCGACCATGACGTAATAAGATCGGCGTGACGGAGTGCGAATGGTGTCAGAAGACGTTCGCGAGCGCCAGTTGGTTGCCAGCCGGGGCCGCGCACATCACCTCCACCCATGATCGTGATCACGAGAGGCCGAAAGCCGCTTAGAGCTGCATACCAGGCATTACTCCCAAGAAAGTGGCAGTGCAAAATGTCTATCTGCTCGCGTCGCAGCAGACGGCGCAGGGAAAGTAATTCGCCAGTCGTGATCCAGAAGCGTTTGAGATGGAAGCCGCCCAGCTCGCCGAGATAACGGCCGCCAGCCTCCTCAACCGCGCGAACATGGTCCGACGTCATCGGCGCAAACGAGACGAGGCTCATCTCGTGTCCGTGCTGGCGGAAGTAGCGGATCCACCGCCGAGCGTGAATGTAACGTCCGTCGGCGAAGTAACAAATGCGCATCGATTAAACGGAAGCAAATAACCGCTGGAGACGACGGCGTCCAAAATTGGCGACGCTAAACAGTTGAGAGGGATTGGTGGCCACGGTTTGAAGCATCATTCCCAAACCGCCGACGCGTTCTCCGGCGACCATGCGACTCACTGCCAATTCCATTTTCGCGGACGCCAACCTTCGGTTCACCGTCGCAGCGTCAGCGCTTAATTCCGGACTCCGCTCGAGGGCGGCTTTCAAGGTTCGGATCTGTTTACGGCACGTGTCTATTGAATTCGCGAATCCCGAACATTGGCCGCTGTGTTCTCGTCGCAGAGCCAGGGGTAAATTACAGTAGTACACGTCATAACCCGCGCCGGCCACTCGAAGCGACAAGTCATAATCATCCATCGGAAAAATGGACTGGTCGAAGTACCCGACTTTTTCGAAGACCGCTTTCGGCAGAGTGAAACCTGGGAAGATGTGAGAAAACTCGAAGATGTCCTTCAGGCTTCGGAACCCAGTCTGTACTGAATGGTGTTTGAGTTGGCTCTGGATCTGGTGCCATGTACGGCCTCCAAAGAGAACTTCACCGTTGGAATCGATAATTGTAGAGTCACAACAGAACAATCCTACATTCGGATGTTTAGCAAAAACTTCGACGGCCGTTTCGATGTGATCCGGCAAAAGGGCATCATCGCTATCAATGAAAACAATCAACTCGCCTCTCGCCAACCGGATACCATCATTACGTGCGACGGATGCTCCCCCATTCTTCGGCTGAACATGAATTTGAGCGAACGAATACTCGGGATGTGATTCGAGCCACGCTACGGTTCCGTCTGTGGAGCCATCGTCAATAATAAGTGTCTCTACGTCAGGATACGTTTGCGCTTTCACGGAGTCGAGGCAAATCGGTATCCACTTAAGGCGATTGAAGGTTGGAATAATGACAGTTACGAGTGGTCGTCGCATAAATAAGCCGCGCAACGGCGCAGGCAAAACACTTTAACCGTTGCCTGAACTTCCTGTCGAGACGGGACCTTCCAGGCGAAAATCCCGGTAATTTTTGTCGCGGTCGTTGATGATCACTTCATCAAGTTGCGGCCAGCCAATTCCGAAGGCGGGGTCGTTCCAACGCGCGCCTCGCGCGCTTTCAGGAGCGTATTCGCTGGTCACGAGGTAATTCACCTCGGAGGCGTCCGCAAGTGTGAGATATCCATGCGCGAACCCGTCAGGCAGATACAGCATTAGCCGGTTCTCCGCCGACAACTCGATAGCCAACCACTGGCCGTAAGTCCGCGAATCTGGTCTGATGTCAACGCCGACATCGAATACCGTGCCTTTGGTGCAGCGAATAAGCTTGGCTTGTCCGTGCGGAGCGGCTTGCCAGTGTAGTCCTCGCAGCGTTCCGCGCCTGTGATTGTAGGAAAGGTTTGACTCAATGAACGGGGCGGTTATTCCCAGTGCATTTAGTTCGGCTATAGACCACGAGCGTGCAAAAAAACCACGCTCATCGTTGAACCGTTCCGGCTCCATTAGATATACGCCGCTAAGTCTCGTCTCTTCAACGTGCATTAGATGTAGTCGTCTCATCCATCAGCGCGAAACCTCCAACTCAGTTCGCCCGCTGCGGAGTCTTATCCATAGATGAAGTGGGATTCGATAGAAGCCTCGCTTCAGCTTCAGCGATGATTATCCTCCTGAAGCTTGGTGAGCGGGCTGGTGACGGCACGCGAGATCGAAGAGGAGTAGATCTTCTGAAAACGCGTTCTACCAAGAGGGGCCGCCAGCGCACACGCGAGCCACTTTAGCCGCTGCCTGAACTTCCTGTCACTGACGACGGCGCGGCTGAGATAGTAGATGCCGCGAGCGCGCCACCCGTGCATCACCTCCTGGGCGCCAAGCGTTCCTTCAGCCTCCGCCAATAGTTGCGCGTTTGCCCGACACGCCTGAGGCTCATGTTCAAGCAGTCGCGTCAGCTTGCGGCGCATGCGAACCTCAGCGGCTGTCATGCGCAACTTGTTTTTCGACGAACTGGATGCGTGCGAGCGCACAAGCAACCACGTTTGTTCAAACTCTTCGTACCGGAAATTTGCGCCTATGAGTGTACAGCGAATCCAAAAATCCCAATCTTCGACAGGTGGGAGCACTTCGTCAAATGGACCAACGCGCTCGACAATGGTTCGACGTGTGAGCGCTGCGCCGATGATTACCGTGTTGCGGCGCACCAGCGACAAAAGTATATCGCGCCCCACGCCGGAAAGTTTTGGCTGCCACGGAATATTATCCCCGTACATCGTGTAGAGGAATTCCTGCGGACGCTCGCTCGCGAAGTAACGCGTATCGCCGTAAACAATGTCAACCTCCGGGTGCTCTTCGAGAAACTGGACGTGTAGCTCCAGCTTTCGGGGTTCCAACAGATCGTCGGCGTCGAGGAACTGTACATACTTGCCGCGTGCCTGCGTGAGACCGTTATTGCGTGCCACAGCCTGACGGCGGTTTTGTTGCTGTAAGAACTTGATTCGCGGATCCGTCCTGGCAAAGCGCGAGACGACGTCCTCGGTGTCGTCCGTGGAGCCGTCATCGATGACTATGCATTCCCAGTTTGCGAAAGTCTGCGTTTGCAGGCTTTCTAACGTCGCTCCGATGAAGTGTCCATAGTTGTAAGACGGAACGACGACACTGACCATCGCTTCATCCGCCGTTTTGCTTGAAGACGTAGACATTTGTAACGTAGTCAAACTCTAGCACAACTTTGGTAACCGGAACCAAATCCGGGCCCGTCACTCGCCGGCTCAACTCGAAGCCATCGCGCGCGCGGCGGCTACCTCTTCGTACATCGCTATGACTTGCGGACGCACGACACTTTCGTCGAGCTTTTCGAAAGCTACGGCAGCATTGAACTCAGCCGCTTTATCCACTAGTTGATCGTCAGAGACGGCACGGCGGATGGCCGCTGCGACGGCCTCCGGATCTTCGGGCGGAACCATCAAAGCGCCCACGTTCTCCTCAATAATTTCCGGCAGGCAACTCGTGTCTGACTGAATCGGAAACGATCCCATGATGAGTGCTTCGAGCGCCGACGTGCTCAGCGCATCGCTGATGCTGAGGCCCACAGACACGCGCGCGCGACCGTGAAGCCGGAGCATCTCTTCATGCGGCCCGGGCGGAATAATTTTTACGTCGAGACGTGTCCGGTGCGCCATGCGTTCGACAGCGACTGCCACGTCCGCATTGTTCGCGGCATAGACAGCGACCGTCAGGTTCCGTTCACGCAACGCACCAGCACAAAGCTCCAGGGCGCGCAATCCCACCAGGCTTCGTCCGGCCCAGTGCTGGTAGCCCTTGAGCGCAACGATGCGGCGCGCGGAAGTCGGCCCAGGCTGCATCAGGCTTCGCATCTTCTGAACATCAAAACCGCCCGCCACCGGAAGTATTGGCAACACGCGCCCGCGGAAACCGTAATCGAGCGCGAGTTGCACGTCACGCCGGCATTCAGCCGTGTAATAGTCAGCGACCGCGAGCAGCTCTTTAATCCTGTCCTTATGTTCGGCTAACGGACCGTAGAGATAAATGTCACTTCCCCAGTTTGAGACGACGAGCGGAGGGAAGTCGTCTCGCATCAGTCGCCTGGTCCGTGCGACAAGGTATCCCGCGGCCTGGAATTCCAGCGCGTGAACGAGGTCGGGCTTGAGTCGCCGGATGATGCGCGCCAGCCACTCGGCGCGGTCCGTCCAACGAGGCGGCAGCACGCGCTCGGCCAAACGTCTCACGCGGTAGCCGCCGACGGGCAGCGGCAACAGCACGCGCGTTCGCACGCTTTGGTCGACCTGCGCGCCTTGGTTCCGTTGGATGTAATAGGTAGTCAGGTTCCGGTAGTCTGCATGGAGGGTGTCTTCAGAAGCGGGAAAGAGGTGAAGATCCCAGCCGCGGTCTGCGATCTGATTGATCCAGCGCGCGGTGTGTACGCTGTAGGGACGTGCCACGAAGAGGATTCGCAATGGTCTCACGACTGCCCCCCATTGAGCCCAACGAGGCGCGCAAACGTTTGGCGCGATTTCTCTACAGCAAAATCAGCATGTGCGCGTGTCCATGCATTGGTCCCCTGGCGCGACCTCAACTCTTCGTCATCGAGCAGGCGCGCAAGGCCTGCGGCCAGAAGCGCTGGGTCGCTTTCATCGACGACGACACCACAGTCGTGCTCGCGAAAGTACCACGATACGAACGAGTCGCGCGGCGCGTGCACGAGCACGGGGCGACGCGCAGCCAGGTATTCACCAAGTTTTGTCGTGGCCGATGTTCGGACGAGATCCGGGTACGGTGATTCGAACGCGAGCGGCAGGAAAAGAATATCTGCCTCCATCTGGATGCGCGGCATCTCGGAAGCCGCGCGGTGCGGGTGGCGAATCAGAGGACCGCTGATGCCGAGCGCTGCTAACTCCTCCAGAGGAGTGTTGCTGTAGAGATGTAGCCGGACATTAGGCCTGCGAAGCGACTCGATAGCGGCCATCAGGTTGCGAAACGCATCGTAATGCGCCTCGTAGATGGCGCCTGTGTAGACGATCTTAATTTCGCCGTCTTCAGCTTCACCAAGAGCGGAATGAAGTTTTACGGTCTCTTCGTAAGGTGTGATGTCGAGCGGGTTGTAAATAACGGCGGCCTCTATTTGAAAGTGGGAGCGCAGATCGTCGCGCAGCACTTCATTAGGGGCGATGACGGCCGCTGCGCCTTTCATCAGCCGCGGTTCGACGCGCCGCGCCCAGAACGAGGCTGCCGGGTCGGACCACTCGCGATAAGAATAGTGGTCAAACAAGTAGGCGTAAAACGGCACGCGCGCCCTTCGGCTCGCCAGATAGGCGGCTGGGAGGAGTGTCACGTCGCCCGTGCAGGCGACAACCGCCTCGCAACGCTCGCGTCGGATAATGTCGGTTAATACCCGGGCATGTTGCCAGATGGCGAGTGGGATGTTCACCCCCTCGCGCAGGTGGAGGAGGCCGAAGCGATGTCCTCTCTTGATTCTCGATGGCGGCGGCAGGTAGTAATACTTCGCCTGTAGCCGCTCGGTGGGCCCTTCGTCCGTACTGTCATAGCGCTCCGGCGAGATCAGGCAATAGTCGCCAGGATCCAAGTCCCGCAGGATTCTTTGAATGACCACGGCCTGGCCCGAACTCGATGGCGGTAGCTTGTGAGATAAAAGTGCGAACTTCATGTGCGGGCGTTGGCGGAATCAGGCGTGCTCGCTAGTTCTCCTCGCATCCACTTCATGTAATCACGCAGGCCATCGATTAATTCGACCGTGGGACGATAACCAAGCACCGAGCTGGCTGAAGAGATGTCTGCACGACTATGTCGTACATCTCCTTTCCGAGGCTGGGCTCGCTTGATTTCGGGAGTTATGTCGCAGGCTTTGCCCATCTGAACGACGAGTTCATTAACAGTAAGCGCTGTCCCCGATCCTATGTTGAAAACGCCAGATACACCTTGAGCCTGGGCTGCGAGAATGTTGGCACGTGCTACGTCGTCGACATTCACAAAGTCGCGCGTTTGTTCGCCGTCGTCGTAGATTGTTAAGGTCTCGCCCCGCAACATGCGGCGGGCGAAGATCGGAATAACGTTGCCATACGCGTCATAGCGTTGATTGAGACCATAGACGTTGAAGTAGCGCAGGCACACGGCTTCCAACTCATACAGCTTCGCGTAAGCGAGACAATGTTTCTCCTCGGCGAGTTTGCTGACACCGTAAGGTGTGTCAGGCTCGCATGGGTGGTCCTCGCGGATTGGCAGATGTTTGAGTTCGCCGAAGATCGCTGCTGACGACGAGCAGACCAGTTTTCGCACGCGCGCGCGACGAGCTGCTTCGAGCACGCGTAGCGTGCCGAGGACATTTACATCGGAATCGTACAGAGGGTTCTCGATCGAGCGCGCATTGCCGACCGAAGCAGCGAGGTGAAAGATGACCTGGACGCCGTCAGTCACCTGGTCCATTACACTCGCATCGCGCACGTCCGCCTCGACCACGCGCACGTCTTTCAGCCCATCGAGGTTCTCACGATAACCGGTAGCCAGATTGTCGAGCACGACGACGTCGTATCCATCTTCGGCAAGAAGCCGTGCGACGTTGGAGCCGATAAAACCTGCCCCGCCCGTTACTAAAGCCTTGCTCATAAGATTTGCACCGAGTGCTGATCGCCGAGAACTGAGATCATCTTAGATTGTAGACACTGCGCATCCAGTCGGCCGTTATACGCATACCATCTTCAAGACTGTACGTGTTCTTATGGCCCAGGTCGCGAACTGATTTCGAGATGTCGACGCGCTTGATCTTAGTTGTAAGAATTTCTGATTCGTGATGTTCGACGATCGATGGGTTGGCGCCGGTCACTTTGAGCACCACGTCCGAGAGCTCTTCAATCGAGTGATGATGCGCGCCGCCAATGTTGTAGGTCTCGCCGGGTTTGAAGTTTTCTGTAATATTCGCAGCCGTGCGGACAGTGTCGGCGAGAAAGGTTGACGTGCGGTGGTGACCACGAAAAACGGTGTACGGCTGGCCCGTGAGCGCGCAATAAAGGAACCTGCAATTAACCGATCGATATGGACTGTAGTACTCACCCGGGCCGTACGTATTAAAGAGCCTGACGACGACCGATTGCGTCCCGTACTGGATCCCCGAGTTTCGAACCTGCATTTCGTTGACCCACTTCGTCATCGCATAATCGTTCATCTGCTTGATCTCGTACTCATCCATGACCGATTCGGCCATCAACTCAGGCCAGTCGCCATAAACCTCCGAGGATGAGAAGTGAATTAATTTGAATCCAAGTCGTTCCTGAAGCCGAATAATATTCTTGGTTCCAACCGCATTCGTGCGCCACAGGGTTTCGTAAAAGTCTTCTCCATTCCAACGTCCAAATTCGGCGGCGCAATGATAAACATAATCGAATGGACCCATGCGCTCGAACACGCGCTCGACCTGACGAAATTCGCCAACATCGCAGCGAGCATAGAGTGGCTGTTCGACGTCGGTGCGCAGCGAGAATCCGACCTCGTCGGGCTGGTGGTGAAGATCGCAGGAGACGACGTGATGGCCGCGCGAGCGCAACTCCTTGATTAGTCCCGTGCCGACTATCCCTAACCCGCCCGTTACAAGAATCCGCATCATTTTTTGTGTGATCTCACCTTTATCGTTGAGTTTGCCGTCCCCAAAGTTGAGGCAGCGGAAGTCGCGTCTTTTCGCTGCCCAGACCGACCGCGTAGGATACCGTAACGCAGGTTCAACCACCAACACACCTGCTGACGGCTAGTGGGCGTCTTCAGGCGACCCGGTCCAGCACCCTGACACCAAACCGCAACACGCGCTTTAGCTCGAGCGCCGCTCGTGCGACCCACCGCGGTGCAGGCCGTGTCCACTTTTCGACCGCGGCTGATCGCGCGTCGAGTGAGCTGTCGTCTCGTGATAGTTTCCGTTCGATAAATCGCAGGTAGGAGTCTTCACACTCGCGTATCGAGAGCGGCGGGTTCGCGCGCGTTTCTAAAATGTACTCTTGTGAGCGATGCGCAACTTCGCTTCGATATTTCTCGTCCGCAAGGAGACGACCGACGATGCGTTTCATCTGCTCGAAGTCCCAGCGTGGCACAACCAGCTCTGGTATCTCAATGAACTCATCCGCCACGGACCAGTCAGTCTGGTCGAACAATTTCATGTAATCATTTTCAAACGAGACACACGGAATTCCGAGCGCAAGCGGATCAAGCAGCGTCGCACCGCCGCCCGACGGGAAGGTATCTATTAAAACGTCGACCAGACACAACGCGCGGAGGTAGCTGTCACCGCCGCGCCAGCCCAGAAAGCGCATACGTGCTTTCGACTCTGGAGTGAGCACATCCGGCAGGAATGGTATCTGCGATTCATCGGGACCCATTACGAGGTAATATATTTGAGGAAACTCGTGCAGTAGGTCAACGAGTGCCCGCCAGAAGGCCGGTTCCTGAAACTTGACGTAGCGGCCGGCGCTTGCGACTACCAGGGCATGATCGGGGATACTCAATTCCTGCTTTTCGTAAGCCGTGATTTTATCGCGTTCTGGTAGATCGCCTCGGAGCGGCACCCTCACAGAATCGAGGGGACAATCAATCAAGGGATGTTTGGACCATGCTATGCCCCCGTCCAAATCCGGCGGCGCGAACTGCGGCGGTGGACCCTGAACGAAACTGACAACGAAAGGCGCGGGCCGTAGCGATGTGATGTAGTAGTGTTGAAACTGCGTGAGGGCTCCGCTCGAGACCAGAAGGTCGGAACGCATGTCGTAAATCTTTCGCGCGACGCCACGAAGCTGCTCCTGAGTGGCGCCGCTATCGGGCGCGGTTATCACTCTATAACCAAGACTTTCGAATTGACGGATGTGTTCGCGACCCGCTTCCGATGCGGTGACGGCACTCTCGGACTCGGGAACGAAAAACATCGGCTCGAATCGCGAACGGTCGTGGTAGCGTGCGAAGAGCAGGTTAACCTTGATGAGGATGGAACCCAGCTCGGTTATGCCTTTAACAAGGTACGCCACGCGTATTTTCCCGGAGTTCAGAATGTTGCGGCGCGGCTTGTGTGAGAACCTGTGGGGCCGCGCGAGGCTATTAACACAGTCGAGAATGTCGATATCGTACTCAAACTTATCGAGGCGCTTAAACTGCATGTAAGCGTACTGCCACAGGTCGAAATAAGTGATAGCCGCCGACACGTCCCCGCGCGCGGCCGCAGCCATCCCCAGGCGCTTATAGGCCTCACGGATTTTGGGGACATCGTCGAGCGCAGCATGGATTTGTGTGTAGAGAGGCAGGAGGTCTGCGCGAAAGCTGCTGAGCTGCCACGCGCGCTGTACGAACACGCTCGCTCGCTCGAGGTTTTCGTCGCCACCACATTTAAAGTAGGCTTCGGCCAACCGGTAGTTGACATCCGCGCGCTCGTCGCGGTCCTCCAGGCAAATGAAGGGTAGGAGTTCTGTTTGGGAGACACTCTCTCCGCCCGCGATCCGAGATAAAATTGCCTCAAGGCTCATTTCTCTTAACTAGTTTCTTCTCTGTGCAACCTCGGTGTTCTCTGTGTCTCTGTGGGTGTTTTTTCTAAGAGACAGCGAACTACTGAGACACAGAGCACACCGAGGTTGCACCGAGAAGAGCCCTCACTTCTTCGCAGAGAACCGTTCGTTAACTTCGGATCCATTTGCAATGATGAACCTGAGGACCTCACAGATGGCGGAAATCTGTTCAGAGTCAACGGCTGTACCAGTGGGTAATGCGACGACTCGCCCCGCCACTTGTTTGGTCACCGGTAACCTGGAGCCTGCATCGGGATCGTCAGATCGGTAAGGCTCCATTTGATGGCAACCCGGGTAGAAGTACCGTCGAGCGAGAACCTTTTCCGCGTGCAGCAACTCAACTATCTGGTCCCGAGTGACGCGAGTCTTCTCGTCATTAATTTCAAGAATTATGTATTGGTAGTTCCCTTTGTTTTCAGTGTCGTAGTTGATCAAACTCAGGCCGTCGATATTTGCCAGTTCCGCTGCATACTGTTCATAGTTGCGTTGATTGATAGCGATGAAGTCCTGCATGCTTTCAAGATTCGTGAAACCGAAAGCAGCCGAAACCTCATTTAGCTTCCCATTGGTCCCGATATAGTCTGTTTGGTCGTAGTTAGAGAAGCCAAAATTTTTCATCAACCGCATCTTAGCGGCGAGCTCAGAATCGTTTGTGACAATTGCGCCGCCCTCCATTGAATTGATGAACTTTGTCGCATGAAAGCTGAATACTTCAGCGTCACCGAAGCGACCAATCATGCCGTCACCATGAGAACAGCCAAAGGCATGAGCGGAATCGTAAAGAAGTTTGAGACCGCGTCGCGTCGCGATCTCCCCCAGCGCTTCAACGTCACATGGACGGCCGAAAACGTGAACCGGCAGGATGCCTGTGGTCCGTGGAGTGATCAACTGTTCGATCAACGTAGGATCGATGTTGTATGTGTTTCTATCAATGTCACAGAAGACCGGCGTAATCCCCTGCCACTTGAGCGCATGAGCAGTCGCAATGAAAGTGAACGAGGGCACGATTACTTCGCCGGTGAGATTCAATGCTCGAATCGCAATCTCAAGAGCGACTGTGGCATTGCACATCGCCACGCAGTGTTCCACGCCGACGATTTCCGCTATCCGTTTTTCAAATTCACTGACGTAGCGGCCGCCATTCGTAAGCCAATGTCGATCGAGGATATCGCCAAGCCGTTTCTCGAAGTCCTGGCGGTTGCCGATATTCGGGCGGCCTACGTGTAAGGGTTCAGCGAACGCAGCATCACCGCCGAAATAGGCCAGATCGGAAACCGTGGACTTAAGCTGGTCCTGTTTTACAGCGGACATGTCAGGTACGTTTCTCCTGCGTGTTGTCGTTCATGGATGGTAGGACCGGAAGGATCCTAAACAAGTGCGGCAAACTCAACTTTCAGGAGCTCGTAAAGCTTGTGGTCGTACCAGACTCCAGCCTTCTGAAACTCCTCACGTTGCTCGCCAATATACCTGAAGCCGAGCCGTTTAATCAGATTCTCAGAAGCCTTGTTTACAGAAAAATGACTGACAAAAACCTTGTGAAGTCCAAGCTCTTGAAACGCAAACTGGAGCACGCGCTTGCCGGCCTCAGTCATAATACCCTGGCCCTGGTAACGGCGGCCCAACCAATAAGCCAGCTCAGCTTTGTTGTAAGTCAGAGCTCGATGACTACGCACAACTCCAATGATACTGAATATACCGCAGAATGAATTATCCTTGAATATCGCCCACGTGATTCCTTTACCTGTCTCAATTCTGGCCTGTTCATTCTTTAAAAACCCCACAGTTTGAGCGCGATCGGTATGCGCCTCCCAGGCCATGTATTTGGAAATCTCAGGATCGGAAATATCCGGCCAGATCAGATCGAGATCAGCAAGCTCCAACGGCCGCAGCAAGAGGTGCTCAGTCTCGAGCACGAGATTCAATCCCTGTAGCATCCGGTTTCCTTCGTCGACTCCTGTCTTCTTTGTGCAATCTCTGTGTTCTCTGTGTCTCTGTGGTTGTTTCATTCGTTAACACAGAGACACAGAGGACACTGGGGTTGCACAGAGAAGAACAAGTCCTTAGCTCTCTAACAGCGTGGCGTATCCAAACCCCTCTACTCCAAATCCATTCCCGTTATAAAACATCAACGTGCGGCCATTCGCGACCACGACGGCGGGGTAGGCAATCATTTTTGAATCCCAACCGTTTTCAGAAGGATCGATTCCAGCCTGACTATCATCTCTGGACCATCGCTTCATGTCGTCGGAATGGGCGTACCCGATTCGATAAGCAGTTTCACCGTCGCGAAAGTCACGACTGCCGCGGTAGCAGAACCACATGTGATATCGTTCCGCGATCGTTAACACAGTCGGTCTGGTTATAGCCTCATAATCCGTCGTCTGACAAATTGCCGGTTCCTGAGAGGGCGTCCAATTGATGCCGTCATCAGAGTGAGCATATCTGATGTCATAAACATGCTCATGCTTTCCGTCGATGTCGAGCCAGCCGGTTCCCGAGCCATACCACATGTGCCAATCGATGCCTTCACGCAACACTGTGGGTGAGGTAGCCGAATAAGGATCGTGCAAGCTTCTCGACAGAATCGGCCCCTCACTGATCTTAGTGAACGTCTCGCCACCGTCTTCGCTGATGGCCAGGCCGGTAGAATTGATGTAGGGAACTGACGCCGAGCGCGACCAGCCGCTGTAATAAAGAAAGACTTTGTTTCCGTCCCTGATTGCAGCGCTGGGCATGATACCGTGCTCATCAAACGTGCCGGGTTTTCCTGGTTCAAGTAAGGGCTGGGGATGCAAACGGACGATTCTGCCTGGGTCGTCGATATCCAGATCGACAAAGCTGGTCAAGCTTAGATTTGGTTGCGGGCGCGCCGAGAAATAGACCCGAATAACATCGTCACACACTAAAGGAGTTGGTACCTGCGCATGAGTCTTCATCCAACCGCCGGCGCTGTTGGGTGAAAAAACCAGGCCCTTCTTTTGCCACTTCATGAGAATCAGGCGGGGGACTATTACTCGTTTTTGAGATCTCGTAAAGCTGCCTCGCGGACGACCTGGTCCAGCCACGTATGCATGCTTAGACCTGTCTTTTCTCGCGCTTGCTCAGCCAGGAATTTGGTCTCGAGTGTCACACCTTCCATTTGTCCCAGATACCTGGTTCTGTACGTGCCTCCTCTTGGACCAGGGATCTCAAAATCGAAATCGGCAGTGGGTTCACCGTCACCAACAGTAAACGTAATCAAATAAAAGACACCGCCAATTACCCATCGCAAAGAAACGTTGCGAGCTTCAACCGGCATTTGTTCCAGTGGCACT
>Ga0134124_10001322_pt1 | contig 19888 bp, 15 predicted proteins | sample KB304_FD_96880 | JGI IMG/M metagenome (GOLD analysis project Ga0134124, IMG submission 96880) | Terrestrial soil microbial communities without Nitrogen fertilizer from Kellogg Biological Station, Michigan, USA - KB3-0-4 | ecosystem: Environmental > Terrestrial > Soil > Unclassified ... | reverse complement strand
TTTGCGAATTCTGGCTTGAATATCTTGTGGCAGTGATTGACCGCCCCCTGCCAGTATCTTTTCGAAAGTTCCGCCCCGAAATGCTTCCCCGTCATCACAAGAAGCATCTCCTTGTAAACAGGATTGCCAAATACTTTGGCCAACTCGTCAACCCTTGCCAGAAGATGGGTATCTTCAGTATCGGCAGAAAGAAGCGGGAGAAGCTGATCAGAAAACTCGTTTGTTAGCGGATGTGGGGAAAACACGATACCTCGGCCCTTGTTGGACGCAATATAAGATTCCGTAAATAATAGATTATTTAAACTTAATTGCAAATTAAAATTTTGCAATTAAACTTGCAAATCATATCAGCAGGTTGGCTCACGTGAACATATGGAAACTTCGAATATTTTATTGAAGGCTTTTAAATGTCGGCAAGAGAAAGGTAATAAAGCTGAGAGGTAGTGAAGAAATCAACTTCAATTGGCTGGATATCATCCTGTAACAAATCAAATTCCTGAACTAACCCGGTGACTACTAACTAAAATTACTATCTATTGGTCTTTAAAGGAAATGCCTTCAGGTATTCCCTCTTCAACAACTCCTGCGGCACACTCTTGATGAAATCCCAGGGAAGTTCTTCATCCAGAGGTATCTGCCTGGTAACGATCTTTTCGACGTCGAGTCCAAGCGCCTTTGCCCCTTTTCGCCAACCCTGGAGTTCGTGGCTTTTCATCAGAAACTCCGAAAGGCTCCTGTCCCCCCTTGAAAGAAGGGCCTGAAGCATGGCGTCTTTAAGGCTTTCCGCCTGAACCGTTACATTGGCGATGCGTCTGACAGCACTCTGAATGGTCTTCAATCTGCTCTCAAGAATCTTCTGCGGAGCCATCCCGCACCACTGGAACGGTGTAAAGGGTTTCGGAATAAACGGATTGATCGAAAGGGTCATCTCGCCAAGCCGCTTGTTCACCCGAGCCTTTGCCACGACAAGTTCACGGATCTTCGCTACCAGTGCAAGCAGCTCATGAATGTCTTCATCGGTTTCTGTCGGCAACCCGATGATGAAGTAGAGTTTGAGGTTCAGTATATCCTTTTCTATCAACCGTTCGCAGGCCGAAAGAATCTGTTCTTCGGTAATCCCTTTCTTTATCAGGTCACGAAGCCTCTGCGACCCGCCCTCCGGGGCCAGAGTCGCTGTCTTGTGCCCGCTTTCTACCAGTAGTTCCGTCATTGTCTCATCAAGTCCGTCAATCCGGAGCGATGATACTGAAAAACTCCCTCCCCTGGCTACGATATGACGGCACAGATCACCGATACCACGGTAGTCACCGACCGCCGCAGCGACCAGTCCGATCTTCCTGTTATCGGCAATCCCCTTTTCGACTTCGCTTTTGACGGCATCGACGGATCGCTGCCGGTAGGGAAGATAGATATAGCCTGCCGCGCAGAAACGGCAGCCCCTTGGGCAGCCCCGTGAAAGCTCGATCAGATACAGGTCCGAAAACTCCGACTCAGGTGCGTTAATGGCGGTGGCAACAGGATGGCTGTCAAGATCCTTAAGGAAAAGCCTCGTGACGGTTTCCCCTGAACCCTTGTCGAAGAGGGAGGGCACATATATCCCCGGAAGCTTGCCAAGAGTCTCAAAAAGCCCGCTTCGTGACGTTGACGCACCACACAGTTTCCCAAGGAGAGCGGGGAGCAGCTCTTCAGCCTCTCCGAGACAGATTGCATCCATGAAATCCGCCACAGGTTCGGGGTTCAGGAAGGTGGCCGCACCGCCGGCAATTACAAGCGGATGCCTTTCACTCCTTTCTGAAGAATAGCTGGGAACTCCGGCAAGCCGGAATACGATGGGAATGTTCAGGTAGTCGCTCTCGAACGAGACGGAGAATGCCAAGATATCAAACCCGGACAGGGGCTGCTGCGAATCCAGCGAGAGGAGGGGAGTGCGGCTTTCCTGATACTCGCGCATCTCGTCAGGGTCAGGAATAAAAGCCCGTTCGCAGAGTATCTCCGGAAAAGAGTTCATCATCGCATAAACCGCCTGAAAGCCGAGGTTGCTCATGCCGATGCCGTAGCGGTTGGGATAGATCAGGCATATTCGCAGAGAGCCGCCGCGCCTGCTTACTGACGCGCCGGATTCGGCAGCGAGGCGGCTTTTGAGTTTTGAAATGATTTTCCAGGACATTGGCGCGGATTATCAGCGTGAAAGTAAACCGGCTCCCCAGGGGGTGGGGAGCCGGTCAAAAATCAGTCTACCGATTTGCGGAGGAAGGTTGGGATATCATACTGGTCATCATCTTCCAACATGAAGCCCGGCTGCTTTACAGCAGGGGTTCTGCGCTGACCCTGCTCACTGTTGCGGACAAAGGTCGGCTTGTCCAGGTCGATACGGACTTCCTGCAGCCTGGTCACTTTCTGCTCACTCCTCCCCTTCTCCATATCAAAACGGTCGCCAAAACCGGTTGCAATAGCCGTTACCTTCAGATTGTCGCCAAGCTCTTCATCGACAAGGAGGCCGATGATAATATTTGCATCCTCATGAACCTTCTCATGAATGATCCGGCTGATAATCTCGTATTCATCCATTGTCATGCTCGAAGAGCCGCAGATGTTTACGAGTACACCCTTGGCACCCGAGATATCGATATCTTCGAGCAGCGGACTCGATATGGCTGTTGTCGCAGCTTCTACGGCACGGTTGTCGCCGTTTGACATTCCGATACCCATCATTGCCATGCCGCGTACACTCATGATCGATTTGACGTCGGCAAAGTCGACATTGATCATACCGGTAGTGGTGATGAGGTCGGAAATACCCTGAACAGCCTGCCGGAGCACGTCATCTGAAGGCTTGAAGGCATCCAGGATCGAAGTGTTTTTCCCTGCAAGCCCGATCAATCGGTCATTCGGTACAACGATGAGAGAATCGACATGCTTCTTGAGTTCACGGATACCTATTTCCGCCTGCTCCTTGCGGCGCTTTCCTTCGCGGGTGAACGGCTTGGTCACGACCCCTACGGTAAGAGCACCGAGCTCCTTGGCAACATCGGCAATTACCGGAGCAGCGCCTGTCCCGGTTCCGCCGCCCATGCCGGCAGCAACAAAAACCATGTCGGCACCTTGAAGCGTCTCTATCAGACGATCGCGGTCCTCGATTGCTGCGTCCCGGCCAACACCCGGATCTGCCCCTGCGCCAAGGCCCTTGGTAAGAAGCGATCCCAACTGGACCTTGGTGGGAGCCTTGGAGGTTCTCAAGGCCTGCGCATCGGTATTGGCAACGATGAACTCGACATGGTGAACATGCTTGTCGATCATCGTGTTCACAGCATTGCTTCCGCCTCCGCCAACCCCGACAACCTTGATTTTCGCACTCACCTCAATATTCTGGTCAAGCTCAAATTGCATACCGTGCCCCCTTTCCCGGTTAATTATTATGTAAAAAGCTGCTTTTCTATTTCCTTTAAGTATCGACGTAATTCCCGGGAGCGTCAATTTTGTGCAAGGTCAAGGCGGTCAAAGGTTCGCGCGGAGGCGTACCTTAATGGTACGTCGCACAAGCAAGCCTGCAGGCCAACGCCGAGATTGCGCAAAAGTGGCGCTCCAAGCTAGAAGAATTCGCCGAACCACTCCTTCATCCTCTTACTCACCTTCCTGAACAGGCTGTCATCGCTCTGGTTGGTCGGAAAATGGGCCGTAGTATCGACGTGCCGGCTGCCGTAAATGACAAGACCTACGCCGGTCGCGTAGACAGGTGAATTCACTACATCGACAAGACCGCCTATCTTCTGCGGTCCACCTCTGCGCACAGGGAGGTTGAAGATCTGCTCGGCAAGTTCAGGCATTCCTTCCAGAATCGTGCTCCCGCCGGTGATGACAACTCCGGAAGCGATCACATCCTCATATCCCGACTTCACAATCTCCCTGTTTACCAGCGTGAATATCTCCTCGACACGCGGTTCAAGTATCTCCGCAAGAAGCTGCCTGGAGAGAATCCTGGGTTTTCTTCCTCCGACGCTTGGAACTTCGATCGTCTCATCCTTGCCGACCAGAGAGGCAAGGCAGCAACCGTATTTCTGTTTGATCTTCTCGGCCTCGGCCATCGGAGTCCTGAGTCCGACAGCGATATCGTTGGTAAGATGATTGCCCCCTAGGGAGAGGACTGATGTGTGTTTTATGGCGCCGTCCACAAAAATGGCGATATCGGTCGTCCCGCCGCCGATATCGATCAGGGCAACGCCAAGCTCCTTTTCATCCGCTGAAAGGACCGCTTCGGAAGAGGCAAGCTGTTCGAGCACAATATCAGCCACATCAAGCCCGGCCCGGTTGCAGGATTTAACGATATTCTGGGCGCTTGCCGCAGCACCTGTAACGATATGGACCTTCGCCTCCAGACGAACGCCGCTCATGCCAAGCGGTTCGCGGATGCCGTCCTGGTCATCTATGATGAACTCCTGAGGCAGGATATGGATAACTTCCCTGTCCATCGGTATTGCAATTGCCTTTGCCGCCTCGATGACCCGTTTCACATCATCCGGGGCGACCTCACGGTTTTTTATGGCAATAACACCCTGGGAGTTTATCCCTTTTATATGCCCGCCGGCGATACCGGCAAAAACGCTTTTTATCTCGCAGCCGGCCATCAGCTCGGCTTCTTCGATCGCCTTGCGTATCGACTGGACAGTACTGTCAATATTGATGACGACCCCTTTGCGGAGACCGCGCGAAGGGCTGGAGCCAATCCCGACAATATCGATACCGTCTTCGGTAAGATTACCGACGATCGCACAGATTTTCGTAGTTCCAATATCAAGTCCTACAATCAGGTTGTCTCTTCTGCCAGACATTAATACCCCCCAAATGAGCTGTTTGCTATGGCTGGATTGGCTTGTCAGCCATCATCAGGTTTTTTTCACCACGATCCTGTCGCTGTAATCCAGATCGATATACTCAAGCGCCGGGATCTGTGGCTGAAGCTCGCTGTAGACCCTTGACAAACGGTCAAGTTTTTCATCGAACCCGTCCAGTCCAAGCCGTATCGGCAGTCCCTTGTTGATCGTGAAAAGCGTATAGCCGAAACCCTTGTCGTAATGTAGTTCGGAAATATCGGCAAGCCTGACCCCGCCTCTTTCCTTCTGAAGATGCTGCAACAGGGCAAGAACCCCTTTGAGGGTCTCCTTCGCTCCCGATGGATCCCGGAGGAGATCGTCTTCTGAAAGTCCTGTGATAACCGGAAAATCAAGACTGTCGCCTTCCTGGAGCGGCTTGAATATCTCGCCGCGACTGTCGAGATAGTAAAGGTATCCCATGCTGACGATACCTACAGGCTGTCGTTCGACAACATCTATCGAAAGTGAATGTGGGAAATTCCGCCGAATCCTTACCGATGCAATCCAGGGGTTCTTGGTCAACTGCTCCCCCATCCGTGAGAGGCGCAGTCCGAGAAGATCGTCACCGATCCTGACAGCGGCAGATGACATGATTTCATCGCGGGTAAGCTTCTTGAAACCTGAAACATCTACCCGGTCAAGCTTTAAGAAAGTCGTTTTCCCGACAAATCCGTACAACTCGAAACAGACAAGAAAGATAAGGGATACTACCACAATTGCGGTTGCCACCCGCACAATTTTTTTCAGAAAACCGCGGAAGTTTATCTTTTTCCGCTGCTTCTTGAAACGGTTCCTCGTCGCCGGCTTTTGATTGTTCAGGTTAAGTTCGCGCATGATCCCCGAAAGCGCTACATCCTGATAAATGATGCTGTCGCAGCATTACATTTATCCAAAATAGATAGCATATATTAACCACGGTTTATAGTGTAAAAACTGACCCGGAATAAACTTTTTTAACCCGTCAAATCTTGAGCGCCGCAGAGCGGACAATCCGCTCCACAAGCTCCTCGAAACCTATTCCGGCGTGCTGTGCTATCTCCGGCAGAAGGCTCAAGGCGGTCATTCCCGGCAGAGTGTTCACCTCCAGGAGATACGCCTCTTTTCCTTCCGTCACGATGAAGTCGACCCGGCTGTATCCGGAGCAGCCTAGAGCCGCATGCGCACTCTCACCCAGACCGAGCAGTTCTTCATACTGATCCTCCGGCAGCGGCGCCGGCATGATATGGGTCGCCATACCGTCGGTATATTTCGCCTCAAAGTCGTAGAACTCGTTTTTCGGCACGATCTCTATTGCCCCGATCCCTTTCTCGTCCAGTATGCCGACCTGTATTTCGCGTCCCTTCACATACTTTTCGATCAGGATCTCGCTGTCATGAGTGAAAGCGTTCTCCAGCGCCTTGGGGAGATCTTCGGCTGTTTTTACAATGCTGACGCCGACCGATGACCCCTCGCGTGAAGGCTTGACCACAACCGGAAGCCCGAAAGGAATCCTGGAGAGGTCCGGAATTTCTCCTTCCCTGAAGACAACGTAAGGCGTTATGGTCAACCCGCTTGCCGCAAAGATCTTTTTGGCAAAGACCTTGTCCATGGCAAGTGCGCTGGCAAGGACTCCGGAACCGGTGTACGGAATGCCCATCAGCTCCAGAAGACCCTGCACCGCGCCATCCTCTCCATAGCGGCCGTGCAGGCAGACAAACGCAACTTCGATCTTCTCTTCTGCCAGGCGGCCCGAAAGATCGCGCCCGACATCAACCGCCACAGCATTGTAGCCCCGTGACAGGAGCGCCTTGTGAACGGCTGCCCCGCTTTTCAGCGAGACCTCCCGCTCCGCCGAGAGCCCGCCCATAAGCACTCCGATCTTTTTGTCTTTCATGGGTCCCCCCCTATGGCAGCCGTGACGGTGAGAGCCGGCTTTCACCGTCACGGATTCTGTTCCTCCCCCACGATCCTGACCTCTTCCTCAAGCAGGATGCCGGAAGTTTTCAGTACCGCACTCTTTACCATCCCGGCCAGCTTCAGAAAATCGGCAGCGGCGGCACCCCCCCTGTTGACGAGAAAGTTGCCGTGCAGCTCGGAGACGGCTGCGCCGCCGACCGAGGCTCCGCGCATTCCGGCAGCGGCTATCAGTTTCCAGGCAGCATGGCCTGACGGATTTTTGAAGAATGAGCCGGCGCTCGGAAAACCGACATTATGCTTGGTGCGCCGAAGATCGAGGTCCTTCCGTATCTCTTCTTCCGTCAGTCCCGGGTCGCGCTCTTCAAGCTTCAAGAGAACGGACAGGAGGATATCCCCCGGCTGGAGCGAAAGGCGGCGATAGCCGAAATCAAGCTCGCTGATGCAGAGTTCCCTTATGTCGCTATCGCGCAGCAGGGTCAAACATACCGCCCGCTCCAGGATTCCCTCACCGTACGCTCCGGCATTCATCCGGACCGCTCCGCCGACCGTGCCCGGAATACCGGCGATGAACCCTATCCCGCCAAGCCCGTGTTTCTGCCCGAATCTGACGACATCGAGATTCTCTGCCCCTGCTTCGGCCAACATCCTCCCATCACCTAGCACCTCGATCCTGTTGAATCTTTCCAGCGAGATAACCGCCCCGCGGATCCCCCCGTCTTTTACCAGCAGGTTATAGCCACGCCCGATTGCCAGCCATGGAGCACCTGCAGCCGAGAGCTGTCTAACCAGATTCTGCAGGTCATCAGGATCATCCGGTATCGCAAACAGGTCTGCCGGGCCGCCCACCTTCAGCGACGTGTGGCGGTTCATCGGCTCATCCCGCAGAAGAGAGCCGCGTATGGTAACCTCTGAAAGTTTCAGTTCAACCCTCCAGAATCCGGACCAGCGCCTCGCCCTGCTGCCAGATGTTCCCGGCGCCGAGAGTGATGACGATATCCCCTTCCCTGACGATCCCGGCCAGATGCTCCGGAATCAGCTCACGGTCGGCGATGTGTGTCACATCCTTCTGCCCGTGCCGCCTGATTTCCTTTGCCAGCCGCTCTGCAGTCGCCCCTTCGATCGGCTGCTCTCCGGCAGCATAAACATCGGTGAGAACAAGAATATCCGCATCGTAGAAGGCGGTCACGAACTCCGGAAACAGTTCGTGTGTCCGGGTGTAGCGGTGCGGCTGGAACGCAGCAATGATCCGTCTTTCCGGCCATCCCTGCCGGGCTGCAGCAAGAGTTGCTTTGATCTCGGCCGGATGATGCCCGTAGTCGTCCACGACCATGATCCCTTTCGGCTCGCCCTTGACAGTGAAACGTCTTCCCACCCCGCCGAACTTTGCAAAACCCTCCTGAATGGCGGCAAACGGCACATCCAGCTCCAGTGCCACGGCAATGCAGGCCATGGCATTCAGGACATTGTGCGCGCCGGGCATACTGAACGAGATCTCGCCGAGCCGGTACCCCTTGAAATGGGCGACAAATGATGTTCGGAAGCCGTCATGCCTGACATGGGTGGCCCGGATATCCGCCTGGGAGGAGAGTCCGTACGTCATGTAGCGCTTCTTTACCAGAGGGAGAACCGAACGGATGTTGGAATCATCGAGGCAAAGAACCGCAAGGCCGTAGAACGGCACCTTGTTGATGAATTCTACAAAGGTATCTTTAATCTCTTCAATGCCTGAATAGTGGTCGAGATGATCGGCATCGATATTGGTGACCACGGCAATGGTCGGTGAGAGCACAAGGAACGAACCGTCCGACTCATCCGCCTCGGCAAGGAGAAACTTGCCCTGTCCGAGCTGGGCATTGGTCCCGATCGCGTTCAGCTTTCCGCCGATGACGATGGTCGGGTCGATACCGGCATGGCCGAGAATCGAGGCTGCCATTGAAGTCGTCGTGGTCTTGCCGTGCGTTCCGGCAATGGCAATGCCGTACTTCATCCGCATCAGTTCGGCCAACATCTCCGCCCGTGGGATGACCGGTATATGCAGCCGCTTTGCTTCGACCACCTCGGGATTGTCGCCATGAACAGCCGAAGAGATGACCACGACATCGACACTCTGCAGGTTCTCCGCCTTGTGGCCGACACCGATTTCCGCGCCGAGGCTGCCAAGCCGTTCCGTTATGTCGCTCCCCCTGAGATCGGAACCGGACACCTTGTACCCCAGGTTCAGCAGCACCTCGGCGATGCCGCTCATCCCGATACCGCCAATGCCGACGAAGTGAATCTTTTCTATTTTTCCGTACATATGTTTTTCCTCTGTATTAGTTTGAACCTGTCCGGTTCAAACTGATTCAACCTCGACTTTTTACGGATGTACCGCCTTCACCATCTCGTCCACGATAACCTTTGCCGCATCGAGTCGGGCTACGCTTCTGGCATTTTTGCCAGTCTCATGCAGCAGTGAAGGGGATTCGAGAATCTCTGCTATCTGCTTTATCAGACTTTCCGGTGTCAGCTCGCGTTCCAGGAGCATGAATCCGGCGCTGCACTTGAGAAGAGCTTCTGCATTCTTGCGCTGGTGGTCGTCTACGGCATGCGGGAACGGAATGAAAATACACGCCTTTCCGCAGGCTGTCACCTCGGCAATCGTCGTCGCACCGGCGCGGCAGATGACCAGATCGGCTGCTCGGTACTCCGCTGCCATATTGTCGATGAACGGAACGACTTTCGCGTTCACCCCGGCATTGCGGTAAGAGGCAGTGACCTCCTCGAAATCCTTTTCGCCGGTCTGATGGGTGACTGTCATCGCTGCACCAAGTCTTCCCAGAAGAGTAGCTGCTGCCGCCATAGTCATATTGATGCTGTGCGCACCGAGGCTCCCTCCGAAAACGAGCAGATGGAGGCTCTTTTTTTTCTCCTCCTGTGGCATGTCGGCAGCCACTTCATCCAGTATCTGCCGCCGAAGCGGGTTGCCGGTCAGAAGAGTCGTATCTTTCGGAAAAAACTTCCGCGACTCTTCAAGTGATATGAAAGCCTTCACCGCGATACGCGACAACAACTTGTTCGTCATCCCGGGAATCGCATTCTGCTCGTGCACGAAGCGCGGAATCAGCAGTCCCCGTGCCGCCAGGACAAGCGGAGCCGAGGCATACCCCCCGACTCCGAGCACCAGATCAGGCTTGAACCCTTTGAGTATCCGCCTCGACTGCGAATAACCATAGAGAAATCCTGCCAGGCCCTTGAGCTGGCCAATGAGGCTTTTACCGCGGACTCCGGCAGCAGCAATCAGCTCGAGCCGGTAGCCGAGTTTCGGCAGCAGCCTGGCTTCGACCCCCCGCTCGGTCCCGACAAAGAGCACTTCATTTGCCGGATCACGCGCCAGGAACTCCTCGGCAACCGCAATTCCGGGGAAAAGATGCCCCCACGTACCTCCACCTGCTATCACCAGTCTCATGGAACCCCCCTCATCCTGCTGGAAATGTTCAGGAGAATCCCTATCGAGAACAAACTGAGTATAAGAGAGCTTCCGCCGTAACTGATGAATGGCAGGGCCAGCCCCTTTGTCGGGAGAAGCCCTGTGACCACCGCGATGTTCACGAATGCCTGGGCACCGATCAACACCGCGATCCCGAGCGCAAGAAACCGCCCGAAACTGTCCTCGGCATACACGGCAACCCTTATACTCCGGTGCACCAGCAGAAAGAACATTGCCGCGACCGTCACCGTGCCGATGAAGCCGAGCTCTTCTCCGATGACGGAGAGAATGAAGTCGGTATGCGCCTCGGGAAGGTAGAAAAGTTTCTGTTTCCCTTCGCCAAGCCCCTGTCCGGTTATCCCGCCCGTTCCGAAAGCAAGCCACGACTGGATGATCTGAAAACCGGTGTTACCGGGATCGGCCCATGGGTTGAGAAAGGAGGTGATTCTCCGCCACCGGTACTCCTTGTGCCTGATTGCGTAATAGACAAACGGCGCCGAAAAGAGAACTATCGATATGACGTGCGAGACGCGCATGCCGGCGGCAAACAGCATGACCATGGCGACCCCTGCCAGGGTCATGGATGAACCCATATCGGGCTGTATCATCAAGAGGCCAATCATGAGCATCAGTATGAGCATGTACGGAACCAGTCCCTTGAACCACCGGATCTGCTCCTGCTTCCTGTCGAGCGAATAGGCCATGAAGATGATGAGTGCGACCTTGGCAAGTTCGGCAGGCTGGAAATTGAATCCGGGAAACCTTATCCAGCGGGTTGCCCCCTTGACACTCCCTCCTACCCCTGGGATGAAGACCAGCAGGAGACTGACAAGGCAGGCAATCAGCACCGGGACTGCGGCTTTTCTCCAGAAATGATAGTCCGTACGCATGGCGCCGTACATTACAATGAAGCCGGCAATCGCATACAGCCCCTGTCTCTTCAGGAAGAAAAAGCTGTCGTGGAATCTTTTTTCAGCCATTATGGATGATGCAGAGTAGACCATCACCACTCCGAAGCAGGTGAGCACAACTACCATGGTCAGAATTATAAGATCATATCCTTCCAGCTTTTTCAGCATAACCTGTCATCCTGAATGACTGATGCTTTCACTCTGCAAGCCCCATGACCGCGGCAATGTATCTCTGCGCACGATCTTCATAGTCGCGGAACATGTCGAAACTCGAACAGGCCGGCGACATCAGCACGGTTCCACCGGCCTCGGTTATCTCTGCGGCAAGCCTGACCGCATCCGCCATGGAGGCGGCCTTTCTCGTGTCGGTCAGGTTGCCGAGCTCCTCATCCATCCGGCCGGCGGCTTCACCGATCAGGATCAGATGGCGCACCCTGGCTTTCACGAGCGGAGCAAGCGGAGCGTAAGATCCACCCTTGTCCTTTCCTCCGGCTATCAGGGTGATGTCTTCGAAGCTTTCCAGAGCCTTTACAACGCTTCCGACATTGGTCGCCTTGCTGTCCTCGTAATAACTCACCCCGCGAAGCTCGCGAACAAACTCCATCCGGTGATGGAGCGCACCGAAGTCCCGCACACAGACGAAACTCTCGCCGGCGCGGCAGCCGAGAAGAAGAGCCGCTGCCAGTGCCGCCATGATATTTTCGAGGTTGTGAACCCCCTTGAGGCGAAATCCGGCAGTCGGAAAGCGTGCTTCACACCCTTCATGTCTGTAGATGATCTCGTCCCCTATGCAGAACACACCCTCATCAAGCTCATACCTGCGGCTGAAGGGGAATATTCGTGCCTTCAGGCTTTGCGCATTCTGCCAGACGAGAGGGTCGTCCATGTTCAGGATCGCGAAATCCTCAGCCGTCTGATTCTCGAATATCCTCAACTTGGCGTTTATATACTCCTGATATGTCGCATAACGGTCCAGATGGTCTTCACTGATGTTCAGCAGAGCTGCCACTTTCGGACGGAAGGAGGTTATCCACTCCAGCTGGAACGAGCTTACCTCCGCAACGACGATCTCCACAGGTGCACCAGACTCTACCAGTTCTATCAGCGGATCGCCGATATTCCCGCCCACATAGGTTTCGAAGCCGTTTGCCCGGAAGATTTCGCCACATAGCGTCGTTGTTGTGGTCTTACCGTTCGTGCCGGTAATCGCTACGAGCGGAGCATCTATGAACCGGCTTGCCAGCTCTATCTCGCTGACTATCTCCCTGCCATTCCCTTTTGCCAGAAGCAGCAGCGGATGATCCATAGGCACCCCGGGAGATACGACAATCATCTCCGCAGCAAGGAAATCAGCCTCATCGTGACGGCCGAGGACAAACCTGATGCCAAGCCCGTCAAGCTCTGCCAGTACGTTTGCCAGTGCACCTTCATCCCTCATATCGGTTGCGACCACCGAGGCGCCCTGACCTGCCAGGAACCGGCAACAGGCCACACCGGTCCGCGCCAAGCCCATTACGAGGATGTTTTTATCTGAAAGGTTCATTCCTACCTCAGCTTCAGAGTGGAGATCGCTATCAGCGCCAGAATTATCGAGATGATCCAGAAACGAACGATTATCTTCGGTTCCGCGACCCCTTTCAGTTCGAAATGGTGATGGATCGGCGCCATCCTGAAGATCCGTTTGCCCCGGTACTTGTAGGAGCCGACCTGGAAGATCACGGAGAGCGCCTCAACCACAAACACGCCGCCTACAATCACCAGCAGTATCTCCTGCTTGGTAAGAACCGCCAGCGTTCCGAGACCTCCGCCAAGTGAGAGCGATCCCACATCCCCCATGAATACTTCGGCGGGATAGGAGTTATACCAGAGAAAACCGAGTCCTGCGCCGACCATTGCCCCGCAGAGTATGGCAAGTTCACCGGTGCCGGCCACGTACGGTATCTGCAGATAGCTGGAGAGCTTGAAATTACCTGCGATATAGGCAAAGATCATATAAGTTGCCGCATTGATCGCGACCGGGCCTATCGCAAGCCCGTCAAGTCCGTCCGTCAGATTGACTGCATTGCTTGCTCCGACTATGACGAGAGCGACAAAAGGGATATAGAGCAGCCCGAGATCAGGGTGAAGCTTCTTGAAGAACGGGAAAAAAAGCTCCTCGGAAAATCCGGGGAGAACGTAGAGGACCGCGCCCACAGCTCCGGCAAGAAGGACCTGCCAGAACATCTTCTGTCTCGGGGTAAGCCCTTTCGGGTTCTTCTCCACCACCTTCTTGTAATCGTCGACAAAACCGATTATTCCGTAACCGACGATGATGAAAAGCGCCAGCCAGGTATACTTGTTGGTAAGGTCACTCCAGAGGAGCGTCGGGATCAGAATCGAGGCAAGGATCAGCACTCCGCCCATGGTCGGGGTACCCTGCTTTTTCAGGTGAGATTCCGGACCGTCCGTCCTGATCACCTGTCGAGCCTGAAGACCTTCGAGTTTTCGAATCACCCAGGGCCCGATGAAAAAAGCGACCACCAGGGCCGTTATCATTGCATAGATGGTCCTGAAAGTAAGATACTTGAAGACATTGAGAAATCTTATGTCTGCCGCAAGCGGATAAAATAGATGATACAGCATCAGGCTATCCCTTCGTAATCAGGTCCGGAGAAGGTCTCCCGCAACGCCACGGAAAGAATATCCATCCTCATCCCCCTCGACCCCTTCACCAGAATGTAATCTCCGTCCAGATGGTCCTTCACGATATCCTGCAAAATCTCGTCATGAGTCGAAGCACGTATCACTTCGCTGCTGCTCATCCCGGCATCCAGAGCGGCTTCTGCCACAACCTCCCCCATCTTGCCGTAAACGTAGAGCCGTTCTACACAGGTAGCTGCCAGACGACCCACATCGCGGTGAGCAGTGACGCTCTCCTCGCCAAGTTCCAGCATGTCTCCGAGTACCGCGATACCTCTGCTGCCACCTTTCAACTCCCTGAGAGTCAACAGTGCAGCTCCGACCGACGCCGGATTCGCATTGTAACTGTCATCGATCAGAACTATCGGACCGAGATCATCCAGCTTGAATCTCTTGTCGTAAGGGGTGAATGAAGAAAGCCCTGCGACAATCGTCTCCATCCCTATGCCGAGCGAATCGGCTGCCGCTGCTGCCGCAAGCGCATTATAAATGTTGTGCATGCCGAATGCCCGGAGCATCAGATCGCTGCCCTGATCGCCTATTCTAAGCGTGAACTTCTGGCCTTCCTTACCCATGGAAACCAGGTTCAGTGCGGTAATTTCCGCTCCGTGAAGCCCGAAGCTGCGTCGACGCACCCCTTCAGGAGACGGACATTGCGAAATCAGCGGATCGTCCGCATTAAATACCGCGCTCCCCCCTTTGGCAAGCCTGAGGAAAAGCTCCCCCTTTGCCCGGGCGACTGCTTCGATACTCCCCATGCTGGCCAGGTGTGCCGGGAAAGCGTTCGTGATGACGCCGACCTCCGGCGCGGCAATTTCGGCCAGCCTGTCGATTTCTCCGGGCTCGCTCATACCCATTTCGAATATCGCCCACTGGTGATCTCTGCCAAGCTGAAACACCATCTGCGGCAGGCCTATCAGATTATTCAGATTTCCCGAAGTCTTAAGGCCCTTCCCGCTGAGCTCAAGTATCGCTGCCAGCATCTCTTTTGTCGTCGTCTTGCCGTTGCTCCCTGTTATGCCGACAACCGGAATGGGAAAACGCCTCCGGTAGCAAGCGGCAAGATCCCCGAGCGCTTTGAGTGTATCAGAGACCACGACAACGGCTGCACCTTCAGGCAAAGCCAGCGCCTGCACCCGATTTTCTTCGACCAGTGAAGTCCCGGTCCCCTTTGCAAAGACTTCAGCCAGATAGTCGTGACCGTCGAAACGTTCCCCCTTGAGCGGGACAAAAAGCCGGCCGGAAGTCAGGATCCTCGAATCGGTTGACACCCCGGAAACCCTTTTGTCGGGATTACCGATAATCCGCCCGCCGGTCGCACGGGCTATCTCTTTTACAGTGAACATGAACTCTGGCACCTGAAAGCCTCTGCCGCTTCTTCACGGTCGTCAAAGTGATGCTTTGTCTTCCCGATGATCTGGTAATCCTCATGCCCCTTCCCTGCAAGCAGAAGAATGTCTCCCGGGTTTGCAAGCTTTACGGCAAGACGTATCGCCTCCCGGCGATTCTCGCAGACAAGAAAACCTTTTTCCCCAAAACCCTTTTCCAGCTCCGGAAGCCGGTATTCACGGAGTCCCAGTGGTGTTATCCCGCCCCTGATCTGTTCGAGAATCTTCTGCGGATCTTCGGTTCTCGGGTTGTCAGAGGTGACTACGGCAAAATCAGACATCGAGGCAGCTATCCTCCCCATTATAGGACGCTTGCCGCTATCCCTGTCGCCTCCGCATCCGAAAACGGTGATAATTCTTCCTGCTGCAATCTCTTTCAGAGTCGAAAGGACGTTTTCCAGTGCATCTCCGGTATGTGCATAGTCGACCAGACAGGTCACGCCGCGACTGTTTTCGACCCGCTCAAGCCTTCCCGGCACCGGGAGATGCCCTTCTATCCCTTCCTTGATCGCAGCTAACGGAAGATCGAGGGCTATGCCTGCAGAGACAGCCGCAAGAATGTTGGAGAGATTGAATCTTCCCAGAAGCCGGGAGGAAAAGGAGAACTCGCCCTTTGGCGTGCGAATCCCGCCTTTTATGCCATTTGTTGACAGCCTTATGTCGACTCCGTGCAGGTCGTTCGAGGGATTAGTGCCGAAAGTTATGACCGGACAGGCCGCACTGTCACGCACCGCAGCACCGTGCGGATCATCCATGTTCACTGTCGCCCTGCGGTGAGGCTTTATTGCATCAGGCTTCAGCAGCTCGGAGAAAAGCCGCTTTTTTGCCTCCAGATACTGTTCCATACTGCCGTGATAGTCGAGATGGTCTCTGGTCAGATTGCTGAATATTGCTACATCGAAGTGACAGCCATCGACCCGCTTCTGCTCCAGAGCGTGGGACGAGACCTCCATAACAAAGGACTTTGCACCCGCATCTGCCAGCTTTCGCAATGCGCACTGGAGGTCTGTCGATTCAGGGGTTGTATGAGAGGCTTCGATCCGCGTATCACCGAAGCGGTAACTGATTGTTCCGAGGACTGCCGCCGGAAGCCCTGCTGAGGCAAGTATCCCCTCTATCAGATATGTTGTCGTGGTCTTGCCGTTCGTGCCGGTAATCCCTATGAGCGGGACCGAAGCAGTCGGGTCTCCGAAAAATGATGCCGCCATCTCTGCCATGGCAAGCCTTGAATCAGCGACCTTCACCGCAACGATCCCCGGGGGGAGAGAGACGTTTTCCTCGACAATGACAGCAGCGGCTCCTTTGGCTGCTGCTGAAGGGATAAAGGCATGACCGTCCGCCGACACCCCTTTCAGAGCAAAAAACAGCCCGCCGGGGCCAACAGTACGGGAGTCGTGATGGAGACCCGTTATTTCGGAGTCCACACTGCCGAGAACCTTTTGCACAGAAGTCGATTTCAGCAGTTCGGATAGTTTCATTTTCCCTACCTTTTCTGTTTCTCAGGCAGACGGTGCCAGCCTTACCCATACCGGATCAGAAGGAGTGATCTTCCTTCCCGGCGGAGGACTCTGTTCAATAACCCTGCCGCTTCCGATCAATCGTATATTCAGCCCTCTCTTCTCCATCATCTGAAGCACCTGCCTCATACTCATGCCACGGAAATTTGCCATGACCAGCCCGCTCAGATGCTGGCTGTCAGGTGTTATCTCTTCGGTATCCTCGGAAGCATCTTCGGACATCGGGGCATCTTTTTTTGCTTCGATTACCCCCGGCTTATTCTTGAGCGGCTGATTCGGAGGAACCCTCAGATAACAGAGGCTCTGTTTTGCAATGGCACTGAAAGCCGGCGCGGCAACGACCCCCCCGTACGGGCTCGTTTTCGGCTCATCGACTACAACAAGAATAGTAAGCCGGGGCTGATCGGCAGGAACGAATCCTACGAAAGATGCCGTTCGCTTGTCATGAGAATACCCCTTCGTGACCGGATCGGCCTTCTGTGCCGTCCCGGTCTTGCCTGCAACCTTGAAACCGTCAACCGATGCTGAGGTCCCGGTACCACCCTCGGCAGCAACTCCCTCCATCATTTTCGCCACTGTCCTGGCGGTCTCGGGCGACACGACCTGCTGCTTTACCAGCGGGGAGAACTGTTTTACCGGGTTCCCCTCGGAATCCAGTATCCTGTCCACGACGTATGGCTGCATCAGATTGCCGCCGTTTGCGATGACCGACATCGCAGAAGCCAGCTGGATGGCGCTGATTGACAATCCCTGACCGAAAGATATCGTAGCGAGGTCTACCCCGTACCACTGGCTTTTGTTCCTCAGATAGCCGGCAACCTCACCGGGAAGGTCGATATTGCTCTTCTTTCCGAAACCGAACCCTCTCAGGTATCCGTAAAGCCGCTCCGGACCGAGCCGGGCACCGATCTTTGCCGCACCGATGTTGCTCGAATGCTTGAGGATATCACCTACGGAGAGGCGCCCGTACTTGTGGGTATCGTGGATTGTCCTTCCCCCGATGTTATAGCTGCCGTTTTCACAGTTGAAACCATCCTCAGGCTTCACAACTTTCTCTTCGAGAGCTGCGGCAATAAGGAATACCTTCATGGTGGAGCCCGGTTCGAAACTGTCTGAAATCGCCCTGTTCCTCAGTGCCGCGGGAGGGGACTTGGCGAACGAGTTCGGGTTGAAGGTCGGATAGTTTGCCATGGCAAGGATTTTGCCGGTTTGAGGATCCATGACGATTGCAATCCCCCCCTTCCCCTTGCTGGTCTCGACAGCTGCGGCAAGCTCCTTTTCAGCTATGTACTGGATGTTCTTGTCAATGGTAAGGGCGAGACTCTGCCCGGTGGAAGCACTCTTCATCATCATCCCGCGAGTGCCTATGTCTCTCCCGAGCGCATCGCGCTCTGTGACCATGAAGCCGGTGTTTCCGAGAAGCGTGCTGTCGAACTTCCGCTCCACCCCTTCCAATCCTTCAGGGTCAAGACCGGTAAAACCTACGACATGGCTCCCTATCTCTGCATTCGGATAAAACCGTTTAGGCTCTTTGGCAAATCCTATCCCGTCAATATCCAGTTGCCGTACTGCCGAAGCAACCTCAGGAGTAAGTCTGCGGGCAAGCCAGACAAATCCTTTGTTGCCGCGCATCTTCCTTGCCAGCTCCTCTTTTGTCATCCCGATAACAGGCGCAAGCCGGGCTGCCGCTTCAGGGATATTCTCCATATTCCGGGGCTCGGCATACAGGGAATCCATCTCGATCGAAACTGCCAGCGCGGAATTTGTAGAGTCGAATATCGCTCCTCGGGAAGGGGTCAACTGAACCACTTTAAGATGCTGCTTCTCGGCCAGATGGGCAAAACGCTCCTGCTCATATATCTGGAGATAGAATGCCCGGGCAACAGAAACGGACAGAAGGAAGATAAAAATCCCCCCTATAAAGCGGATCCTGAACCGCGTCCATTTCTCCCGGTCATCCCTCACTTTACTTGCACCACCTGCTGCTCTGTTGGTAGCGACATCCCCAGTTCGCCTTTGGCAAGGGTCTCGATCCTGGCCGGCATCTTGAGAGATGCAACTTCGAGCTTCAAACGGCCTTGCTCCTGCTCCTGCTCCTTAAGTTCACGGCGAAGCTCACCCACCTTCAGGCTGAGATCCATGACCTTTACCCTGGACCATACATGAAAAACCGAAACAACGGTCACAATGACGATGATTCCGATCATATAGATGAACAGATCGCTCTTCACCTCTACCTGAGATTCGAATCGCCTCGGATCAGCTACCTTGTCCATTGTTGCCCGAATATTAGCCATATCGCCTCCTGCTGCTACCGTTTCTCTACTGCCCTGAGCTTGGCGCTTCTTGAACGCGGATTGATCGCCAACTCATCTTCTTTCGCCATAACCGGTTTTGATGTCAGAATTCTGACCTGTGGCCTGCTGCTGCAGACACAGACCGGCAGATCCCTGGGGCAGATACATCCTGCCGACAGAGTGCGGAACATCTGCTTTACGATCCGGTCTTCGAGCGAGTGGAACGAAATCACCACTCCCCGCCCTCCCGGTTTCAGCATCCTGACTGCCGACCCGAGACCTGCCTCAAGACTCGTCAACTCCTCGTTCACAGCTATCCTTAGCCCCTGGAAGGTCCGTGTCGCCGGATGGATCCTCTCTTCCCATGCTTTCCGCGGTATTGCCGCCTTTACCAGGTCTGCCAGCTGCAGGGTGGTCTCGATCGGGCCGGTTTCCCGTGCCGCACAGATGAATGATGCTATCCGCCCGGCCCAACGATCTTCACCGTACTCCCTGATAATCCTTGCCAGCTCACCGTGAGAAAGCGTATTAACCAGGTCCGCAGCGGTCCTGCTGCTGCTCCTGTCCATTCTCATATCAAGAGGGGCATCCTTCTGGAAACTGAACCCCCGCTCCTGTTCATCGAGCTGATGCGAGGAGACACCCAGATCCAACAGAAAACCGTCGATGGCCGAAACGCCAAGGCCTGAAAGTGCCGACTCCATTTCGGAGAAATTCCTGTTTATCGGGATGAACCTGTCTCCGAACCTGGCAAGAGTTTCAGAGGCTGCCGCAATAGCCGAACTGTCGCGATCGAATCCGAACAGCCTCCCTTTATCACCCAGCGCGTCCAGGATCATGGCAGCATGCCCGCCGCCGCCAAGGGT
>Ga0134124_10001321_pt1 | contig 19892 bp, 20 predicted proteins | sample KB304_FD_96880 | JGI IMG/M metagenome (GOLD analysis project Ga0134124, IMG submission 96880) | Terrestrial soil microbial communities without Nitrogen fertilizer from Kellogg Biological Station, Michigan, USA - KB3-0-4 | ecosystem: Environmental > Terrestrial > Soil > Unclassified ... | reverse complement strand
GCCCGCGGGGGGCTCGTGCGGCGCTTCCAGGAGGACGCGACGGTGCCGTTCTTCGTGCTGTCCGTGAAGGCGGGCGGCAGCGGCCTCAACCTCACCGCGGCCTCGCACGTGGTGCACTTCGACCGGTGGTGGAACCCCGCGGTCGAGGACCAGGCGACCGACCGCGCCTACCGCATCGGGCAGCACAAGAACGTGCTGGTGCACAAGCTCGTGTGTCGCGGCACCGTCGAGGAACGCATCGATCGGCTCATCGAGGACAAGCAGACGATGGTACGCGGCGTCCTGGCGGGGGGTGGCGAGACGCTCCTCACCGAGATGAGCGACGACGAGCTGATGGCCATCGTCGCGCTCGACCTGCGGCGGGCCACGGCTGAAACGTGAGATAAGGGGGCGCGATGGCCTGGTACGACAACGGTGGCTGGGCCTACTACCCGCCCTACATGTCGGTGGCGGAGAAGAAGGCGCAGGGCGCTCGGGCGCTGGCGAAGCTCTTGAAGAAGAGCAAGCGCCCGGCCGAGCCGGTCGAGATCACGCACCGCAAGCGGCAGCTCACCACCACGTTCTGGGGCAAGGCGTGGGCCGACAACCTCGAGCGTTACGCCGACCTGGCCAACCGCCTGCCGCGCGGGCGCGCGTATCTGAGAAATGGATCGGTGCTAGACCTGTTGATCATCGCGGGTCGGGTCGAGGCGTACGTGGCCGGCAGCGAGCTGTACCGGGTGACGATCCGCATCACCCCCATGGCGAAGGCGCGCTGGCGCCGCGTCGTCACGCGCTGCACCGGCCGGATCGGCTCGCTCGTTGGCCTGCTCCGCGGTGAGCTGTCCGACGACGTGCTGGCGGTGCTGACCCACGCGAAGGACGGGCTGTTCCCGGAACCGCGCGAGATGACGCTCGACTGCTCGTGCCCGGACCGGGCGGGCGTGTGCAAGCACATCGCCGCAGTTCTCTACGGCGTGGGCATTCGTCTCGACGGCCGCCCGGAGCTGTTCTTCGTGCTGCGCCGGGTGGACCAGGCGGAGCTGCTCAGCTCGGCCACCAGCGGGGTCGTGTCGCGCGCGCGCCCGGCCGCGGGCAAGCGCATCGCCGACGATCGGCTATCGGCGGTGTTCGGGATCGAGCTGGAGGCTGCGCCGCCGGTGCGGGCGCGCCGTGCGTCACGCCCGAACGGGAGCCGACGGGCCCAGGTCTCCCGCGGGAGGCGTTGAGCTCCTCACCGCAACGTCTCCTTCGCGAGGTCCACCACCCGCTCGGCGAGCAGCGCCAGCATGCCCCACGCAGTCTCATGTCGCCGCGTGGCCTCCGCATCGTCGGTGTACGTGTCGAGGAGCACGTAGCTCACCCCGAGTGTGGCGAGCGCCTCGAGATCGGCGCGGATCTGGTCGAGATTCCCCTCGCCGGCGATGCGCTGATCGTCCGCGAGCTTCGTCTCGGTAACACGTAGCCGGATCCGTGGGCACAGCGCCGGCAGCGGTCGCCCTTCCTTGTCGGCGATCTCGCGCAGCTTCGGCAACCCGGCGTCGCGCAGCCACGGGACGCGGATGCGGATCGGGTGCCACGCATCGCCCAGGCGGACCGCCCGGTGCATCGCCGCGTCGCTGGCGCCGCCGACCCAGATCGGCGGATGGGGCGACCGGACCGGGCGCGGCCCCGTCTGCACGTTACGGAACGAGACGAACGGGCCGGTGTGCGACGCCGGGTCGCTGGTCCACGCGGTCTTGATCGCGGCCAGGTAGTCGTTGGACATGGCGCCGCGCCGCTCGAAGGGCACGCCGAGCGCCTCGAACTCCTGCCTGGCCCAGCCCACGCCGACGCCGAAGATGAATCGCCCGCCGGACAGCCGGTCGATGTTCGCGGCGAGCCGCGCGGTCTGGAGCGGATGGCGATACGGCAGGATGACGACGGTCGTGCCGAGCTCCACGCGTGTCGTGGCGCGCGCCAGCCAGGCCAGCGTGACGAACGGATCGTAGAACGGCGCCGGGTAGCGCGCGACGACGTCCGGCGTCATCGCGACGTGGTCGGAGATCATCACGAAGTGATAGCCGAGCGTCTCGGCGAGCTGCGTCCAGCCCGCGAGCGACTCCGGGCTCACGCCCGGCCCGAAGTTGAGGAGGTTCACCCCGATCCGCATTCTTGACCGGCTTACCTTGAACGAGACCGTTGGCCTCGTCAACGCTCCGAACGCGATGCGCGCGAGCGCTCTTGACACCCCATTTCATGTGACATAACGTCTGGCATGAAACACGCCACGAAGCCTGCCATCAAAGAACTTCCATCTACCTCTCCCCCAGCGCGTGTACGACGCGCTTCGTGAGGAGGCGGTATCGCTGGGCCAGCCGGCGACGGCGGTGGCCCGTGAGGCGATCGAGGCGCGGCTGCGTGAACGGAAGCGGGCCGGAGCTCGGGAAGCCATCGCGACGTACGCCGTACGACACGCCGGGACGGCGGCTGCGAGCGCAAGATCCTCCGGCAGACGACTTCCGGCTGCCGTATCGTGGCGGCCGGGAGGCACTCATGACCATGCCCGACACACCCCAGCTCGATTTCCTCAAGGAACGCTGACCGGCGCCATGACGACGCCAGCAAAGCCGCGGGTGGCTCTCATCGGGACCGGCGGGACGATCTCCTCGATCGGCCGCGGAAGCCTCGACGTCTGGGAGTACATGGACACGAGCCGCAAGGCGGAGCCCGACGAGCTCCTGGTGCGGTTCCCGGAGGTCGCCGGGGCCGCGGAGATCATGCCGGTCCGCTTCCGCGCCGTGGGCAGCACGGCCATCGGGCCGGCCGACTGGCTGGCACTCGACGCGGCGGTGCACGAGGCCGTCGCGCGCGAGGCGCCGCTCGACGGCCTCGTGATCACGCACGGCACGGCGACGCTCGAGGAGACCGCGTACTTCCTGAACCTCACGCTCAAGGTCGACGCGCCCGTGGTCGTGGTGGGCGCGCAGCGGCCGGCCACGGGTCTCAGCTCGGACGCGGCGATGAACCTCCTCAACGCGGTGCGCGTCGCGGGAGCGGCGGAAGCGCGCGGGCTCGGCGTGCTCGTCCTGCTCAACGACGAGATCCAGGCCGCCCGCGAGGTGACCAAGGCCTCCACGCTCCGGCTCGAGACCTTCCGGAGCCCGGATCTCGGGATGCTCGGCTACGCGGACCCGGATGGCCGCATCGCCATCTACCGGCGGCCGGCGCGGCGCCACGCACCCGGGACGGAGTTCGACGTGCGCGGCCGCGCCGACCTTCCACGGGTGGACATCGCGGCGTCGTACGCCGGGGCCGACGGCACGGCCATCCAGGCCTTCGTCGCGGCCGGCGCTCGGGCGATCGTCTCGGCGTCGCTGCCGCCCGGGGTGACGACGCCGGCTGAGGGGGACGCGCTCCTGGAGGCGCGCCGACGCGGCGTCCTGGTCGTGCTCTCGAGCCGCGCGGGCAGCGGACGCGTGCTGCCCCGCACGGTGCTGCGCGAGCGCGGCTTCGTCGTCGCCGACAACCTCAATCCCCAGAAGGCGCGCGTGCTGGCCATGCTGGCCCTCACCCGCACCGACGACCCGGTCGAGGTTCAACGCATGTTCGACGAGTATTGAATGACATGGGGGGCCCCGACATGGCCGTCTGAATGACTTGGGGCCCCGACATGGCCCCCAAGCCCCCAACTGCTCGGAGCGTCCCGGCAAAGCCGTGACGCTCCTCGATTCTCCGTGGGAGGCGACACATCATGCTCGATCTCGTGATTCGCGGTGGGCAGGTCGTGACTCCTCAGGGCGTGGGTGTCTGGGACGTCGGGGTCGAGGGCGAGCGGATCGTCGCCGTCGCCGCACCCGGCACGCTGTCGCGCGACGTCGGCCGCGTCGTCGACGCCAGCGGCAAGCTGGTCATCCCCGGCGGCATCGACCCGCACGTGCACACCCACTGGCCCATCCCGGCGCTGGGTGGCGGGCACACGACGAGCGCGCCGCCCGAGCAGGTCAGCCGAGCCGCCATCTGCGGCGGCACCACGACGCTCGTCGACTTCGCCGTCTGGGAGCCGGGGATGACGATCGCCCGGGCGATCGAGGACAAGCAGGCGGTGTGGCGGCGGGGCTTCACCGACTACGGCCTGCACGTGATGCTGCAGGGCGCGGTCCCGCCGGACGTCATCGACCAGATCCCGGAGGCCATCCAGGCGGGCTTCCCGAGCATCAAGATCTTCACCACCGACGTGCGGCCCATCGGCAAGGGCCGCATGATCCGCCTCGGCCACCTGTGGGCCATCATGGAGACGGCCGCCCGGCACGGCGGCGTGCTGGCGATCCACGCCGAGGACGACGACCTCGTCATGTACATGTACGAGCGCCTCGAGCGCGAGGGCCGCACCGACATCCAGCACATGCCGCTCGTGCACAGCGCCATGTCCGAGGACATCTCGTTCCGCCGCGTGCTCCGCCTGGCGCGCTACGTCGAGGGCGCCGCCGTGTACTTCGTGCACGTGAGCGCGGGGGCGGGCGTGGAGGCGATCGCGGAGGCGCGCGCCGAGGGACGCGCCATCTACGGCGAGACCCTGCACCACTACGCGACCTTCACGGCGGACGCCTACCTCCGGCCCGACGGCGTCCTCTATCACACGTACCCCTCGCTCAAGCACGAGGCGGACCGCCAGCAGCTCTGGACCGGGCTCAAGAACGGCACGCTCAGCACGGTCGCCACCGATGAGCTGTGCACGCCGCGCGCGATCAAGGTCCGGAGCCGCCACATCGCCGACGCCACCGGCGGCCACGTCGGCGTGGAGACGCGCCTGCCCATCATCTACACCGAGGGGGTGTCGAAGCGCGGGATGTCGCTCGAACGCTTCGTCGCGGTCACCTCGACGAACGCGGCGAAGGTCCTCGGTCTCTATCCGCGCAAGGGGGTGCTCGCCCCGGGCAGCGACGCCGACGTCGTCGTCTTCGATCCCGCCGTCCGCCGCACGCTCCGTTCCGCGGATCTCCACGGCTCCGACTACAGCGCCTGGGACGGCTGGGAGGTGCACGGCTGGCCGGCCACGGTGATCCTGCGCGGCAAGACCGTCGTCGACAACGGCAAGCTCATCGGCCAGGCCGGCGACGGGCGCCGCGTTGCCGGCAAGCTCGCCGCCGCCATCCAGGACGGCCCCGCCGTGTGAAGACGGCCGGCGTTGGTCAGCCGGCGCTCGCCACCTCCGCGGCGGCGGCCTCGTAGAGGTAGCAGGCGACTTCGTGCGTCGCGCCCACCGGCCGCAGCGGCGGCGGCGCCTCCGCGCAGCGCGGCATCGCGAACGCGCACCGCGTACGGAAGCGGCAGCCGGAGGGCGGATCGATCGCGTTCGGCGGATCGCCGGTGAGCGGAGGCCGGTCCATGCGCCGGTCGGGATCCAGGCTCGGCGCCGACGCGAAGAGCGCCTGGGTATAGGGATGCTTCGGCGACTGCGCCAGCGCGTCGGCGGTCCCTGCCTCCACGACCTCGCCCAGATACATGACCAGCACCCGGCTGCTGACGTACTCGATGACGTTCAGGTCGTGCGAGATGAACACGTAGGTGAGCGCGCGCTCCGCCTTCAGCTCCTGCAGGAGATTGAGCACCTGGGCCTGGACCGACTTGTCGAGCGCGGACACCGGCTCGTCGAGGACCAGCAGCTTGGGATCGAGCACGAGCGCGCGCGCGATGTTCACGCGCTGGCGCTGTCCCCCGCTCAGCTCGTGCGAGTACCGGCGGCCGTAGAGCCGCGGATCGAGGCCGACGCGGCCCAGCAGCGCCCGGGCCCGCTCGCGCGCCTCGCCACGCGGCGTGCCGTGCACGAGGAGGCTGAACGCCACGGCGTCCTCCATCGTGAGACGGGGATTCAGCGACGCGTACGGGTCCTGGAAGACGAGCTGCATGTCGCGCCGCAGCCGCTTCATGCGCGGCCGGGACGCGCCGCGCACGTCCTCGCCGCCGAAGGTCAGGCTCCCGGCGTCGGCCTCGATCAGGCGCAGCAGGAGCCGCGCCAGCGTCGACTTGCCGCAGCCGGACTCGCCGACGATCCCGAGCGTCTCGGTCGGATAGACGTCGAACGACACGCCGTCGACCGCGCGCACCCAGGCGTAGGCGCGCTGCAGCACGCCGCCGCGCAACGGGAAGTGCTTGCGCAGCCCGCGCGCCTCGAGCAGCGGCGCCCGGCCGTCGTCCGGGCTCAGCTGCGGATCTCCATCGCGTCGCGCAGGCCGTCGGAGAGCAGGTTGAACGCCATCGACGTGACGAAGATCGCGAGCCCGGGCAGCGCCGGCACCACCGCGTTGACGTAGATCGACTGGCGCAGCGTGTTCAGCATCAGCCCCCACTCCGCCGCCGGGGGCGTCACGCCGAGGCCGAGGAACGAGAGCCCGGCGGCCAGGATGATGGACAGCGAGACCTGGGTGCTCGCGAACACGAGGATGGGGCCGAGGACGTTCGCCAGGAGGTGGTAACGCAGGATCGGGCCGACGCCGGCGCCGCTGGCCCGTGCCGCCGCGATGTACTCGAGGCCCTTCACCTGCACGGTGGCCGACTCCGCGACGCGGACGACGCGGGGGATGAACACGATCGACAACGAGATCAGCGTGTTCGCCAGGCCGGGGCCCAGCGCGCCGGAGATGGCGATGGCCAGCAGGACGGCCGGGAACGCGTAGAAGATGTCCATCGTCCGCATCACGAGCGTGTTCGTGAGCCCGCCGACGTAGCCGGCGAGCACGCCCAGCCCGGTGCCCACCACGAATCCGATGAGGACCGGCGTGAGCGCGGCTACCAGGGTCATCCGGCCGCCCCACAGCAGCCGGCTCAGCATGTCGCGGCCCTGCTCATCCGTCCCCAGGAGATGCGCCGGCGCGCCGACCGGGGCCAGGCGCAGCCGGATCGACCCGGCGTTCGGGTCGTAGGGCGCCAGCCATGGCGCCAGCGCGGCGGAGAGGACGATGAGGGCGAGCACGGTCGCGGCGACGAGCGTCGCCCGATCGTGCGCGAGCCGCCAGGCGACCGTCCGCCAGTACGACATCGGGGCGCCGGCGACGGGGTCGAGCTCGTGCGGCAGCGCGGTGGCGATGGCCATCAGTGGCGCGCGATCCGGGGATCGACGACGGTTTGCAGCAGGTCGACGGCGAGGTTCAGCAGCACGAAGAAGGTCGCGAGGACCAGGATCACGCCCTGCAGCACCGGGATGTCGCGCTGGAAGATGGCCAGGTTCAGGAGATAGCCCGTCCCGGGCCACGAGAACACCGCCTCCACCAGGACGGAGCCGCCGAGCTGGAAGCCGAACTGCAGCCCCAGCACCGTGAAGATCTGGGGGGCGGCGTTCTTGACGACGTGCCTGAACACGCGCCGCGCCGCCAGCCCCTTGGCGCGCAGGGCGAGGACGAACTCCTGGTTCAGGATGTCGAGCGCGGCCGAGCGCACGACGCGCGTGATCACGCCGAGCGGGATGAGCGACAGCGCCACCGTGGGCAGCGCCATGTGACGCAGGTATTCGAGCGGGCCGCCGCCGTCGGCCGCGCCCATGGCCGGGAGCCAGTTGAGCTGCACGGAGAAGACGATGATCAGGATGATGCCCGCCCAGTAGTGCGGGACCGAGACGCCCACGATCGCCACCGCGCTGGCGATCTTGTCGAGCGCCCGGCCCTGCCGGAAGGCGGCGAGCAGGCCGAGCGCGATGCCGAGCACGAAGGCGAGCGCGGAGGACGACAGGGCGAGCACGAGGCTGTTGGCGAGCGAGTCGCGGACGTCGAGGATCACCGGCCGGCGGGTGGCGATCGAGCGGCCGAGATCACCCTGCGCCACCCGGCCCAGCCAGACGAGGTATTGCACCGGCAGCGGCTTGTCGAAGCCGTACGCCCGCTTGGTGGCCTCGATCTCCGCCTGGCTGGACTCGGCCGGCATCACCGCCGCGATCGGGTCGCCGGGGGCGAGGTGCACCATCGCGAAGACGATGATGCTCGCCCCGAGCAGCGTCGGGATCGCGAGCAGGAGACGCCGGCCGGCGTACGCCCACACGGTGTGCTACCGGACCGTCACCGCCGTCAGATCGACGAACCAGCTCTGGGGTTGCACGAAGCCCTTGACCTTGCTCGACAGCGCGCGCGGGTTCTGGTCGTGGACGACGAAGATCCACGGCGCGTCGTCGACGATCACCTCGTGGAGCCTGGCGAGGATCTCGTTCTGCTTGGGGATGTCGAAGGTGCGCTCCGCCTCGTCGATGAGCTTGTCGGCCTCGGGATTGATGTAGGGCATCGTGTTGACGGAGACGGGCACGACCGACTTGCTGTGGAAGAACCGCCCGAAGCCGCTCCACGGCTCCAGGAAGTTCCAGGAGATGTTCCAGGCGTTGAGCCCCTCGTTGTCGGGGGTCTTGAAGCCGGCCCGCCAGCGCGTGAGGAGCGTGTTCCACTCCACCGGCTGCAGGTCGACGTCGATGCCGACCTCCTTGAGATTCTTCTGGATCAGCTCGTTCATCGCCAGCGGCAGCATCTGGCCCGAGCCCGACGTGGAGATGAGGTGGACGGCCTTGGCCGGGTGCTTGGTGCCGTCGAAGCCCGCCTGGCGCAGGAGCTCCTTGGCCTTCGCCGGGTTGTACTCGTAGATCTCCTTGGGCTTGCCGAACCACGGATGGCCCTTGTACACGACGCCGGTGGCCGGCACGCAGGTGTCGTTCAGCAGGCTCTTGCAGATGCCCACCCGATCGACCGCGTAGTTCGCCGCCTTGCGCACGAGCTTGTTGCTCCACGGCTCCTTGTCCAGGCGGAGCGTGTGCGTCCAGTTGTGCGGATAGGAGTTCATGACGATCTGGAACCCGGCGCCCTTGAGCTGAGGGATGGAGTCGGGCGGCGGCACCTCGATCCAGTCGACCTGGCCGCTCCGGAGCGCGGCCAGCCGCGTGGTCGGCTCCGGCATCGGCAGCAGGACGAGCTTGTCGATCTTCGGCCGTCGCCTGGCGTCCCAGTACCTCTTGTTTGCCTCGAGCTCGAGCCGCTCGCGGGGCACGAACCGCGTCACGCGGTAGGGGCCGGTGCCCGAGGGCTGCTCGGCGAACTTCCGCCAGTCCTTGAACTTCTGCCACTGCGTCGGCGAGACGACCAGCATGTAGCAGATCTGGTAGGGCACGAAGCTCGTGGGCTTGTTCGTCTCGAACTCGACCGTGTGGTCGTCGATCTTCGTGACGCCGATGAGCGAGGCCAGCCGGAAGCTCACCTGGCCCGAGCCGTACGGGTCGAAGTGCGGCGCGTCCTTCTTCTTGATCGACTCGTACGAGAAGACGACCGCGTCGGCGTTGAACGGGCTGCCGTCGTGGAACGTCACGCCCTTGCGCAGCTTGAACACCCACTTCGTGGGCTGGTCCTTGCGGACCTCCCACGACTCCGCCAGCCCGGGGACGAGCGGCGCCAGCCGGTCGCCGCGCGTGAGGTCCCAGGCGATGAGCGGCTCGTAGATCTGGTAGCCGACGAACCGGAAGCCCTCGAAGCCGTTGTCCGTCTGGCCGCCGGTGTAGGGAATGTCGCTGGCCGTCATCCCGATGCGCAGGGTGCCCTGCGCGAAGACGGCTCCGGTCGGCGACAGGGAAAGGGCGGTGGCGAGCAGCAGCAGGGTGGCGACGCGTCTCATGACGATCCTCCTTGGGTGAGGCTGGAGCCGATGATGAGCGGCAGCGGGCGCGGGTCAGCGAGGCGCTCGGCGACGAGATGGCAGCGCGCGGCGTGACCGGGAGCCACGGGATGGAACGACGGCAGCGTCGTGACGCACACGTCCCGCGCGATCGGACAGCGCGGAGCGAAGGCACAGCCCGGCGGCAGCAAGGCCAGGTTCGGAGGCACGCCGGGAATGGGGACGAGGGGCCGGCCCTTCTGGCCGCGGCGCACCGTCGCCTGCATCAGCCCCTCGGTATATGGATGCGCGGGACGCCGGAACAGCTCGCGGATCGGCGCCCGCTCGACGATGCGCCCGCCGTACATGACGGCGGCGTCGTCCGCGATCTCGGCGGCGACACCCAGGTCGTGGGTGACGAAGATGACCGCCAGTCCGAGCCGCTGCTGGAGATCGCGCAGCAGCCAGAGGATCTGCGCCTGCACCGTCACGTCGAGCGCCGTGGTCGGCTCGTCGGCGAGCAGCAGCTCCGGCTCGCAGGCCAGCGCGATCGCGATCATCGCGCGCTGGCGCATGCCGCCGGAGATCTCGTGCGGATAGCTCGCCAGGCACCGCTCGGGCGACGGCACCTGGACGAGATCGAGGAGCTCGCGCGCGCGCCGGGACGCGGCGCGGCGATCCAGGTCGCGGTGCTGCACGAGCGTCTCGACGATCTGGCCGCCGATCGTGTAGACGGGGTCGAGGGCGGTCATCGGCTCCTGGAACACCAGGGAGACGACCCCACCCCGCAGGCGCTCGCGGGCGCGCTCGTCGAGGCGGTTCACGTCACGCCCCTTCACGAGCACCTCGCCGGTGACCCGGGTTCGCACGGCCGGATGGAGGCCGAGAATCGCGCGGAGGGTGACGCTCTTGCCGGAGCCCGATTCGCCGAGGAGGGCGAGGACCTTCCCGGCTTCGAGCGAGAAGGTCACGTCGTTCACCGCACGCACGACACCGTCACGCGTTTCGAACGCGACGCTCAGATCGCGGACACTCAGGAGTGACATGCCACCTGGCCCCGGGTGGCGGCGATGATAGCACCGTCAGGCGATGCGGGCGTGCGCGCCGGATCGCCAGGCGCGCCAGCCCAACATCTGGGCAGGCGACGAGAACCGTCGCCGCGGGCTGACGCGTCCTAGGCGGCCCTCTTCGTGACCGCGGGCAGGCGGGTACGCACGATCGCCTGGAGCTGCTTGCGTTCCTTCGCCGACAGGCTCTTCTTCTTCAGCATCGCCCGGGCCCGGTTTTGCGCCAGGACCAGCGCGCGTTTCTCGCGGGCTCCGATGCCCGTCCGCTTCAGTTTCCGGATGCTCTCCCGGAAGGCGGCCGGGAACTTGATCGAGATGGTGTCGGCGAGCTTCCGGTCCCTCGGCGGGAAAAAGATCGTCTTGCCCCTGACCCGCTGGTTCTTCGTCCGCGGTGTCGCCATGGCAACAGTATCGGGCGCCCCTGGTGTCCGGGAGTCCTGAAGTGGTGTCCGAGCCAATCGATGGCTGGCGTCGTGGTCGGCTCAGGCCAGCCGCCGGCGCAAGTACTCCGCGACCTCCAGCGTGCAGGTCATCCCCTGTGGGATCGCCTTCGTGAGCGACACGAAGGCGTGGATCTGCCCCGGATACTCCCGGTAGACGACATCCACGCCGGCCTCGCGCAGCCGATCGCCATACGCCTGGCCCTCGTCGCGCAGCGGATCGAAGCCCGCGGTGACGAGCAGCGTCGGCGGCTGCCCGACCAGGCTCGGCGCGAGCAATGGCGAGGCCCGCAGGTCCTTCTTGTCCGCCTCGCTCCGCAGATATTGCTCGCCGTACCAGAGGATGCGGTCGCGTGGGATGACGTGCCCGTCCACGAGCTCGCGGTGCGAGTCTGTCTCGAGCGAGAAGTCGACCGCCGGATAGATGAGGGCCTGGCAGGTGGGCACGGACACGTCGCCGGAGGCCGCGAGCTGCGAGACGACGGCCGAGAGGTTCCCGCCGGCCGAGTCGCCGGCCACCGCCACGCGGGCGGGATCGGCGCCGAGGTCGCGGCCGCGCGCCCGGAGCCAGCGATAGGCGGCCAGGCAGTCCTCGACCGCGGCCGGGAACTTGTGCTCCGGCGCCAGCCGGTAGTCGACGGCGACGACCAGCGCACCCGCGTGCTTGGCCAGCCGGGCGCAGAGCCCGTGGTGCGTCTCGAGGTCCCCCTGCACCCAGCCACCGCCGTGGAAGTACGCCACGGTCGGCAGCGGCGCGCCGCCGGCGGTCGGGGCGTAGAGTCGCGCCGGAATCTCGCCGGCCGGCCCCGGGATGCGGACGTCCTCGACGCGCGCCAGCGCCGGCGCCGGCTCGTCCATCAGCGTCACCATGGTGCGGAGCTGCTGGCGCAGCTCGGGCAACGGCGGGAAATAGCCGGGCACGCGGATGGATTTGACGAACTCGCCCACGATCTGGGCCTTGGGGTCCATCGTGCGGCTGCCCCGGCGAATGCGGTGGCCTTCGAGGAGGCGCAGCGCGTCCGCCTCGCTCATCGCCGTGTGCGCCAGCTCCAGCTTCGGATGCGTGCCCTGCTCGCTCATACAGATGCTCCTCCTGGCCGGGATTGTACCGTCGCGAGCGCCCCCCGGACGGAGACGTTGAGCGCTGGTCCTACTTGCCGTATCGTGGCCACATCATGAAGGCGCCGGAAGGGGTGACATGAAGATCCGCATCGGAGTGGGAGCCGCCGGCGCATCCGCGACACCCGGCGCGCTGGCCGAGCTCGTGACGAGCATCGATGATCTGGGGTTCGACTCGCTGTGGCTGTCGGAGGTGCTGACCGGCCCCGTGCTCGATCCCGTCGTGGGCCTGTCCTGGGCGGCCGCGAGCAATCCGCGGGTGAAGCTCGGGACCACGATGCTGTTGCCGGGACGCAACGTGCTGCGGCTCGCCAAGCAGCTCGCGAGCCTGGACGTGCTGTGCAACGGGCGACTGCTCGTGACGCTGGTGCCCGGACTCACCTACCCTCCCGAGCGCGAGGCCATCGGCGTCGACCCCAAGCGCCGCGGCGCCTTCATCGACGAGGCGCTGCCGCTCCTGCGCCGGTTGTGGGCGGGTGAGACGGTGAGCCACGAGGGTGCCACCGGCAGCTTCCGCGACGTCAAGCTCTCACCCCTGCCGGTGCAGAAGCCGCTGGAAGTGTGGCTGGGCGGCAACGTGCCCGCCGCCCTCGAGCGCTGCGGCCGGTTGTCCGACGGATGGCTGCCGTCGCTGTGCACGCCCGACGAGGCGGCCGCCGGACGCACCGTGATCGAGGACGCGGCGGCCCGGGCCGGGCGCTCGATCAGCGGCGAGCACTTCGGCATGAGCATCGGCTACGCGCGGCAGCCGATCGATCCGGCCACCGCGCGCGTGATGACCGCCCGGCGTCCGCGAGCGGTCGAGCTCACGCCGGTAGGGTTGCCGGCGCTGCGTCAGCTCATCGAGCGCTTCATCGCGGTCGGATTCTCCAAGTTCGTCGTGCGCCCGATCGCCCCCCCGGCGTCCTGGCGCGCCGAGCTGGAGGCCCTGTCCGCCGCGGTGGGTGACCTCCAGACCTGACGGTCACTACTTCTCCGCGCGCGCGGGCACGGGAATCTGCATGAGCAGATTGCCGCCGGCTCCGGTCACGAACTGCGGCAGGCGCCCGTCCCACTTCGCGAGGTATTGCTGCTGGATCATGACGGGCGTCAGCGACTGGGTGACCTTGGCGTTGTACTCGGACTCGGCGGCGGCCCGCAGGCGGGTGGCGGCGGCCTCACCTTCGGCCCGGGCCTGCACGGCCGCGCCCTCACCGCGCTCCTTGGCCACCTTGGACTCCGCCTCGCGCTTGGCCTGGTCGACCTCGTAGCGCTTCTGCTCGGCGACCTGCTGGGCGATCTGCTTGCGTTCGACCGCCAGTTCGAAGTCCTTGTCGAAGCGGATGTCCTTGATCGAGACCTCGGTCACCTGGATGCCGTACTTCGCGAGCCACTTGGTGAGGCCGTCCTGCACGTCCGCCTTGATCTTCGGACGCTGCTGCAGGATGTCGTTGGCGGCGTGGATGGCCGTCTGCGCCTTCAGGACCTCCGCCGCCGCCGGATCGATGATCGACTGCTCGTAGCGGAGACCGACCGTCCGGTACACTTCCGGGGCCCGCTCGCCGATCAGCCGGAAGTTCAGGGCCATCACCGCGTGGACGGCCTGGATGTCCACCGAGGCGGCGTCGTACTTCGCCTCGTGCTTTTGCACGCGCGTGTCCATCTGGATCACGTCCTTGTACGGCATCACGACATGCAGGCCGTTGTAGAGCGGATCCTTCTCCACGTTGCCGAAGACGGTCACCACGCCGACGTGCCCCGAGTCGACCACGACGAAGCTCGACAAGAGGATGACGAGCAGGCCGAACACGATACCCGCGCCCTGCACGATGCGGCCGATGGAGAGGAACGGCACCGGTCGCCTGCCCGCGTCGTGTGCCGGCGCCGCCAACGACATCAGCACCTTCCCGACGGCGAGCCCGCCGACGATCAGCAGCACCGCGAAGATCAACTTGCTCATGGTGTCCTCCAGGGCAATGGTCGGGTGTTGCGGAGAGTCGCTGCGTCTGGAACGTTCACGTGCGCACCAGCGCGCGCCCCGGCGAGCGCGGGTCGCTCATCGAAACGACGCCGGCGGCGGGCGATCAGGACCGTGAGAGCTGGCCGCCGATGAAGTCCCGCATGAGCGCGATGGCCTTGTCCGTATCCGCGCTGGCATTCTGGATGAAGCCGTGCCGGGCGCCCGGGAAGCGCGTCCGCTCCATCCGGCCCCCGGCCTGCTGATAGGCCACGATCAGCGCCTCCGTGATCGGGGCGGGCACGTTGTCGTCGAGCTCGGGCTGCGCGACCCAGGCCGGCGGCAGCGCCCGCGCTTCGCCGGCCGACACCACGCGCGTCACGCTGGCCGATGCCATCGCCGCCTCGTCGGTGAAGTAGCCGTGGTGTGCGTCGATCAACCGCTTGGCCTGGAAGCCCGAGGGCTGCGGCGGCTCGTCCTGGCGGGAGAGCACGTAACGGTACCGCGCCAGCGGATCCGCGACGGGATAGAGGGCGAGCACGAAGGCGACGGAATCGTCGCCGGGGCCCGCGCCGATCGAGCCGTCCGGCAGCACGATCGTGGTGCCGGCGTGCTCGGGGGCGCCGGGCTTCACCGCCTGGAGGAGCACGAGCTGGCCGCCGCTGGAGCTGCCCACGATCCCCACCCGCCGCCGATCGACGCCCAGCCGCTCGGCGTGGGCGCGCACGTAGCGCACCCCCGCCGCGACGTCGGCGCTGGCGGCGGGATGCTTGTGATCGGGCCCCTGGCGGAAGTCGAGCGAGACCACGACCAGGCCGCTGGCGGCCAGCGCCCGGCAGTGGATGGCGCCGGTCGTCCGGTCACCCCGGCTCCAGGCGCCGCCGTGCACGTCGACGAGCGCGACGAGCGGCGCGGCGGATTCACCCCGGGGACGATAGACGCGGGCCAGCAGCTCCACGCCTGCTGACCGGGCGAACGGGACGTCCGCCTCGTCGACCTCGTACGGCGCGCTCGGATCGAAGCGAATGCTCACGGCCATCTGGTCGTTCTCCTTTGCCCCCCGCCAATCCAGCGCGGCCCCGGCGGGCCGACGGCCCATCGTACCGCCCGGGCGGGGTGTGCGCTATCCTCGCCGTCATGGAACAGCGAACGCACGAGCAGATCGCGCGGCACCTCTGCGGCGAACCCCTCGAGCTCGAGCCCGGACACGCCCGCGTCGCCCTAGACACCGCGCCGGAGATGGCGGCCGACGAGCGAGGTCTGGTGCACGGCGGCTTCACGTTCGGTCTCGCCGACTACGCGGCGATGCTGGCCGTGAACGAGCCAACGGTGGTGCTGGCGAGCGCGCAGACGAAGTTCATCGGTCCGGTCGTCGTCGGCGAGCGCATGGAGGCGGAGGCGACCGTGGACCGCACCGACGGTCGGAAGCGCTGGGTGAAGGTCGTCGTGCGCCGCGCCGGCGCCCCGGTGTTCGAGGGCGAGTTCCTCACCGTCGTGCTCGCCAAGCACATCCTGGACAAGTAGCGGAGGTTACTTCCTCCGCTCGAGCTTCAGGTCGATCTGCTTGAGACGCTCGATGTCCGCCTTCAGCCGCTCGGCCTCGGCCTGTCGCGCCGCCAGTTCCTGGCGCGCGCGGGCCAGGTCGTCCGCGCGGCGGGTCAGCTCTTCACGAAGCTGGCTCCCCTCGGCGCGCAGGTGGATGCGCTCGTCACGCAGGCGGATCACCTCGTCGCGTAGCACCGTCGCTTCGGCGCGCAGGCGAGTGCCGTCTTCGCGCAGCCGCATGCCCTCGGCCTCCAGGCTGCCCAGCTCGTCCCGCAGGCGGACCACCTCTTCGCGCCGCCGACTCAGCTCGGCCCGAGCCGTCAGCATCGCGGCCAGCGTATCGCGGCTCTCCAGGACGCGCGGAGCCGCGCTGTCGGCGGGAAAGCGCGACAGGTATTCGTCGTACGACGCCACCGCCTCCTCCCAGGCGCCCTCACGGGCCTGGCGGTCGGCTCGGACGAGCAGGAGGGTCGGACCGAGGATCGGCAGCGAGATGCAACCCGCGATGCTCAGAAGGAGGAGGAGCCCGGCGAGCCGGAACGCTACTGGCCGCCTCCGCCCCTGGATGTTCTCCCGCTTGGGCGAACCAGTCATTGCCACGCGCACACCTGTAGCCCGCACCAGCCGGGCTGTCAAGGGTAAGCTGACGCGCACTCAGCCGGCGACGGCGGCAGCCAGCGCCGAGGCCCGCTCGTGGAGCGCCGGCGTGCCGAGGCGTCGTGCCCAGGCCGCGAACTCGGCCCGTGGCCCACGCCAGCGTAGCCCCTGAACGTCGGTCTCGATGGGCGCATCCGTTCGCAGCGTGGCGAGCTCACGGAACAGCCGGGCGCGCTCGCGTTGCTCGGCAAGCGCCGTGGCCAGTCGCAGGGCTCCGCGCACGGACACGTTCCACTCCGCGGCCAGCTTGGGGATGTGCTCGATGTGCTGATAGCGGGCGAGCACCGTCGCCGCGGACTTCGCGCCCCAGCCGGGCAGACCGGGGTACCCGTCCGCGCTGTCCCCCACCAGCGCGAGCCAGTCGGGAATCGAGGCGGGCAGCACACCGAACTTCCGCTGCACGGCCGACTCGTTGCGCAGCTCGCGCGTGCGCCGATCGAGCTGCACGATGCGGTCGCCGCGCACGCACTGCGCCAGGTCCTTGTCCGGCGTGCAGACGACCACCTGCTCGACGCGGGGATCGCCGGCGGCCATGACGGCGGCCGCGGCCAGCGCATCGTCAGCCTCGAATTCGACCATGGGCCAGACGACGACCCCGAGCGCGCCCAGCGCCTCCTCCAGCGGCTGGAACTGGCCGTACAGCAGCGGGTCCATTCCCTCGCCGCTCTTGTAGCCGGGCCAGAGCGCGTTGCGGAACGACTCGATGACGTGGTCCGTGGCGACGCCCAGGTGCGTGGCGCCGTCCTCGAGCATCCCCAGGACGGAGCCGACGACACCGCGCACCGCCCGAAGCTCTTCGGGGGCGCTGCGGTCGAAGGCCGCCGCCGGCGAGAGGAAGTACCGGAACAGCTCATACGTCCCGTCGATCAGGTGGACGCGCATGCCGTGACCGGTCGCTCGAGCGAGGTTGAATGTGGTGCGCTCATCGTCTGGCGGCATCGAGCCCCCGCCGGCGCCGTCTCTTATACCAGATGTGGCATGCTACGGGGCATGTCCCCATCTCGACGGCCCCTCCGCGTGCTGCACACGGCCGATGTTCACCTCGACAGCGATGGCTACGGAAACGCCGCCGAGCAAGCCGTGCATCACGCGCGAGGCCTGCGCGTCTGGTCGAGCATCATCGACCGGGCGCTGGAGGACCAGGTCGACCTGCTCCTGATCGCCGGCGACCTGTTCGACCACAACCGGGTGTCGGACGAGATCGTCGCCTTCGTTCGCGGCGAGCTGGGCCGGCTCCGGCAGCCGGTCGTCATCTTGCCGGGCAACCACGACGCGCTCTACACGAAGTCGATCTACGACCGTCACGACTTCACCGCGGGGGCGAGTCACGTCCACGTGATCCGGCGGCTCGACGGCGAGACGATCGAGCTTCCGGAGCTCGACGTGGTCGTGTGGGGTCGGGCCATGGAAGAGCACGCGCCGACGTTCCAGCCGCTCGCCCACATTCCGGGCCGTGACGACCGACGCTGGTGCCTCGCGATGGCGCACGGCTTCTTCTACCCGGAGCGGCAACGGCCCGAACGCTCGTCGCCGATCTTCGCCGACGAGGTGCGAGACACCGGCTGGGACTACGTCGCCCTCGGTCACCACCACGTCCACGCCGACGTCAGCCAGGGCCGGGTGGCCGCCTGCTATGCGGGAGCGCCGATGGCGGAGTGGGGCGACGGCCATCCCGACGGCAGCGTCCTGCGGATCGACTGCTCGGATGACGAAGGGATCCGCGTCGAGCGGCGGCCTCTCCGCGAGCCGCCCGGCGCCGGCGCGGGTATTACTTCTTGATGTCGTTCACCGTGTTGTCGATCTTCCGCCCGGCCTTCTCGGCGGGGCCCTTGCCGATCAGCTTGTCCTGACCGGTGACCTCGTCGACCTTCTCGCCTGTCTTCTGCATCGCCCCCTTCTCGCATCCGGCCAGACCCGCCCCAGCGATCAGAATCGCCACGATCGCCGATGTCACGAAGCGCTTCGTCATGGTGTTCCTCCGATAGCTCTGGAGAGGCACGTGACGTGCCAAGTCCTCGCCTTCGCACAACCTCGCGCGTTTCAAGGAGGCGATGGCGACGCACCGGCCGAGAGAGAAAAGAAGTCGCTAGCGAAAGCCCGAATCGGCTCCGATCAAGGTACGTCGTTGGTTGGAGGCCCGCCGTGGCGCGCCTCGGATGGTGCGTCGGGGCGGGGCCGGCGTGCTCCGCCAAACCCCGCCCCGACGTGTCACGACTCAGTCGTCCTCGGTCGCCGGCGCGTACACCGCGACACACCCGTTCAGGCAGTCGGGGAACACGTCATTGGCCGGCAGCGGCACGAACACGTGATTGTCGTGAGAATTGACGGCGACCGAATGTGCCGTCCCGCGCGGCGCCTGCGCGCTCGCCGGAGTATTGAACGTCGGAGCGATCGACCTGCCTCAGGATCTGGCTCTCCGCGTCGATCACCCTGGCCAGAGCTGAGGCCGAGCCGCGGGCGCGACTCCCTGGCACCGCGGTTGCCTCTCACGGAGGCTCGCGCGCGAGGGAGGCAACCATGTTAGTTCCGTCTGGGACCCACGTCCTCGATCGAGATGGCAAGAGCGTCGGCACCGTCAGCCGCCTGGTCCTTCACCCCGAATCACGGCAGATCACCGCCCTCGTCGTTCATCAGGGCGTGATCGACCGCCGCGAGGTCGTCGTTCCGCTCACCAAGGTGGCGAGCTTCGGGGAAGAGGTCCGGCTCGACCTGCGCGCCGCCGATCTGGCCGGCCTCGATCTGTTCGACGCGCACCACCTTCGGCCGATGCCCGACCATTGGCCGATGCCGATGGGGTTCGATCAGCGCAGCTTCTTCCTCGTCGCCGCCGACGGCTGGACGGAGTCCGTGCTGCCGTTCCAGCTCACGTCGCCCACCGTCTCCGGCACCCCCGCCTACATTCGCGACCCGGACGCGCCCGAGGGCAGCCCGGAGCCGGCCATCGCGGCCGCGACCCCGGTCTACGACGACGCCGGGCAGCGCGTCGGCGAGGTCGAGGGTGTCGACATCGACCACGCCACGGGCCGGATCACGCGCGTCATCGTGCGGCGGGGGCGCCTCTTCCGCACCGAGACCCCGATCCCGGCCAGCGTCATCGCGGCGGTCGCCGACGATCGGATCACGCTCAGCGTGGGCGGCGACGAGCTGAAGAAGCTCGAGCCGGGGGCCATCGGCCGGCTCGGGACGGCGCGGGCGAGCTGAGGATCCACGGGGCCGCGCCCGGTGTATCATCGGGCGCGGACCCCGTGAATCGCCTTCGAATCGTTCGCTCACTCAGATCCCGGCGCTGACACACCCGCAGCGTCGCGGCGCGCTCCTCGTCGCCTGCGCGGCGATCTGCTGGAGCAGTGGGGGGCTGATCACCCGCCTCGTCACCACCGGTCCCTGGACGACCAACTTCTGGCGCAGCCTCTTCGCCTCGCTCTTTCTAGCGCTGGTGCTGCGGATCGTCTGGGGCGGCAGCCTCCTCGCACAGTGGCGCGGTCCGGTCCTGGTCGTGGCCCTCTGCATGGCGCTGGCGTCGACGTGCTTCATCCTGTCGCTGGCGCACACGTC
>Ga0134124_10001320_pt1 | contig 19900 bp, 15 predicted proteins | sample KB304_FD_96880 | JGI IMG/M metagenome (GOLD analysis project Ga0134124, IMG submission 96880) | Terrestrial soil microbial communities without Nitrogen fertilizer from Kellogg Biological Station, Michigan, USA - KB3-0-4 | ecosystem: Environmental > Terrestrial > Soil > Unclassified ... | reverse complement strand
TACACATTTTCCGAGATGCCGTTCGAAGGCAAGCTGCTGCGCGGCGTGACCTTGCGGCGCGACGAGCCGGTGGATTTCGTGGTCGTCATGGCAATGACCACCGCCAGCCGCACGCAGTTGCTGGGGGAGCTTGTGGCGTATTCCGCGCCGGTGCAAGTGTTGCTGTTGCTGGCGCTTGCCTGGTGGTTGAGCCGCATCATCAAGCGGGACCTGCACCCGGTCGTGCAACTGCAGCAGGCGGTGGATCAGCGCGACGCGGGTGATCTGGCGCCCCTGCCGCCGTCGCTGACCCAGGGCGCGACGACGCAGGACCTGCAGCGGCTCGGCGACGCGGTGAACTCGTTGCTATCGCGGCTGCAGGAGAGCCTGAGTGCGCAACGCCACTTCGCCGGCAACGTCGCGCACGAATTGCGCACGCCGCTGGCCGGCATTCGCGCTCGGGCGGGTTACGCGCTGGCGCAGGACGACCCCGCCTTGTGGCGCACCGAACTGCAGGGCATCGCGCAGGCGGAGGAGCGCGCGAGCAGGCTCGTCGATCAGCTGCTGGCGCTGGCGCGCGCGGATGAAAGCAACACCGGGCTGGTACTCGAACCGATCGCGCTGGATGAACTGGTGCGCGAGGTCGTGCTGCGCTTCCTGCCGAGGGCCGACGCGCTCGGCGTGGACCTGGGTGCCGAAGGCCTGGAAGAACCGGTTGAAGTGCGCGGCGACAAAGCTTTGATCGAGGGCATATTGAACAACCTGCTGGACAACGCATTGCGTTACGGCAGCACCAGCACGCCGCACGTGACCGTTGCCTTGCATCGCGAGGGTGGCGCAGTCATCCTCTCCGTCACCGACAACGGGCCGGGCTTGGGTATCGCAGAGGCTCGGCAGTTGACGCAACGCTGGACCCAGGGTGCTCAGGGGCAGAAGCTCGGTCAGGGCGCAGGACTGGGCCTTGCGATCGTGCGGCGTTACGCCGAACTGCTGCACGCGCAGCTCAGCCTCGAGAGAGGTGCGCAGGGCGAAGGCTTGTGTGCGAAGTTGCGCTTTCAGCTGTCACAGGCTGACGCGACCTCTAACTTGGAAGCGGCTCGAGCTACGAGCTGATGACACCCGCCGCCGCTGGTCGCTATTCAGGTTGCGGCTGAAGAGTAGGTGTCCCGCGGGCTTCACCGGACTCCCATCAGTCGCCCATCCGATACTTCCCCCGGTATCGGGTCCCAAAATTGGGTGAAGACTGCGCGGCTCACCTCATCTGTTCAAGAGGGAGCGGCGCCAGTTCCAGGACTTGGTTGTAGCTGACGACATCTCGCTGCAGCTGACCACAGCATCACTTGCAGCTGACCGCAGCCTGACTAATGGTCTGAATCGTGCTTAAAGCGGCTGCACCCCAGCTTTTTAGGGTGATTTCACCCGGGTAGGCCGGGTGCACATCAACACGCACGAGGAAAGCAACCATGAACTTCCTGGGAGGGCAAAACCCATGAATCACACGAAGAAAGTTGATCTCGCTACCCGCTGCGCGCGCCTGGTACCACGCGCGTTGCTGGTGGTGTTGACCGTTGCGTCGCTGCTCGCTGCCGATCAGGCGATGGCACGCAAAGCCAAGGGCGGGTTGTCGTCCGGAACTCGCCTGACGCCGGCGGCGCAAGCGGCGCGGGCGGCGGCTCAGGCAACGCCGGTTACGCCCGAGGTCGTCAAACCAATACCGCACCCGCGCCGTCATGGCGCCAAGGGCAGCGGTGCCAGCCGGTGATCCGGCGACCGAGCTCATGAAGAACCCGATCATGCACACCATAAACCCAACTGGACAAGAAGAAATCATGATGAAGAGTCGAACAATCAACGCTACCAACGGCCTGAGCCGCCTGAAGCTCGGCCTCGGGCTGCTGTCGATCGTTGTGGCCGGAACCTGGGCCACGCAGGTCCATGCCGCTCGCGGCAATGCGCCGGTCTCCGGCGAAATCCAGTTCATCACCATCAACAATCCGGCCGACCATTGGTCGGGTGGAACCATCGTGGTGGGCGGCACCAGCGTCATTCTGCCGCGCAACCTCTTGCTGGATCTGCCGGCCAACCGGCTGACGCTCAAGCAACTGTTCGATCAAGCGCCTGCCGCCTGCGTGGCACTCGGCCAGACCGGCCTCGCCAAAGGCGACACCTGCAACACGACCGGAATGGGTGGAATCGCCGCCATCTCCGCCAACCGCAGCGCCGCCGGCAACGTCATTGCCGGCGACGTGCTGATCTCGAAGGCCGGCGAGTCGGTGACGGGCGAGGTCACCTACATCGACTACACCGACGGCTACTTCCGGCTGAACGGCAACCCGGGCGATCCGGCCACGGGTGTCATGGTGCGCCTGAACGACCCGACTTCGCGCCACACGGTGCAGCAGGGGCTGGGCTGCGCGCCCGGCGCCCCCAACTGCAGCGCCGATCCGCGCTTTACCCTGGATCCGGACAACTATGTCAACGTCTTCTCCAGCGGTTATCCGTATTGCATCCCGAGCACCGTCCAGCGCACGGCCAGCATCGCGCTGCCGAGCCAGGTCGGCGTGACCATACCCGCCCTCACGGTCGGTGCCATCGTAAAAGCCAACGCCGACGGCACCGGCGACGCGCTCTGCCCCACGACCAACCGCACCATCAATGGCGGGCAACCGGTGGACGATTCGCGCCGCTTCGCTCCCGTCATGCTGGGCGACAGCGTCACCGCCGAAGGCAACTTCGAGCTCGTGAACGGGGTGCAGTTCCTGTCCGCCCATACGACCATGATCGGCAACAACGCCCTCGCTACCAAGGCCGACCCCGGCCAGCCCGATTACATCTTCCTGGACGAAGTGGGACTCGACGCAGCCGGCTTCCAGAACCAGCGCGCTCGCTCGCTGTTCATCGGTTTTTCGTCGCTCGACACCGACGTGGTGATATGGAGCATCCACCGCGATCCGACCACTGGCGCCGCGCATGAGTTTCCGCTTGCTTCCGTGGCGGGCTGCGACATCGCCGCTGGTGCAGGCACGTGCGGCGGGCAAGGCCTGGTGGGCGCCGGCAACCGCATCTGGAAAATCCGCCACGACGTGGATTTCGCGATCGGCGCCAAAGCGCGCTGGGATCCGTGCGCCCACTTGCGCGCCGACCCGCGCTTCAGCGGCCTCAACATCTGCCCGGGCAGCAATGCCGTGGTCGGCGGCGGCGGCGGTGGTGGCGGTGGTTTTGCCACCAACATCAACGAGATGTTCTCCATCCTCAGCCCGATGCCGCGCGAGATCCAGGCACGCACCGGGCACAAACTGGCGAACCCGAGCCTGCTCACCCTGGATATCAACGGCAACCAGGCGACCAACGGTCAATACCTGTTCCCGTTCGGCGCGAACCTCGGTGGCATCGCCTTTCCCGAGATGGTCGAGATCGATTTGAATCAGCTCAACTTGCCGATGAGTTTCACGGGCCTGCCCTGGACCCTGGACCGCCGCTTGAGCCCAGGCGGGTGCAACGGCCCGTGCGAAACGACGGCCCAGCCGCTCGATCCCTATCCGTACGAAGGCTTCGACCCGCGGACCCAGGCGAGCGTGCCCACCACCAGCCTCACCGACCGGAATTACACCGACACGACGCTGACCAATGCGCGTGACCGCATCATTTCCTACGTGGATGTCTCGAAAGTGCGTCTTGCGGGCAATGGTTTCGAGACGCCTGCGGCCGGCAACTTCAACGGCAACGCGACGCTGCTTGCCTTGCCGCCAATCGATCCGGCACAGCAGCCGATCACCGTGACGCCAGTCGTGCCTCCGTTTGTCGTCAGCGCGGCGGCCACTAACGGCCCGCCCGTGGCAGTGGCGGACTCGGTCACCACCGACAACAGGACGCCCGTGACCATCGCGGTGCTGGCCAACGACAGCGATCCAAACGGCAACACCCTGAGCGTTGTCTCGCTGACCGCGCCAACCAGTGGAACGGTGAGGATCAACCCCGACAAGACCGTGACGTTCACGCCTGTCTTAGGGTTTGTCGGCCCCGCCACCTTCGGCTACACCATCTCCGACGGTAGCGCTACGGCGAGCGCGAACGTGATCGTGACGGTCACCCAGCCGGGCAACAGTGCGCCGACCGCGGTCAATGACTCCTTGACCACCGCCGTCAATGCCATCAATGTCCCGTTCGCGATCAACCTGTTGGCCAACGACACCGACCCCGACGGTGCCGCCGATCTCGTTGCCGCCGTGAACGTCACAGCGCTGGCGACGAACCCGCCCGGCGCTACCTTCACGGTTGTCGGCGGAACCGCGACCTTCAGTGCCCCTACTCCCGGCACCTACCGCTTCACCTACAACGCACAGGATAAGGCGGGCGCGCTCTCGGCCAACACGGCGACGGTCACGGTGACCGTGCCAGCGCCGCCACCGCCGGCATTGTCGGAAACGATCGGCGTCAGCCTCTCCCAGTTCGTGGTCAGCAAGAGCAATCTGCAGCTGAAGGGAACGGTTACCCCGGCAGTGGCCGAAACGCTGACGTTCGCCTTCGTCAATGCCGCGGGAACGGTGCTTGGCAGCGCGGGCGCAATCAACAGCGACAACGCAGGCAAATGGCAGGTCAACAGCACCATCGCCTTGCCGGCCGGCTCGACTGTGATCCGGATCACCACCGCGAAAGGGACCGTGCAAAACACCCCGCTCACTATCAAGTAGGCGAAGTAGGGGCGCGCAAGCAGGCGCCATTCGAACGCTCTCCCTCAACCGGACCCACGGGTCCGGTTTTTTCTTGTTTAGCCAACCCTTCAGTGCCGGTCGAACTTGACCGAAAGCACGATCGAGCTTTGCGTGTCTTCCACGCCGGGGATCGCGCCGATCGCGTCAAGCACGCTGTCGATCTCCGATGTCGTTTCGGCTTCGATGAGCGCCATGAAGTCGAAGATGCCGCTGATCGCGAACACCGCCCGGATCTGGGTGATCCGGTGCAGCGCCTGCACCACCGAGTCGACCTTCTTCGCGTCCACGCGCAGCAGCGCATGCACCTTCATGCGGGCGCGCTGCGATTCCTCGCCGAGGCGGACCGTGTAACCGGCGATCACTCCGGCTTTCTCCAGGCGCTTGAGCCGCTCCACGACGGTCATCCGCGCCACGTCGAGCGCGCGCGCCAGCGCAGCGGTGGACGTGCGGGCGTCCTCCCGCAGCATGCCGAGCAGCCGCCGGTCCTTGTCGTCCAGTTGAAAGATGCGCTGCACTTCGGTCGCCTGACTGCACAAGAGTTCGTTGGGCCGATTTTGTGGCCTGGGGCCCGGATCGGGAAAACAAGAAAGCGCCGGACCTGACTTGGATCAATTCGCCGACAACCGCCGGCGTTTCGCCGGCCGCGGGCTGTTATATCGTCGTTTTGCGCCGTTTACTCTGGCAGGCCCGGTCCGTAGAGTTCATGGAACGCGATGCGCATTTTTCGGGCGCACGGAAACCCCAACGGGCAAGGAGCCGCCGTGAACAAACTTGTCGATCAAGCCGTAGTCAGCGAAGGCAAGGTCATGGATCAAGGCAGCATGACCGGGGCGCAGGCCCTGGTGAAGATGCTGCTCGAATACAACGTCAAGGCGATCTTCGGTGTGCCAGGCGACACCAGCCTGGCGCTGTACGAAGCGATCTATGACGCCGGCGACCGCATTCGCCATGTGCTCGCGCGCGACGAACGCTCGGCCACCTTCATGGCCGACGCCTACGCGCGCCTGGCGCACCGCCCCGGTTTCTGCGAGTGCCCGAGCGGCGCCGGCGCCCTCTATTCCGTGCCGGGCGTCGCGGAAGCCAACGCTTCATCGATTCCGGTGGTGCTATTCACCTCGGGCATCTCGCTGGCCGGCGAAGGCAAGGGGACGATCACCGAGATGCCCCACCACACGCTGTTCGAGCCGATCACCAAGCACTCGTCGGTGGTCAATTCCGCCGTCAAGGTGCCCGAGACCGTGCGCAAGATCCTGCGCATCGCCACAACCGGCCGCCCGGGCGCGGTGCACCTGGTCCTGCCCACTGAGACCATGACCGACCGCATCCCGCTCGGGGCCGCCAGCCTGCACGCGGAAGCCGAATGCCGCACCTATCCGGCGTACCGCACCCGCAGCAGCGCAAAGGTGATGGAGGAGTTGGCGGCCCACCTGCTGTCGGCCGAGCGGCCGGTGATCGTCGCCGGCGGCGGCGTCAATCATTCGCAGGCGAACCAGCAGGTGCTCGTGCTGGCCGAGTGCCTGGGAGCTCCGGTGGTGACCACCATCTCCGGCCAGGGAACGATGCCCGACGAACACCCGCTGGCGCTGGGCGTGGTGGGGGACAACGGCTTTCATCCCCATGCCCACCGCGCCGTGGAGGAAGCCGACGTGCTGCTCTATGTGGGCTGCAAGATGGGATCGGTCTCCACCATCAAGTGGACTCTGCCCTCGAAGCAAGCGGGGCGCAAGATCCTGCAGATCGACCTCGACCCGGCCTTGCTGGCGAACAATTTCGAAAACACGCTGAGCGTGGCGGGCGATGCCCGGCTCGTGCTCGAGGATCTGCTGCGGCTGGTGCCGCAGACAGTCAGGGGGACCTCGCCCTGGGTGGATGACCTCAACCGGGCGCGCTCGCGCTTCTGGGACGATTCCAGGGACCAGCTGCTGTCCGACGCGGCGCCCCTGAAGCCGCAGCGCGTTATCCACGAACTCAATCGGCGGTTGCCCTCGCCCTCCATCGTTATCTCCGACGCGGGCACGCCCACTCCCTACATCACCCGCTTTCTGCGCCTTACCGGTGACGGCTCGCGGGTGCTGATCCCGCGCTCGTTCGGCGGCCTGGGCTACGCGATTCCCGCGGTGGTCGGCGCCTGGTACGCGCGGCCCGATGCGCGCCCGATCGGACTGTTCGGCGATGGTTCGCTCGGCATGTCGGCCGGCGAGCTGGAGACGCTGGCCCGGCTGCACGTGCCCGCGGTGCTGATCCACTTCAACAACGGCTGCTTCGGCTGGATCAAGACCTTGCAGTCCCTGCACAGCAAGAGCAAGTTCATGTCCGTGGATTTCACCCCCGGCGACATGAGCAAGGTCGCCGCCGCCTACGGCATCGCCGCCTGGCGCGTGGAAACCCCGGCGCAGCTGGAGCGCGCGCTCAACGAAGCCTTCGCCCATGATGGGCCGTGCTTCCTGGACGTGGTCACCGAACCGCTGGTGAGCGACATCCCCCCCGTTTACTCCTGGCTGAAGGCCGCGGGCAGGGATCCGCTGCGCACCTAGAACACCCGACAATACGCACTTAGGAGACATTGCATGAAAATTGTTGTTATCGGTGGCGGCTGGTCCGGCTGTGCAGCCGCCATATCGGCGGCCAGGCAGGGCGCCCTGGTCACCCTGCTGGAACGCACCGACTCGCTGCTGGGCACCGGCCTGGTGGGCGGCATCTTCCGCAACAACGGCCGCTTCACCGCCGCCGAGGAAATGATCGCAATGGGCGGGGGCGAGTTGTTCCATGCGATGGACGCGTGCACCGTCCACACGGACATCGAATTCCCCGGCCACAAGCACGCCTCGCTGTACAACATCGCCACCATCGAGCCCCAGGTGCAGCGTGCCCTGGCCGCGGCCGGGGTGGAGGTGCACTACCAGGTGCGGATCGCGGACGTGGAAATGGACGGGGAGCGCATCGTGGCCGTGAAGGCCAAGAAGAATGAAGGGGGCGCCCGTTTCGAGGGCGACGTCTTCGTCGAAACCACCGGGACCGCGGCCGTTCCCAACATCTGCAACACCCACGGCAACGGCTGCGGCATGTGCATCCTGCGCTGCCATACTTTCGGCATCCGCGTCGGCATCGCCAGCCGCTGCGGCGTCAAGGAGATCGATGGCCACAAGCGCGATCAGGTCGGCGCCATGAGCGGTTCCTGCAAGCTGCTCAAGGAGTCGCTGGCGCCCGGCATCCTCGAGGAACTCAATCGCACCGGCGTGGTGGTCGTGCCGATCCCCAAGTCGGGCGATCCCGCCGCCGACAAGCTCTCGATGAAGGCCTGCCAGCAGTACGCGCTGCCCGAATACCAGGACAACATCGTGCTGCTCGACACCGGGCACGCCAAGCTGATGACCCCGTACTTCCCGCTGGCGCAGCTGCGCGCGGTGCCCGGCTTCGAGAACGCCCGCTACGAGGATCCGTATTCGGGCGGCGTCGGAAATTCGATCCGCTTCGTGGGCATGGCGCCCCGGGACGACGCCCTGAAGGTGGACGGCGTGGACAACCTGTTTTGCGCCGGCGAGAAGGCGGGGCTGCTGGTCGGCCACACCGAGGCGGTGGTCACCGGCGTGCTGGCCGGCCACAACGCGGTGCGCTGGGCGCTGGGCGAAGAGCCGCTGGTGCTGCCCGAAACGCTTGCCATCGGCGACGCGATTCGCCATGTGCGCGAAGAGATGCAAACCGAGAAAGGCCTCGGGCTCAAGTACACATTCTCGGGCTCCGTCTATTTCGAACGGATGAAGGAGCGCGGCTCCTACACGACCGACGTCGCCGAAATCCGCCGGCGCGTGGCTGCGGCCGGCATGACCGACGTGTTCGCCACCCGTGTGGGTGACATCGCAACGCCTGCCTTGCGCGGGCTGCGGGCGGCAAAGCCGGTGGCGGAGGCCGGTTTGCAGGCCGTAGGGTAGCCGTCGCGGTGGCGGTCGCCTTGGCCGCGGCCGTGGCCGTGGTGGTCACCGCGGGCGCCGCGCTGCAAGCGTCGGTGGGCGTGGGCTTCGGCGTGCTCGCGGCTCCGCTGCTGGGCATCCTGGCGCCCGAGCTGGTGCCGGGACCGCTTTTGCTCCTGAGCCTGGTCCTGGCGGCCATGACCACGACCCGAGAGATTCGCTCCGTCGCCGTGCAAGAACTCGGCTTGGCCATGACCGGGCGCATCGCCGGCACGGCGGCGGCCGGCACGGCCATCGCCCTGCTGCCGCTGCCTGTCTTCGGCTCGGTCTTTGCGCTGATGATCCTGGCTGCGATCGGCCTGAGCCTGACCAGCTGGCACTTGCTGCCCACGCCGCGCAATCTGCTGGTTGCGGGGCTGCTCTCCGGCTTCATGGGGACCATCACGTCGGTCGGCGGCCCGCCCATGGCGATGGTCTACCAGAACATGCCCGGCCCCAAGGTGCGCGCGACGCTGGGCGCTTTCCTGATGCTGGGCGCCGGCTTTTCGCTGGTCACGCTGGCGCTGGTCGGCCGCTTCACCGCCGCCCAGGCTGCGTCCTCGGCCTGGCTTGTGCCGCCGACGCTTCTGGGCTTCGTGGCGTCCCGGTATCTGCTCAAACACGTGGACAAGAGCAGGAAAGGCGTGAAGACGGCCGTGCTCGCCATTTCCGCGGTGGCGGCCTTGACGCTGCTGCTCAAGCCGCTGTTCTAGAGACCGCCTCCTCCCGGCGGGTTCGCCCTTCAGATCTCGAACTTCACGCCCTGCGCGAGCGGCAGGCTGGTGCCGTAGTTGATCGTGTTGGTGGCGCGGCGCATGTAGTTCTTCCATGCATCGGATCCCGCCTCGCGGCCGCCGCCGGTGTCCTTCTCGCCGCCGAAAGCGCCGCCGATTTCGGCTCCGCTCGTGCCGATGTTGACGTTGCAGATGCCGCAGTCGGACCCGCGCGACGAGGTGAAGATCTCGGCTTCCTGCAGATCGCGGGTGAATATCGCCGACGACAGGCCATGCGAGACGGCGTTGTTCCATTCGATCGCCTGGTCGAGGCTGTCGTAAGGCAGCACGTACAGGATCGGCGCGAAGGTCTCGTCGCACATCGGGCCGGCCTGCGCCGGCATCTCGACCAGCGCCGGACGCACGTAGAAGCCGCCATGGTCCGCATCGACACGCCCGCCGAAGTGGACGGTGCCGCCCGCCGCTTTGGCAGCCTGCAGCGCGGCCTGCATGCGCTCATAGCCGCCCTCGTCGATCAGCGGGCCGATCAGCGTGCCCTCGTTCAGCGGATTGCCCACCGGCAGGCCCTCGTAGGCGGCGCGCAGCTGCTTGACGACCTGGGCATAGTTGGAGCTGTGCACGAACAACCGGCGCAAGCTGGTGCAGCGCTGGCCCGCCGTGCCGACAGCCGAGAATGTGACGGCACGCACCGCCAGCTTCAAATCCGCGCTCGGGCAGACGATCGCCGCGTTGTTGCCGCCCAGCTCCAGCAGCGCACGCTTGAAGCGTTTGGCGCAGGCCTCGCCGACGGCGCGGCCCATGCCGGTAGACCCCGTGGCGCTGACCAGCCGCACGCTCGGATGCACCACCAGGGCCTCGCCCAGGTCCCGCTCACCGATGACCACTTCGCTCAGGCCCTCGCACTCCACACCGAGTTCGCGCGCCGCGGCGAGCAGCAGGCCGTTGATCGCCAGCGCCGACAAGGCCGTCTTCTCCGAAGGCTTCCACACGATCGTGTTTCCGCATACCAGCGCGAGCGCCGCATTCCAGGCCCAAACCGCCATCGGGAAATTGAAAGCACTGATGATCCCGACCACGCCCAGCGGATGCCAGGTTTCCAGCAACTTGTGGTCGGGGCGCTCGGTCGCGATGCTCAGTCCGTACAGCTGGCGCGACAGGCCGAGCGCGAATTCGCAGATGTCGATGACCTCCTGCACTTCGCCCAAGCCCTCCTGCAGGATCTTGCCGGTCTCGATCGTGACCAGCCGCCCTAGCGTGGGTTTGTGCTGCCGGACTTTTTCGCCGAAGGCTCGCACCAAGGCGCCGCGCTGCGGGGCCGGCACGTTGCGCCAGCTGCCAAAGCGCGAGTGAGCGCGTGCTACCGCTGCGCCCAGCTCGGCCTCGGTCGCCGCGGGTATGGCGAGCATGAAGTTGCCGTCGATCGGCGAGCGCGCTTCGACGCCGTCCGGAGAGTCGGGCAGTTCCAGGCCCAGCTTGCCGAAGATTCCCGATACCTGCGATGCGTAGCTCATGATTTGCCTGCCCTAAAGTTGCGCCTTGACCTTGCGAAAGCCGGTCAGCATGGCTTCGCCGAGAAAGTCGATCTCCTTCTCGGTCATCGGTGTGGAAAGTGCCCCCGAGCCGGTCTCGATCAGCAGGATGCCGTTGGCGGCCAGGTGATCGAGCAAAACCTTGAGCGAGCGCGTCTCGGCTTCCGTGGCATAGACAGCGCGGTAGTTCTGCGGCAGTTCCGGCTTCATGTGGATGCGGAACAGCGAACCGGCCCCGGCGACACAGGCGGGAACGCCTGCAACCTGGATCGCCTCGGCGATCCGGCTGCGGGCGAGCCCCGCCAGCCGGTTCAAGCGCTGCACGGCCAGCTGGTCGAACAATTTCATCGAGGTCCGGCCGGCGACCATGGTCACCGGGTTGGCCGAATAAGTGCCGGACAGCGGGAACTGCACCTTGGCACGCCACGGGTCCATCACGTCCATCACCTCGGCGCGACCGGCGAGGGCGCCGACCGGAAAGCCACCGCCGATCATCTTGCCCATGGCCGTCAGGTCCGGCTGCACGTCGTACCAGTCCTGGGCGCCGCCATAGCCGGAACGGAAAGTGATGACTTCATCGAAAACGAGGAGAGCGCGGTGTTTGCGGGTCCATTGATGCAGCGCCCGCACGAACGGCCCCGACGCGGGCACCATGCCGACGCGATGCGGCATCAGGTCCAGCAGGACACACGCCAGCTCGTCTGCGTGCTGGTCCAGGATCGCGATCGCACACTCGGGATCGTTGAAGGGAATGACGACAACGTCGTTCAGCGCGGAGGCGGGCGTGCCCTGCGACACGGGCACGCTGGCCGGATGCTCCGCGTCGCCCCAGTTCGAAGGACCGGCCGTCTGGCTGACCTCGGCATAGTCGTAGAGGCCGTGATAAGCCCCTTCCACCTTGGCGATCTTCGGGCGGCCGGTGAAAGCACGGGCCGCCTTCAGGGAGCTCATCACGGCCTCGGTGCCCGAGTTGACGAAACGGATCTTCTCGAAAGCCGGCGAACGCGAGCACATGTACTCGGCGAACAGGACTTCGGCCTCGGTCGCGAGCGAAAACGCCGTGCCCCTGCCGAGCTGGTCCGTGACCGCCGCGACGATCGCCGGGTGGGCGTGCCCGTGGATTTGGGAAGTCATGTTGTTGGAAAAATCGATGCGCCTCACGCCCTCGATGTCGGTGACGTAGCAGCCCTCGCCGCGCACGACATAGAACGGGTGGGGGCGGCGCAGCACCGCGTTGCGGCTGACTCCGCCCGGCATCACCTTGCGCGCGCGTGCGAACAGGGCCTCGCTGGCGGATACGGCGGCCTCGGCCATGACGGCAGCAGAATTCATCTCGAACCTCCCTTGTTAGCCAAACCAGCCGGGGCGATCAAGGCCGCACCGGTCCTCTCCTGCACGTACTCGAAGCTGACGCCAGGCGCCAGTTCCCGCACGGCCAGCCCGCCGGCCGTGACGTCGATCACCGCCAGATCGGTGTAGATCCGGGCCACGACCGCCTTGCCGGTCAGCGGGTAGGTACATTCGCGAACGATCTTCGGCTCCCCGTCCTTGGTGGTGTGCTGCGTGATGACGTAGATGGTTTTCACGCCCGCCACCAGGTCCATCGCGCCGCCGACGGCGGGGCTGGGGTCGTCGGCTCCAGTGGACCAGTTGGCGAGATCCCCGTTCTCGGCAACCTGCATCGCGCCGAGCACGCAGACGTCGATGTGACCGCCGCGGATCATGGCGAAGCTGTCGCCGTGGTGGAAATAGGCGGCGCCCGGGATCGCGGTCACCGGCTTCTTGCCGGCATTGATCAACTCGGGGTCCGCGGCGCCGGCCGCCGGCGCGGGGCCCATGCCGAGCAGGCCGTTCTCGGTGTGGTAGATCACTTCCCGATCGGCGGGCACGTACTGCGCGACGAGCTCCGGAATGCCCACGCCCAGATTGACATAGGCGCCGTCGGCAATGTCCAGGGCCACGTGCTGCGCCATTTCATCGCGCGACCATCCGGCGGGTTTTTCGGTGCTCATGGATAGTGCCGTCCTTCCTTGACCAACTGGGATTCGTGAGCCGGGTTGGCCACGGCCACGACGCGGCCGACGAATATGCCGGGCGTGACCACGGCCTCCGGATCGATCGCGCCGGGCTCCACCATTTCCCTGACCTGCACGATCGAAGTCCTGGCGGCCGTGCACATCACCGGGCCGAAGTTGCGGGCCGTCTTGTTGTAGACCAGGTTGCCGTAGCGGTCGGCCTTGTGCGCCTTGACCAGCGCGAAGTCGGCGGTGATGCCCCACTCCATCACGTAGTCCGCATTGCCGAAGCGGCGCATCTCCTTGCCGTTGGCCAAGGGCGTGCCGACCGAAGCCGGCGTGAAGAAAGCCGGAATCCCGGCCCCGCCGGCGCGAATGCGCTCGGCCAATGTTCCCTGCGGAACCAGCTCCAGCTCGATCTTGCCCTGGCTGTAAAGCTTCGGAAAGACAGTGGAACCGGCGGTGCGCGGGAACGAGCAGATCATCTTGGCGACTTGGCCGTTTTCGATCAGCGCGGCCAGGCCGACGTGGCCGCTGCCGGTGTTGTTGCTCACCACGACCAGGTTGCGCGTGCCCCGGTCGATCAGAGCGTGGATCAGCTCGATCGGGCTGCCGGCTTCGCCGAAGCCGCCGATCATGACGGTTGCGCCGTCGAAGATGTCGGCGACGGCGGCGGCCGGTGAAGCGACTCGTTTGTCGATCATGGTTTCAGGCCGATTTCCTGCCGAGCGAATCGTGCAGGGTGCTCTCGATCTGCCGCAGCTCGTCGCGATAGAAGAACTCCTTGGCATCGAGCGGCTCGAGGCGGTCGATCGTGTTCTGCTTCTGGTCGTACCTGGCGAGGAACACCTTGTCCATCCACTCCATGTTGCGCGCCTCGGTGAACTTGAGCGCGAAGAGCTTTTCGCCGTTGATATCCGCCGTGCCGATGATGGCGATCTTGCCCGCCGACGAGGTCATGGAAATGTGCCGCGATGGCCGGTTGATCGAAGACAGCGACCGGTAGACCTTGCTGAAAACCTTTTCCACGGCGGCCAGCGGCGCCGTGAAGTAGTGGTGTTCGCCGGTCGGCCGGGCAAAGTACATCGAGTGGAAGCCGATCTTCATCGTGGCAAAGATCAGGGCCAGGTCGATCCAGTTCTGGGCCGAACGGTCGACGTCCACTTCGCCCTGCTCGTTGGTGAACAGGCTGATGTGATTCATGATCGGGCTCTGGCTGCGCACCACCACACCGTGGGCCTGCAGCCGCCGGATCGCGCCGATGGTGCTGATGTTGAGCAGCTCCTTGGGCGTGGAGAAATGCGCCATCCATGTCAGCTGGATGCCGTGCTCGCTGCACCGGTCGAACAGCTCCAGCATCCGGTCGTATTTCGAGCTGAGGATCATCTCCGGCTGGAAGGTGAGCGAGCGGCTGGCGAGCCGCACGGTTCGCACATGCATCAGCGCCCGATCGTCGAACAGCGGCTGCAGGTACTGCTCCAGCCGGCCGACCGGCATGTAGCCGCCGTCGCCGCCGGTGATCAGCAGGTCGGTGACTTCGCTGTGCAGCCGCAGGTAGTCGTGGATCTGGCGGATGTCGTCCTGGATGAACATGTCCTCGCCGCCGCGCACCTGGGCGTGCCGGAAGCAGTAGGTGCAGAACGAAAAGCAGGTCTGGGTGGTCTTGTCGAACACGAGCTGGCACTGCGGATACTTGTGCTGGCTGCCGTCCAGGACTTCGACGGCGCCGTCGGCGTTTTCGAACCAGGGCTTGTTCAGGTGCTGGTTGCCGTCGTGCGGATTGGTGTGGTGCAGGTACGCCTCGACCACCTCGTCGCGCTCCACGGCCGTGCTCGCGTTCGTGTAGGCGCGGATAACTTCTTCGTTGTCGATCATGCCCGGCTGGGGAAACACCAGCTGGTAGATCGAGTCGCTCTCGTAGTTGTCCCAGTCGATGCAGTTGAGCGTGTGCTTCGTCGCGAGGAAGCGGTAGACCTCGACGAACAGTTCGCGCTCGGGCAGGAAGCCGATGTCGATGCCGTTGGCCTTGAGCGTGGCCACCACGGCCCGAAAGCCTTTGAGGCCCGTGTAGTTGTCGCGGCCCTCGAACAGGAACTTGCGGGTGCGCTGCAGCCGCGAGTGCTGGGGATACTGCGCGTGCAGGCGATTCAGCAGGCCCAGCGGCAGCAGCCGCTCGCGCCCGAGGTTGACTCGAATGTCCTCCGGATACTGGTGCAACGCCATCAGTCGTTCGACGTCCGCGCTCGTGATCGCATCCGGCGCGGCCGGCTTGTCGGCCGGCGCATTGCCGCTCGGGAGGCCGAGCGCTTCTTCAGGTGTTCTGGCATTCATAGCAGTCCCTCTTGATGACAATGTTCGCTCGGATACTAGAGGGGGCACGGCAACGGCACAAACGATGGATATTCCTGTTGTCAGTACCGTTTCTCATGAAGCCGCCAGGTCGGTGGTGAGCGAAAAAAACAATGCCGCTTCGCACATCGGCGAAGCGGCATTTGTTTCACTCTCGCGGCGTGATTCGCCGCTGCGGCGCTTCAGTTCAGCGTGATCTTGGCCTTGTAGATCACGTCGCCCCAGTGCTTGCGGGCGTTGACCAGCCACGCGGCGGAGGCTTCCGGCGTAGCAAGGTTCGTGGGCGCGTAATCGGCGATCCGGTTCAATTCCTTCACTTCCGGCGAGTCCATTGCCAGCGCTACTTCTTTCGCGAGCAGCTGGACGATCTCTTTCGGCGTGCCGGCCGGCGCGGCCAGCACGTAGGCGAAGCTTGCGTTGAAGTTGGGATAGCCGGATTCGGCGACGGTGGGCAGTTCAGGCGCCGCTGGCGAGCGGCTTCCGCCCGACACCGCCAAGGCGCGCAGCTTGCCCGCCTTCGAATTCGGCAGGATGCCGCTGCCGACAGCGAACACCGAATCGACCTGGCCGCCCATCACGTCGATCACAGATTGGCCGGTGCCCTTGTAAGGCACGTGGACCATGTCGATGCCGGCGGTGGTCAGGAACGCCGCCATGGTCAGGTGGCTGGGCGAGCCGTTGCCGCCCGAAGCGTAGCTCATCTTCCCGGCCTTGGCAGTCTTGACGAACTCTGCCAGGTTGGTCGCCTTGATCGCCGGGTTCACGGCCAGCACCTGGCTGTAGGTCACCGGCACCGAGATGAAGGCGAAGTCCTTGACCGGGTCGAACGGCATCTTTTCATAGAGGGCCGGATTGACGGTGAAAGTGGTGTCCAGCGCAAACAGCAGCGTGTAGCCGTCGGCCGGTGACTTGGCGACGATGTCGGCGCCGACGTTGCCGCCCGCGCCCGCTTTGTTATCGACAAAGAACGTCTGCTTGGTGTGCTTCTGGACCTGGGTGAGAACGGCGCGTGCAAAAGCGTCGAGGGGGCCGGGTACCGTGGTGACCACGACTCGAACCGGCTTGTCCGGGTAGCCCCCCTGCGCCAGCGCGCCGGTGGCGGCCAGCGTCAGCGCGGCGATGACGCCCAGCTTGTTGAATAATTTCACTTCGACTCCTCGAAAAGTTGCGGCGCCGGGGCCGCGGGTTGGAGAGGTATCCCAGGATATTTCCTGAGTGCCAGCTTGCTCGAATCGGATGCTTTGGTTTTGGTTTCGGATCGTAGAGGCGGCGGAAGTCCGGCACAAACGACGGATATTCCTGTTGTCATTACCGTTGCTCATGCAACGCGCGGCTGGCGCTGCCCTTCCCCGACCGATTCCAGCAGCCAGGCGCGGAATTTCTGCAGCGACGACAGGCCGGCCTTGCGTTCCGGATACACGAGATAGTAGCCATTATCGCTGGTCACCTTGGGGCCGAACGGGATGACCAGCCGGCCGGAGGCCAGCTCGTCGAGGATGAGAAACTTCGGCAGGACCGCGACGCCGAGTCCGGCCACGGCGGCCTGCGTCACCATGGAAAAATGGTCGAAGTGCGGCCCGCGCGCCGAGTCGAGCCCCTCGAGTGCGGCCGTCTCGGCCCACTCCTTCCACGCATCCGGCCGGGTAGTCAGGTGCAGCAGCGACATGTTCAACAGGTCCGATGGCGCCCGTAGCGTGGTTGCGGCCATCTCCTCGTTGCATACGACCACCATCTCCTCGCTCATCAGGTAGTCGCAGATCGCCCCGGCCCAGTCCGCAGTGCCATAGTGGATGGCGGCGTCGAGCATGGTCTCGCTGAAATCGAACGGCACGAACCGGGTGGCCAGGTTGATCGTGATGCCCGGATACGATTTTGCGAACTCGCCCAGGCGCGGAATCAGCCACTTGGTGGCGAACGAGGGCACCACGCCCAGGTCCAGCGTGCTGCGGTCGCTCTGGCAGGACATCAGCTCGATCACCGCTGCTTCGATTCCATTCAGGGCCGGGGATATCCGAGACTGGAAGTTCTTGCCCGCCGCGGTGAGCTCCAGGCGCTTGTTGATGCGCTTGAACAGTTCGGTCCGCAGCATCTCCTCCAGCGCGATCACCTGCTTGCTGATCGCGCTCTGCGTCAGGCACAGGTCCTGCGCGGCCAGCGTGAAGCTGAGGCGCTTGGCCGACGCCTCGAACGCCTGCAGCATCATGGTGGTGGGGAGATAGCGCCGCACTTACTTCTTGATATCTGCCTGGGCGAGCACTTCCATGCCCTGGGGGGCGAGCAGCTCGCGCAGCGCCTGCAGGCCGGCGACTCCGCAGGCCGTGTCCTGTTCGCCGTTGCCGCCGGACAATCCGATGCCGCCGACCACCTCGCCGTCCACGACGATCGGGTAGCCGCCGACGAAAGCGGCGAACCGCCCCTCGAAACTCCACTGGATGCCGAAAGCCTCGTTGCCCGGCAGGCCGGGCCCGTTGGGCTCCTGGTTGAACAGATGGGTCGAGCGCTTGTGGCCGCTGGCCGTGAAGGCCTTGTTCCATGCGATCTGCGGCCCGGTGATCCTGGCCCCGTCCATGCGTTCGAGCACCAGCGGATAGCCGCCGTCGTCGACCACGCAAACCGTTTCCAGCACGCCGATGGCCTGCGCCTTGGCGATGGCGGCATTCACGATATGGCGAGCCTCGTTGAGCTCCAGCTTGATGGTCTTCTTCACGGTCCCGTTCCTTCACTGATGATAGCGGCGCGGCGCTAGCAGCCCCGATAAACCGTCTTGGTCTGGGTATAGAACTCCAGAGCGGTGCGGCCCGATTCGCGGAACGTGGAGGTGCTCGACCACTTGAGCCCGCCGAACGGCGCGTTGATCAGGTTGCCGGTCGTCGTGCGGTTGATTTTCACGGTGCCGGACTGGATGTCGTTGGCGAAATCGTGCATATAGCGCGGATTGCGGGTGGCGATGGCTGCCGACAGCCCGTACGGCGTATCGTTGGCCTTCGCGACTGCGTCCTGGTAGTCGTCCACTTCGATGATCGCGAGCACCGGGCCGAAGATTTCTTCCCGCGCGATGCGCATCGAGGAGCTCACGTCGCCAAACACTGCCGGCGAAACGTAATAGCCGTGGTCGTAGCCTTCCCCGCTCAATCGGACTCCGCCCACCAGGTGGGTGGCCTCCTGCCGGCCGATCTCGACGTACGACAGGACGGTTTCGAGCTGTTTGGCCGTGGCCAGGGGCCCGACATCCATTCCCGCCACGGTGCCGCTGCCGATCTTGAGCGCCTTGACGCGCGCGACGAGCTTTTCGGTAAATGCGCCCCGAACCTCCTTGACGACCAGGATCCGGCTGGTGCCCGTGCAGGCCTGGCCGGTAAGCGACAGGCCGCCCTTGATCGCCAGGTCGACGGCCTTGTCGAGATCGGCGTCCTCCATGACGATCAGCGGATTCTTGCCGCCAAGTTCCATCTGCGTGCGGGTCGTGAGCGGTACCCGCTCGTGGATTTGCCGGCCCGCGGCCGTCGACCCCGTGAACGAAACCGCCTTGACCTGCGGCGATTCGGTGATGACCGCGCCGACCTGGGCGGCGCTTCCCGTGATGAAGTTGAGCACGCCCTTCGGCAGGCCAGACCGAATCAAGGCCTCGGCCAGCCGGTAGCCGCTCAGCGGTGCATCCGACGACGGCTTGAAGACGATGGTGTTTCCAGTGATCAGGGCCGGGGCGATCTTGCGCGCCGGAATCGAGACCGGAAAATTCCATGGCGAGATGACGGTGACCACGCCGAGCGGTTCCCGCAGCGTGTAGACCAGCATGTCGGGGTCGTCGTTGGGGAAGGTTTCACCCGAGAACGACTGGCCTTCGATCGCGTAGAAGCGCAAGGTCTGCGCCGACCGCAGGAACTCGTCCTTCGCCAGGTTCAGCGGCTTGCCTTCCTCCCGCGTCAGTTCGAGGGCGAATTCCGCGGCGTTCGCCTCGAGGTGGTCGGCCGCATCCAGCAGCACCTTGGCGCGTTTGGAGATCGGCATGGCGCGCCAGCCCGCGAAAGCGAGCGCCGCCGCATCGACCGCCGCCTGGGCGTCCTCGCTGGAAGACGCCTGGAACCGGCCGACGATTTCGCGGGTATCGGCCGGATTGACGTCGTCGAACGTCTTGCGCCCGAACGCCGCCGTCCATTCGCCGCCGATATGGTTCTGGAATTCCTCGATCTGCCGGTTCGCCATGGTGGTCAAGGTCTGGCCGTGCCTCATGCCTGCAGCAATGCCTGTTCGCCGGCGGGCACCTTCGGCTCGACGCGCTCGAGCTCCGACAGCGGCAGCTCGGCCTCGACGTAGTCGTGATACAGCGCGGTGGTGTACAGCAGCCGCATCTGCGCGCCGACCTCGCAGATCTTGAGGCACCGCTGCTGCAGTTCCACCGTGTCGGCGTGCTCCAGCACGATCTGGTAGCCGCGCTCGCCATGGATCTCGTCGGAGACGATGTGCAGGTCGAAGAACTCGACTTCCTCGTCGGTGAATTTGTATTTGTCGCGCAGCGTCGGCGTCTGCTTGCGGTAGATCGAAGGCACCTGCGATTCCAGGCCGACGACCAGGCCGGCCACGGCCACGATCGGGTCTTCGCGCATCGCCACGGCGTAGCACCAGCTTTGCAGGCCG
>Ga0134124_10001319_pt1 | contig 19901 bp, 24 predicted proteins | sample KB304_FD_96880 | JGI IMG/M metagenome (GOLD analysis project Ga0134124, IMG submission 96880) | Terrestrial soil microbial communities without Nitrogen fertilizer from Kellogg Biological Station, Michigan, USA - KB3-0-4 | ecosystem: Environmental > Terrestrial > Soil > Unclassified ... | reverse complement strand
CGTGCTCGACCACGCCCATTTGAACGTCTTGTGCCGTGCGCCCCTGGCGGCGTTCATAGGCGCTGCCGGATAAGCTCGGTGCACAACCGCTCAGCACGACCAGGCCGGACGCCAGCCCGATGACGACACCGAGCGGGCACGAGACCGCCACCGCCAGCAGTCCGACCGCCAGCGACACGCGGCCACCGTGCAGCAGCCGGCTCAACACGTCGCGGCCGAGCTCGTCGGTGCCGAGCGGACGGCTCCAGGCGCCGCCGGCCATCGCCGGCGGCCTCAGCCGCGCCGTGATGTCCTGCTCGTTGGGGCGGGCGGGCGCCACCCAGTCCGCGAAGACGGTGAGCAGGACGACCGCGGCCACGACGGCGGCGGCGGCGAGCACGGACGGCCGCGCGCGCCGGCGGCTCACCCGAGCCGGATCCGTGGATTGAGCGCCACGTAGGCCAGGTCGACGGCGAGGTTGGTGGCGACGAAGATCAGCGAGATGACCAGCGTCACCCCCTGCACCACCGGGAAGTCGCGGTTGAAGACGGCCTCGGCGGCGAGCACACCGACGCCCGGCCAGGCGAAGATCGTCTCGGTGACGACGGCGCCGCCCAGGAGCTGGGCGAGCTGCAGCCCCACCACGGTGACGATCGGGATGGAGGCGTTCTTGAGCGCGTGCCGCCAGACGACCGAGGTCTCGCCGAGCCCCTTGGCGCGGGCGGTGCGCACGTAGTCCTGCTCCAGGACCTCGAGCATGCTCGAGCGGACGAGCCGGGCCAGGCGGCCGAGCACGATCGTCGAGAGGCTCACCGCCGGGAGCACCAGGTGCAGCAGCGTTCCCGAGCCGAAGACCGGCAGCCACTCCAGTCGCACCGCGAAGAGCCAGATCAGCATCAGCGCGAGCCAGAAGATGGGCACGGCCTGCCCGGCCACCGCCAGGACCATGGCGAGGCGATCCACCAGGGTCCCGCGCCGCAGGGCGGAGACGATCCCGGCCGGGATGGCGATCGCGATGGCCAGGGCCAGCGCGGCCGCCGCCAGGAGCATGGTGCGCGGCAACCGCTCGCGAATGAGCTGGGCCACCGGGAGGTTGTGCCGGAGCGAGGTGCCGAGATCGCCGGCGGCCGCGCGCGACAGATAGATGAAGAACTGCTGCGGCAGCGGCCGGTCCAGGCCGAGCGCCCGCCGCGTGTCCTGCATCACCTCGGGGGGCGCGTCGGCCGGGACCAGCAGCGCCACCGGATCGCCGGAGAGGTGGAGCAGGACGAAGATGACGGCGGCCACGCCCACGGCGACGGTGAAGGTGCTCCACAGCCGCCGCAGGACGTGGACCAGCATGGCGCGCTCAGCGCTGCTCGAGCAGGAAGCGGTGCAGCTCCTCGGCGCAGCGGTCGGGGACCGCGTCCGTGATGTTGTGGGGCAGGCCGTGGTAGACGACGAACTTGACCTTCGGCACCCGATCGCGGATCACCTCGTACTGCGCCATGGAGCTGATCGGGTCGTGGTCAGGCACGACGGCCAGCATGGGGCAGCGGATCTTCGCGAGATCCCCGGTGAGATCGACCGAGCGCATGAGCGGCACGAAGCGTGCCAGCCACGCGGCGCTTGTCTTGGCCGACTCGTCGAGAAACCACTCGACGAAGCGCGGCTCGACCTTGTCGAGATCGAAGCGATCGGCGATCGTCTCGGCCAGGAATGTCCGCACGCCCGTGCGCTTGATGTGAGCGACCCACCGCTCGGCGTCGACGTTGGAGGGGCCGAGGCCGGGAGTGGACGCGAAGTCGGCGAGCGTGAGGAGGCGATCCGGATAGTCGATCGCGACCTTCATCGCGATGATGGCGCCGGCCGAGGAGCCGGCCAGGTGGACGCGCTCGACGCCCAGGTGGTCGAGCAGGTCGATGACGTCGCGGGCCAGGCGGTCGAGCGTGAACGGGAGCGCGTCGGCGGGCACCTGGGAGGCGCCGTGGCCACGGAGATCGAGCCGCACGACGCGGAAGTCGCGGGCCAGCCGCGGCACCCAGGCGTAGAGCCGCTTCGAGCTGCCCATGGCGGCGTGCAGGAGCACGAGCGTCTCCGGCGGCCGCCACGGATCGGTGAAGTCATCGACGACATAGCCGAGGCGCACCCCGTCGCTGGCCGTGAGGTACTGCATCACGAGCGCCGCCGCCGGGCGCGCGGCCGGGCGGCCTCTCGCCGGTCCACCTCAGGCCTCCACGAACGCGTCGCGCGTCCAGAGGATGTGGTCGGGGCGCATGCGGAAGCCCTTCACCTTGCGGCTCACGCCGAAGATCTCGTCGAGCTGCAAGAGGTAGAGCCAGCCCACCTCCTCCTGCAACCCCTTCTGCACCTGGGTGGCGAGCTCGCGGCGCCTCTTCGCATCGAACGTCTGCTCGTGTTCCTCGATCACGTGCCTGAGGTCGCCGGCCGCGTCGTAGTAGCGGAAGGAGCCGTAGCTCGGCAGGAAGCGCTGGGTGAGGTACGACGGATCCCAGGTGCCGTTGATGAACGCGTAGTAGCCGGCGTCCTTGAGGAGGCCGCGCCCGGCCCGCCGGTTGTACTCGCCCCACTCCAGCGTCTGCAGCGACGTGCGCACGCCGACCTTCTCCCAGTAGCCGGCGATGAGCTGGGCGGCCTCCTCGGCCTGCGACCACCGGCCCGTCGCCTGCCAGAGCGTGAGCTCGAAGCCGCCGCCCTGCCCGGCCTCGGCGAGCAGCTTCTTGGCGCGTTCCGGATCGTAGGCGTGGGCGCCCGGATCGATCGCGTTCGTCACCTGGCGCGCGACGACGGAGTTGCTGAGCTGACCGCGCCCGGCGAAGAGGCTCTTGAGGATCGTGGCCCGGTCGATGGCGTAGGCGAGCGCCTGCCGCACCCGTCGGTCCTTCAGGGGCGGCGCCTGGAGCGCGTTGAGCAGGAGCAGGTGCACGGAGGAGCCGAGCTCGGAGTAGACGGCGAGCTTGCCGTCGCCCTCCACCGTCGAGATCAGCGGCACCGGCAGATTCACGATCACGTCGACCGTGCCGCGGGAGAGCGCGGCCACGCGGGTGGCGGCGTCGGGAACGATCTGCCAGACGATGCGGGGGCTGGCCGGCTTGGCGCCCCAGTAGTCGGGACTGGCCTCCACCACCAGTCGGTCGCCGACGACGTACTCGACGAAGCGGTAGGGCCCGGTGCCGATCGGCCGGTCGCTCACGAACTTCTCGCGGTGGTCCGCCATCGCCTTGGGCGGCACCATGTTCACGGATTCCGCCGCCACCCGGTTGGGCAGGATGGGATCCGGCACCTTCGTGGAGATCCGCACCGTGCCGGGGTCGACGATCTGCACCTCCTGGCCGATGGACGGCGGCCACAGCACCTTGCCGAGCGTGTTGAGCTTGGAGCCGATGGTCCGGTCGATGCTGAACTTCACGGACTCGGCGTCGAACGGCTCGCCGTTGTGAAACTTCACGCCGCGGCGCAGCTTGAACTCCCACGTGGTGGGGTTGATGTTGCGCCACGACGTGGCCAGCAGGGGCTTGAGCTCCATCGTCTTGGCGTCGCGGGTCAGCAGCGTCTCGCAGATGTTGGTCAGGATCGATCCGGTGAGCACGGAGCGGAACTGGTGCGGATCGATGGTCTCGGGGTTGGACGGCAGCGCGATCGTCAGCGCGGGCTTGCGGCCGCCCTGGGCGCGGGCGGCGCCCGGCGGGAGGGCGACGACGGCCCCGGCTCCCAGCAGACCGCCGCGCTTGAGTGCTTCACGACGTGTCAGCATGCGACACTCCTCTCGAGGCGCGCCGGATGCGGAGCGGTCGTTGACGCGGCCCGGAGCCGCAGCGTAGCATCCCTGCACCTTCGCTTCCACAAGGAGTCACTCGCATGCGCGACCTCATCGCGCGACTCGACAGCTGGCGGGACGAGCAGATCGAGTTCCTCGCGCGCCTCGTGAATCACGACAGCGGCACCGACGACGTCCTCGACGTGAACCGGGTCGGCGCCATCCTGGCCGAGCGGCTGGAGTCGCTCGGCTTCACGGTCTCGCGGGTCGCCCAGGAGCGATACGGCGATCACCTGGTGGCCGAGAAGCCCGGCCGCGGCGCCAAGCGCTTCCTCTTCGTCGGCCACTTCGACACCGTGTTCCCCGCCGGCACCGTCAAGGAGCGACCGTTTCACGTCGCCGGCGGCCGCGCCTACGGACCCGGCGTCTACGACATGAAGGGCGGCCTCACCGCCCTGCTCTACGCGCTGCGCGCCCACCGCGAGGCGCGCTCGCGCGCCTGGGACGACGTCTCCGTCGCGATCGTCTTCAACTCCGACGAGGAGCGCCTCTCCCCGAGCTCACGCGCGGTGATCCAGGCTCAAGCGCGGCGCGCCCACAGCGTCGGCGTCCTCGAGCCGGCGCGCCCCGGCGGGGAATACGTCATGGCCCGCAAGGGGGCCGGCGTGTTCCAGCTGGAGGTGACGGGCAAGGCGTCGCACGCCGGCCTGCAGCCCGAGCTCGGCGCCAGCGCCATCTGGGACCTCGCCCAGAAGGTGGCCGAGCTCCACGCGCTGACGAGCTTCGACACCGGGACGACCGTCAACGTGGGCGTGATCCGCGGCGGCACCCGGCCCAACGTGGTCGCCGACCGGGCGTCGGCCGACGTCGATCTGCGCGCGTGGACGCCCGAGGAGGCCGCCGGCGCCATCGCGCGGATGCGCGACATCTGCGAGCGCGTCCACGTGCCCGGCACGACGGCGCGCTTCACGGGCGAGCTGCAGTTCCCGCCGTGGCCACCCGGCGATCCTGGCACCGCGCGGTTGCTGGCGATCATGGAGGCCACCGGCCGCGAGCTCGGCGTGGAGGTGAAGGCCATCGCCACCGGCGGCGGCTCCGACGGCAACCACGCCTCGCAGCTGGCGCCGACGCTCGACGGCCTCGGACCCCGGGGCAGCCGGGCCCACAGCGAGGAGGAGTTCATCGAGCTCGCCACGCTGCTCGAGCGGACGAAGATGATCGCGGGATTCCTCGAGCGCTGGGCGGAGGAGTTCGAGATTCCGACGGCGTGAGCGCGTTCCTTGACTGCATCAGAGGGCGGGCGCAGCATCGGCCGTGACACCAGGAGGTGACGATGGCGACGCACCGATCGGCTGGCCGATCCTCCCGGCGCTCGCGGCGACCGGCGACACCCAGACGCCCCATCGTGAAGACGGCGCTCGTCGCCCGACGCGTCGTCTCGATCGTCGACCTCATCCGGAAGCTGACGCGACGCCGGTGCCTGTGCTTCGTCATGCACGCGCAGGAGCAGACGCAGTGGTGCTGGTCGGCCACCGCCGCCAGCGTGGCGCTCTACTACAACGCGGTCAGCACGTGGACCCAGTGCAGCCTGGTCAACGCGGAATTCGGCCGCAGTGACTGCTGCACGAGCCCCGCCTCGAACAACTGCAACCTGCCCTGGACTCTCGATACCGCCCTCACGCGGGTGGGGCACCTCGCCGCCGTCACCGGCACCACCACCACCTTCGCCGACCTGCGCACCGAGCTCGACAACGGTCGCCCCCTCGGCGCCCGCATCGGCTGGTCGGGCGGCGGTGGCCATTTCAACATCGTCAGCTGCTACACCTGGAACCTCCTCCTGCGCGCGCAGACCCTCCAGATCGAGGACCCCTGGTACGGCACGTCGGTGTGGGACTACGACACGTTCCGGACGGCCTACCAGGGCACCGGCTCGTGGACGCACTCCTACCGGACGAAGGCCTGAGGGAGGCCGATCATGCCCATCAAGGTGATGGCAGCACCCCGGGGCGCGGAGAAGCTTCTCCGAGACGGTCTGGAGCGACATCTCGCCGGGGGTCTCGTCGACGCCGAGCTCTCCGCGGTCCAGGGCCTGGCCGCGCCGCACCGCGTGTTCAACCTGGGGCTCGACCGGCTCGTCGCGGGCACGGCGATCGCCAAGGCCGCTCAGCTCACCGGCTGGCGCAGCCTCCTGGTCGACAGCAAGGGCCGTGCGATTGCCGCCGCCGAGCTGGCGCAGACACGCAAGGGGTTGACGTTCGCCTCGGTGAGCCGCGGCCCGCACGCCACCGGCAGCACCGAGAGCGAGGCGGCGGCCGAGCGGTGGAGCCGTCGCGCCAAGGGCGACCACGAATTGACCCTGCTTCGTGTCCCCGGCGCGTACTGCATGGCGTTGTGGCTACGCAGTGCCGACGGCACCGCCGACGTGTTCGTGCCGATCGCGCCCTGTCCGTCCGGCCTCGAGCCCAACCGGGCGTACGTCGAGGCGGACTTCCGGGCCGCCCTGCTGCCCGAAGCACGCAAGCAGCTGGAGGGCCCGCAAGAGGGATCGCGCACGCGCTAGCGGGCGCGGCGCGGCTAGCGTGTGCTGGCCGTCGGCACCCACACGATATCGATCTGGGTGGCCTCGACGGGGGCGGCGGTCACCGCCGGCGAGATCCGGACGACGACCTCCGATCCCGGCTCCAGCTGATCGAGCGACAGCCGGTCGGCGCCCCGCTGCACGATCGTGGCCGGCGTCACCCGAACGACGGTGCCGTCGGTGAGCACGAGCTGATTGGCGCCGGGATCCACGCGGCTGACCGTACCCATTCGCCACTCGCGGGAGTAGGTGGTCGCGGGGGGCTGAAAGCCCGCGGGCGCGGCACCGCGCACCATCACCTGGCCGCCCGGCGTGAGCGCCTGCACCGTGCTCGGCTGCCACACCACCGTGCGCGACGTGGCCTTGAGCACGCGGCCGTCCGTCAGCGCGATGGTGCCGGTCGCGGGATCGACCTGCGCGATGGTGCCGGTGGCATCCACGCCGACGTCGCTGCTGGCCGGCGTGGCGCTCGGCGTCGGCGCGGGGCTCGGCGGCGTTGACGACGTCGTTCCACTGCCGGTCACCTGAATGTCGTTGACGATGCCCTTGACGCCGTCGACCGCGCCGGCGATCTGGGCCGCGCGGGCTCGTCGCTCCAGCGAGTCGACGGTGCCGCCCAGCGTCACGATGCCGCGATCGGCCTTCACGTCGATCTTCGTCAAGTTCGACAGCTGGTCCGCCGTGAGCTTCGCCTTGACCGTCGCCACGATGGTGGCATCGTCGATGAGCTGGCCCACGGTTCGAGCCTGGCCGGTGGCCGCGGCCACTGCCACGACCGCCGCCACGACGGCCAGGATGCACGCAATGCTGATGGTGAATGCTTTCATTCGCCTTCCCTCCTACGGCGCTTGCGGGCGCCGGACGACGTAGATGGAGTCGGCCTCGATGACGCCGAGCGCTTCACGCGGCAGCGCGCTCACGGGAGCACCGAGCGGCGTGACGGAGACGGTGCCGCTCGACGGCAGGCCGACGACGACCTCGTCGCCCACTCGTAGCGCGCTGATGGCCAGCGGCTGACCGTTGAAGGTGGCCTGCGCGCCCGGACGCAGCTGCACGATGGTTCCGTCGCTCAGCATGACGCGCGAGCGGGACGCATCCACACCGGAGACCGTTCCCATCTGAAACGGGCGCGCCGCGGCCGGCTGGAAGTCGAGCGGCTCCGCGTTGCGGACGAAGACCGCGGTGCCCGGAATCACCGAGCCGATCGTGATCGGCTGCCAGAGGCTCGTCCCGGGGGTGACGCGCAGCACCCGCCCGTCCTGCAGCGTGATCGTTCCAGACCGTGTGTCGACCTGCGTCACGACGCCGGTGGCGCTGACGGCCGCTGCGGGAACTCCCGGCTGGGTGGTGATGGTCGATGCTGCGACCGAGCCCGACGTCACGAGAACCCAGCCCGGCTGGACATCGGCGAGCCTCACCTCCCGGTCGCCGACGTAGAAGCGCGCACCGGGCGCCAGCGTGACCATACGACCATCGGTGAAGAACACCGTCCTGCTCGGGGCGTCGACGCCCTGCACCGTGCCACTGATCTCGGCGCCCCGCGCGAGTCCGACGCCGGTCACCGTGCAGAGGGCAAGCACGATGAGCATGAGGCGAAGAACCGCGGAATTCATGACGAACCCTCCCACCCACCATGTAGGTGCAAGGGGCCTGCCGTCGGCATCGAAGTAGGATGGGGAGCGGAGGGGTGCTAGCGCATGTTCCCCGTGTGGCCGAGGGAGTAGCGACCGGGTTGCGGCCACACGGTGAGACCGTGCGGCTCCCGACCGACGGGAATGGTCTTCACCTCACCGGTCGTCGTGTCGATGACGTACACCACGTTGTCATAGCGGCCGGACAGCCACAGCTGCTTGCCGTCGACGCTGACGTTGCCCATGTCCGGGCTGCCGGCGTTGGGAATCGGCCAGCTGCCCACGATACGGCGCGTCTTGAAGTCGATCACCGACACGCTGCCCTTGCCAACCCCCGGCTTGCCGCCGATCCTCGAGAACCCACGGTTCGCCACGTAGAGCTTGGTGCCGTCGCGGCTGGGGTAGAGGCCGTGCGTGCCCACACCGGTCTTGACGAAGCCCACGCGCTTGAACGCGTCACCATCGATCAGGTGCACGCCGCCGGCGAGGAGGTCGGCCACGTAGAAGATCGCCCCGTCGGGGCTGACGCGGATGTCCTGCGGGATGCCGCGGTCGGGGAGCGTGAGGTACCCAAGGACCTTGCGGGCGACCCAGTCGATCTTCACGAGCCGGCCGGCGTACTCACAGGTCATGATGAGGTAGCGGCCGTCGATGGAGTAGTCGCCGTGGTTGATCCCGCCACAGCCCGGGGCTGAGACCGACCCCTGCAGGGCCATCGTCTTGGGGTCACGAAAGTCCAGGCGTTTCATGGCCTCCGCCACGACGACGGCCGATTTGCCGTCGGGGGTGAAGTACATGTTGTACGGATCGTCGACGGCGACCGGCTTGCCCGGCTTGCCCGTGACCGGGTCGATCGGCGTCAGCGTGCCGTCGGTACGCCCCTCGGCGTTGTTGGTCACCCACAGCGTGCTCAGGTCCCACGAGGGAACCACGTGCTGCGGATTGGTGCCCACCTTGAACCGGTCGACCACCGTCAGCGTCGCCGGGTCGATCACGTAGACGTCGTTCGATTTCAGGTGCGGCACGTAGACGCGGGCGGGGGCGGTCGCGGTCGCCGGGCTCAGCTTGTCCGCGGTCGTCTCGCTGTAGAGATTCGCCGCGTCGACCACCGGGGGCATTCCGGGCACGGTCTGGATGGGCGAGGCGGCCGGGGCCGGATGCCGGACGACGGCGCACAGGACCAGGGCCACCAGGCCGACCACCACGGGACGAGTCATCGAGTGCATGCGCATGGCTCCCACTCTAGCGTCGGTTGGTTGATTCTCGGATCGCGGCGACCGTACGGTCGACGATCAAGTCGATCCCGAGCCGGCCGAGCTCCGCCGTGGCCCGTCGAGGATCGCCGTCGACACCGGTACCGGCGCCGGCCACCACTACGTCACGCGGCGATTCGGTCCGCACCAGGTTCGGATCGATCGCCAGCGCCAGCGCCGTATCGAGCAGGCCGGCGTGCTCGCCGAGCTCCTCCGGTCGGTAGCCGCGCGCTCGAAGGAGGTCGCGGAAGCCCGCCGTCGCCGCGCGGTAGTACTCCTCGATCGCGTGCGCCCGGATCGGCGTCGCCGCCCACTCACGATTGAGGCGCACCGCGACCGCCTTCTCGCCGGCCTGCGTCGAGCCGTGATCACCGAGGAAGACGACGTCGCGGAAGCCGTGGACCCGCGCGCTGCGGGCCGCCGACTCCAGTGAGCGCCGGAAGACGTCCTCGGGCACCGTCATCGTCCCCGGGAACCGCATGTGGCCGCTCGGTGGGCTGACGGCCCCCTCCGGCACATACGCGATGACGGGGCCGACGACCGCGTTGGCCAGCACGCGCGCGATCCGTTCCGAGAGCGCGCGGACGCGCACGTTGTGCTTGCCCAGTACCATGTGGGGGCCGTTCTGCTCGGTGCCGCCGATCGGCAGGATGATGGTGGTCGTCCCAGATGCGATGAGCCCGCGCAGCTCGGGCCACGTCAGCTCTTCCAGGAAGACCGTGGTCGGCGGCGCGGCCAGGGCCGGTGTCGCCAGCAGTGCCAGGACCGAAACGATCGCCGCCCAGGCCCTCACCCTGTCTCCCACCGCTCTATTACACACGGCGCCCTCGCTTAACCCTAGCTCCGAAACTGTCGCCGACCTCGAGGCGGTCCCGATGGGCCCGCCGGTTGGCGAAGACCTCGGTTGGGCACCATCACGCGCCGTGTTATGCTGGCGCCGCTACTCCACAATGTGGATTCTTGGTCTCTCGCCGTCGCACGACGCCTCGGCGGCGCTCTTGCACGATGGCATCGTGATTGCCGCCGTCGCCGAGGAGCGCCTCACCCGCATCAAAGGCGACGGGGGCAGGCTTCCCCGTCATCCATCGAGCAGATCTTCCGGGTCGCCGGTATCGATCGCACGGAAGTGGACTGCGTTGCGATCGTACCGGACCGCTTCCCTGAGGACTGCAACGCGCGGGGGCGCGACCCAAATCCCGAGCCCTATCTGCGAGCCCGACGGTTCCTGCAGCGCGAGGGCTTCCGCTCGGATGCCTTGCTACGCTGCTTCGATCATCACGCCAGTCATGCCATGGCTGCGGTAGGCTGCTCCGGCTTTGAAGATGCCGCCGTCGTGACGGTCGATGGTGTCGGACACCTTGGGATCCACCACACATCCAGTGTGTTCCGTGAAGGCACGCGGACCCGGACCGCGGTCTCGGACGTGCCTGGTACCTCGGCCGGCTGGTTCTACGAAGGCATCACGCGGCTTCTGGGATTTCGGCCGCTGCGCCACGAGGGTAAGGTGTTTGGTCTTGCCGCGTGGGGTGATCCCAAGCCGCGGGCCGACGCCGAGCGGATGACGTATCTCGCCGAGGTCATCCGCGCCATTCAGCGCGATCCGTCGGGCTCCCGTGTCCTCGATCGCATTCTGCACGAGCGGGATGACGGCTTCCTCCAGGATCCGCTGCGCCGCGGCCGCGACATTTTCGCGGGAGTGGCCGCCGGAATGAGCGACACCGGCAACAGCATCGGCGCCGCCTTGCTGGCATTCGCCGATCTCGATCGGCCCGCATATACCCGGGCGTGCGGTGCGCTGGATACCGTGTCCTGGGGACCGGAGTATGACGACGCGGAAATCCGGGATGCGCTCGATCACGCGGGTCTCAGCTATCGACGCCTGGCGCAGGAGCCTCTCGCCGAGACGGCGGCTCGCGCGGTGCACGGCGGGTTGGTCGTCGGCTGGTTTCAGGGGCGGATGGAGCTCGGCCCCAGGGCGCCTACATCCTGAAAGATCGTGCGAGCGTATTCGGCCAGCACGCTCGGAGCGAACGGGATGAATTCCGTGCGATTGAGCCGATCGTTCAGGCGCTTGTGGATCCCGGCGTCGACCGGCTGTGCCGACCGGTGGAGGCCATTCGCGCGCTGGTCGAGAACCGGATCGACTGCCTGGCGATTGGGTCGTTCTGGGTGGGCGGCCCTACTGATTGAGAGCATGCGCAGGCGGTGGGTTGGAAGTGATGCGAGTCACATCGATCAAGACCCTCGGCGTCGCAGCGATGCTGCTCCTTGTCGGCGCCATGGCGGGCGCGGGCGATGCCCGCATCTTCTACTATGGCGAGATCCTGGAGATCAATCTGCCGGAAGGCTTGCTCTCCGTGGATGGTGACGACAACGTCACATGGCGGTTCAGGGTCACGTCTTCCACCCAGGTCCAGAAGAGTGTCGAAAGGCCAACCGAGGGCACGCTCGAGGATCTTCGCGTGGGCGCGTACGTGCGGGTCTTCGCAGGCTGGGAGCCCAGCGATTCGACGATCCGAGAAGCTCTACGAATCCTCGTATACCCGAGACGTTGACCGCCAGCTGACACCGCGAGCTCGGTGACGGGGGATCGACCCTGCATCGCCGGCCAGCCGTCGCGCATCGCAACGGGGGAGGGTCAGTGAGACCATGCGGTCCCTTCGCCCGTTTCGACAGCTGGCGCTCGGCGCCCTTCTTCTCCTGGCGACGCCCGGTGTCGCGCCGGCGCGTGAGCTGCAGCCGCTGATGCATGGCTGGGAGCAACATTTCTCGGTGACGTGGGACACGAGGCAGCGCCACGGTCGGCTGGAGGTCGAGGGCTACGTCCACAATCGATCGCCGTACCGCGTCGGCAACCTTCGGGTCCTGGTAGACAGCCTGGACAGCGCCGGGCGGATCGTCGACCAGCGTGTCAGCTGGGTCATGGGCGATCTCGGCGGCGACAGCCGAATCTACTTCGACGTCCCGGTCACGCCGGCCGACCACTACCGCGTCCGCGTGTTCTCCTACGATCGCGTCGACGAGGCCAGCATGAAGTTCCCCTGATTTCGGGGGAGCGCGGCGCGCGCGTTCGTTCCTCGGACGGCGCGCTCCTCGGCCACGACGCTCAGTCCGCCTGGATCTGCACCGGAGTGCCCAGCTGCGCCCCTGTCCCGGGGGCGATCACCAGACAGCGACGCGGCCCAAAGTCGTCGGTGCGGTACGCCTGCACCTCGTTCAGGCCGCCGACGGTGACGTAGGCAAACGTCCCGTGGGCGTTGCGGGCGAAGGTGACGTGGTTGGTGATCGGCCCGGTGTCGAGCGTCTTCAACACCGAGAAGGGTGGACGGGCGTCGAACACCATCGTCTTGCCGACGTCCTTCAGCGTGATCGAGATGGTCCTCCTGGGGCGCCGATCCACTCCCGCCCTCGAGTCACCTGTTTGTTGGACGTCCCCCGGTGGTCGAAGGTTACGGAGCCCGCTGCGTGCCGTCACGCCCCAATCCGGCAATAGCCGGCGGCCGTTGACCAGTAGCCCCCGTTCCGCTCGCAGTCTCGCCGTTGAGCTTCGGTTGGGATCGTGCCCTGCGCCTGCGCGAGCATCGTCGACGCGCTCATGGCCACGAAGAACGCCACGCCCGCCACGGCCAGCACCGCCCTGGATGTCATCATCTCCTCCTGCCTCGGTGTCGTCTGGCACGTCGAACCGTCTCGCCGTCGTCCTCTTGCGAAAGAGCGTGCCGCGTGCCCGCGACCGCTGTTCCGCTCCTACAACCTAACAGTGGCAACACCACGTCACAAGAAGACCGAGCATCGAGCCGCGGGGTTGGGCGCGCCGGAGCGCCACGGGGCCGAACCTGCGCAACGTGATCTCTTTGGATGCCCCGATCAGGCACCGAGGTTCTCTCGGAGCTGTCCTTCGCCACGCCGTCGGCTCGGCTGCGGGCCGAGCCAGCCGGCGCCGGAGGCGCCTGTTGGGGACGATGTTCCTGCAACCGGATGCACGTCACGGTCATCAGAAGCGCGAGAGGGGACAGCAATGGCTGAAGAACTGGTGGAGATCACGAAACCACGGAAGGACGACCGAACCACGCGCCTGCTGACGGCGGAGCTCGCGGATATCGCGGCCCGACTGCACACGGAGGCCGAGGTGCCGATGGCCGGTGTCGTGGGCGGAGACTTTCTGGACGTCGCCCAGGGCATCGAGCACCAGGAGCTCGCACGCCTCACCGCTTCCCGGCTGATGGAGCGGGCCAGGCGCCTGAGTGTCGCGCTGACGCGTGTTTCAGAGGGCGAGTACGGCCTCTGCTCGGAGTGTGGGGCGGCGATTCCCCCCAAGCGGCTCCTCGCCGTTCCCGATGCGACCACGTGCGTCGGCTGTCAGTCGAGGCTGGAGCGCGTCAGCGCGAGCGCGGCCAGCATCGGGCGCGACGCCGAACGCTGAGACGACGTCAGCCGCCGGTCCCTTCGGCGCCAGAGCGCGCAGGCGGGCGGCCGGCGATCCGGACGATGGACCCGTTGCCGTCGAGGACCGTGACGGGCGGCGGCGGGCTCCTATCTCCTTCCTCGTGGACCGGCCAGTGATGGCTCGAGCCCCATGCTATCGAGCATGACCTCGAGGGGACGACGGACGGGCGCGCGCGGCACCGGCACGACGATGCCGCGATGGAGAAAGTCACACATGATCCGGTTGCCGATCGCCCATTCGTCTCCGTGGGAGGAGGAGTGATAGGCGCAGAGCCCGTCCGCGCCGAACGTCGGGTGGCCGCAGAGCGCACACACACTCATCGGTAACCGCCAACGCCCGCGTGCGCCCACACGAGCGTGACTTGCGCCTTTCTCATGACTTGGCGACGGCGGCGGCGCGGCTACCGGGGCGATGCACGCCCCGGCGGCTGAGCCGGCGCCGATCAGTTCTCGGCGCCCCGCACGTACCCACCGTTGCTGTAGACCACCGGCTGGCCGCCGTTGATCGTGATGTAGCTGCCGGGCTGGAGCGCATTGAGCTGGGTCGGGTATCCCTTGAAGACGAGCTCGGTGCCCGGTTCCACGCGATACATCCGCCCGTCCTCCAGCTTGACGACGCCGGCCGCGGTATCGATCTGGGCGACGACGCCGTCCTGCATACCCGGGGCGGGCACGTCGGACTGGGCCCTCGCCGCCGTCGCCGCGGTCAGCGTCAGAGCAAAGGCCATCGCTACTGCACGCACTCTCATGATCGCTCCTCCTCTTGTCTTCGGTCCGGGTCCCTTGACCCGCTCTGTTCTTCGGATGACCGAAGGGAGGCCGCCGATCAGCGGCGGGGATTTTCCCGCAAGAATGTGGAATGCCCGCCGGGTGCCGTGGCTCGTTGGCGGCCCGCGTCCAGCGCCTCCCCGAGCGCCTCCGCCCGGCGCAGCCACGCCCTCATCTCCATGGAGCGAAAGCCGTCGATGGCCAGCGCGAGACTCTGCCCGGCCTCGTCGTGACGGCCGGCGTGGTACAAGACCTCGGCGCGCTCGAGGCGACACCGGGCAAGGAGCGGCCGCATCTGGAGCCGGTCGGCCAGGGCGAACGCCTTGTCGAAGAAGCCCAGTGCCGTGTCGACGGATCCTGGCCGCCGCCGGCCCGCGACCTCACCCAGCAATCGGAGCGCCCAGGCTTCGTGACCCCGTTCTCGCTGGGCACGCGCCGCCTCGAGGGCCGCGGTCGCGATCGATGCCGCCTCGTCGAACCGCTGTGCCGCCAGGAGCACGCTGCCCTGGATGTCGAGCAACCGGACGAAGCAGAACTGCCTGGCGTTCGCCGCGGTGACGGCGGCGACGAGGCTGTTGGCCGAGGCGAGCCGTCCGGTCGCCGCATGGGCCAGGCCCAGCGTGGCCGCGGTGAAGTCCGCGAGCAGGCGGGGCCCGGTGCGGGGCCCACGCGTCGCGAGCTCCCACTCGCGCGTCAGCGCGAACGCGCGCTCCAGATACTCGATCGCCTGCTCGGCGTTGCCCTGCTCGAGCGCGGCGCGCCCGAGGCAATAGTTCGCCCAGGCCAGCTCCGGGGACCGGTTCACCTTCTCCGCGATCCGTACCGCCTCGGCGCCCTCGGCCAACGCGTCGTTGAACTGCCCGAGCGCGCTCAGCGCCAGGGCGAGCAACCCGCGAATGCCGATGGACGGAATGATCGGCGTGAGGAGCGCGGGACCCGGCGGCTCATCGGGGGGATACGCGGCCAAGGGGTCGAGGGCGGCTCGGGCCACCGAGACGCACGCCTGATAGTCGCCGGTGGCATAGGCCGTACGGACGAGATTGTGCTGCACCCAGATCCACAGCGCCGGTTCGTCGGCGCCGCCGGGTGGGATCGCCAGGGCACGGTGTGCCAGCTCGGTCGCCGTCCGGTGCTGCCCGACGGACGTGTGGGCATAGCTCATGGCCGCCACGGCCCAGGCCACGCGTTCCGGATCGCCGAGCGCCGCCGCCTCCGCCTCGGCGTCTCGATAGTGGTCGAGCGCGCGCTCGATGTCGCCGCAATTGTGGAGCACCGAGCCGAGCTCGAGCTGCACGTCGACAATCGCGACATCGGCGCCACGTGGCGACGAGAGCTGCCGAGAGACGTCCAGTGCCTCGGAGTAGCAGGCCATCGCCTCCCTTACATCGAGCGGGCGGCAGGCGCCCGGCCGCCCGGAAGTGGGCCAACGCCCTGTCCCAGACCTCCCCACCTCGATAGTGTCGGCCGAGTCAACACGCTGCTCTTCCGCGCCGAGGGGCTCCAGATCGCGGTGGCCCGGGACGGCCGGGCGCAGCTCGTCCCCGTCACGATCGGGCGTGACTACGGCACCACCGTCGAGATCGCGGCCGGCCTGCAGCCGACCGACCAGGTCATCGTGGCGCCGTCGGACTCGCTCATCAGCGGCACCCCCGTGCGCATCGCCGGCGCGCCCGCCGGAGCCCGGCCGTGAGAAGACGAGTCGCCGGCCTGGTCGGGCTCGCCGCCCTCGTGCTGGGCGGCTGCATGGTCGGCCCCAAGTACACGAAGCCGTCGGCGCCCATGACGCCGGCCTACAGGGAGACGGACGGCTGGAAGGTCGTGCAGCCCAGCGATTCCCTGCCGCGGGGCCAGTGGTGGGAGCTCTTCGGGGATCCCGACCTCCACGCGCTGGAGGAGCAAATTCCCGGCGCCAACCAGAATCTGAAGATTGCCGAGTCGAGGCTGCGCGAGGCGCGGGCCCTGGTCAAGTTCAACCGGGCCGCGCTCTTTCCCACGATCTCGGCCAGCGCGGGCCTCAACTCCATCCGCGACTAGGCGAACCAGCCCTTCCGGTCACAGGGCCTGAGCACGGGCAGCAGCGGCGATCTCCTCTTCTCGCTCGACATGTCGTACGAGATCGACCTCTGGGGCCGGGTTCGGCGGACGGTGGCGGCGGCCAAGCACGAGGTCCAGGCCACCGCCACCGATCTCGAGACCGCCCGGCTCAGTCTCCAGGCCGAGCTGGCGATGGACTACTTCGAGCTGCGGGCCGCCGACGCCCAGACGCAGCTCCTGAACGAGACGGTGAAGGCTTTCGAGGCGGCGCTTCGGCTCACGACGAATCGCTTCCAGGGCGGCGCCGCCCCGAGGTCCGACGTCGCGCAGGCCCAGACGCAGCTCGACACCACGCGGGCGCAGGCCACCGACGTCACGGTGCAACGGGCGCAGCTCGAGCACGCCATCGCGATCCTCATCGGCAAGCCGCCGGAGGAGTTCAGCGTGCCAGCCCGTCCGCTCGACACCCGGCCGCCGGACATCCCGGCGGGCCTCCCGTCTCTGCTGCTGGAGCGCCGCCCGGATATCGCGGCCGCCGAGCGCCGCGTCGCCGAGGCGAACGAGCAGATCGGTATTGCGAAGGCCGCCTACTCAGAGTGAGTACCAGAGTCTGGCGGCCGGCGATCCGGTCCTCGTGACCGGGACCATCCCCGCCGACAAGGACAGAGTCGTCGCCACGTCGATCGTGCCGCTGACGCCGTAGGAGCTCCGGAGGCCGCGTTCCGGCGACGGGGCCGAGGAAACTCGGCACCCATCCTACAGGCCCTGACGGCGCTTGGTGAACGACGCCGCATAGGATGGCGAACGGAACAGGAGCACTGGGTCATTGGTCGGCGCGATGCCCTCGCCCATGACGAGAGGATCGTAGTTGATCGGCTCACACGCGGCACCCTTCTGGGCCATCGCCGATGAGATCGTCAGCGTCCCGACGTTGATCTCCTTCCGGCCCTTGGGCCAGGCGATCGTCGGGTCGTCCTCCGCGTCACCGGGTTCACCGATGGTCAGCACCATGTCCCAGCGCGCGGCTCCCTGCCGTGTCCGGTTGATCAACGCCTGCTCGAGGAAGTCTCTCGGCATGGACGTCAGCTCGGCATCGGACAGTGGCTTTTCTCCGTCCTGGGGAACGAAGCGCCAGCGCACCAGCGTGATCTTGTTGTCCCGATCGACGAACTTGAACGTGTGGATGCCATAGTAGGCACTGTTGGCATAGCTCACGGGCGGGTTGTGGTCGGCCAGGAACTTCGCCTGCCCCCGATTGTCGGGATGACTGGCGCCGAATGCCTTGAGCGCCTCCGGATCCGGCTTGCCCGTCGCCGGGTCGGGTTTCAACGCTCTCATCTTGTCGAGAAAGGTCCGTGGCACGGAGGCGAAAAACATCGGCGTGTCGATCATGGTCATATGCTGCAGGCGGCCGCCGGGTAGCGTGAACTCCAGCGCCATGCCCCGTGGGCTCTTCTCCGTATCGGATGCCGTCGGGTCGCCGCCGGCCAGGGAGAAACGCGCCACGACCGGCAGCGAGCGTCCAGAAAACAGGGGTGATCGCGAGTACACCGCGGCCTCCGGCCTCCCGACGAACTCTCCCAGCGCACACGTACCTTTCGTATGGTTGCGACGCTGGCCCGGGTGGATCCCGTAGGCCTCCTCGAGCGCCGTCACGACTTCTCCTGGCGACACGTCGGTTTGCTGGGCGATGGCGACCCGTGGGCTGACCACGGACGCCGTCGTCAACGCAAGGGCGATGTGCGCCCCGCTCGCCAGCACGCCAAGTGCAACGGCGCCCGACATCTTCTTCGCTGTTGCGATGACTCCCGCTGTCATGGTGCCCCTCCTACAGTCCGGTGTCGCTGCTACCTCGCCCGCTGGAGACTGAACGGGAGGCCGCCGAGATTCCCGAAGATCTGGTTCTGGCTGACCGTCATCTCCGGGAGGCTGCCGTAGCCGTCCGCCAGCGATAGATGGATGCCGTTGCCCTGGACCAGGCCGATGAGTCGACCGCTGAGATCTGGGCGGCCTCCGACGGTCACGTCGCCGGCGACGTTGGCACCCGTCTGCGTCAGGGTCATCGTCACCGGTGTGTCGCGCGCGCCCACTCCCGCCCAGCCCGTCCAGGTCCCGGTCACACTCGTGACGGGGGACGCCGCCGGCGCCGTCATGCTCGTGGACGGCGTGCTCACCCGCCCGGTGCCGGAGTTGCTCGCGCATCCGGCCACGGCGGCGCCCGCGCATCCGAGCAGCAGAAAAGTGAATTCCGTCATCATGGGCGTCGCTCCTCCTGGTTCATCGCTGGCCGCTATCACCGTTGAGACGCGCCGGCGCGAACAAAGGTGACACGCTATCGGGGGTCCGCAAACCCGTCTGAGCGCAGGCGCGGCACGCTTGACCGCAGCCGCGCGCTCTGAGTAACCTCCGCGCGATGGCGACGCGGCGGTTTCCCGAGGGCTTCGTCTGGGGCACGGCGACAGCCGCCCATCAGGTGGAGGGTGGCAACTGGAACAATGACTGGTGGGCGTGGGAGCACACGCCGGGCTCGCCGTGCCAGGAGCCGAGCGGCGACGCGTGCGACCACTGGCATCGCTACCCCGAGGACATCCGCCTGTGCGCCGATCTGGGCTTCGGTGCCTATCGCTTCTCGCTCGAGTGGAGCCGCATCGAGCCCGAGGACGGCGAGTTTTCGCGCGCCGCGCTCGAGCACTACCGCCGCATGTGCGCCACCTGCCGCGAGCACGGCCTCGAGCCGATCGTCACCTTTCATCACTTCACGACGCCTCGCTGGGTCGCCGCCCGCGGCGGCTGGGTCGAGCCATCGACGTCGGACCGCTTCGCCCGCTTCTGCGAGCGCACCGTCGCGCACCTGGGCGACCTGATCGCCCGCGCCTGCACGTTGAGCGAGCCGAACATCGTGGCGACCATGGGCCACCTCTACGGCATCTTCCCGCCCGGCAAGCGCGACCCCGATCTCCGCCGGCGCGCCAACGACGTCCTCATCGCCGCGCACCACAGGGCCGTCGAGGCGATCCACGCGGGTCCCGGGTCGGCGCCCGTCGGGCTGACGCTCGCCATGTTCGACTACCAGGCCGTCGCCGGCGGCGACGCCGAGCGCGACCGCTACCGGCGTCATATGGACGACGTCTTCCTGGAGGCCGCACGCGGTGACGACTTCCTCGGCGTCCAGTGCTACTCGCGGATGCGCATCGGGCCCCAGGGTCTGCTCGATCCCGACCCGGACGTTCGCATCACGCAGATGGGCTACGAGTTCTGGCCCGAGGCGCTCGAGGCGAGCATCCGCCGCGCCTGGGAGGTGTCCTTTTGGGTGCCTCTGCCCACCACCGAGAACGGTATCGGGACCGCGGACGACGCCGAGCGCATCGAATACATCGGGCGGGCCTTATCCGGTGTGCTCGCCTGCCTCGCCGCCGGCATCGACGTGCGCGGCTACGTCCACTGGAGCCTGCTCG